>QQTW01002201.1_pt1 | contig 14080 bp, 13 predicted proteins | sample 1904831 | NCBI WGS metagenome assembly QQTW01 (sample SAMN09435610, study PRJNA476489) | Subsurface metagenome, whole genome shotgun sequencing project. | reverse complement strand
CTGTTACCAAGCCCCAACGGCCCGGCGCGAATGGACAGCCAACGTCCTAGTCGACAGCCAGGAACTACCCGGCTCCCAACGCATCCTCATCTACGTCGGTCCCTACGACAAATCCAAACCCGACAACGAAGGCGGCATCAACAACCTCGTCGGCGTGGCCGGTATCTTCGCCGGTCAAAACACCCCCGGCTCCAGCAGCAACCGGTACCTCAACGTCAGCATCCCGCTCACCGAAGCCCTCATCTCCAAAAACGTGCCGCTCCGGCCCGAGGACACGGTGCCCGCGCTGGCCGACCAATTGCATTGGGTCGTCGAACAGGTCGAGCCCGACGCCGCGAGGAAATTGCCCACGGCCGAATTGACCAGTTTGAAGGTCGCGGTCAGTTCGGTGGTCAAGGAGTACTCGAGGGATGAGGCCAAGTTGCCGGTCGTTAGCGATCCGTTGACGCATTATCAACCGACCGAGGGCAAGGTCGGTGGGTTGCAGGGCGGTGAGGCGCCGGTTGTGGGGAGCGCGGCGCCGCCTGTTGCTGTGGGTGGGGCTGGGAACGGGACGGCGTCGAGGTAGGGTTGGATGGGTTGGGAGATGGGCTGTGGGTTGGATGGAGGTGGAGGGGGAGGGGTAGGGTAGGGTTAATGACGATAGTTGTAATGTCTTTATCTAATTATCCTTTCGTACCAATCGAGAGCTGAATTTTCATCGAATCACACGTCAATTGTTCAGATATGCATGCTTCCTCCACGTGAACAAAACGCAGCGACCATCACATGTCATTGCTATGCCTATTCAACCGACCAACCGACTAACCAAATCCTCTCAATAAGCTACAGTCAATCATGCTAAACGCACTCACATCGCTCGAAATGGCATCATATTATAGTATTGTACGCGAGCGCGTCTCCCTGCAAAGAGAGAGCGATTGATCTCCAACGCCCCAGCTCGAGCTCATAACCGAACGACTCAACAGGCTTCTCCCGAATCATTTTAACCCCAATCTCTCTCTTTCTTGAGCAGTCCCCCGTCTCGACATGCACCTCCTCCAACCTCCAACCTCCAACCTCCCGTTGAGGCGGACGCCTACGTATAGATAGATAGATATGCACGCTCCACGCTTCACGCTCCACGCTCCTCCACGCATCACCTCAAGACAACCGACCGTCTCCTCTCCTCTTCTCCGTAGACGTAGACGTAGACGTAGGTAGACGTCGACATCGACCTAGACCCATACCTCTACCCATAAACTGAAAAACATCCACAGACGCCCATCGATAGACTTACTCTTCCTCCATCCACATAACCGTACATGTACACGTATCACGTAACACGTCCACGGCACCCAGTCATCTTCCTCCGTTGCGGTATTTCACATGGCTGACCGACTGACCGACACATCTACATCGAGATATCTCATCCACGCACCCATCCACTCAGACACTTAATCTGAGACAGGAGACAGGAACGGGAATGGAGGTCTGCGTGTCGTGTCTGCGATGAAGACAGAGAGAGAGAGAGAGAGAGAGAGAGAGAGAGAGAGAGAGAGAGAGAGAGAGAGAGAGAGAGAGAGAGATACAGCTATGAAAAGTGAAGGTAGCAGGCAAGTAAGAAGATCAGCCTAGCCTAGCCTGACCTAGCCTAGCCTGACCTCTGGCCCGGAGCCTTCAGGGCCTGAGATCGGTGAAGTGTGTGTGGAAGTGGGAATATGATTGAATGTTAAGACCGGCTTGGACGGAAAGAAAGCTAGGAAGGACGGCTAGGCGGGGGGAGATGAGATGAGATGAGATGAGAGGAGATGAGATTTTTCGAATCGAATCGAATCCTCTCCACTTCATGCCATTTCAATTCGATTCGATTCAATTCCATCCTGCTTGGGGGAAGGTGGGGCTCCAAGACTCTCATCGGGGCCAGGGGGAGGGGGCTCTTCAACAAGGGGATGGGAGCTTGTCTGGTTCATAAGGTCGTGTCATGCAAGGATTTATGATGGGTATCGACGGCCGAGGGGCGAAAGGAGACGAGGACTCGATTCTGTGGATGGGTGAGAACGAGTGGGGCCCGTTGTCAACCAACGGGCACCGCGTCAGTAGTTTTAATTTCTTTTTTTTTCCCCATCAGAACAGCACAAAAGAATGCCAGACTGATGATGAGTGATCTGCAGCTCGACTTCGAATTCCCTTCTTGTCAGATACACATGAAGAGCCCCCCCTCCTCCCACACAAGGAAGTCAGCAACGGCGTTTGGTCAAGAAGACAGGATAGATAGACTGATAGATAGATATGATTATCGCCAGTCATCCGTCTAGACCACTAACTTAATAAACCAAGATTTTAGAAATTTCTCCGACATGTCTCCGCACGCCATAAATGTTCGAAAAGTCCAGTCCGCACCAGGACAGCCCTCAAGCCGGAAAACAGCGGAACGAAGGATGAAAACACCACCATCAACACCAACACCAACACCAAGCCTCCCTGGTCCCTTTGGAGAAAAAATGCCTCCAAGCCCGATTTATTGCGTCCAGAAAAAGACCAAAAACAAGATTGCCGCACCGATGCAGGTGTTCTTGGGAATAGAAAAGCTAAGGGGTGTAGAGAGAAGGAGAAGAAAGGCGCCGAACGCTGGGAGGGGAGGGGAAGATGGATGTGCAAGATATGGTATCGTACAGCGTGATGTGATGTGATGGGATGCGGGAATGGAGATCAGAGCGGATGGGTATATAACTGAAAAAATAATGACTTCGCTTTAGGATGTATTTTCCTCTTCGATTAAGTGGCCTATCCGGACTACACATGCAGATCAAAGCCCGCAAAGCGCCGCCACAACCACCAACGCCACCGAGACCGTGCCCGCCAACGAAGATGGGAGGATGGCAGTAGCACCCGACCGTGGCGGCGGGATGGCCGTGCTGACGAAATCGGGCCCGCAACCCAGAGCGATCTGCTGGGCGGCGCCGACGTAATTCTCGCTGATGGGTTGTGATCGGTTGGAGGCGGCTTGGGCGAAGATGGACATGGTGCGGTTGAGGCAGTCGCTGCAGGTGGGACGGGCGCCGCCGGGGAGGTTGATGCCGAGGGGGAGGTAGTAGGGGTAGGAGTCCGAGGGGGAGGAGGTGTTTGTGATTGCGTTGGCGAAGCCTGCAGTCATTGTTTAGTCATCGGGCGGATTTGGATGTGGGGCAAAGTGGAAATGTACAGTAGTTTCCGGTCGAGTCCTTGAGACAGCCTGCTTGGTACAAGGTTTCGTAGCCGACCAGGCCGTCGTGAGCTTGCAGGACGATGGAGTTTTGATTGCGGTAGTCTTGACCGCAGTTGTCGTCGGCACGGATCTGGTTGGCGAAGGAGTTCATGAGCTTGCTGCATGTCGGCAGGGCGACGTTGCAGGTTGCGTCAAGGGCTTGGGTGATGCGGAGGACGGATTTGGAGGCGGTGAAGAAGGAGTTTGAGTTCTGACGATCGATCAAAATCAGTCAAGATCCCGACTTGCGGAAGAACGGAGCGTCATACTTGCAGGAGCAGACTGAACGGAAGACACGACTTGAAGGTGCTATTACTGAGAAAGGTTTGGAAAAATGCCGGACAACCGGCGTTGGTGAAATTATTGCCAAGACTGGTGTCGAAAGGACTGGGCAAGGGCGAGTAAGGCGCGGAACTCGCCACGGTCATCAGTGATGTGGTCGACGATGTCACCGTGGAATCACGATCCGACGGTGCAACAACGGTGGATGTCGGTAGAGTTACTGTCGTCGTGGCCTGTTCGTCCGATGCCGTGGAGGTTGGGACGGAAATGGTCGATAAAAGGGAAGGATCGTCGAGTTGCCGCCGCTGCACCTTCACACGTGGAGCTGGCCGTCGATCGACGAGGATCTCTCCTCTTCGGGCCAATTGCGCGAGTGTAGATCTCCGACCTTCCCTGCCACCGATTCCGGCCGCCGTGACGGTCGAACAGAGCAAGGATAATAAGAGCAGCGTTGAATACAGGATGGTAAGAGGGATGGTGTGACGGTGACATGCAAGCATGCGACTGGGTCGTCGTCTTCCTGGTCGAGGTCGGGTGCCGTGCGACGGCAACGATGTGGGTGCCCGGTCTGGGGAGTACATGGCTTCGATTTCGACGTCGAGCGTCGTCCGAGTGTCGAGTTCCATGAAGCTGGATGTTTCGGTCATTGTCGATGGGATGATTGACGAAGCTCGACCATGGTCTGGCGGGATGCGGTACGGTGAAGTATGATGCTGTTGCTTGCGATCAATAAGGTGTGTAGGACATCGGGCCCTTTGATGGTCTCGTCTGCACGGACAATGGCAGTCCCTCCTCTTCTGAATGCGTGAGACGTGAATAAAGAAGGGCAGTGCAAACGGTATGACCAAGTCGAGCTCAATGATGAATAAACATAAACCGCCCTTGTTGATTAATATGCTGGATGTGTTCAGCTCCAAGTTAAGGTACCCAAAATTTCGAACCAGTCGATCAAGCAAGCGAGTGACAAGAGTTGGACAGATATAGATAGACTACCAAGTATGGATTGCAGATGTCGGTCGGTAGGTGGTGTAGTAGTATGTAAGTTAATAGATTTCTTTCATGGCCGGATCCGTCTGTCTGTCTGTCTGTCTGTAACTTAACTTATCTGACCATAAGGCATAAGGTGAGAATCAATTCGATCAACCATTAGGATTCATTCAAGAAGTAAGGTAGCCTCTCCTCGTGTATGAGTAGTAGTATGTGGTCCGATATCAATAATTATGTACAGCCGTTGCACGGCACTCGAAGTGGGTGTAGTTGTTTTTGGAGGTGGAGTAATCCGTATAGTCGTCTTGCCTTATAATTAGGACGCATAGAGCAAGGATGTCTAACCTCTAAGTTAGAGGTAGAAGTTAGCCTGCACGCACAGCACAGCACGCGAACACACACAGCCCCGGTGCAGCCAAAAGCGAAAGGGGGGGGAGAAATGGGCTGCAGTAGTGGGAGTCGACAAGCCACATCCAGGAGGGTTTTTGACCAGGGTAACTGTTAACCCAGTAATTGTGTGTGTGCACAGAGGATGCGCCAACAAAAGCCATGCCAACAAAGCCCATCGGGACATTGTTGATACTCGATGTGATTGAATATTGAGTTGCGACTTTCTATACCGCAAACAGTCCACTGCAGCTGGATGGGAGAATATTTGAGGCTAAGCATCTCATCAACGGCTCAGCTCACCCTCATCTATGTACCTTAGTATTAGCATAGATAACGTCAGATAAGGTAAGGTAAGTTGAGCAACCCGACAGCGCGGAACAAAAGCTGAAAAGAAGCGAGGCCAGATCCGCGAACGGAACGGTCGCCCCATCAGCAATAACTAAGTAGGTAGGTAGGTACTAATAATTTCAATTTCCACACCGGAAGGTAAATCGAAAGTGGAAAGTCAAAAAAAGGGGGATTGAAACAGATTGCCTTATTTATTGTTGACCACAATCCTCTTTTCTTTTCGTGCTTCGTGTGCATTTCAAAGATAACGTTACTGTAGTTAGTAAGTTGGTGTAAGATGGATATGGATGAATCGAGTCAAAGGCACAATAATAGTCAATAGTCAATAAGGTAAAGGCAAAGCCAAGTCAAGCCATCAGCCCATCGCGCTCAGACCCGTCCCTTGCATTTGCGACCATCATCCATCATCCATCATCCATCATCCAGCACACAAAAAAAAGTGGAAGTGGTCACACCAGAGCAGCCACCGTTACACATGGAGACACAGAGTAATAACCTTTATTTCCATCATGAAGCATTACACCCGCAGAGAAGCAGCTTTCTTCCGACCTCTCTCTTCTCTCTGCCCTCCGAAACTCAATCACTGTGGACAGTATAGACTTCGACGGGTAATCCGTTTAGTCCTGTCGCCAAAACTTACCTCAATAAGATAAGGTACGGTACCTTAAGGCGACACGGGCCCAGACTTCCTGAATGTTCCTCGAGGTAACTATTAGTCCACCGTCGAAGGACTCATGCCTGCACATTTCAATAATAGTCAAGAAACGCCTCAAGGTGAGGAGTTTAGTTTTCTCCCACTGTGGCCTTGCTCCACAGCTGTAGATAATCCTGAGCTAAGCTACCTTACCTTACTAATCCTTCCCAAGCACACTCTACCGCTGTAATGTAATCTTACTTCATACGAAGGCTTGTTGAATACATAAGGTATGTTCCGTAGCATTTCATCGTGGTAGGATTTTTCCACAGGTGGAACGTGCACGTGTGACCCCTCTCTCGTGGATGAAGCGTCACGTGTACAGAGTAGGTAGTGTAGAGCCGCGGGCTCGTCATGATGTGCGAGCAATCCGTCCGATTCATGATATGGTTGCGACTCTGCTAGTCGTCGTGAGGGCTGGGTAAGGTAGCCATGACATGCACAATGGACTCGACACTGCGGTCGATCGGATCGCAACAACCCCCGCATTGGAGCATTATCGATAATGGGACGACCATGATGTGAATTGCTGGGTGGACGTCCCGCAGTCGATTTCTTCGGCTACAAACGCCTATCTAGCTGACTTTGCCGGTTCTTCGGATCCTGGCGTCGATACCGTCACCGCTGTCCGCGGGACTGTCATCGTTTGGAACATTCCGGGCCTCAGCCTCCCTCTTGACGCGAAAGAAGGCCAGCTTCGCGAACCGTCCCAATTGCGCCCAAAAGTGTCGACCGGCCTCGTGCTCCTTGATCCTCTCCAGCAGCTCGACCGTCGCCGATCGTACTTCGACTTTGGGGTGGAAGATACCCAGGGACAAGTAGAAGAGACCGGCGTGCGACTCCGGCGTCACGGTCAGGAGCTGACAGATTTCGGCATAGGAGCGGATCGATGAGGAGAAAGCGAGATAGATGGCTGCGGAATCCGCGTGTGAAAGCTTTTGTGTGCGGAGGCGGTCGTGCTGGTGGTGGAGGTCGATGGCGGAGATGGGTCGAGAAGTGTAGAGATGGGCCAGATCTTGGATGAAGCTGTAGTAGCTTCGGGTATTTCTCCATCCTTCGATTCTGCTCACGTGGCCACCCAACTCTCTCTGTCTGGCAGTCTCATCACCCCAAACGTAGCCGTGTCCGGAAACGCCCTCGGAGCCGGCGTCGGCTACCTCGCCGCCGATGTACAGGGCCGAGGCGCCATACACAGACTCCTCGAAAGCAGCAGCGATGCGCGTGAATTTGATGATGTAGTCCCGCCATTTGGCTCGAATGGTATTTTCACCGTGCCGGCTCGCAATGCTTCGAAGGACATCGTCCATAAACGCTTGGTCGCCGGTGGGATCCGCTAACCCGCTCGTCGGCATCTGAGAGCCCACGAGTCCGTTTGCGTGAGAAGGGTTCTGCTGCTGAAAATAGACGAGACCATCGGTCACGGGGGCTGGGTCGATGCGATTGCTGATCTTCATCCGCCCGGTGGGAATGTCGCAGAGGAGGTCCCACCACTCTGGATGATTTGCAAACGCCGGATTCGTCACACCGGCGACGAAACCAGGCACCCTCAGCAAGTCGTCGATTTTGGTCAGGTCCGTGTAAGGAAAAGCGTGACGAGTAAATCCTCGTAATATGCCGCCAGAGGCTAATGCACAAGCTGCAAGTACGGCTTCGGCGACCTCTCCTGAAGGACGATTGTGGCCGAGAAACATAACTCGCTTCTGCGTGAGCATGGCGTTGACTAGCACAATGATGGGGTGCGTATAAGCACCACCCGTGGTGAGATGTGAATGAAGCATGAACGGCTGCGGAGAAGTAGCGTGCGGCGTCGAGAATGCTTGGATGAGCTTAATCAGTGAGAAGTCCCCAACCGTCTCGGGAGATATGGCTGTTGGCACTTTGATGGGGATGGGGATGCCGTTGTAGTATACCCTTGATTCGAATTCATGCGTGTCGCGAGGGATGGTATAGCGAGACATGTTCCGAGTAAGATCCGTATTGGACTTGGAAGGTGAGTCTGAACGTGAAACTGGATTGGAGGAGTCGGTGTCTTCCGCCATGCGTTGCTGAATCATCTGCTCAAACTTCTCGACAAACATATCCTTCGTATCGCTAGCTTGGAGGATGTGGCGCTCCAGGATCGAGAGACGAGGCATCAGGGAGAGATCCATGGAATTGACGGCATTGTACAGCATCTCTAATGTTTCGGGATATGGTGATTTGAAATACTCTTCAAGCGCGAGTAGGAGCAACGGCTGTGTTGCGTCAGTGGCTCGCTCTCACTTTGGAGGTCAATAACGTGCCTTGTATATGTGTAGAAACGAGTGTCTTGTGCACACCGCCATAGCTTTCACTATTGCACCCCTATTGCATTGGCATCAGCCGGAGCTCCACATATCGAGGAGTGTAACGCTGCTAGGCCTACCTCTTAGCTGTCGTATCTTGCTTCGTGTTGACCAGATTCAGTACATATATCAATGGTGGTCCCTCGCCTCCTTCTATCTCCTCGCCTTCCTCATCCTCAGCTGGCTCGTCACTTTCGCTTCCTTCTTGGTCACTGCCAGCAGCGCCATTTTGTGTAGAGTTAGGGTCTGAAGGGCCCGAGTCCTTCGTCTGTCGTCTCGATCCGTTGACCTTCTCGCTATTTTGATCCCCTTCTTCATCCTCACTAGTATCCTTATGCAAAAAGAAAATCGTCCAGTCTTGGTTCCGAACATGTGCTTGATCCGGCAGCATCAGTTCCGCAAGCATATGCTCATCACCACTGATGGCACCAGGGTACTGGTGTTCCATGATTGGGCCTCGATCTATGTGGAACGATGCCACCAGAATATACTCCACATGTCGCTCCGTATCATCCAGTGGATATTGCGACCGTAACCTCCGCGGGCTGTGTACCTCCTGACCAGGAACAACAGCGTTTGACGTCGAAGCAGATGTGGATGGTGCGCGCGAACTGCTGATTGAGTTGCGCTTCGCAGGAGGATATATAGGCCTAGGAGGGGCGCCATTGTAGAGTGATCTTGTTGAAGTGGTGCCGAAAGAAGGGATGGACGAGAACGAAGTACGGCGAGCTATATTACTATGTCCGCTGCCGTTCGTGCTATTCGTCGGCGGTCGGTGTGGAAGTGTAGTCGCCATCCTGAACAGAGAATGAACGCCGTGCGCCTATGCCACCGAATGTTGAAGGGAAGCATGCGGGAGGGGTATCATTGAGAAAATCGACGGGAAGAACTGCAGACTTCATAGTTCAGCCGTAGAATTTGAAATTGAATGAGACGACCCTTACACTCTCATTCAGGAGACATATATGCGAATACGAAACCCTTGTATTTTCCAGCACCACCTTCAATCAATAATAATCACATCGTTGTCCCTACGTTAACGTTGATTGTATCAAGACACATTCTCCCGTCGGTGATCGTCAGGAACCTTCCCTTTCTGAGCTAGCGTTTCCTGGGGGTTTGTTTACTTCCAGAACGTGGTCATCATCGGATCCCAGAACCTCAAACTCTCCAACGATATTGTGACCATCTATAACTCTGAATATCGCTAACAAAACCTTGAAAATCCAACTTGATCTTGGCCACCTGCAAGTGCAGATCGTGTGCGTAGGAAAGTAGATAGCAACCATGGTACGTCAATGGGCTCCCGGAGCAACGAAGCACAACTACTTCATATAGAAAGATAGATCGAGCTCCCGCAATGCTGACATTACTTTGCCTGGCCTAGTCAATGTCATCCACATACAAACCATCTCCACTCTCCTTCGGATCCCCTCGTTCCTCCCCCTTCCGGCGCCCCGAATCCCCCGCCTCACCATCCAACACGATCCGCGCAACGACGCCAACAACTTCACCCACGAAAGCGCATACTCCAATACCCTCGCCATCAAAGCTCCACAACAGCAGTACACCGACTAGCAACGAAGGAACCTGGACACCGCGCGGTCTCACGCCCTCCATAACCCATCGTGAAGCGCCTGTATCACCAACACGGGGGACTTATTCGTCAAGTACGGGGCCGGCGATGATGGCGAAAGACAATAACGGGGATGCGCTTGCGAAGTTGCCGCCAGCACAGGTCAAAGAGATGAGAGAAGGGTTTCAGATCTTGGATCGAGATAGTGATGGGCAGGTTACACGGGATGATGTCGTCGAGATGCTTACCAACCTTGGTAGTTATCCTCGCAAAGCTTACGCCAACAGACCCTAATGGCTATATACTGTAGGACAAGACACGACATCCTCCGCCGTATCACAGTTCTTCCCACCAGGACAGCCGCAAACGCTAGGCATGCCAGCATTCCTCAACTCTCTCTCCAATCTCCTTGCGCCGCTGTCCTCCCAGCAAGAGCTGCTGAACGCCTTTGCCGCGTTCGATGATGATGACAGCGGACAAATCGATGTTGCGGAGCTGCGAGATGCGCTATTACACACGAGTCCCGAAGCTGGCGAAACGGCCCTGACCGAGAGAGAGATTGAGAAGGTTATGGGTAATTTTATGGGGAGACGAGCTTTCGGGAAGGGTGTGGGGAAGAGAGGAGAGGTGTTCAAGTATCAAGAGTTTGTGGGTTCCATTATTGGAGGTGGTAATACAGACACAGAAGAGGGGCCCAAGTAGCAGTACCTCGAAATCATGACGCAAGCGTTGAAAGATCTGCTTCTGCCTTTTGAATTAGGGAACATTGGAATATATCATTTGACGTGCTTGAAACAGAAGGAGAATAGGGGTTCTGGAAAGCCCTGTGTCGCGCCAAGTGATACAGACCAGAAACGCCTGCACTTACATACAGACAAGAGTGGCTAAGTACAGCATTGTGAGACAAATGCGCCAGTTACGAAACCCCACGCAGAACACTCCTTCCCTCCTGCTCCCAGATTAAGATTTCCTATCGGGCTGATATGTTGCCCTGAGGGGCAAATCCCTCGTGCCGCCTAGCGTATTGAAGGCAACCGTCCGCGGGGTCATTGGACTTTTCATCCCACCCGTTGTGCCAGGTGTTCGCGGCAGAGTGCCCATTTCCCACTCTTTCTGGCGATAGCTCATAAGTGATTGCGGCGACATATCTTTTGGATCGATAGGTTCTTCATAAGAAGTGGCAGGTGACTCAATTGACTCTTTCCGTGATTGACGTTGCGCGCGAGACGGGATGAGGGAGTAGATGGCTAATGGGATGTGGAAGGCGAAAATTGCGCTAGAGGTAGAGTTCAGCGTCGAGATCCCAGCGCATATGAAACCATAGAAGGAAGAGGGGGCAAGCATACCACATCATCACGGCGACTGCGAATGACCCTTTCGCTTGTTGGCAGAAATCCCGTACAGCCCTGGTACCAGCAACAGAGCAACTCTTGGTGATGTACCACGGCGCACCAGGTTGAGGGTGTTTTGGATCGCTCATGTCCTTGCCGGCTTGACCATAAATACTAACAGCATATAAAGCGGCAAGACCGGCGTGCACGAAGAGTGACAAGATCGGAGGGAAGATATGCACAACGTAAAGGATCCCCTTGACGAGGAGGATGAACATGGAAAGGACAGATATGATGACATTGTAGTTTGTGATACTATGCGCGTTACCGTCAGTCCATATCGAAGGAAGGACGGGTGACTTGAAACGTACAATGAACTCCAGACCATAGGTATGTCTATTTTCCGATGGTTTGCCGCGGCGTAAACTACGGTGTTGGGATTCGAATTCCATCCATGCAGAGCCCCCTCGTTCCACAGCGCCGTCCGATAAGTGTTTGGACTTGCGATGCCGAAGAGTGCGAGGGCAGCGATAGTGAGGAGGAACTCAATAGCGAACAGAGCAAGAAGGACTTTCGTCAGCTTCCATTGCCGAGAAATGAACATTGTGCCTGATTTGGAAAACGAAATCTCGGTAGATTCGCCGTGGGTAGTTGCTGCAGGCTGGTGAGCGTCGGCGGACGTTCCGTCGCAACGTTTCCTCTTTCAATCAATAAGGCTCGACACACTTCCTGACCCCACTGACAAGTCCTACTTTGCAATGGCTACCAACATAAAGAGCTGCCTAACAATCATTCGTGAACGGTAGATGAACAAGGCGAAGGAGGAAGAAGGAGGTGATATATTCGCAGTCTTCCACCTCGATTAAGTCTTGGTGGGCACATCTTCCCACTCTTGCCCTGGCCAATGGCCTGCTCTGGCCCGCAGTGCAACCGCCGAACTTCCCATATGCATCCGTAGTGCATCGAATCCGCCCGTGGCAGCCGCCCAGTTATCATGCGTGAACCGGGATTTGGTGCGTGATGGGTTGCAGCTGCAGGAGCCAATGAACGGAGCTTGATGGTGGGCGCTGCTGGCGGATGCTGTTTAGCGGCCGGCGCTTGGCTGATCTGTTCAAGGTTTAGTGTGCTCTGCTTGGCTGAGGACCACCTGTGGTGCGCTTGTCCTTTCATTTATATATCGTACCTTGATACCATGATGCTATATGAATGACACTGCCTGTGTTACTCGGAGGCTCGTACCTTACAGATGAACTCAAAATTGACCTCCATTTCTGAGGTGCTCAAGGATTTCGTTCAATGCGGAACTGTGAGCTACCGCTTGAGGTACGGACCGTTATGGCTCGTTCAGAGTATGGAGGAAAATCTACCACTTGCCCTTGTTTTGGCTTTTCTTATATGTACTGCGGTCTGTCATGAGTGACTCATGGGAAAAACAAAAGCAAATACTTCTCGAATTATCATCCTCCTCTCTCTCTCACCGCAATACAACGCAGTTCACACATCTCTTACTCGAACACATCCCATCACCCACTGTTAATTCCCTTCAAAAAGCTCCGTCATGCCCAGCACCGACAACAACATTTCTTTAGAAACCCTTCCCCTGGATATTCAGCTCCAGATTCTTGCCTCAGTGCCCTCCCTCCGCACTCTCCATTCCCTACTTATGTCTACTCCGATATTCACCCATATTTTTCGCAAGTTTGACCGCATAATACTCCCCGGCGTCGTGCGTGCGAGTAAGTCAGACCCTCTCCAAAGAATTATACACGTGGTTGCGTATATCAGACGGCACGGTGGCCCCGCCGCTGCTGAGGTGGAGGACTTTCTTCATCTTCATCTCGGCAAACATATTGAAGGCCATCCAACAGCCGTGGATCTTCGCCTCTGTGATCCGATAGCCAGACTGGTGGACCTCGTGGGCTTGGACGAGATTGTCGAGTCACACGTTGAGTCCTTCCTCCACGCTCGGTTGGCCGAGCCACCACTTGTCAATTTTCACAGCAACAACAATTGCGAGGAACAAGAAGCGGAAGCAACACGAACCGAAACCCACCGCGTGCGCCGCTCATTCTGGCTCCTGCAGCTCTACTGCTCTCTGTTCCACGTCCACCTTCAATTTGAGCCGGACCTGAGAAAGATGACGCAGCGCCTCAGTATCTCGCACGCACAGATGCAAGGACCCCGCGCCTTCTTCGGGTACCTGAGTTTATGGGAGATTGAAGACTTGGAATGCATCTGGCAATATCTTCAGAAAACCCCCAGCCCTATCCCACGGGAGAATGTCGGCACGTCAGACCAAGCAGCCGGAGAAGAAAAAGAAAGGAACGCAGAAGAAGGAGCAATAGCAGAAGGGAGTGAAAAGCAACGCGGTTCACTACTTGCCCTACCGGTTATCAAATCCAAAGGTGAGAACGGACAACTCCAACCACCGGGTCTGTACTTCTCCTTCGCGCTGTCTCGATTCCGCAACAGTAACGATGGCGTGCAGCGCATCCGTGCTGCTAATATTGCCTGCCCGGATCCTTTGCCATTTAGAGGGCAGTCCGACGGTCACAATTGCGACATGGATGTGGCGAGTGCGGGATTCCGCGTCATGGTGCAGGTGCGGCAGAAGCAAGCTTCGGGTTTTGGAGGGGACTGGAATATGTGTCTCAAATACCTGCTATATTGTGGATATACCATGTGGGACGAAACGCGGCTGAAGCGGTGGGGTTTGTCTAGTGAATTGAAACCGTCGTACATTGCGAAGCGGTTGGTGAGGTGCAGGAGGCAGAGACGAGGCTAAAGCGGTGGAGTTTGTTTGATGGTTTGGCACTTAAACAGGAAAGAAATCTGCGCCCAACTTAGTCGACACTCTCCTGAGTCTTATATATGCTGATGGAGCTTCTAGAGGTATTCTCCTCCTCACCACCATCCAGCTCA
>QQTW01002200.1_pt1 | contig 14081 bp, 9 predicted proteins | sample 1904831 | NCBI WGS metagenome assembly QQTW01 (sample SAMN09435610, study PRJNA476489) | Subsurface metagenome, whole genome shotgun sequencing project. | reverse complement strand
CTGTTCGGTGCAGTAATCGTCGATTCGCTAGCAATACTGACTGCTTCGAATCTTCTCGCTTCATCTACTTCCACGGCATAAATCATGCTGAATCTTGACCGTCGTCTCGTCATGATCTCAATATGGAAGACCAAACTGTTAGTCTTTTTACCTGCTCTCTCCCTTAGATTGTGATTTCACATGGTTCTTTGGTACTGGCTGTTCTTTTGATGGACCGACCTCGGCATTTATGCTGCTAGTGTGCTGTATCTTTGCTCTCTCTTATCAGTCGTTATCTCTTGAGAGGCAATCGTCTCATCTACATCGCATTTTTTCACCACGTATCTACATCCTTAAACAGCGCTGCAGGAGACGACGATCTTTTCAACTTTGATCGAATAGTGATTGCGATCTCGAATAATAGCATGAGGCTACTTGCTATTAGACCTAGACGATAATCACAAACACCAGGATCGATCTCGAGTTTTTCAAAGATTTCATTTTACAGCCAAATTTTATTAATCAAATCTTTCAAACCGTGTCAGTTTAGGAAAAAAATAAGTATTTTGTCATGTTATAATAAGGGCAAATGAACAATAAATCACAATTTGCGTCTCGTTTTCGCCGGACCTTTAACCAAGCCATGTTTGCGTGCTAGCTGCAATGCATCATTCAATTCCACACAAGTACGATAATCATCCAAAGCTTCCTGTCGTCTTCCATCTTGTTTCGATCGTGCATCACCTCGCCATTTGTACACTACCGGATCACAGGAACGAATTTCTAAGGCTCTTGTAAAATGTTCTTCCGCTTCGACTGGTTCATTCATGGTTAACAGTAACTGTCCAAGATCGACATGAATATGCGCACTTAAGGGGGAGATTTGTAAAGCATGTTCTAAATCTTCACGTGCACTGGCATACTGTTTCAAAACAACTTTTGCAATGGCCCGATTGGTTAATGCTGCTTCATCGCGTGGATTGATTTCGAGAACTCGATCGAATAGGGTGATCGCTTGGGGAAACTGCCCATGAAACATAAGAATATTGCCTGCATTGTAATGTGCAAATGCATTTTGTGGATCTGCCAACATCGCTGCTCGATAATCACACATGGCATTGCGATTGTCACCTAAGAACTGTTGTACAACACCACGATTGGTTAATAATTGTGCTGAGGATGGTTGAAAACGTAAGGCTTGGTTGAGATCGATGAAGGCTTCGGTTGGATGATTCATTTGTAAACATACAATAGCTCGTGCTTCTAGTGCACGAACATTGGATGGATTCAAACGAAGAAGAGCAGAGAATTGTGTCCATGCACGTTGATAATACCCACGTTGTCGTAAACTATAACCGAGATTAAGTCTCGCATGTTCATGTAAAGGATTTTCGTGGAGGACACGTTCAAATAATTTAGTCGCGTGTAATGTCGATTTTTCATTACCCATATCCATATAAACATTGCCTTGAGCAATCCATAAATCATGTCGATAATTGATATCTGTGATCGCTCGATCCGTGATTTCACCGGACGTAAATTGTTCGATCGCTTTGTTGAAATGGGCTAATCGATGATGGCATTGTCCAATCGTGTATATTAATTTATGTTTCAATGCTTGAATTCGTTTTTCATCACCGGAAGTTAATACTAATTGCAGGGCATGTTCAAAATCAACAAGTGCATTTTGAAAATCTTTATGTTCATAATGTAATAGACCTCGATTGACGTACGTTTCCAATTCCAGCAACTGAGTATTGCTATTTGTTACTGTCGATGCAAGACAGAGAACAATAGCAAAATCTTTAAATGCATAGGAGAGATTTCCACGACGGATATAACATAATGCACGATTGTAATATGCATGAGCACAGGATGGATCGATTTGTAATGCTTTGGTTAAATCGTTGATAGCATGATCATACAAACGAATGGAATACTTCAAACAACCACGGTAGAGATAGGCACGAACAAGATTAGGACTTAAACGAATGGCTTCGTTACAATTTAAGACACCTTTGGAGTAACGTTCACAACGGGCATACCTGTAAAAAACAAGCATTACTTCGAGCTGATTAGAGATGCAATGGTGAACCGGTCACATCGGACTCCTGGTAGAAAGGTTCAGTGACTGTAACCTACGACTGAAGTAAGAGACGACCGAACAGTGCATAATCGGTGAGCAGATTTTTTCGTTTTTCAGGGGAACTATCTTCTGAAGAATTGTTACACTTACCAGGCCGCTCGTGCCAGATACGCTTCTGCACTCTTTGGTTCAATGACCAATGCTTTATTAATATCCAATAATGGTTTTCTATTTGGTGATAATTTTGCTAATTCTTGAGGAGTATATTTGGCATACATTCTCATTTTGGCTAAACCTCGTTGCAAATAAGCTTCTGCACTTTGATTCGGTTGCTGAATTTTTAACAGCGTAGTTAGTTGATCCACCGCTTGAGGATAACGTTTCAATTGCACCAGACATTTACTCAAATCCAGATAAGCACCATGAAGTTCCGCGGTTTGATTGGCTGAACTATTCGAACAAACTTGTATACATTTTTCAAAAGCATCTCGCGCTTCATCAAAGCGTTTGGCTTTAATACGTAATGTTCCAAGCATACGATAGTTGGCGGCGGTTGGATGATATGAACATTCCCGTTCCATAATCGTTAGTGCATAATCATATTGTTCGAGGAATGAATGAACGATTGCTTGTTGTTGAGGACTGGATGCACTCATTTTCATCGATGCTGTCGCCGATGGTGTATTCTCTTCTTCTGGATCGGATAAGGATTGTAATTTTGCCGCTACTTCCACACAAAATGAGGCTTCATCAAGTCTTCCCATGGCAAGGAGCATATTTCCTCGCAAAACCATAGCACCATTCTGATCTGGAAACATATGATAAACTATAAAAAAAACAAGGATGATATATTCTATCGACCGCAAACATATAGCTTTACTTTTGGTATAATCGGAATACGCTTGTTGTAATTGATTAATTTGTGAATAAAAATAAGCTCGACAGAAATACGCTCGGACATACGTTGGTTCTGCTTCGATCGCTCTGGAAAATAATTGTAACGCTTTTTGCACGTTGGTTCGCATATAAATAATCGCTAGATTACATAATGCTGGTGCATGTTCACGATCTAGGACAAGCACTGCTTCATAATCCGCAATTGCTTCATCAAATTGATTTTGTTTACAATAGATCAGAGCTCGATGAAGGTACGCCCCGACATTCTCATACTCAGGATTAATCAATAAGGAAACACTAAAATCTTTCAAGGCTTGATTAGGATTACAGGTACGTAGAAGACAAGCACGATGATAATAAGCGGACCAATTGGATGGATCGTAATGAAGTGTGGCAGAAAAATCTGCTAGAGCTTCTTGATAATATTCCACATAAAAATAGGCCAAACCACGATGAAGTCGAGCGGAAACATGATCAGATTGACGTTTTAATAATTCGGTGAAATCACTGATCGCATAATCGTAATTGTTGGTGTTAAAATAATACATTGCATGTTTATACCTACACAAAAAAATCAATCAATGATGAAAAAACCGAAAGAAAGAATGAAATCACTGACCAAGCTTCGATATTCTTCGGATTCAATCGAGTAACTTGAACGTAATCATCCATAGCAAGGAGAATATCATTTCTTCGTTCGTATGTCTGTGCTCGTTGAAAGTAAGCTTCATGATCAGTGGGATTGTATCGAATCGCCTGAGAATAATTCGCAACGGCTAGAGCGAGATCATTTTTCATCGCATGCACATCCCCACGTAATTTATAAGCACCCGCATGCGTTTTATTGAATTTAATACACGTATTTAATGAATCTAAAGCTTCGTCATAATGTTCAAAGATCATGTAGATCAATGCTCGTTGCCAATAAGCGTCCATAAAGGAAGGTTCAATATAAATCGCCAAGGAGAGATCATTCAGAGCATCGTGAAATAAGCCAAGTTTACGAAATAAAGCGCCACGTCTGCTTAGACTGAAGACATCTCGTGGATCGCGATTGATCAGTTCAGTCAATCGATGGATTTCAGTCTCGATCAACCGACGTTCTTCACTATCGGCTAAATGAAGATTGGTAATAGGTTCAAGTTGTACATTGGATATTTTTTTCGTTGAAGTTTCTTCACTATCATCTTCATCGATGGTTGTGGCCGATGGTTCTTCCAATGGTGTTGGAATAACACTGGGTCGTTGTGCTTCTTTCTCTTGCCTGATGGCTTCTTGTTTATCTAGTTCTGCAATATATTCGTCGAGCCAACTATACCATAATTCCCGTGTCCATTCAAACTCATTCAATAGACGTTTTCCAGCTGATTTTACTCGTGTTTCTTCGTACTTATATTTCGTCTTGATTGTTTCATCGAAATTTTGTTTCTCACGTTCCAAACTTGTTCGACGTTCGCGAAAGCGTTGTTTGATAACATGCGGATGATGTCGTTCATAGAAAAATGCTTCGTGAAATGAGTGGCGGCGGGATAGAGGTGGATAACGTGGTGGAGCCGAAGCAATGGCCACAATGGCATCAATACGTTCCCAAAAGTGAACATCTTTCCGAGCGCGACGAGCGGCTCGAAGACGACCACTGGAGATAAATGGACGGCCAGCAGCCACGGCTTTTTCATATTGTGCGGAACGATTGGTTTTACGGAAGTATTTAAATTTGGCGGATTTTTCGTCCGTCGTTGGCGCGAGAGATTCGTCTTTAACCTCGATCGTTTCCGTGGACTCGGTGGGAATTATCTGTGACTCCTCAGGAGGAATCGGAGTGGGCGTCCTGGGTTGCGATTTGATAACTTTTCGTGCTTCCATTTGATGTTTGGTTTCATCCAATGTAAATGCATAATTAGTATCAAAACGAAGCGTTGTTTCGCTTGTTAAATCTTCACAGGACCGTGCGGATCGTATCATGGTGGGTAGCATTTGAAATTCCTCATTCTGGTCGATCGTTGAGGGCAAACGTTCGAGAGATTTATAGGGTTTGATCACTGGAACAACGAAACGTTGTTCAATGAAGGAATCGCTTTCACTAAAGTTCGTAAACATCGTTTCATGTTCACCGGTTTTGGTTAAATTTTCATCCTCATCATCGCTGAAGTCTTTGGGATGAACGGAAGTATATTGAGCGAAGAGACGTTCTTTGATTCGACGGGGATGAACATACATTTTTGGTGGAGCGGTAGTCCAGAGTCGAAGAAGATAGGGATCATGAGAAAGAGCGGAATTACCTTCGACTTTCGGTTGAACTGTTTGAGCAGCACGACGTTGCCAAACGTTCAAATCCGTATCTAAGGACATTAAACCATTATAAGGAATGGACGGAGCACCCGATTGAATCGGAGGTGTACTAAATAAAACCTTTAACTTCTTCAACTCACGCAGAAATAGACAGGCACTCACGTTGTTTGCTGTTGCGGTGGTTGCTGTTCTTCTTCCTCTTCATCCTCTGCTGATTCTGTAATTGGAAAATTTGGTAATTGTCCATGCCTATGATAATTCGCTGAAAACGGTAGCTGATGTCGAAATCGAGCGCGTTGATGATACAATTGCGTAATAGCTCGAACATCTCTCGACATGATAGCTTCTTCATCCGCTCTTTGAATACAAAAATGATGAACACTCTTCTCATCGTGTTTCGCTGGTTTCCTTGGTAGTGCTTGATTCTTGGTGATTCTCTCTTTCGGCACATCTATATGGCTACCTCGAACATTTAATAAATCTTCATCGGAAATGCCTAATAAAATATGTCGATAGAGTGGATCACGTGACATATCAATGTGTTCGTCTTCGTCGATGGATGCGATCGTATGAATGGTTCGCTCTCCTTCATCAAGATCTTGCTCTTCTTGGTCTCTGTCCAGTTCGATTTCCACATCCATTCGACTGACATCAGGTGCTCGAGGTGTGTAAGTCAAATCTTCTTCTTCAAGAATGATGGGAATTTTCGATTGTTCTTCCAGGATGCTTTGTTGTTCCAATTCTTGTTGGATTCTCTCTTGTTCATCTTCATCATAAACAAGGTCCACTGTTCGACCAAGAACACGATGGATAATATCTAGGATTTTTCGATCGGATTGCCGTTGAGCTTCTTGCAACTGTTTCGATTTGATCGAGGAGATTAAATTTTCTACCGCAGCACGAGATGGATCATCACTTGGTGTAGCTAGTGTTGGCTGCTGTTGTTGTTGAGTCATAGACATACTGGATGATGTTCTATGAGATCTAATCAAAACGTTTCTTTCCAGAAAAATATCACGCGAAATTTTCCTACTGCTGTTTACTGGACAATCGACTATGTGGTGTGGTTCGATCACCGATTGATTGAGTTAACAATCGCGCTTCACGAACCATCCGATTCACCATCGATCGGGGCGTCCCTTTTTCCAACGCTTCACGTTCAATAACCACTACATCGACTTTTCGTTTTTTCACGGCTGGAATATGAATCAATGGTTTCGCTGGTGGTTGTCTCTCTTGCAGAATTGCCGTATGTGTCGTTCCGACCATTGGTAAAATAGCTGGTAATGGTTCTCGCCGTTCAAGAACATTGATTTGTGTGGATTCAGAAAAAGGTAATGGACGTCGAGGGGTCACGGGAGTATTCGTCCCCACGCGACTACTTTCCAACTCATCCATCGGTCCACCGGTTGCCATGACTGATCGTCCACGTAAATGAACCAAATTCAACTCTGGTATGGATTCACTGCGACGTGATGGTAGCACACCCATGCTACTTTTGACTGCTTGAGATTTCAGCTCACTGGTCGTTGTGACCACATAGGGTTGTTTGACCGGTGGTAGATCTACCATAGTTTTTCCTGTGAGTTAAGGTTCAAAATTTGAATGTTGAAAATGTATTTGTGTATGGTAGTAACAACAACGCGTGCAATAGGATCATTTACAGAACACAATGGAAGAAAAGAGAAGGTGAAGAACGGAACAAACGGCAGTTCTCACCACTTCTTGCTCGTTTCTCTCCTTCTTCTTCGTTTTTTTTGAATTAAACTTTCTCTTTTACTCGCTGCTACTACCAACGAGTTGATGAGATGATTGTAAACAGCAACGACAGAAGGAGGAGAAGAAGAAGAGAGAAATCGAATGATTGATGTGCAGAACGAAGAAAATCAAACCATTTGAATCAACAGAAAAAATTTCAAACGAGCGATGTTTCTTAGTTAATTAACGAGGCATAGCGAATGTTTGGATGACATACATATTTAATAGAATTTTTGATCAACTTATCGCATCAATACATTTATCTCATCGGATGATTACCATCAATGTCATCTTTGTTTTCCTGACCTTCCGTTCTTTTCCTCGCTGATAAGATCAACAATTATATAGTCAGAGAAGCGCGGTTGTATCTTTAGGAATTCGATAGTTTGAATACGATCTCCTAGTTAGAATAAATCAATCAATCTATTTTCGTACTAGATTGTTTGACATTTTTGTTTCGAGCAATCGTTTTACTTGAAACTTCATCTCTGTCCACTGATTTACATAGTATCGATGTTTCTATTCAAAATCATTTTTTTATATACATTAACAAATACTCATAACATTTACCGAGGCAGTTTGTCTTACTCTTCAAGCGTCGAATTTCATCTACAGACTGTACTTCCATGTCCTTGTCTATCCTTCGTTTGATCAGATGATTCAAGCAAATATTCTCTCTCTCCTGAACTTCGAATAATACTTACTCCTTCTCAATCAAAAGTCAGTGGGAAGATATTATCTAAGATCAAGAAATCTCGGAATCAATGAGAAGGAAACGAGCGAAGCAAAATACGCTTGACTAATTCTTGAATCAAATTCGAGGACATCCACGTTTAGTAGAAAAACAAAGACAAGGTCGACAAATAAAAGCCTACAGGACTCGAGGAGAATCCCCATCGAAAGAATAATACAATGATTTGTACATGACATAGAGATGTTGATCAACCGTACGCGAGCGACATCCATGATTTTCTGTTTTGATCTATTTAAATAATGAGATCATTATTCCGGATGAACTAGGAATTGATGATTGAGATTTTTAGTAGATGTAGGATCTAATTCACCTTCGAACAATCGGATTGGTCTATTGACTGATTGAGTAATTACTCATTCATTCATTTTTCAATTGAAATCAACATTTCTTCTGACAGACCGACAGCATCAGTCAGTTGTTATTTCACATCGGATGATTGATAACCATCGAAATTAACAATTGCTTTCTCATCGACAACTCCCTACCAAAGATATTGTCACCTCCTTTTCCTCGAAAAATGAGTCTCTCCGATAGTTTCCATCACTCTCTTCATTCATTTTACGATTGATAGTTTGATATCACCCAGATAAAAACATATGTTTCAACGTTGATAGTTTTCTGTGTATACGATTGACCGTCCCGGAAGCGAAGAAGCCAACTAATAATAACAACAACAAGAGCAACGACGTCGATAGACATATAAAAGAAAAGACAGAACAAATCATATTGTCAATTTTTTCTTCCTTTTCTCTCCTTCTCCCTCTCTGACTGTCTTCCTTTCTCCTTTTCAGAGTGGTAGCATACACCAAAAAAAAACCGAGGCGAAAAGAAGAAAGAAGCAGCCCATAGACCAACATCATTATCGGCGACACCGCCATACGCGAAGCTCTCACCATCTTGCTTCGCGATCAGATCACTTACTTACACTTATATTACATCTCAACTGCGTCTTCTTCGTTGTCGTCCAAACTTTCTTACTTCAATCACTGCTTCTTACTTATTCGACTTTTCTTTTTTCTTCACATCTTCTTATATTACCGTCATTTACAATTATTAGTCTGTCGACAGTATCCTCCCAACATCTCTTATCTCATCACATTGCCAATATAGAGAAAGGTAAATCTCGCTGCCTAGAATAGAAATCGCTCCGTGCTTATTGATGGACGATTAATAGGAGAAAACAACATCGATTTTCTCGTTCGGGTGAACGTAGAGGCCCTTTTTTTATATACACATACACATAGATAGATGGAAATACTTGTACATATACATATAAATATAAATGTCTTTTACAGAAGTAGCTGCAAGGCAGCCGATATGAAGAGAAAGGAAGAGAACGATAGAAGTGTATGTATGGATGTGTGTGTATATGTAGAACTAATCTTCTAGTAGCAGTTATCTCATGCACGCCACCACATGTATCCGAGCTTTGTCGATTTTCTTATTCTCCTCGATTATCCCTCGATAGAAATGAACGAGTGAAAGAAAACGAGAGAAAACGAAGGTCAGAAGACGAGAGCTTTTTAATTGATATATGTGTATTGGCAAGTGTTATTAAGTGAAAGACGCCGATCAACTTCATCATTGATCCGTGACCAGCTGAAGTCTAGTTTGCACTCCCGTACACATTGCGTGCGTGTATTAAGCGAGTGCATCTTTCATTTTGCTTAGTGATTGAAAGTTTGACATGTCGATGTGGTTGTCTTTCTTGTTCTAGGAGGAGGAGATGTCTTCACAACCAACGACACCTAATACAACTACCCCGCCTCTACCATCAACGACGACAACGACAATGCCCAGTGCGGCTCCTGTGGCATCTGCCGAGAAGACGCATGGAATCGCAATCGATGAGCCGTCGGCAAGTTCTTTTCTTCTTTCTTCTATTTGCTAATGTTTATTTATTTATCTTTGATCAGGTGGCTCATCAAGCCATTCTATTTATTCTCGATGTGCTCATTCGAAACAATCAAGCCATGCCTATTGTGAAGCTTTATGATAGCTTCGCTGATCGAACATTTACACCTCAAATGTTACGTGCTGTGGGAGGCAATGAGCAAGGATTACAACAATTCTTGCTTCGCTACCCGTCATTATTTACTGTGAACAATGAAACAGTCTCAGCCAATAGTGCCACACCAGTACGAACTCTGAATTCTTCAGCCAAGACTCATCACAGTCGGCCGAAATCAACCACTTCGCCCGCCTCCAGTAGTGAGGCGAGTGAAAATGATCCCATGGGAACATCGAGCAGTAATACAACAAATCCTAATGAAACAGTCTGGGATGCTAAAACCATGCGAGAAATTGAACAGGAAGCCATCAACTTTTTTAAAAAACAATTAAGCAAACGCGAAGAAGAATGGCTCCCGATTGTCAGTGTTGCGGGACATGCATCGCAAGCATCCGCAGATGTGAGAAAATATGTTGGCCCACAGAATGAATTCAAAATATTTCTTCTACGTTATCCACATATTTTCATTGTTCGTGATGAATTTTGTGGCCTTAAAGTAACTCCGATCGCTATTCGCGTTCGATTTTTCTATCGTTTTATTTAGGGTAAAGCAGATCTCCCGGGAATTCCATTTCCACCACCTTCCCCTCCCCCCCAAACGTCGTGTTCTCTTATCCAATTCAAGTGGAAATAATCTCATGTTAACACGTTCAACATCATTCAAGTCGAGCACACGACCGATGTTAGGTGGAAATTCAATGCCAAGTACACCAACCAGTGCAACCAATACCTCACTTTTACTATCATCAACAACATCTTCATTATCAGCACCACGCAATTCCGCGCAACGTCTAATGCCAAATGAAGTGAAAGCTGTTCATTTTGTCATGCGTTTATTGCATAAACATGGTCGAATTCTACTTCAAAGTGTTCCGGGTTTACTTGCTCGAGCACCGGATTATCTCGCCCAATTGATCGGTTTTACACGTGATGATTTAATCGCATTCTTCAAACGACATAATGCTGTTTTTCAATTGCATACTGATGGAACTGTGAGTGTTAAATCCGATGCAGTACGTGCTCTTTTGAATAAAACCGATCCAAACAATAATACCAACTCTCTCCAAACATCATTGTCATCTACTCAATTATCGAATACGATCGCGGCGAGTGGAGTAGTAATTCGAATTTTTCCCAAATATGGAATATTAAACATGGATAATAATGAGCAAGTCTTTTTCGATATTCAATCGTGCCATTTTGAAACATTTAATGATCTCACTTGTGTGATCAATCCCGGCGATACAATGAGTTTTAATGCGATACTCGGTCCGAAGGAAGGTAGGCGTTTTCTCCTCCACTCAACATTCAACGAGCGTTTTGGAAATTTCACAATCTTTGTTAGGTTCGACAAAATGGAAATCATTAAAAACTTGGACACGTCAATCGACTCGTCCAAATATTGTCCATTCAGCCAGTACCAATAATCTTTCATCAATTACATCCGCCAATGGAGGTTATATCTCTCCTCCATCCTTTGAAACTTATGCAAATTCATCGAATGGCTATGCACCGCTGGATCAAGATTTAAATGCTTATCAAATTGGAACGGATCTCAATGGTAGTGGATTTGATGAATCAATGGATAATAACAACGGAGGACAACTATCGCCTATCTCCCTGGTGAATACCACCAGTTCCAATCGACATAGTCGTCTAGGTTTACCTACTCTTGATGAAGAACAATATCCATTACCTAAAATGGCTGGTGGACTCGATGCGGAAGTGCTTCGACGTAATTTACAACAGGTGATTCAACGAAGCAATGCTATCTCATTACGTGAGCAAGCCGATGAAACCGGTCGATTTATTTCTCGAGGATGTCAAACGACATCCACTGGAGAAATTCTAGCAACCAATATTCATATCGAATAAGATCGAAAGTTTTATCTTGTTTGTTTTCCTCTTCGTTTATTCGGGAATGCATTCTTTTCTAGTTAGCAAATGTGTGCCTGTGTGCATTTCAGTTTTATTGTTCGATTGGCGATGGTTTCTCTTTCTTTTTGATATATATATGTATCAACAGCCTATCTCTTTTGCTCGCCGTCTCTCTTCTCTTGTTTTGGATCTGTCTCTTTCTCTCTTTTTTTTCTTTCTTTATTGTTTTATACATAAAAGATGTGTGAACAGAAGATCTGATTGCAGTTTGGATCAATCATTGCTTGATATCTGATCTCTCATCGAATGGCAATTCTTTCATTACTTCAGTAGGCAGACAGTTCTTTCTCGAGAATGTGATGCTGGATTTATATGATGATGATGATGTAAGTCGAAGCAAGGCGAGAGAACATATCAAGTAACATTAATAAGTGACTGTGATCTAGTTAGATATGATCGGATTAGGAGCGATAGTATTGGTATATTCAACGGACGTCAGCAGATAGGAATGACTGATTTCTCACTTATTTCGTCAATATTGGTTTTTACGAGAACTAGTCATCCAATTGTACTCTAAGAGCATATCCTAAACTTTCGTGTTCTTAACGAATACGGGTGTTTGCGTGTCCTCAAGAAACACGTCATTGAAATATTTCTTGTCATTATCAAATGATCTATCGGTGCATCCATTTCGAACGTTGATTCAGAGTGTCTTGCCAATGACGACACAATGAAAATGTGAACGTGACTGTGCTTGTTCTCTACAAAGGTTAATCACCGATGTTCTTTTGCCTAACAATCACAGCAAGTCCAATGCCTTGTCTTGTTTTTCTTCTTCCATGCACTCATCTACGTAAATCATTGTTTTGTTTGATTAAATTTTTCATTAAATGAAAAAAAATCTGATTTATTGTGAATAAATAAGTGTGTATCAATCAAAATATTGTTTTAACGACTTCCTAATTTGCCCAATGCTTTGGAAAGACCATTTTTGCGTCGATCACTGTCGTTATTCATCGAGGCAGCCACTTGTGATGCGGCTTGTTGATTACGGACGGGTTTAGGATGATCACGTATATAATCGTCAAAAGCTTGAACACGAAAATCAACCGTAGAACTTGCATTGACAATTTCAACAAAAGCTGAATGAGACATATTTGCCGTAGTTTGTTGATTGATAGAAAGTATCACATCTTGAGCCCGCAAACCAGCTCGTTCGGCTGGACTACCAACTTCAACACGTTGAACGAGATAATACGATTGATTATATTGTAAATGAAATCCAAATCCTTGAAAATCTGGAACACGATGTAAGCGAACGTCACGAAAACCATCGGTGCGCACTGCTGATGCTCCGGATAGGTTTCCTTCCGCATTACGAACATTATAGGAACCTGCATTGCTATCTTCTCGATTTACAACTTGTCTAGAAGAAGTAGGAGTATTGGTGGATGCTGGTGAGTACGGTGGTGGTTGTTGGTTTTGTGATGGTCCACGAGACGATGGCGGCGTGGCGATTGGTCTGGTCGGCGGAGCTGATTCACGTGGAGGATTTTCTGGTGGTTGACGCGATGTGGGTGGAGTCGCAGTTCGTTGGATCGGAGGAGCTGGTTCACGCGGGGGATTCTCTAGTGGTTGACGAGATATGGGCGGAGTCGTTATTTGTTTCGTAGCAGAAGGTGGATCACGAGGAGAGGACGTAGATAGTGGAATTTGCTGAAGGGCGGTAGATGTTTCCCGAGCAGAGTTTCGCAAAGGTTGTCGAGGTGCTGGAGGCGTTGCCGATTGTTTGATCGAAGAAGGTGGTTCACGAGTAGAGGTGTGCTCGCGAGTATTTGACTCTGCAAATGAAAAGCAAAATTGCCGAGTGATAAAAAAATGTTTCGACAACTCACCGTCTCGCTGTCGTGCAGCAGCAGCCATAGCCGCTTCAACAACGTCAGCCATGCGTTGCGTTGGAGGATTCGTAGTTTTAGTGGAATTACGACCAACGTCATTTGGTGATGCTGTGATAGCAGTAAAAGCGGGAGTTGTTTTCGCTAAAAACTCAATCCTATTCGACAAAAGCGTTTTAGTCTATCTAAGAAATACCTGGTAGTGGAGCTTGATTTTTCGTCGACGAACGTGGTGTCTCATCTGGACTTGGTGATGGTGGTATAGCCGAAAACTCTGAATTATTAGTCCCTAAAAAAAATCAAAAGAACATCAAGCGATTCTCATCTTCCATTGGCTAGACTTTGTAACAGTTTGGTTTCTGGTACTGGATAATCCGCAGCCGTGGGTTGTTGTGTACGTAAGACCAGTTGAGATTTTCCCATATTTGGATATCCAGAATGTTGTCGTGTTTGTGATGGTTCTTGGGAAATATTTTCATTTTGCCCATCATCGATGGATGTTTGTGTTTCTTTCGTTTCGAAAAGTGGACGTTT
>QQTW01002199.1_pt1 | contig 14083 bp, 14 predicted proteins | sample 1904831 | NCBI WGS metagenome assembly QQTW01 (sample SAMN09435610, study PRJNA476489) | Subsurface metagenome, whole genome shotgun sequencing project. | reverse complement strand
AGGGCGATGCATGCGAGTTCTTGCACGAATTTAATCTGTACGCCACCATCTACTTCACCTCAGATCTCTACATCCATCCACTAACATCCTATCCTCGACAGACGTAAGATGCCTGAATGTAACGCCTACAACCGCAGCCGGTGGTGTCCCAACGGCGAGGAATGCTTGTTTCTCCACATCGACCCGGACTCCCGTCTTCCGCCCTGTCCGCATTACGAAAAGGGCTTCTGTCCGCTCGGACCGCGTTGCTCGAAGAAACATATCCGCAAGACGCTCTGTCCGTATTATCTCGCCGGATTCTGTCCCGACGGGAGACAATGCAAGAAGGGTGCGCATCCGAGGTGGCCGACGGATCTTCCTCCCCCGACGGCGCGGGTGAAGAGAGATCCGGCCGAGATTGAGCGCGAGATTCGCCTCGCCCAGGAAGAGGCCGAACGGTATGAGGAACGGGAACGAGAACGAGATCGTGAGAGAGGATACGGTGGACGGAGGGAGTGGGGAGGGAGAGGGAGAGGGAGGATGCATCGTGGGAGGAGAAACTACGACCGTTGATGAGGATAATATGTTTCCTTTGATGCTGAGTCATTTCTCGTCAATGTCATGATCCACGTATCCAAAATGATGGTCACGGCTGAGCTGGCGACTGGCTTGTTGCTGAAGTCCAGCGAAAAAAAAAATAAAAGATACCCCTTTCCTGATAGGTCATTGAAGCGCTAGGTTGGTTTGCTCTCGACTGGTGGAAGTGTACACATTACGAATGAATAAATCTAACCATCATTTCTACGAAAGTGTATGTATTCGAATGAATACAAACCCGCTTTTCGAACACGATGGTAGTCGCTTCCGTTGCGACAGGAGGATCTTGTACGCTGGAGAGTTCAAAGAACGGACGATGGCTTTCGGATAGAATGCGGAGTTCTCACAGAAGCATTTCCTTCAGAACTGTGAAATTTCGCTATTACTACGAGGGGAGATATATGTATTACCCGACGGCGAAGATCCAAAATTCAAGAACGATTTAGTACATTGGGGGAACTACACTGGTTCCGAAATACTTGTCCTATTCATTAAGAACCGACCCGTCTCTAGGGATCCTGCGCTCTTCGCTATAGCAGTAGCTACGGTTTATGAATTTCATGATTGGATGGATATTCGAGATCCTTGATTTCTCACGAGTCTATCAAGTAGTTATACTATTTTTCCTACAAACGGCTCTGAGTTTTCTTTATGCGAAGCCCCACCGCCCTGTGGAGGATAAACGGTCACGTCGACCTTCGAGGATCATACCTTCCATGTCCATTGATCGCACAATAAATCTCTCTGCTTCTAGTTTCGAATGGAACAATACTTTTTGCAAGCAATTCTATTCTTCATGGTATCTGCTCACTTCGTGAGGGGATAAAGGCGTTCAAGAAATGTAGGTCTTCGCCAGTGGACAACACATATATCACGCGGGTGAGAAAATACATGGGACAGCTCAGCAGTAACGCTTCATCACGATTACAACGGCGGTATCTTTATAAGGTCATCGGCATCCTTACGACGAAGGTATTATCATCACCACCCTGACAACAAAGGTATCATCATCATCACCCTTACGACGAAGATCATCATCACCCCTTCAACGAAGGTATCATCGTCACCCCTACGACGAAGGGTACTATCTTCATCAACCTTATGACGAAGGTATCATCATCGTCGTCCTTACGACGGAGGTATCATCGTCGTCACCCCTATGACAAAGGATATTCTCTTCGTCACGCTTATGACGAATGATCTAACCTTCATCGCACTGACGACGATCATTTGTGATTTGCAAACTTGTCTTGATTGGTGGTAACTGCTGCGCTGTTCCATTTCATTTTTCAGCCGCGTAACATATATATGATCAAGGGAGATAGTCGAGTTGGAGGTGAGATACTACTTCATTAGTAGTGAGCAGATATGAGCTATACACGTAACCAGCATATGGACTGCCATTTACTCTTCGCTCCTGACATCGCCCCTATACCACTACCCTCTAGCAAGCATAGCGTGTCCATGATGTGAGAGGAGATATTAAATTGACACACCCTATTTTCCAATAGAAATTACTTTCATATATCAAACCATCGCTCCAGAATCAGTCACCCACCCGCCACCGTTCTCCTCTTCCGCGAGCGACGTCTCGCTCGGGATCGGCCCAGACCTCACACTCGGTCTACGCATCCCCAGCATCCGTCCTACCAGACCCGCTGGCACCCACCGTCCAACATATTCATACAGCAGACTTCCTCGGCCGACGTACCATGTCGCCCGCGGTCGAGAGGGCATGGTCAACGCGTCGAAGACCGCATAATGGAGGTCTCGGAGAGGACTTCCCCGCACTGTTCCCAGCGCCATGCCATGCTCAGCTGATCCCACGCTCATTCCGCTCCAGGTCTTGTTCGAGGCCGCTTGAGCGAGGTACGCACCCCCGTAGAGATTCCTCGCGCTCGTCGGCCAAGTGAGGAGATCGGCACGAGTAGATTGGAGTTGTTGCTGCTGCTGGTTTCGTGTATGGTGATGGTTGGCGGTACCATTTTCGAACGCGCCGAGTTTGAAAAGTGATACATTGACACCGGCTGGAGCGAGTTCAGCGCGGAGTATTGCTGCGTATGCCGCCAAGGATGAAACCACGGCGCTTTCAACCCCGTGAAAGGGAAGAGATAAAGCGGGGATGATATTCGGGGTCAGGATGAGGATGCGAGCTTTAAACGCGGCGATGGTCCGCAGGAAGGCTTGTGTCGTGGCGACGCTGCCGAGGACTTTGACGTTTAGCGTATCGGACCAGATCTCGGGTGACAGCATCTCGAGAGGACCAGATGGGTAGACGGTGCTAGGAATGAGGATGAAGCCTGTCAGACGCAGGTGGTGGGCGTGAGCCCCAGGGAAGGGATGTTGGGGCGATAACAGGAATTTGGTGAAGCGTTCGATGGCCGCGTGGGTCATGGAAGGCTAGAAGCATGTTAGGAATAGTAGAATGGCGGCTGTTGTGTTCCGTAGGACAGAAAAGCAATAGACGGACCTCCGTGATGTCAATCGTCAACGGCCGAATATCGACTCGCGACTCGTTATGCACTTGCTGTTCTTCGTCCATTGAATTGACCACGATGTAGACGATGAAGCCTCGACGTTCGAGATCAAGCGCGAGGGATTTGCAGAGCGGTTCTTGAATCGAACCGGCAATTACTAAGATGGATTAGCAGTCATTTCGATCGTTCCGGATGTGACAGTAGATTAGCTTACCAACAACCTCCTTCCTCGCGCCGTTGCCGGCTCGACGCGCTCGTCGTCGCTTGCCAGGCCGCATGTATATGTAGAACATATAGCATCCTCGGGCACCGACCAGAGCGACGATCCCCGCCGTGAGGAGCTTGTGCCGGGAAATCCATCGCACCACGGACTCGTAGTAGCGGCGCGTGACCGATACAGGAGGTTTTGGGATCCGCGGAGGCAGCTTGGGTCGAGCGGTTTGAGATAACAGGCCGGACGACGTCAAGGTGTCTCTCAGGGCGGCCACGACCTGGTCCACATGTCGGTCTATAACATCGGCCACGTCCATGGAGTATCGGCGGACGTCATTCGGGATCGATGAGAGCTGCATACGTGATTAGCAACATGAATATGTATACAAAGATCTGAATCACTCACCACGTCCAGGAAATACTGATCATCGCGCGACATGATGTTTCTTTATTAATTTATCTTGCTACCAAGCTTTGTATGCTTCCGTAGAGGAAGCTTTCATGGAGGCAAAGGTGGGGCGTAACACGAAGAAGTGGAAGCTTCATTCATCGGGCACGTGCGACAACATCTCGTCGACGAATCATTCAATACATCTCGAGAGCTTTTCTTAATGTATGTGTTTTGGCCACTATGCATTCCGAAGACAATAGGATGATCATGGCCAATCCAGTCAGGCCAGTCAAGGCAAAGGCAACGGCGTCTTGCGTAAGCCTGATTCGCCGCCGTTCCATCATCATCCTTCGTCCCACCACGACCGACGTGTCCAGGTTTCTACCCAAAAAGATGTTTGCTTGCGCCTCTTCAATGACCCCTACATAGTTGGGTCCGATATCATATTCACTCACTGAATCAACCATCTCCTCGTCTTCTCAATACGGGTGATATATTTCGTAATGAGAGAAATCGACCCCTTGATCACTGGATACGTCCATCTGAAAGAGAAGCCGCGCGAGGCCGAGGCGTTGAAGACGTTGCAGCGGATCGCATCGTTGGTCAAACCGCTAATGCGTCAGCGAGGATGGCGTGTGGGGACCTTGGCCGAGTTCTATCCTCCTGAACCGAATCTTCTCGGTTCGTCATATTGCTCATTTGGTACTTGATATCCTCTGATGATGTTTGGCCAGGAATCAACTGGAACAAAGGACAGCAGATATGCTTGCGATTGCGATATCCCGGAGACGAGAGGCAGTTCTTGCCTCTGGAGCAGGTCCTGGACACGATGCTACACGAGTACGTCTCACCACCCTTTATTTCGACACCATGTTGAATATCTTCAACTGACGACGCTGGAACATGTCAGACTGGCCCATATCATCTGGGGCGCACATGATGCCAATTTCCACGCACTATGGCAGCAGCTACGGGATGAACACGAGCAGCTGGCGAGAAAGGGGTACACGGGTGAAGGATTTCTCTCGCAAGGGCACAAGCTCGGTGGACGACGGATCCCGATGGACGAAGCACGACGACGAGCTCGAGCGTCGGCCGAGAAACGAAAGGTATTGAATGGGGGCTCGGGTCAGCGGTTAGGAGGCGTACCTGTCCGTCGAGGCGCGGATATCCGTAAAGTTATCGCCGATGCCGCCCAGAGTCGCATCAACGTGACCAAGGGATGCGGGTCGGGGGCGAAAGATACCAAAGCGATCGTTGAGCAAGCGACAAAGAACGGCTTCCGGACACAGGCCGAGGAAGACGACGCCACTGAACGGGCGATCATGGAGGCGTATATTGAGATGTTGCAGGAGGAGGAGAAGGAGAAGTGGGGTGAGGCGTACGTGCCTGCGTCAGCGAGTAATCCTGGGGGAAGCGTAGTGGCAACGGGAGGTGATGCTCGAAATGTCGACCGAAGACAACCACCTCCTGCTACTGCTTCCACCGGCAAAGCGGTATCTTCGGCACCAGCCCTGCCTTTATCCACCAAACCAGCACCACCAGCAGTACCAGCAGTATCAACGACGAAGAATAATACACCAAAAAGTTCCGCATCAACAGCAGCAGATTCATGGACCTGTCCCACATGCACTCTACAGAACCCATTCAACTATCTCTGCTGCGACGCCTGCGGTCTCGAACGACCTGATGCGCTTACTTCTTCATTTTCCAACCCATCCGACAACCACCGTCATTCCAGCTCCATGAAGTCACAACGACATCCTGCATCATCGTTATCATCATCATTAAAGAGCAATACGAAGAAAGACAGAGAGATGGACAAGAAAGTATCAGCATCAAGATCAACACCAGCTTTTTGGATCTGTCACGTCTGCGATACGGTCATGGAAACACAATGGTGGACGTGTTCTTCTTGTGGAGCTATGAAGTTATCTTCGTGAACATTCAGCTGTGGTCACATGTACAGGGCAGAAGATAGATCATGTTACATTTTTGTTCTAGACATGTTTGTGGATTTGGTAGCCGCCGGCCTCAACCATCAACGCGCTTCTCAAGTTCACTACTCCGTTGTGCTAGAATTTCGTCTACCTCGTTTATATGTCAAACGTGCTTCGGCTTCGACGATCACGACGGCATATCGATCTTGAGGGCTCTCAGCCCCACCGCAATTCGGCGACGTCAACTTCTCACAATCAAAACCTAGGTGATGCCAGAGACCCTGTCGTCGACTATGGAGGACGTCGATACGTATCTCCCACTGGACTTCACAGAGCGGTTTCTCCGCGATTTCGAGCGGTTCAAGAAGAGGTTCGAGGAGGAGCACAAGACCTAACGAATCCCGACGGCAATCGATTTCAAGACTTGATAACTACCCACGACATGCTCAACAGTCATCTGGAGCGGATCAAAGCGGGTCAATGTTGGTGTTTGAGCCTACAAGAACTCAACGAATTTCTTGCTCGACTACAGCGACCGTTTCACGTTCAATCTCGATCACTTGTGAACCCACAGCCGATTCAACGATGCTCCATGGAACAAGAACTTCGATGGCTAGACGAGTGTATTACGTGTGACTGAAGGAGAAGACTCAGACGTCTCAAACACCATGCGGCGGTATCTCCAGGCCGCCGTTACGGAGTTGGGATGTGCCTAAAAACATCTCCTGCTAAGAAATCCACACTTATGTCGAACGAGAACGAGATCAGCACGCGCATTCGGACGTCGAGTATCTCGTCGTCATGCAATATTGGATTTCCTCGCTCGCAAGAGCCTCCGAGCAATGGTAGTACTATCGAATTTCATTACTTCAGGCACGCAAGATGAACTTGAAGAGACCGAAACGGCAGTAGAGATGGCGAAAGATCAATTCTTTGGCCTCGTCAGCATTGCTATCAGCTTGAATCGTGAAGACGGCGGAAGATAAACAAACACTACATAGCGTTCGCTTTTTCTTCAAGACAAGACTCATGATTTGGACGAAATGGCTTGAAGACTATCTATCTGTCCATCATCTCTCGCAGATTGGTCGTAGGTACGGTTAAGGCACTGAAGCTACTGTATCTGTTCAAGATCAGGACTTGGGGTCGATGAATGGTATATATTTCTCGTCCAGTTACTTCAATACCGCTCCCCACCGCTCCCTTTCGGAGATATGTAAAACGGAAGCACTATGGACGGGTGATCAACCTGGTCGATCCTAGTCAATACATCCACCCAACGTGCGAACCGACGACGAGACACCAGCAAACTCCAGGCTAGATGTCCTTCTTGGAACCTGGGTGATGTTCGCAATACGTCCAAGGTTCATAATATCAGTGGTAGATCCACTCGATGCAAATATATCTATCCCAAGGTGGTAAGACAGCAGATCTCGATGCTCCTTCACTACAAGGGATAGTATGGATATCTTCCTTTCAGACTATTCATCTTGCTTGGGTGATGGAATGAATTGATTCTCTTGATATCTCTTCTTTTATCCAAGTTGACGATAGCTTTCAAATGATTGAATGGAACGCAGAAGTACGGAGAAAAAGGTAGATGCTTCGATTTCTATATACGTACAGAGCCCACTTCTTGGTCGTGGAAGGTGTCCTCCGATTCCATTCGTGCTGACGGACAAGGAAGAGACTCGTGAACCTTTTATCGACGTCGTCGACTGTAACGACTCGAGATTTGTATCTCTCGACATGCCCGTCCACACGCTTGCTGATGCCGTGAATAACAATCTCCCTGGTATCAACACCGCCCATGCTGCAGATCTGCCTTCTCCCTTGGAAATTCCATTTGTGCCGCACAACGCCTTGAAAATACTGTAGATGCCCATGCCAGTGCTAATGCCGATGTCGCTCCATGCGGATACTGGATCTGGTGCTAACGAAGGATATGCGTGACATCTCTCAACTCCATCGACGGTCGATTCTGCTTCTCGACGACGCCTCGGGCCTCGAGATCACCAACCGACGACCGGGCGAGCGTGCGATCGCTATCCGCCGACGCCTTCCGCGCGCGGGACCCCTGCTCCGTCAACCGCAGTCGGATCCAGATGAGCAATCGAACGAGCAAAAAGACGACGAGTATGACGGCGAAGATGCCCGCCACATACACGGCCACTCGCCCACGACCGTGATCGGCTGGATCGAGAAAGGTATAAGGGTAGAATCCCTGCGTAGCGTAGGTGAGGTAGGCCAGGGCCAGGTAGAGCACGAGGATGATGAGCAGCGGTAGGAGATGCAGCCAGGGAGGAAACGTGGTTCGGGTCAATGCGATCTCCAGGAAGGCAAAGACGGCATTGAGAGCGTGCTGGGAGACGTTGCTCCAGGTGCGGAAGGTGGTGGGGAAGCCTCGACCATTGTAGAGCACGATCCAAAACACAACTGGAGCATCGTTTAGCACTTGCTCTCACCGAAATGGAAAACAGTCAGGGACATACTGGTCACAAGAAATGGATAGGTAACAATGGTGGTGTAGAAAAGGCTATGCAACACCTGCAGCGGTCGTGGCCAGCGATTCAATAACGGCTTGCCCGTCCGCACCAACGATCCGGTATGTAATGCGGCGACGAAGAAATAGCAGGTCAAGCCCCAGAAGGTGAGGACGGTGAAGTAGCTGAATGCCCGTTCGGCTTGTGCGCCGGGCCAGGCAAGTATGAGGATGGACACCAGCAGGCAATATATCGCCTAACGTCGAACATCGTCAGTCATGAACTATCCCATCGTTGACGGCACGATAGAGTAGAAACATCAGCGGGACGGTAAGCAATCTCTTACAATCAGCAGCCGCAGCAACAACAACAGGCGGGGCGACAGCAGCCATGACGTCTCGAATCGATGCTCGGGGTCAAAGGGCGAATCGACGCCCATCCATCGATATAATCGAGACATGTTGATAATCGTGATGAAGATGATGATATCGATGAGCCGACCAAATGATAGACCTTGACGCGATATGTATGTTTCTTCATCAATCAAACACTGTCATGTTGGTGTTGGCGGCCGTGGCCCTTTTTGAAACGGAACCCTTCAGCTGAACTGTAGGGACTAGTTTTAGTCCCAAGGTTCCCTGCATCCAGCTCGCCTCGTCCCCAGCCGACGCCACCCACGCGATGGTGGTGGCCCATGGTCGACTCTGGCGCCGATCCGAGATTCACACCCGACGACGATACGAGAAGATACTCGACGAATACAGCATGAAGACCTGGTCCGCGAGGAGTTCGTGAAGTTCGGAAGAGGTTCGTCGATGCGCCAGACGAGCTGTCCATCGCCGTCGCCTGCCCTCGCCCAGGGAATGGCCCAGATCTCCATCTACTAGGATATTGGGGGACATCGTTCCCCCTGGCGCGCACACGAGCTTCTGGAACTTCTTGCTTGCTTTGGGCGGACAGCATGAAGATTGGCCCCTTGGAAGCTTTCTTCTCCCTCCGATATCGTGACCAGTTGATGGTCCAAGTGCTCGTACTGGCCAACTCAACACAGATTAACCCCATCCAACATCCTCTTCGGTGAACATGATAGTATCCGTGAGATTGAGTGTCTCTCTCTCCATGACTGGACTTCCCTACGAGATTGTCGGCGGCAATTGAAATGAAAAGAACGAAGGGACTGAAAGTGGTGATGCGGTGGCGGTCGAGCACGGAGCCAATCAGATGCGACTGACGTCGCCCAGCTGAGGGTCACGTGTGGTTCACGTGAGGACACTGCTTAGTAAAGACATGGTCCCGTGATCAGTGCGGCTCTGCCGTTCCCGCATCCGGGGAACGGCATGCGTGCCGCCATCGACTCCCACGCTGATTGGCCGGTCGGAATCCTCGATGGAACCTCAGGGGAAGCAGAGACGAACGTTTAGGGGAAAGGGGGGGGGTGGGAATTTACCATCCCTATGGCTGTATCCATATCCACACCACCGTCATGATCACGACGCATTCTCTCGGCGGACGACCATCACAAACACTTCGCATAATAATACATTGAGGCGCATTCGAGATCTCATCGTGCGCGCATCGACCGCGAAGCCTGCTCGTACTGGATTTGGTAGAAAGCATTGACTGGAGACGGGGATAGGTACGACCTCCATCTCATTTCCATGGTGTGGTACGTGCGCGCGTGCGGCGTGGCGATGAGCTGGATGTTGTGTGCGCAGCAGATGCTGACGTTTTTGTGTTCAGCTGCGGCGCTGGAATGGTCGTTGACAGGGACGCCACATCGAACACTTCTCGAACGCTGGCGGAAGATTAGACGTGGTCAAGATATTGCAAGACAGACGAGATCAAGCGTGAAACGAGCTGGCGCGCACGAGGGTTACAGATTTAGAAAACAATACACGCTGGAGGAGGTGATGCGCATGGTGTCGTTGAAAAGATTTGGGATCGCAAGAAATACACCAACATCAAGATATCAAAAGCCCCATCAAATCATCAAAGTGTGGATGAACCACCAGCCTGCTGATGGAGGGCCCTCCACCGTCCATTGATCTCCCCCCGCCGCGGTCTCCTCAACCCGCCCGCCGTGTTCCCTTGTCCCCTCGAAGCTATGGCTTTCCACGCATCGCCCATCTGGAAGGCGAGATCCCGCCGGAGCTGTCGCCCCTCGACGCCCTCGCCGCCCAGGGACGCCTGTTGGCCAAACGACTCGAGGAAGAGAAATCGGAGAATGGACGGCGCGCCAGTCGATTACCACCGTTAGCCATCGCGGACGCCCTGGCGCCGCCACGGCCCTTCTATCTACGCTCCGTTTCGGACGCAGGACCAACGACGGATCCACCGTCGTTATCTCAGCATAGCGAGGAGGAAAAGGTGGAACAGCCGACGGTGCAGGTCCAGGTGCAGGTGCCGGACGTCCGGCCGACCTCATGCTATCCACGTCTGAGCAGCGTGACCGATACGTCGATTCATTCGGAGCCGCTGCCGACAGCACCGCGACCAGACACCTCTCAAGACCATCACTTCGAGCCGGCCGTGGTGGACGCAGCCGAGGTGGCGTCGATTCTACGAACAGCATCGCCTGATAACTACTATCAACCGTCCGAGGAATATGATGACCTACAACGGGTCCAAAGGTTGCCCGGTGCGCAGCAATCCAGTTTGGACTCCATGGGACCAGCGTCCGTGTCACAAAAGAGCTCGTCAGGTGATGCCCCTTCACCGGAGATGTTCCATGCCATGTCGCTCAGCCCACCGCGACTACGCTTTGGACGGGGAGCGTCGAGCATCAGATCCGTTCCACCCGATAGCCCCACCGAGGATCGAGGGAGTCAATTGGAGGCGTCAGTGTCTTCGTTACCGCGACAGTTGTCCTCCGGCAGTGCCTTCTCGTCGAGTACGCCGCCACGGTCTCCCATGTTCCCACCTCATCCGCCACGCTCGCCCTCGGTCAATTCCGAGCGGTCCATGACCAAGAGCCTGCGGGCACGCACCAATTTCTCGCGCCCGTTGAGTCGGGCCGGTCGACCCTCGTTGGACGTACCCTCGCGTCAGAGCTCGGCGGATGTTCCATCGACCGCCTACGCCGACGAGCACAACGTGCCGACGCCGGTCAGCATGACCAGCGACGAATACTTTGATGCCAGCGAAAACCCGATGGGGCCGGCGCCCGCTTATTTGTATTCCACCTTTTCGCTGCCTCGAGGACGGATCTTGCATCGGAATCCGACCGTCTTGCGCGATGATCCGCCCGAGCAACACCGGTTCGAGTGGGATGGTAATCCAGCACCTGGCGCGCATCATCATCATCATCCCGTCATGACGCCGCGATATCCCGAGCAGCGGCCTCCCTCTCCTCCCTCTCCTCCTCCGATCAACTTCCCTCCGGAACAGTCTCATACATCCCCACCTCATGAGCAGCCTTCCACCACAGAACCTTTTACGTCACCTCCCCATCACGTGAACCCATCCTCTCCACAACTACTCGAGAACGACGACGGCTTGACGACGCCCGTCCCGCAACAGGCGCCGCGAGAGCTTCCTCGAGTGGTACCAAATGCTCCACCCGCCGTCGCCGCCCAACCATCTCAAGAGTCATCATCATCATCCCCGGTCGACGGGAAGCATCTCTCGGCCGAAGAGCATCTCAACAAAGGCATCGAATGCCACGAGCGAGGTTCGCTCAACGAATCGACCTATCACCTTCGACTCGCCGCGCGGGCCAACCACCCGACGGCGATGCTGCTGTACGCGCTAGCCTGTCGACACGGGTGGGGGATGCGTCCGAACGCGCGGGAAGGGGTGCAGTGGTTACGAAAGGCGGCCGACCTGGTCATGCTTGAGGTGACGGACGAGAACCCGGGCCGGACAATGAATCTACCCAAGGACATCCTCGAGACCAAGACACGGCGAGCCCAGTTCGCGTTGAGCATCTACGAGCTTGGCGTGAGCCACATGAACGGATGGGGCATCGAGCAAGATAAGCCGTTGGCGCTACGATGTTTTGAGATTGCCGGGGGTAAGCTGTCCATCCGCTATTTTCCGTCATCATTACTACGCTCCACTAACTCACACGAATGACATATAGCTTGGGGTGATGTCGACGCCCTCGTCGAGGCCGGCTTCTGCTACGCGCAGGGAGTCGGATGCAAAAAGGATCTCAAGAAGAGCGCCAAGTTCTATCGCATGGCGGAGCGTAAGGGCATGAGCATGGTTGGGAACAGCTGGTGAGTTTAATTTTCCCCTTTCATCTTCGTCGTATCTTGTTTCCTTTTAACCGAGGAAGGTCGTTTTCTTATTCTTAATATAAGAGGCTAATGGACTGCATTAAAAAAGGATTCATAAATCCAAATACCGAGACGACGACGACGAGGACGAGCGACGGGCTCGTCAACCCTCCGTAGCCAAGTCCGACTCAGGCGAGAAGAAGATGCGCGATCGATCGCGGACACGAACCATCTTCGGCCGGAAGAAGTCGACGGCAGCGTGACCTTGATTAATAGTCGGCCCTCCGAACGGAACGTGCTAGGCTGATCGCATCTCCTGTGCGCCTGTGCGGGGCTGGTCTTCCCTTTTCTGCTCTTCTTCTTTCCTCCCCCCTCCTTCTCTGCTCTTCTTTTTATTGACATCATTAAACCCGGCGCGTGCGGCGGGTAAGTTTTTCTTTACTAGCGGAGGAGCATTTGGATTATTGATCCTCCTTCGACTCTGCATTATTCCATTCGATTCGTCCGGGTTTTATTTTTCCATGTTGAGCGTGATCAGCTCGGAGACGCATTCCTAATTCCATTCTTAAGCGGCCTGGTAGGGCATGGTAGGGGTTATTGGAGGGATACTTCTTTTCTTTCTTTCTTCGTTTCTCCACGCCATTGACGCGTCTTTTTTATTATTATTATGACCTTTGAAGGAATTTAAACTGGTCAAAGCATTTCAGGCGTTCTTCAAGCTTCGATATCACAAGGGTGAGTGAACCACCCTCGAGGTATAGGTCGCTGCAAACAGCAATTATGAGAGCTCAGAGACGTGGCAAGCAGCACCTAACTTAGAGACTATGTCCGCAGAAATGTCGTTGAAACTGGGCTTTGACTGTCAACTGCATCGTCGTACGGCTGGTTATTCGGTCGACAAGCAGGTCACTCTTACCAGCCAAACCCCACGAAGATTAATGTTATTGGGACCGGATAAATAGTGATCTCTCGAAGATACATATTGATCGATTGAAACCCGGTTTCTAGCACGCGAAGCTCTCTGCAGAAATGACGGTCCAGTCGGTTGTCGACCGCTTCAAGAGCGAATATTGCTTCCCTGCCTTTCCCTCATCGCACGAAACCGTTGAGGTATAGAATTAAGGACCTTTTGAGAATCAAGGCCTGGAGTTCCTCTCAAACCCCAAAGGTTCCCCCTTTCAGGGTTTCCATGTTCCGCTCTACTTGAAGTTGTCAGTCCTACCGTCATTGCTTCGTCTGTTCCCAAACCTATTCAATAAGATTAAGGGCTAGAGATCAGGGGCCAATCAATGCTGTTCAGATTCCCAGGAGTCATCCAAAAGCTGAGCCATTCAATTAGTTTCCTTGTCTGAAGCTATGATAGTATCAACTGTCCAGCCATTTAGTGCGTTAGTCGGCAATCCTCAATAATCTCTGAACGGTGAACTGGGGAACTCTGACTGACAATGCGGCAGTTCTCCGGTCGATTCTCACCTCTAATACGACTTTGAATCTAGTGCGAAGAAGACTTTCATATTCTTTGCATTTAAGGTGAACCCATGACGCCGTGATGTCTACATACATACTGCTAGCAATTGCTGACCGGCTGAACCGCCATTTCTGCAGTATCTCATACATATGGATCCCAGGTTGCTGAGGCTTTTTCTTATAGTATCCTCATCTTCGAGGCTTTTACCATCGAATATGTACCACCAGACCTAAGTCTTCAACGGCCCGCCCCAGCTTGGTACTTCCACCAAGATGTCGTGCCCGTCTTGAAGCGGTGAGCTGGTTTATTCAATTG
>QQTW01002198.1_pt1 | contig 14083 bp, 14 predicted proteins | sample 1904831 | NCBI WGS metagenome assembly QQTW01 (sample SAMN09435610, study PRJNA476489) | Subsurface metagenome, whole genome shotgun sequencing project. | reverse complement strand
AGCAGCCTCCGCAAGTTCAGTGAGAGCAATAAATGCACCCTGCAGATGCTCGGAATCTCCAGAATCTTTGAGAGGCGGGAGGATATTGAGAATGTCAGGGAGGAGATTGAAGTATTTAGACTGTGTTTTCTTGGTAATTGAATGGAAGAACGAGGCATAAGCTTCGAGAGCAGCAAGTTTGACCTAGCACAATGGGTCAGTCCCACTCATAATGAGATGGCAATGCAGGCCGACCTCAACGCTCTCATCCTTGAAACCTTTCGAGAACGCTTCCTGTACAGTGGTTTCATGCTGTTTTTCAATTATGCCGGGCGTGGTGGAAAATATTTTGAAAGCGCCCTCTCGCATGCTAGGATCATTCGATTGACTGGCCTGAAATAAGGCACCAAGGAGCTCTGGCCAGCTTTCATCTGGTACTACATGTTAGATTGAGCAATGCGAATGAATCGTTGAGTGAAACGCACTATTGTCTGTATACTGTCTTGCCAACTCAGCAATAGCGTCTCCAATCTTGTTCCTAACATGGGGCAACTGTTCGTCCGGAAAGCAAGCTAATAATTTCTGCCGGATCGCAGCTCGTTGATCTTGACCAAGAGATAGGAACAGCTCTGTCATCTCACCACTTGCAGGGCTCTTGCGATGTTTTGAGGCGATTCGACGAAATAACACCGCGGCAAAAGATCTTGTCTGAGAACCTCGTCAGTCTTCATTGGCCTCGTAATGTCGAATATTGCTCACCGCAGCATCCTGAGAACCTTGTATTTGTTCCACCAATCCCATGAGCAGGATATCTGGTCTGCCTGCAGTCCAATCGGTGTGAAGTTGTTCTTCCGCCAGCGTCCGCACATTGTTGTCGGGAGATTGCAATGCTTGAAGTATTTGCGCCAGAGCGGTATGAATCTCAGCTGGTAACACCGACATGTTGGCTGCTCGATAGACCGCACATGCAAAGCGGGTATCTACGATGGTAGTAGGGATAAAGACGCGCAAGGAGTTCGGTTCTAGCTGTTGATCGAGAGGGAAAAGGAGCGGCGTTGAAGGATAGGATAAGTTCAATTCAGGCGATGTGATGCCTTGGAGGTCGCATGCTCAAAAATTCCTAATCAAGATGGCGGGAATGTAAACTAGGATTCAAATGAAGAGCCGTGTGCGAAATGTCTTCACGCGAGGACACAAAGTCCACAAAACTTTTTGAGTTAGCCCCACCAATGGTGCCAAGTAGTTAGACACCACTAGCCTAGCCCTAGGGTGATGCCGCTCAAGCTCACCCCAGACTTACCCAAATTGGGGTGGGACAGCAGGTGTTGGTTAATCTAAGAGCGTGGCCTCGGCGAAGCTCGACCCCTAGAACTTTCTCTTTAAAATACCTAAAAGCCTGAATCGAACCCCCTGTCTTAGGTAGATAATTATAGTAACCCTCCAAAAGTCTCCTACACGCCCCCTGCTTTCCACATCGTTATAAAAGAATTTTTGTTGGTCTTTGAGAGCTGTTGAGTCTATTTTTATGTGTGTTGGATACGTTTTGGCTGCGTTTTATCAGTAAATTTAGTATCCAACTTTCGTACTGATTATGCTGTGCCATACGCACAACTCAAACCTGGAATTCCTCACCCGGTCAGGAATCTATCGAACAAATTCCGAGTCAGGGATCAACTCTTTTCGAATCAGCCTATCATAAGCACACGACAGGCTCGGCTCCAATTTATCTCGAGTATCTCAACACAAAGGCAGTTTTGGCTCTATCCCTTTATGTAGAAAGAGTGTTGATTTCTACATACAGCGCAGGGGCAAGCTGCGGGCTATCTAGCAGGCGCCTTGGCGTACTACTACGACACTTTAGGAGTCCAACACGCTCTTCTCTTAGCGAGATAAATGTCCGTTTCTAGCCTATTCTTGCCTATGTATCTTCTTTCATCTTCACTTGTTCAGAAAAGATAAGAGCAAGGCTTGGAAACGGGCTAAAGTATTGACTAGGGTCCCCAGAGTGTTTTGTCATTGAGTTCTTTGCGTTTGTTCTGTCAGCTGATATATTCTCATTGCTTTTGTCGAGTGAAACATATCCCCTACTTTTCTGAATCTGGGACCAGTTTTTCCGGAAATGATATAGCATACCTCAGCTGAGGACAAGGATATCTCGAAAGCCGATATCACGCGGAGGTTCACAACGGAAGAAGTCGCTACGGAGATGATGCTCCACGTACATTGAGGTGGCCGGCTGTACACGAGTTGTTCCCCTTCAGCAGGCAAGAGCCCTCGAGATGGACTTCAGATTCAATGATGCGAGGGTTTCGCCTTTGTGGACAATGTCTTCATAGTGATCCTGCGATCACGACTGCTCCTCAAAACTTGCGTGACCAGGGGAGACATCCCACCTCTCTTGAAAGGAGCAATGAAATTCAAAATTTTGTGAAATCTATAAACAGCAGGATTCATGTTGTACTCATTTAGGTGGCAGATCAACCTTTTCATGATGCTATTCTCTCATCCCTCGAATAGTTGAAGAGCGCATTGTAGATCCACAAGTCGCCATTTTCCATTGCATCTTGAAAAGGGTCTTTTTCATCCCAATCCATGCCCCTTTTGGAGTAGCTTTCTATTTCCACGGTCTGCAGAAGCTCGATGACGCTGCATCCCGTTCTCATTGATCAAGGACCAGCGTGGACGCGCTCGATGCAGATTTCTGTTCTTTTTTGATAGCGCTACGGAGTACTTCAAGCGGCTTGGCCGACTACTAATGTACGTGGAAGATGCTCACATACAATGGAAGCACCTTGTCACTCTCCGGTCTCGAACTCGCTGCTATGTAGTCTTTTTGACATCTGATACTCGATGTTGATAGAAAAGTGTGTTCCAAAGGAATGAAGAAAGAGATTCACATGCTGGTGGTCATCGACCTCCTCCACATTAATCGGACATTTCGCTTCGCCATCGTTCCGAGTAGCATTGATAAATATCCAATCTTTTAGGTCTTCCTCGAAGCAGATCGATCCATCATCGGCCTCGTAATAACCTACAAGTAGGACATCATACCTCAATCATTTCCAGGGTGAGCAGCACCTTCCTTCAGGATTGTTCGTTAGTGTTTTCTCTGCGTATGCTATAAATATTGGAGAAGGCTTCGCTTAGTTCCAGTGAGTTGAGAACTCCACTGCCATGTTCGAACCGCAACCTAACTGTTGTGCTTCTTCTAAGTTTATCGTGATACTATATCGCCAAGAAACCCAGAAAGGGAGAGACGCTGTTTGCCAAGGCTAGCCCCTTTCTCATGACTATCTACATTGTAACATCATGCATGACTATGTTATAATAAAAAAAGACTTTACGGGCCAGGGAATCGAACTAGGGTCAGAAGATTCAGAAATAATTAGAAACGCAATAGGAAAGAAAATAAAAAAGCAAAACCTTAATCCTAAGCCGCCAATGAAGGCAGGTCAGGATCAGGAGAAACCCTCAATGAAGAGGATTTTTGGGTATTCGAAGGGAGGGAGGAGGACTGGTATCTGACTTCGGGTGGTATGTGTCAGCGTAGCAGTTGTCAAAAGCAACTCATTTGGGACAAATTGTCGATTTTGTGGCGAGGTAATGGTAGGTTTATACCACTACACCACTGTGCCAAAGGTTATTGGTATCATACAGCAAAACACTTGAATATATACCTTCTTTTGGGGGGAACACCGCACGGGGAAACACTGAGGTTTTCAGCGGTGTTTGCCGGAACATACTGGAGCAAGTGGAATTCTTTCACATTTCTTTGCATTTTAAAGGATAGAGAATGGACTTGCTGGGCTCGGAAATACATCATTGTGCTAATATATTATCGAGGCGCAGGTATCGTGGGTTAAGTAAAAACAACCCAGAGGCCCAACCGGTACCATTCCAACCGATTCGAATCCCTGAATTCGTTTAGAAAGTGAAGAAGCTAAGAGAAGAAGCAATTGAGCTAGGCATCTGAGACTGAAAAGGAGTGATTACAGGATTGAAGCTGGTGAGACACTTCTTTGCCGATGGCTGGAATCCCCAATGGCCATCATCCAGCTCCCACTTCAGCTTCTTCGACTTTTCGGATTGGAAAAAGGCCTGCTTGTTGACACCAGTTGATGCGAGAAAAAAGCCGCAAGTGTCAAGCTTCGCAAAGGTCAAATACAACAGAGGCCAGCCCTTCAGCCGTCCCACAATATGTGGTTCACCGTCTCCGCTGTTCCTCCGTATTCAATTGGCAAACCCGACATAGTTGATGCGCGGACTTGCGGTCAACATGGTTGACCTTAATGAACATCGAGTATCGACAATTTGGATATTCGGAGCAGCGAATAAGAGGGCCAGTGTCATATCCTCCTGAAAGTACATGAGGGCATTTGCTGCAATACCAGGTGATCACGTCGGCCGAGCACATTGTGCCAAAGTTGACGTTGGCGAACAGAAATCGAGTGAGCTTCGGGTAAGGGGTCGATGATGTCAGCTCTAGAGCCCGAAGCTGTAGATGCGGGATATCGACTATGTGCAATGGATGAGGTGTGAGTTAGAGTGGGATGTTGGTTGTTGGTTGTTAAGTTCGAAAGTCAATCAGGTTCAGCTTCTGAGATGGTGGACGCGGCAGAGGGCCAAGCACGACACTTCTTATACTTGGAAGACGAAGGTGTGAGCCGTGTTTGCACTCGTCACAGTCTCGCGGACGTTGTAACATTCAAAAGCACCGGCTGGGTTTAATTGAATTTTCCAATGATGTCAACGGGCTTCGCACTAGCTCCACCGTGTCAAAGCATGAAGCTATATGCTAGTGGCCTGGATGTTGTGAAGATGCCTTAGGTCTCTATCCACGTCGAGCTGATGCAAGCGAAGCGAACGACATGACTGCTTGCCGTCAACGCTGACCGAGTCGAAGGAAAGAGCGGTGAACGACAAGCCCTTCACTGCGTTCTCGTCGAAACAGTCACAGCCGATGCAGAGACAGGAATACAATCGACATATGATGGTGAAGTGACCTCGTGCATATCCTGCAGGCACGTTCTTGGGGCTGAAGATTGCTATAGACTGCGCCTCAGCCGATGGGGAGGTCATGCGGTATTCACAAGAAACTCTGTGGTTCTGCAATCACGTCTTTGCATTTGTGTGTTTGCCATAGTGGAAAAGGCTTCTGTCTCAATTAATCTTGTTCGAGTCTGTGTGTCTATATAGTATTGTACATGACGGAGGTTATTAGCTGTGTGAGAGTGTTCTTCCTAAGTCCATTGTCGATTAGACTTCACTAATAATGTCTCTGCTAGCTGGTAGCCATACTTGTGCGGTGGCGAGGTAATTATCCGTGCTGAGCCATGCCGTGAGGAGCGCTTCTGGAAGCGTGCTGAACGCACTAGATGTTCAATATCGCGTTGCAATTTGTTCACGCCATCCTTCTTCGACCATGTATGAAACTCTACCGCGCTGAACCCATCAGCTCGGTACTGGCTCATGTTCTTGCTTTTTCTCTTCCAGCCAGCCTTCTTTCCAGAGCCTCAGTATCTCGAACCCAACCTCTACCGCGATCAATGTGATGATGGTCCATTCTAAAACCAGGCCATGCTTCTCGCTTAATCTTTCTCGCAGGACACTGGCTATTTCCTGAGCATAATCCATCTTCTCATTCAACACTTTGATCCTAATACCAACATCGAGAGCTCTTCCCACCTGATCATAGTAACCCTCAAGACCTAGCTCGTGGCGAGAATCCCAGAAGAGGTCCGGCAACGAGTCGGTAAGTTCCGAATAAAGGTTCAATTGAGCTCTCAAGGACAGAAGCTGGCCGGTCTTGCGTAGAATAAAAGATCTGCTGTATGGTAGTCGGGAGCCACGGGAGAGGAATGTAGGGATGTCTCGGGTGGAGTTGAAATAGTCCAGAAGCAATGTTTCAAGAACAGCAAGCTTGGTACTCCTAGCAAACCCTGAAGAGAACGCGACTTTGGTGAGCACAGAGTTGATGTTCAGACTATCGCCCTGGGTTGACGAATCCTGCTTTGTACCCAAGATGATAGTGTCTCCCTTGATACTGCTGTGCTCTCGAGATGGATCCTCAACGTAATCTAGATCTTCAAATTCAACGTCATTAATGTGTGGACCTTCTGCGGCAGGCAATAGAGTTCGGGTTGCAAAGTATGCAGTAAAAGCTTCGGGTAGTGACCAGCTGACCAGGGTGCCAGATGGAAAGATGAACACATCACCTATCTCCTTGGACGACAGTGCTTTGGTTGAAGTCTTCGCGCTGCGGTGGATGGATGAGAGAGGGACTTGGATATGTATGACATGCGGATACAGGCCCGTGTTCAAAGGGTCTGGTTCATATCCCTGAGTTCTGAGGATTTCATCCACCTTGGCTAGATTGAACTGCTCTGCTACAGCATAAGCAGTGACCGATCTCGCTGCTTGGGCCTCCTGTCCAACCGACTGTGGTTTCGGAAGCGAGCTCTCTTTGGATCGTTGGGCTTCCACCGCTACTCGACGCAAAGACGTTTTTGCAGCCGAGGCTCGGGCGGCCTTTCTTTTCGGTATCTGCGCATCCTCGCCATTGTCGGATTGTAATGGCTGCTTATCCTTTGAACCATCAGGTAGTTGTACTTGTTGCCTCAGGGCTGACTTGGATGAGAAGAAGTCGCGGCGCCGCGGGAGGAGTAGAGCAGGTGCGGCGCGCAGTGGTCGAAGACTCTTTTGCCTTGACAAGTCTCCAACAGCTCCCCGGCAGGAAGAACAGACATATGGACCAGACAGGAGAGCAAATGATCGAATCTGTATGCGAGACATATTGAATATCAGGGTTTGCTTCAGCCCGGATTCTGGGAGCTGCGACAGTCTCAAAGGCCAGAAGAAGACGCGTGGAATTGGATGTAAATATCTCCAATATTTAGTTTGGAGCTTCAGCCTATACTTGGCGACGTCACTGGAACTGGAACTTCCTCCACTCTCACCACGTCCAGATATCTAGTGCACATCTAGACTATTAGGCATGGCGGAGGGGGCGGGCTCAACCGAGCTTGAAGTATCAGACACAACGCCCAGGAAGAATGGCAATAGTCGAGACGGAAAGACAGCCTCTGCGTCGGTTCAGGATGAGGACGGAGAGGAGGGCGACTCGGAGGAAGAGGAAGAGCCACGGCTCAAATACGCCACCGTCAGCAAGCGATTGAGCTCCGTGTACAGAAAGGGAGATGCAGTCAGCGCGTTCCTTGTCGGAGGTGACAAAATGGTAGGCGTTGTCGCTCAAAGAGGGTCGGCGCATCGCAAAACACCACTGACAAGCTGATATAGATCGTGGGGACCCATAACGGCAACATTGTACCTATACCCCCTATCCTGCCTTTAGCCTCTCTAATTCAGTAGCACGCTCTGTCGCTGCCATCATTCCAGTCTCTACGAGTCTATCGAGCCCACTCCGCAAGCGTCTCAGCAGTGTCGATATCACCTTTCCCTCCTCCACTTCCGATCCCAAGGACGGACAGTGTCAACAAACTGGCATCAGAAATACGACCTAGCCCCACTAGGATCTTCTCAACATCCTCGGCAAAGCAGCAAAGTCCAAAGCCGTTGGCCATTGCAGCAACTCCCTCGAACTCGATCTACATCGGCACAGCTTCAATTGACGGCAACGTCTGCATATCATCACTTATCGATGCAAAAGACGTCCAGCTGCGGAATTTTGGCAGACCTGTTCAAGCTGTTGCGTTGTCGCCGGAGTACAAGTATGATCGCAATTACCTCTCAGGGGGTCAGGCCGGAAGCTTGGTTCTCACCACTGGGGGACAAGCAGGGAAGAGCGCAAATGCCAGTCTGGGGGGAGCCGCCGCTGCAGCGCAAGGCTGGCTTGGTGCAGTTGGCTTGGGATCACACAGTGGCACAGATAAGGTGCTGCACAGTGGAGAGGGTATCATCAGCACTATCAAATGGTCACTTTCTGGAAAATATGTTCTTTGGGTCAACGAGCATGGTATCAAGGTGATGAGGTCGAATTTACATCTGGATAGTGCCGAGGCAGGTTCCGAGTGGAAACGTCTCAGTCACATCGATAGACCTAGCCGACCAGGCTGGGATGAGATGGCCGGGGTGTGGAAAGCTAGAGCTGAGTGGATTGACAGAGGAGATCTTGAAACGGACGATGATTCAAGAACCGGCACATTCCAGAGTAATGGCAAGCCCTTGGCTTCCAAACCAAGTTTTGAAGAGGTTATAGTTGGCTGGGGTGATACGGTTTGGCTCATTCGAGTCCATGCTGGTGGTATCGGAACTGGTACGGAAGCAGGTGAACGAAAGGTTGGGCGTGCAGAGGTTGCAAATATGTTAGTTTTATGTTTTCTCTATCGTATTCCCTCGACTACGCCTATGACCGCTAACATGGACAGTCTGCGTGTCGACTGTACGATTGCTGGCATTTCGCTTTATACCCAAAAATTGCTTGTTGTTCTTGCATATACGGAGTCTACAGAGGATCGACCTACTAGATCATCATCCATTACCCCTACGAAGAAAGGCAGACATCAGCGACATAATGCTCTTGCGCCAGAATTACAACTGATCGATATCAACACAAAGGAGGAGGTTAGTGCTGACACATTGACTGTCAGCAGATATGAAAGTCTTTCCGCGTCAGACTATCATCTGGGAATCCTGCCACCAGTGAAACTATATCTCACGGCTAGCCAGAGAGGAGCTTTAGGTGCCATAACTTCAGGCTTGGAAACGATCGGTCAGGGTGTGTGGGATGTTTCGATGTACCCTGGCCGCTTGTTCACCTCTGGAGGAAGCATACTTTCGGGAAGAAACAGTGATGAAAAAGCCAGTAGTACTAAGATGAGCGATGTTGCATCAGCAAAGATCACGACTCCAGGCTACCAACCCAACCAGCTCAGCGAAGTTGCCACATCCTCTGGCATGAAGATCTTCATCTTCAGCCCCTACGACTGCATTGTCGCCCTGAAACGGGACCTTGCAGATCGACTGCGCTGGCTCAACGACATGGGCCGCTATAAAGAGGCTTGGGAGCTGTTAGATCTGCATCCGGAAGCAGTGGATTCCAATACTGAGCCGTCTGAGGTCTCATCACCGACGACGCCCTCGAAGCCAGGCTCGTTCATTGCAGGCCAAGCACATAGAACGAACAGTCTTGCGGACTTCTTTACAGACGCTAGCTCAATTTCAAGCCCATCGAAAAACAATAATATCAACTCTTCTGCGGAGAAAGAAAAACGTAAGATAGGCGAGCTTTGGCTCCAGCAGTTAGTTGGCAACGAGGATTGGACAACTGCGGCGGAAGTTGCAAGCAAGGTGATCAATACGTCTTCCCAGTGGGAGCACTGGATATGGATCTTTGTTCGCCATAACAAATTTGACGAAATCAGCCCCCATGTGCCGACGTTCGAGATCACTCCACCACTTTCGTCACTTCTTTACGAGAGGATCCTTGGCCATTATCTCTATTCTGAACGTGTTCGGTTCAAGGAACTTCTTGACCTCTGGCCGCCGACTCTATTTGATGCTAGTAGCATCACCGCGGCGGTGGAAGACCAAGTCCAGGATTCTATTGCGACACCAAAACAAAGCAAAGACTGGCGGATACTGCAGGAATGTCTCGCGAAGCTTTATCTCGCCAGTGGTCGGCCGGCAGATGCTCTACACTGCTATATCAGTCTTCAAGATGCCGACACTGCCTTGACTCTAATCAAAGAACATCATCTTCTCAGCGATGTCTCAGATGACATCTCTAGCCTCATCCTTCTCCGCGTATCCCGCTCCCAGCTCGAACACGCTTCCGTCTCCGAACTTCAAGACCTGACCTCTGAACCTATTGCGCTCCTCGTCGACGAAGCTCACCACGGCACCGTCCAACCAGACCAGGTTGTTCATCAATTAGATAAGCCGCCCTTCCATCTTTTCCTCTATTTCTACCTCCGCGCCCTTTGGCTAGGCCACGGTGCCACAACCTCCATCGACCACCAATCAACCCCTAAAGTAGGCCACTCCGCTTTGTCCACCACCCTCATCGCCGATGAGGGCAAACTGCTGGTTGAACAATTCGCCGACTCCGCCGTGACTCTATTCGCAAGCTACGACCGCAATCTCCTCATGGACTTTCTCCAGACCTCCACAGCCTACCACTTTGACAGTGCCGTACGTGTCTGCGAAAGCAAACACTACATCTCTGAACTCGTCTACCTCCTCGCCAAGACAGGGCAAATGAAAAAGGCGTTATCTCTCATTATCGACGAGCTCAAAGATGTCGTCCAAGCTATCTCGTTCGCGAAACAACAGGATGATCCGGACCTGTGGGACGATCTGCTCGATTACAGCATGTCGCGGCCGAAATTCATAGAGGGCTTGTTGACGCAGGTGGGCACGGCAATTAATCCGATCAAGCTTGTGAAACGGATTCCGAGTGGCCTCGAGGTTGAGGGGTTGAGAGACGGGCTCAAGAAGATGATTAGGGAGTATGATTTGCAGGACAGTATCAGTCTTGGGGTGGCGAGGGTGCTGCAAGGGGAGGTGGCGGTGGGGATGGAGAAGTTGAGGAAGGGGAGGAGAAGGGGAATCAAGTTCGATGTTGAGGCTGGAGGGAGAAAGACTAGGTCGAGGGATCTGGTGGTGAAGACGGGGAGTGACACCCAATCCGGGGGTAGGATGGGTTCGAGACCGGGGCATTGCGCTGGCTGCGACGCCGTCTTTGGCGAGTATGGTAGGGATTGCTTCTTCCTTCTTTTCTATTTCCTGTCCCCTCTCTCTTTTACAAACTTGCACCACTAACTCCAACACGACACGACAGAAACCAGCACCCTAGTCGGCTTCGCATGCGGCCACGTCTACCACGCGCCTCACCTCCTGCACCCGCCTCCCCGTCGCCACCGGCACAACAAATCCTCCACCAGCGCCTCCTCTCCCAACCCGGCGCGCCGGCCCTCCAGCCCGCCTACCCCTCCACCAGACGCCAGCGAAGACGTCGATCTGGATCTGTTCGCGGCGCCGTTCACGCGCAGCATCGGCGCCAAGGTCACAAATGCACGATTGCTGAAGATGCAGATTGATGACGTGGGCGGGTGTTGGGTCTGCAGGGAGAAGAAGGAGGGAGGCGTGGTTGAGAAGGCGTAGAGTTGAGTTGAGTCGATTCGGCGTAGCGGGATGGGTTGCGGGTTTGTCTGCGCTGAGTGGATGGACGGTCATTGATGGTGTGGGATAGCATAGGGATTGAAATGGGGGCGCGTCGTGTACACTATCTCTAGAATAATGGCAGGGGCGTATATATATAGCATATAAACCCTCACGGCATCGAACAGCGCGCTCAATCGAATCGAGCAAACTGCGTCGAATGCAGCATGGTCAGCTATTAGTAATTCAACAAGAATCAAGAATCAGTCTTCCGTGAATATGGTTATTTCTACCCAGTACCGTATGGGCGGTAGACGCCCCAGTGATCAACTCACTACTACTGGTCCTGGTCCTCGTACGGGTAGTGGTACTGATAGTGGTAGAGTATGGCATAGTATAATGCAGATCACAAGACATGAAAGCAGCCCAACTTTTATCTTCAAGTACAAGTACAAGTATAAGTACAACTACAGCTACGCAACGTAACGTAACGAAGTGAAGTGAAAAAGGTAGATCTCCTCAATCCTCCCTCCCACCCATCCCGTACCCCCCCAGCGTCAAAAACAAACCCTCTCCCAACCTAGCCACAATTCAACACCTGCCATTTGCAATCTGCCATCTGCCATCAGCACTCTACAACCAGTGACCAGTGATCAGACAACTTAACACAAGTCGCGCCCCCGCCCCTCCCTTAAAAAAAAGAAAAGAAAAAAATAGAAAGAGAGAGAGAGAGGGTCTATATCCCCAGTTCCGAAAGGAGAAGGGAAGATATGTATGCATGGATGCATGTTTGTATGCGTAGCGGAGCTGAGGCGGGGTTTTGGCCCGTTCAGTTGGCCAGCGAGAACGAGAACGAGTTGAGAAGGAGAAGAGGGGGAGGGAGTTAGGACTCGAAGGTGAGATGGGAGATGTGCCGAATCAATGAGCTCGGAATCTTGGATCCTGGATGGATTGTATAAATGGATGGATGGATGGAGGGAGGTTGTCTTTCTGTGGTATTTCGATGCGTTGGGGATATCGGTACGCTGGAACTTGGAAGGGAGGAAGGACGGTGTCTTCTCATGAGGATAAAGGCTGTGTGATGTGGATTGCGTACGTACGTACTGGGCATTGCAAGGTTTGTGGTTCTGCGGTAGAGTAAAAAGTACTGTGGCGAGGTGCTCGGGTCAGCAAATAGTAGTAGTCACCATGTCACACGTCCAAATCACGATAAGAATGTTGGAAGCAAAGATTATTAAGCGGTTGATCTACCTCTCGCCTGTACCACTCCCAGGCGTGTCTCTATCTACGTCCCCAGAGACAAAGATCAACATTCGCTCATCTCTCTCTCTCGATGAGTCGCAATGACAACAACTTCAAGCAATGTTGTCGAAGAAACATGAATTAATGCGGGGTATTCGCGATGGCAAAAGCAAGTAGAGAGGATCAGTGCCCCAAAATGTTTGTCCAACCTTCCTAACATATTGGCCAAACCTGATAGAAATTACCGTTTGTTGAGGAGAGGTAAAAGACGCCATATTGAAGGGGATGATCAGATGACTGCCAAAGCAGCCAACATTATTCCTGCCATGATAGCAGTCTTGTCGTAGTTGATTTGGCCACCAGAGTTGGGTGCAGGAGGAGGGGTGCTCGAGCTGGCGGGAGGTACAGTTGCCGTAGTCGCGCGAGTAGATGGTGCACTGCTAGACGGCATTGAGGAAGCACCTGAGCTAGCCGGAACAGAGGTTGATGGAGCTGGCACGGTGAGGGTCGTAGAATCGGAAGAAGCTGGTGGTGGTATAACCCCAGTAGTCTCAGATGCAGGTGGCGCTTCGCTAGCTGGTGGTGTAGCCATAGACGAGGGTGGGTTTTCTGGAGGTGGAACGGGTGCGGATGTCTCTGGTGTAGCTGGTGGGTTTGCCGAAGAGACAGGCGGGTTTTCAGCTGGAGGTGGTGTGCCAGATGCAGGTGGATTACCAGACGCAGGAGGCGGAACGCCAGTGGCTGGAGGGGTGGAATCGCCAGGAGGATTGCTGGGAGGAGTGACAGAGGGTACGGGTGGTGATTCGACGGGAGCAGTACCAGGAACAGGTGGAACAACAGTTGCTGGAGGAGTCGTATCGCACACTGTGACAGTCACGGTCTCGGTAGTAGTATGGGCCGCATCTGACAGCCTCGAGTGTTAGCGGCATCAAGTGAGATTTATGTGAGGTGAGGGAGAAGTCCTACCACGCGGAAGAATATTAGCAGCGCGGTTCATCTTGACAGCAGCGACACCTTCATGACCTGTGAAACGACACTGTCAGCCTTGTGTCGTAGTCATTATCCAGTCAGACTCACCTCCGTCGAGATCGCGATCACCGAGAGCGGAGAGATCGTTGTGGGAGTTGAGAAGGACTATCACCAAGTCAGTCATCGCATCATCTCCAAATGACCGAAAGATCGGGCACATACCAGGTGGACCTGCAGCTTCGGCGAAACCGTGAAAGACCGACTTGCTCAAGCTGAGAAGGACGAAGCCGAGGGCGAGGAGTGATAGCGTCATTGTGAATGATTCGGTAGAGGGTACTCAGTAGCAAGTCAAGGATGAGATATTGAGATAGCTGTAGACTATCCAGAAGCGGGTTGATGGTGACTTGCAAAGGAGTGTAAGCTCTGTGCTCTGGGGGAGCGCAGCTGTTGATGCAAGAAATGTACTTGGAGGTAGCAGATTGGTGGGGAACCAAGTTTTTTTGATGTGGGTGTGGTGAAAGTGTGCGCAAAAGATGAAGATGGGGCAGCCAGATATTTGTAACCGCAAGGAAGGAGCAAAACAAAACCAAACCACGCTAACGCTTGGCCACAGTGAAGTGGATTAAATTCAGTAGTAGGAATAACAACATTTAGAGCAGAGTCAAACACTGTCAAGGTCCGCCTGGAGTCCGTTCAGTGAAGTGGACAAGTGGACAAGTGGAGACGTGAATTGGCTTGAACACCGCTCTTGATGCATCCACCCGCCCCCCCCCCT
>QQTW01002197.1_pt1 | contig 14085 bp, 12 predicted proteins | sample 1904831 | NCBI WGS metagenome assembly QQTW01 (sample SAMN09435610, study PRJNA476489) | Subsurface metagenome, whole genome shotgun sequencing project. | reverse complement strand
GACTCCACATAGCATCCGAAACCAACTCTGTGCCAAACCAATGGTTCAAAGTGCCAAAGCAGGAGGTGGATATCTGTTTGATTAAAGAAAGAAGTCTCAGCATTGGCAATTGGAGTTTTCATGCGAAATGTTTATGTCAGCATCAAACGTCGAGTCGCACAAGGAGTGTGTAAATGAGACCTTTTTGACTCAGACGACTTGCAATCGCCCCCTACTCGGGGAGAAAACGCTGCAGATTTCTATGCATGCATATGGGATGCCACAAGTGAACGAAATGACAGTTGCACAGTGCTGGGAATGTGACATACTATAATCACCTTTTTGGTTACCAAAAGCAGCCTGGTGAATGAGCCCTGAAGCGTGCCACAAATCCGTCATGTGTCTGCGAGAATATTTGTAGGCCATCTCCAAATGAATCTTGGACCCTGCCTGGATGTAGAGATTGTTGATACGAACATCGACAAGAGCACGATAGTGGGCCTCGTGACCTTGGAGCCGTTCGTCATATCTACCCACCAAATCCCACTCATTTTGCTTGAAGCCTTCGTACCCCAGTAAGCGATTAGCATGAGCCAGTCCGTTCCGATAGAAAGTCTGGGTCACTCCTTTGGAGTCATTATACGCTTGGAAGATCTGGTCGCCATCCTGACAGCTATCAAGACCAATGAGCAGTGAATCCTGTGGGCCTAACACTTCTGCAAATTGATGCAAGAATCCAGCTGCGTCACTGCGGGAAAAATTGCCGATGGAGGACCCAAGTGAGAGCACACAAGTTGCCTTGGCTGGATTTTTGGTACGCTTCAACCATGCCAGTCCATCGTCGTAGGTGCCGTGAAGCCCGGCGCATCTGACATAGTGATATCTTCCTGCAGGAATGGCCGAAAGAGTCCTGCGAAGCTCCGGCAGTGAGAGATCCAGTGCAAAGTACTCGATTGCTTTCTTCGATTCCTCGAAGGCATTAAGTAGGATATCAACCTTTCGCAAGTTCCTATACCATTATCAGACTGCGAGCAAATGGTCGTAGAGCATGCGTCATTCGTGCTCAGAAGCACCATCGCTTCTGGGATACATACCCGCTTCCAAGCTCAACTAAGCGACTTCCTTCAGGAAAGCTTTGGGCAATTTTTTCCGCATGTCTTTCAAGGGCTTGAATTTCAGCATTGGTCAGGTAATACTCATCTAGAAAAGTGATCTCCTCAAATATCTTCAGACCGGCCTCTGTTCCCGATAAGTTGGAGTGTCGGGTCAGCTACATGATTGGACCTACCGTCATAGAGAAGTAAGGTAGGCAGCATTCGGGGACCACTATCATCAGGGTCGAGACATTCGAGCATAAGCTTCAGTAGAGATCCATCGAGCTCTTCGCGGCGGATATCGATAACATCAACAGGATACTGTGAAAGCCCATTGGAAGTTGACATCCTTGGAGAAAGTGCAAGTAGAAATTTCAGGTTCGTTTGACGTAGAGGACTAGGATGAACCTGAAAGACTTGATCGTACATGAAGATTGAAAAACAGTAAGAAACAAAGGATCAACGTCAAGATCCGGTTATTCCGCCCATGGCTCCAGAACACTTAAGGCTACTAGTAGTATTCAAGTGGCAACCGTATGGGTGGGAGGTGGAGTCCTCGCGTCTAACTGCTGCTAGTGATATCCATACCCCACGCAATGTGAGGTAGGAATTGAAAGTGGATTCAGCCGGAGCTGACATTACGAGAATTTCTTCCTTAGTAGAGCATGATGCGGGTGGACTTTGGACAAGTCGTCTAGGCAGAAGCATGTAGAGTGACGTCGCGCAGGGCTAGCTAGAGTGAGCAGCATGGCAATTCGCGTTGAAAGATTCGTCAAGATGCAGGAAAAGGATCGAAGAGCCAACAGCTTGATCGGCAATGATGAATGAGATCCGGGAATGGTTCATGCTGACAGTGTGACATATTCTCTAGTTTCTACTAGTAGTAGGAGGCAACGTTATTCCGACCGCCAGGAACCGGACCTGCGCTAGATGGTGAAGGGTTCGGCGGGTGAACGAATCAAGCTCCCTGCTGAGTCGCATGGATGAATGCCGCTGCCGAGCAGCGAGGCACTGAGCCCAATCAAGAGAATAATGACGACGTCAGCTAACCAGAAGGCGGTCCATATCTTCACTATTACCGATCACTGTGAATGATGAGTGATCTGATGGGCTTAGCGAGGGATGCCGTGAACAAGTAAAATGTCAGAAGCATATGAAAGCGAGGTGTAACGTGGTAGACAGAATGTAAAAAGTTGTTACTCGAGGACTTGGTCTGAATAATCTGATGGCGTCAAAGATTGCTGGACGAAGGACAGTACGCTAAGCCCAGTCCGGACAAGCTCCCTTCAAGACTCTAACAGGACATGAGTTGAAGCTGTGAGTTGACGTCGCGTTTGAATCATCTATTTGTGGGTGCTATCATGAATATCGCAAGCAGTGCCGTATCGTTGCCTTTTCCCACTATCTACTCATCGGCCTGGTCTCTCCACCATGAGCTCTAGGTCCAAAGTCGAGGTTGATACAGCTACGAAGATCTACGAAGGCCTACGATGTGATGGCATGGTCGGACTTGTATCACAGCCGCTGGATTGTCTTGGAGAGTTTGATGTTGCAGTAACGTCCAGTGGTAAGTAGTCGCAGCTCTAGACGACGTTTGCGGCCCCAGTTGTTGGTCTTTGTTCCAAGTCTCCTTTGTTATAGGAAAGTATCATCGTCAGCACCAGCGGAAAATAGTGTTGGCATCTCAGGTAGGGTGCCAGTGTACCATCTACGAGCACCGGTCTCCTCTAATCATTTTGACAAGATGACATCGATTAGGCAGCAGATTCTAGATCAGTTCGAAGTCGTCCGCAGACAGAGAGACGAAGCCCGAAATGATCTTAGTCAGGCACAAGAAACAATCACTCTGTTAGAAGCTGAGCTGGCAGCTGCGAAATATTATGGCGATCTCGCCTACGCAAAGGTTGCTCATGAGCAAGGGATATCGAAAAAGCAAATAGAGCGCACACCTGAAGTCAATGTATCAAGCGCAACTACATGGATTGACGACATCTGGCTCTGCACCTCAGACCACACCGACATACTGCAATCAGCTGAAGAGGCTTGGGCAAATAATCTACATAACCCGCAGTCCGCCGTTCTCCTTGCTACAGAAGCACTAAGAACCAAACCTACTCTCAAGGACCGTCTCAGGTGCAAGCTATTAATGGTTGCTATTCAAGCCTCCGCCGGCTTACCAGAGCCAGCCTGTGCAGGCGTCAACGAATGCATCCGCGAATGTGGAACCGATCCTCGTTTCAAAGACATTGCCGGCATTGCCTACTATATCAGAGGTCGGATCTTCCTAGCAATGGAATACTACCGACTCGCGCATTGGGACTTTAGCCGAGCCGTGTTTACCAAGGACTACCACGAGCAGGTGAAGAAGTGGCAGGGCTACTGTGAGACTTGTATCTTGGAAGGCAAAGGCGAAGGCGGACAAGAAGAAGTGCTTCAGGACGAAACGATTCGAGATGTCCAGTCAAGCTCCGAAGAAGCCAACCCTTGATGTGTGTTACTGTTCGCTTAATGCTCTACAATGCAAGTACAAGCCATCCGATCTGACAACTTTCCAAAGTGTTCAGACTCTAAAGCTAGTAAAGAATTGTTGCCTTTTACCTTACATTGCCGTCGTGAAAGGTTTCCTTGCGTGCCCATCCATATCTAAGTACCACACGTGTACTGTGATCTGATATTTCGCTGTTTTATACCTTCACATGCACTTGTTGTCCGAAATCGAGTACTGTGTCTAATCCGGATCTAGCATGGGTCATAGTTAAGGGGAACTCTTTGTCTTGATAGTAAGGAATTTTTTGGCGGCCTTTCCAATTGCGGTCAGTTCTGACAAAGAAGTTCCAACACCGTTGCCGAAATTGACGTGCCCATCTAGGATCTTGTACTGTGTATGCTGCTTAGAGGTCTGTCTTAGATTTACCCTTCGATGTTGTAAGCGGCTTACGAAAATGGATATAGAAGAAGCTGATGGCGTAGGCAATGCTGAAATTGATACTTTATCAACGTCACCTCCGGAAGTCAGGCCATATCATGTTTGGGATAAAATAGAGGCAATTGAGAGCTCAAATCGCGCTGCGCTACGACTTCCTCCTAGCTTACATCGTGGAATCTCTGCAGACGGTCGTGTACTTCCTCATTCTCAAAGAGGGGTTGATGAGGACATTGATGGAGATGAGCATGAGTGCAGTGATGTAGAGTCCTGCTTCATTCCTGAAACAGCGGATAACTTGTTTGAGGAAGCTGATGGAATTAGCAACTTTCACGGATACGAGAGTGATGATGCCGACCAAATTCGCAGCCCTGGAAGCGTAGGAGACGATCTCCAGTGGGTAGGGGAGGGCCCCATGCTTGATAATACAGAAAGCGATGGTTTCGATCCGGGCCAGATCTCTGCACGGCGACAAGCTCAGTTTGAGGAAGCTGGAGAGAGTACCTACTCTGACGAACATGACGGTGACGATTACGGCGACGTCTACAGCGCAGAAAGTCCAGAAGACCGACCCAAGGAAGCGGAAGGGAGTGACTATTCTGATGATTCTGATCAGCACAAAAGTGATGATTCTGATCCAGTCTATAGTCCCAAAAGCTTAGACGAGCAACAACAGGGAATTGCTAATATTGAACCGGCTCAGATCCCCCAAAGCCCAAGCGGCCAGTCCGAGGATGGTGGCCCAACAGTACTCTCTCACAATGACTTGATGGAAGAGGTCTCGGACTATCTCCAGCATTCAATGCTTCAAGACGTTTATGGGGATCTCCTATCCTCCCCCCCGTAGGGTGAGGTACGAACCGAGATGGCCTGCAGAGTTCGATGACGCTGAAGCAGCTCTGCGGCAGCCTAAAAGCCGAGCAGAAGCCAATGCCAAGTTCAACGAATTCATTGAGCCCCTGCGTGGCTGGCATAGGCTGTCAAAAAACAAGAATCCGACTGAGACCCTCCTTCTGCAGGAGAGGATCAAATCTATTCTTAGCAAACATCGCCAGAAGAGCAATGCAGAGTCACCACTCAAGGTTTGCCCAGGAAGCTGTTTGCTGTACCACAACCTTCCAGACGCCATAAAGGAGGTGACTGTCTGGTCGCTGATCAACAGCGCTCACAATGCCATTCGCCAAGAAAAGTGGGTGGTGGCAGCACGACATGCCACCGAAGCCATCGAATTAGCTAAACATCTCGGATATGCACCCCTTGTCTCTAAATGTTGGTTCTGGAGAGGTATGGCACTTGACGGCCAAGTTGAGGTAGACAAGACAAAACGCAACGAGGCAGCTGAATGTTTCCTGCAGGCTATGCAATGCATTGGTATCTACCAAGAAGGAGAACTATTGAGGAAGGCAGCTGCGGAGTATAAGTCCGAGCTATTGGACTTATTAGAAGAGCGAGGTGGGCAGGATGAATCGTCTCAGCGCATTCGACTGCTCCTAACCGGCGTTGACGGTTCGTTTCAGCGTCCAGGGGTAGTGCGACAGCCTCAATCGCCTCCTCTAGTTCCACAGGACTGTTGGCCGGAAAATACTATATGGGCAGACATTGATTCAGATGACTGGCACCTGGCGTCACTGGCATCTTCGGAAGAGCAGCTTGATGACTGTTTAGATCAGCTCAGCAGGTACGGTGATCCTAGATGGTTCAGCGGTGTAATACTCCGGAAGCGAAATATCGACTGGGCGATAGTGGAAGTGGTCGAGGAGGCAGCTCAGAGGTCTGCCTATATAAAGAAAGAGACGTTGTTTCAGCTTTGCAGTGGATTGTCTCCTGCGTTCGAGCAAATGGTACAGGCCGAAACGTTCACGGAGGGCTTCGACAACTATCCTGATGTTGAAGAGTCTGTTGCTTGGAAGGTACTAGAGTACACCAGACTGAAGGCAGGGCTTAAGAGACCAACAAGGCCGTCTACAGAGGAGCCCATACCAAGGGACATGAGCGTCACCACAGTCCATGACTTAGCAGAATTCGGCACACAGCTTCTGCCCGATGAATCGATGACAAATTCTGGCACAAATTTCGAGAAATCTCTCTATGCGCAGCGTGATTGGTCCAACAATGGTCCTCCGTTAACCTTCAGTGCGAACAGCCCCACTGTACCAGGGCCTCCACAGCAAACTCGAGACAGCGTGAGCAATCGAATGCGAAGAGTCTGCATCACGGCAGAAGAAAAAATAGCGGCATTCCAGCATAACCTCCTCAATGAACCGAATGAGGGCGAAGGCAAATCGGAAGCGCGTCTTGAGCTCGAAGAAGACCCACAGTGGCAATACGAGATCGAGGAACTTCAGAGCCATTTTGATCAGTTCGTCCAGGAGACGATGGGAGCATCTCAAGTTGGGCTGAGTAGCGCACAAGACATAGTCAGACGCCAGCAGCAGGATTACCTTCGGTCGAAGTGGGGCGATGAAGGAGTATCGCCACCCACACCAGATCTAATTCGACAAGCCAGAGAACAAAGACTGCAGGAACGCAGAGTCGCAAATGAGCGCTTACTGAAACGCTTTAACCTTGATATCGAATATTTGACTTATCGGAGAAAGTGTGAAATATATGCACAGCTACCCAAAGAAAGACACGACCGCATTGCAGAGCCGAGAAGGCCATCAGACACCTGCATTGACTGGTTTGAGCGGGAAGTGGAAAGGATGAGAGCAGGCAGTGTGGCTTCGTATCCTTCGACGATCAACATAATCGACAGTAACCAGTCCCGAGAAGACCTTGCTACCGTTAGCGATTCGGTGGCAGACGAGGCAGGAACAGAGTCCAGTGGTCAAGACCACATCCATCCTATATCCCCTTTACGTCTTCATCAGCGATTGTTGCAACCCTCTCCCTCCAGAATAGATGATGAGTTCTCGGACAATGACGACCCTGCCAACGGCTTCATTAGCCGCACCGGCTCTGAAGTCAATCCACACATGTCTACAGACGTTGCCCTTCTCCAGGACCAACCAAGCGCGCGACAGCTCAAAGCCAAACTTGGCATAGATGCGATGACTGAAGCAATGCAGAAAGCTCTCTTGAGAGACGAATTGATCAGCCTAGAAGATCTGGTTCAGATTGGTGAGAACGCGGTTGATGCAACATCAAGCAGCCGATCGGATTCTTTATGTAGTCCAGCGTTCGAGCGAGAGAGCCCATGGGATGAAGACATGGGTGATTTTCGACTCGATGAAAGTTAACTCAAGGCAACATCTGAATCTGGCACGAAAGAGGCCATGAAAGCACCCGAGGGGATTATAACAATGTTTCCGGTCAACGTTCTGGCTGCAACAAGCAACATTTTCCAAACCAAACCTCTTAGGACCAGCGTTTTTCAGAGCCAGGCTGTCAACACAGGTAACGACACCCAGTCTCAGGCGCTCAAAAACAGCATATTTGGACTTCCGACCCCAAATTTCAATATATCTGGGGGTTCGACTGCAAGCGAAACTCCTCAAAGCAAAGCCGCGCCCCCTAGCAACATGTTAGGACTTCCATCCTCAAGCACGAGCATAATTGGTACAGCAACCCCAAGCAATATCTTCCAAACGCAGCTCCCAACCTACAAGCGACGTCGTCTTCCCTACTCAATCGCCTACACAACCAGCAGCATCTTCCAGACTCAATCAGTCCCTACAAAAAGCAACCTTCAAACCCAACCTACCACCATAACTAACATCTTCAAAGCTCAAGCTACGAGCACCAGCATATTCGACACAGCGGTAGACTCCCGCCCGCCCGCCAGCCTCCCTCATCAACGAATTTCAAGAACCCGTCCCGCTAATCTGATAGAGTCAACGACCTTAAGCCTCAAGCATGAACGACGATATAGAGAAAAAGGGGTTGACGTGGACGATCAAGGGGAGGAGGAGGTGACAAAAGTAGGAAAGAGCAGGGCGCAGGAGGAGGAGGAGGAGTAGGAAGATGTTCCTAGCACGGAGCCAGGTTGTGAAGCCTCCAATATCGTTGACGAGAATAGATGATGGTGCAAGTTTTGTAGACGGTGAATGCGAGGATGAGCATGATACTGACGAGGTGGACGAGGTGGACGAGGAGGGCTATAGGGAGGAGGAGGAGGAGCAAGAGAGGATGATGATGCTATTCTCCAGTTGGAGACTTGAGCTACTATCGATCTGGCTCAGGCATGAATAGATATACACGGAGGGATGTACCAGCCTAACCATACCCCCGTCCACATGGGGGCAGCATACTCGCCATGTGGCATAGTACCAAGTAAACTGAGAGAAACGTCTCGTCATTCATTCGTTTCTCTTGTATCATCTTCATGACATTCGTATATCATTGTGAAACTCATATCCACAAGCTCGACAGCGGGATCCCCCAGCACCAGCTCGCGAGCACCACCCCTCCAAAGCCCATGCACGCCGCCATGAGCAGATTGATGTGGTTGTTATCCAACCAGTCCCTGCCGACCAGCACTCTCCTGCTCTCCCCTTGCGCTGCAGGTGGATCGTTCCCAGCGGCATCAGCGCGCTTCGCATCTCTCGTCAACGGCGGATCCCTGTTCGCCTCGCTGTGCACGAGCTGCCTCTTCGCAGTCTGGGCCGTGCCGTCGCGGCGGCTCGAGACGAGGACTCTCTCGCCTCCGGGCGCTTCCACGATCTTGCCCGTCCGCTGGTCCAGCACGCTCGCCTGCAGCAGGGCGCCGAGCAGACTGTCCAGCACGCTGCCCAGGGCACCCCAGCCCGTGACCGCGAGGACCCAGATCAGCTTGTCTGTCAGCGTCCAGCCTCGGTATGCCTCCGCTTTCTCCGCGGCCATGAGCACCCTCCCCACCGGGCCCAGGCGCCCTGTCTGCGACCCGCCGCAGAACGGCATCATCACCGCGCTCGACACGGCAATCACGAGCGCCCCCAGCATTCCAGCAGCCAGCCCCGCAGCCGTGACCCCGCCGTTCGTCCCCCGAGGAACCCGGACCCAGGGCCGCGTGATCAGGCGCGGCTCATTGCGGGCCAGAATGCCCAACTCGCTGGAAAACGTATCCGCGGCCACGGCGGCGTAGTTGGCTACGATCCCCGCCAGGATGAGGCCTTGCGCTGAGCCGGTCGTAGGTACACATCCTTCCCCTTCGTCCTGCTCCAGCTTCGCATGCTCACTCCAAGAGTTTGACTTCAAGCTTTTTCGATACAGGTGCAGGAGTAGGAACAAGCTCGCCACCCCGCTATTAGCCAACACCTGGACATGAGTCCTTGCCTCCCCACCTCCTCCTCTCCGCGCCGCAGAAGAAGGAGAAGAGGTACTGCCCGTGCTGGAGAGGGTATACCGGCTCTTGACATCGTGTTTCAGTTTCGTGGCTCTGGTTCCGGCGAGGAAGAAGACGACGAGGAGGGTGAACGGGAGCGGGCTCGGGTGCGAGGAGTGCAGGAGCGCGGTCAGGGATGCGAGCAGGATTCCGAGCGGGGTGAGCGAGTTGTGGCTGTAGGAGCGGTAGATCAGGTAGGCTGTCGCGGGGAGGGAGTAGAGGGGTTTCATTTTGTTTTTGGTTTGCGGATGGTGCGCTGGGTGAGGTGAAGCGGCTGCCGGGGATGGCGAGAGGAGGTCGCAAGAGAGAAGCTTCAGAAGAGAAATGGACCCTGCCTGCCTCGTGCATCAGGTCTTGCTTCTCATGGTGAGCTCTTGACCCTCCTCGATATAGTTTGTATGACACAATTTGGTATAACGAGATTGCCGGATGGGACAGTCAATACTACTATTTATGCGCAGCATCCAGGGAGTGTGGGGTAAGTGACAAACTATATGGGACGCTATAGCTGATATTTAGGCGGGTAAACTGTCCCATTATTCTGATCTGAGAAGCGCCCCAAGCTTCTCCAACCGCAGTAAGCAGTAAATGCTTCCCGCTTCCAATGTAAAGAGAGCCGTAGATTCAACATTGTCCTTTGAAGTTTCGCTTGATCTCTGTTGATGACGCATTGTACTCGGTATTCTATGGATAATAGCAAGCAGACAGGTCCGCCTTTCTATCACATTCACCTGATTAAAGTCTCACACAGCCAACCAATGCAAGACATCAAAGACTATGCTATGCATACATTGCTCCCTTAAAGAGCTGAGAAGTTCCAACTCCTCCAGACAGACAGATGCAAGAAGTCTCGCCTAATCACAAACCAAGACCACCTGCTTGAAATGCTTGCGGCGAGTTCAAATCGATCCGCTCTTCAGGGGTTCAAGTGCTGCATCATCCTCCCAATCCTGCTCCTTGTCCACCGCCTTGCTCGAGGCCGCAGCGCTTGGATTCTTGGGAGCTCCGACGTAGATGACTGACCTGCGTTTCTCCTTTTCACTGTCTCGTTTCTCCTTCTCTTTGTACCTTGACTGCTTCGTCGGTTGCCGGGACGGTCTCGAAGACCTGTCCTTGCTTCTACTTGGACTATTGTTGCTCCCATTCATCCTACTTTCTCTCATCTCATGGATGACTTCTTTCATTCCCTCTTCCAGCTTGTTCATTCTTGCCAGTACCAAGCGTCCGAAGACCTCCTGATGCTCGGATGCTGCCGCCTGTCGTCGGAGACCACCGGTAGCATAGGCCATCTGAGTTGCGAATGACGCGGGTATCGCGCCAACAAAACCACCGCCCATTGCTTTGTTGTCGCCAATATCAGAGCCGAGATCCATAGTAAGTGATGATCTTCGATGCTCGCCGCCCGAACTATGCATCCCAATCATGCCAGCAAGATTCGGGGTAGACATGAATGCAGGATTGTTCTTTGGAGGCAGGATCTGTCGTGCTCTAGCTGGCTCTAGTACGAGCTTTTTCGGCGTTCGACGTCCGGGCGTATTCGACAACGACTTCGCCGCAGGAGTTCTGGCACCGGACTTCGGCGTACGAATGCCGATTGACCTTGTACCTTTGGCAATGGATTGCTTCTTACTTGGTGGAGATGACTGCTCGTGAGTTAGAGGGTTGTAAATGATGGTCGCTGAAGAGACGTTTCGAAGGTGAGGTCTTGGGCGTTGCCTTTGGATAGCACGGTTCGCAACCTCGCCCTGTGTATGCCGTTCTTCCGCTCTCCAAGATCCAGGTTGCGCCAGTGGGGATGAAGTGACGGACGTCGACGACTCCATGTTTTTTGGTTTTGGAGATCGAGTTGTAAAATACCCATCTGGTCTCGCTGTACGGAGCGGGGATTCTGAGAACGCCGCATTGTATGATCTCTGAGAAAATATCATTCTGTCGTCCTCATTGTCACTCGTCACTAATTCGTCGTCTCCATCAGCATCAGTCGCTTGCGCAGGTTCGGGTTCTAGGTTTGGCTCATGAGATGGAGTGCTCTGGTCGGCAGCGAGGCGTGCGACTGGTGGAGACAACACATCTGTGAAGCCACCAAAATCTTCTGGGTCGGAAGCTATCGACCGCGTGATATTGCTAAAATCTCTCCTCGGCCGAGAAAACTGTGACCTTCGGTGAAAGATTCGATGGCCTTCAAGTCGATCAACAACCGCGTGGTCTTGCTCCTGAGGTGGACTCATCACCCCCTCTTCACCGAGATTTTGCATCCATTGGTTACAGTATTGCTGGTCCTTTGCCGAGTCTGGCTCTTGGACGTGTCTCGTAATGTCCCTTCATATGGTCGCCGGAAGACTGCCGCTAAAGCACGATCTTTTCGCCATGTAGCAACAGACGCTTCTCTGACCTGACGTTGGGGGTGAGGACTGAAGAGGCTTACGCCAGCATGTGGATTAATGTCAACCGGAGGTCTTCCACGAGGCTCAAGCATCTGCACTGTGTCAACCACTGATGACCTTAACACGCTTTTCTCATATAGGAAGATGCAGAATAGGATAGGGAAGTGTGTGATTTTGATGATGGTCCTGTTTATCTTCACAAACTGCCGAAAAGGGACAAAGTATCGAAGAGGGGTGATGAACCAAGCAATTATATTGGTTGGCGCGATGTATGAGAAGAGTGCGTCAGATTTGACCATGGAGATCGTATTGACGGCAAACACGAATTGATGCTCGTCGTTTGCATTCTGCACGATTGCCATGAATGAGTTTGTGAGGACAGTGATCAGGATCGTCACAACCAGGAAATGGCAGATGAAGAGAAAAAGTGTCAAGATCATTTTGCCCAGCACGTTGTAGTTATCCCACCGATCCCATGCGGCAGGAGTGAATCCCATGAGCATCTGGAATAATGCATAGGCGACAGAGGCAGGACTATCGATCGCGTCATTCCCGAAAGACAGGGTCAGAGCAGCGAAGAAGCCGCTACAGCTGATCAGTATCAAGACAAAGACCGCCATCAGATCCGACGCCATCATGCGAAAGGCGATAAGAAGTTGAGAGAAGTAACGGTAATGATCGAGCACCGAAAAGAGCCGAGGAAACAACAGCACAGCATCAGCGGCAAGCACGTCATATGCAAGATTGGCAACATAATGCTTGCGTGTGTCTGGCATGATGATCCCATACAGGCGAAGGCAGAGATGGCCAATAAGTAGTAGCAAGATGCCTAGGTCGAATGTGTTCCAAAAGCTGGCCAAGTAAAGACTAAAACCCTGCTCGTTGAAACCTACAATCTCGTCCAATATGTATCCAGCACACCAGAACCAGAAGACAATCTCCAGAGGGGTGATTTCCAAGGATCGTTGTGCCAGTACAGCAAGAAACAGTCCGAGGAGGATAGCATATGATGCCGTAGAAAGACAATACCGATACCGAGGAACCCGTAACCGTGAGAGCTTGAAAAGGGATGCGTCTCGGGGGTCATATAGTGTAACGGATCGTCTTGCTATGCTGTTTGACTTTGAATAAGACTTTGGCGGATGGCGTTGATCACGTGCGTCATTATTTTGTTCGATCATCGCTTTCCCAGGCCGATGAAGGCTATCAGCTGTAGCATGAAACACTATCGAACCTGCCCATATGGCTTCTAGCTGTTGCACCACCAATGGATGCGCCAGGAATCGCTTCGCTTGAGCTCTGATTGCAATCTCCAGGCATGATAATCTGGTTGGGCGCGGAGGACTCCAAGCATTGGATTTTGCTGTCCTTCCCACACGGGACACAGTCGTGTTCTCCGTGTGTGACAGTCCTTGCAGCGGGTCGAAATCGTACGAGAGAGCATCTATCAGTTCGCGGGTCGAGTATTCCTTCAGCAGCTTGATAGCAAGGAGCTCACAGACCAATGCCCTTGTTTTACTTGCGCCGCTATTCCCTGGGTTCAGGCTTATCTCCTTGTTAAATTGTAAACAATTTGCCATGAGCGCATATTCCGTGGCTCTGGAAAAATGTGCAGCTCGAATTTCTTGTTGAATTGGTTTGAGGAGAAATTGTGATACCTGTGGTGATCGAAGTTGGTCCCAGGTCAATGTGGTTTCACATTTGGACATTATGAGAAGACGTATGGCATGGGTCAAATTGTAGATAGGCAGAGCGTCTACTTGTTCGTCAGCTTAGAAACAGGTATTAAGCACAGCGATGAGTCTTGTCACCTAAGTGAGCGGCAGAGAAGATTGGCAGCAGAGGTGTCTCGTCTCTGAGTCCATCTTCATTGTCAGACTCGGCTTCTTCCTCGTCAGAAGTGAGATCTGCGCGGACTGCATCGTCGCCTGCGATTTCGCTTGTCTCCGCGTTCCTGGTGGCAGGGTTTTGATTTGAACGAAGCAGCCGGGTACGTTCATTGGCAGGACCTTGTCGGATAACTTCGGGCGAAGGGGAAGAGAAAGGCGATCTTTCATTTGCTTGTCTTCTCGAACCCTTGGAAGGCCGAAATAGTGAGGAAAGCATCTGGTGTGCCGCGCAGAAAGAATTGGGTGTCGTGTTGTCATGAGCCAAACACGCCCATGAAGAATCTCAGCCTTTGAGGATTCAACTCCAGCGCAACCATTAAGACTCCCTTAAATGCACACAGTAAGACTTCGAGAATTCTGGACCATGGCCTCCAATTGTCAAGAGATTATAAAAGATGAGGCTTGTGGACGAAGGGAGCATATACTATGCTGATCCGCACTTGTGCAGCCGCATCTCGGAGGCGTGACTGACCGCCCATTATTATTGAAAGCCCCTTGCCCGGAGCCCTGCAGG
>QQTW01002196.1_pt1 | contig 14086 bp, 10 predicted proteins | sample 1904831 | NCBI WGS metagenome assembly QQTW01 (sample SAMN09435610, study PRJNA476489) | Subsurface metagenome, whole genome shotgun sequencing project. | reverse complement strand
ATCCTAAGCTTGGATCGATCCCTTGATTTGGAGTATGGCTGCTGCTATACGCTTCGACAAACAATTCGCCAGTCCGCTAACCTAACTCAATCAACTGTAGGATACTGCGGATATCAATTTCATTTAGGTTGCCTTGCATTCAACTAACAAGTAAAAAATATTTAAGGTTTTATGTATTTAACGATTAGTATTGATACAAAGCCAAAAATCAGTAAGAGCGGTCAACAGGAGCAACAGGAGAGACAATTACCTTGTTTCTCTATATAAGCACGGGGTCAGCCTAACTTAGGCTCAGTTACCTTACTCAGTTGCTTGGAGCTTACGGTGGGCTAATATGTAACATAACAAATAATTTGCACACTCGGTAGTTTTAGAGTTTATTTAGTAGCGCTCCTTGTCTGAGTCAGTCCAAAATAGAAGCGAGACAGTTTTGCTCAAGTAGTCTGCAAGCCAAAATAGAAAGAGAAAAACTTCTTTGTTTTGTTTGTCAACTAATGTTTTATGCGGACGGACTAAACAATTTTTTAGGTAAAGTTTAGCCCCAAGAATGGGCAACAGGTATATTTAAGAGGGCGATTGGTGTGCTGTATCTAGCGGAAGTACAAAAGCAAAAAAGTAAAACTGGGTTTATGGCAGCCGCCAAGGCAGAACTAAAATTGCTTGCTTATCAACGGCCAGATCAAAGTTGGGCTGCCGTGCAAGGAGAAGAAGCAATTTCAGCAGAGGAAGCCAATAACTTTAATGTTGGGGTGTTAGTCTTAGCTGACTTAAATGCTAATAGGCAAGCCCAACAAATCCGCGAGGCTGGTCGCCCATTGGTGGGAATTTTGCAAAGTTTTTCCCGCCAGATGGAAAAAGCTAAAGGTCAAGAAGAAGAAATTGAGCAGTGGAAGCAGTCTTTAACCTATCAAAGCGAGGAGTTAAATCGCCGCAACACCGAGTTGGAGGGGCGGCTAGATGAGATCCAACATATAGAGGAAGACTATGCTCGTCTAGAAGTGCAGAAACAAGCCTTTGCTACCGCTCAAAATAATATCGAACAACTGCAAGCAGAAGTCGAGCGCAATCGCAGCGAATTAGAAGGTGCTTGGGAACAATTGCGGGGGGAACAGCGCCGCTTGGAAGAGCAGCAAGGTACGGTATTAGACGAGGGGACAAAGCAGCAGTTGCAACAATTGTTCGATCTGCTAACGAGGAGTGTAGTTTCCAAAGCTGCTTTAAAAGAACATTTAAGTGTCTCTACGGAAACAGTCAATAATCAACAAAATATTTTGAGCTACCACTGGCAACAATTTGAGCAACAACGTGCAGATGCCGAACGCCAGCAGGGAGAAGTAGATAGTCTTAAGTCAATGTTGACTAGCCGTCAAGCAGAGTGGGAGCAAGCTCGAAAGTCTTTGGCAGAGGTACTAATAGAATCCCAAATCCAAAAATCTGCACTGAATAACAAGCAAGAAGCCGCGCAAATTCTTGGCATCAAGTTACGCAAGCAAGAGGAAGTTTATCATCAACTCCAGAGGTTGGTCGATCCTGCTAATTCTAGTAGCGCTCCAAGTGTAAATTTGGAGGCGCTGGAAAATATGTCTTTAGACCAACTACAGCAAACAATCCAAGATTTGCAGAGAGATTTGGAAGGTGCTTCCCGTTTTGTTAATGATCAAGAGGAAGAACTCAGGCTTTTACAGCAAATTATTGATGAGTTGCAAGGGAAGTTGAGCCAAGCTAGTGACAGTGATTTGTCTAACCTAGAAACGGAACTAGCTGACGAGAGGGATACTTACGAATTTTTGAATCAAACTTTAGTCGGTCAGCGCCAAAACTTGCAAGAGCGCAAACAAGTTTTAAATCAGCATCAGTCAGTATTGTGGCGGCGGCAAGGAATCACTCCAGCCAATAGACAGGAAGATTATAAAATTGATTTGAGTCCGATTATCGTGCAAATCGACGCACTAAAGCAGCAACAAGCAAAAGAACTGCAAAAGCTGGAAGAGGAAATTACTCAGTTAGGGGCGCATATGCAGCAATTGCAAGAGGATGTCCTCCGCCACGCCAGCGTCGAGGAAACATCTCGTCACCAATTGCGAGAGTTGGAGGAAAACTTGCACTCTCAAGCGGCAGCTACAGCGCAGTATTGGGGCAAAGTGAATCTTTACCAAGAAATGCTCCAACCTGTTCAAGATAATGTGGATGGATTGAAACAGAAACTAGAGGCAATTTCTGCTAATATCGAGCATTTGCAAGTTCCTGACGAGCAAATTCAAGTAGAGCAAATTCGGGAGAAGTTATTAGGTAGTGTTGCTTAGGGTGGAATTAAGTAGAGCCAGCCATTTTCTACTCTAGCTAAGGCTCCTCCCGGAAAGGGATCGGTTTGGGTGCGATTGGGTGCCCAAATGAGCAAGACTAATTTCTCGATTTGCTCGAAGTTAGGACTGCGATCGCTAGATTGAATCAGAATTTGGCGCAAAACTCGACGTTGTAAAGCTAAAGGCGAAGCTTGCAATACTTGACAACTCAGTTTTAGTGGCTCAGTAGGGTGACGAGCTTGTTCGTGCAATTGCTGGGCGGCAAATTCTAAATACTCTACTTCAGCTTGCAATAGTTCGGCAGTTTGGGCTAGGGCGATTTCTACTTTGGGATTAAAGTTGTGCAGGTACGGTAATAATTCGTGGCGAAGGCGGTTACGAACGTATTGTAAGTTTTGATTGGTGCTATCTTCCCAAACTGGCAACTGCATAGTTTGGCAAAATTGGGCGGTGGCAGATCTTTGAATTTGAAGTAAAGGGCGGATTAGTTTTAGCCCACAATCGAGAGTGCGCTGCCACGAGAGCGCTTGCAAGCCATCGGCTCCGCTACCACGAATTAAGTTGTAGAGCAATGTTTCCGCGCGATCGCTGCTAGTATGCCCAGTAACAATGTAAGGATAATTGTGAGCTTTGGCGACTTCACTTAAAGCCTCGTAACGCCATTGTCTGGCGGCGGCTTCGCCCTGTAAGGAACGAGTCGCAGTAGTGCCGTAATAGGGGACTGCCCAAGTGCGAGCCAGATTTTCGACATGGAGGGCGTTGGCATGAGAATCGGTGCGCCAGAGATGATTGCAGTGGGCGATCGCCAGCGTCCACCCCCATTTAGGTTGTAAGTCTAGTAAGAGTTTGATTAAACATAAAGAATCTTGTCCCCCAGAAACGGCAACTAGCAAACGTTGGTTTTTGGGTAAGAGATGGCGCGCTCTCAAGGTACGGTGCAAACTGGCATGGAGAGGTGTCCAAGGGGCGCGGCTCATGGTTTAAAACTGAACTGGTAACACTACACCGACCCCAATAGCTAGATCGTTATCTGCTCGGACTCGTAAAGTTTCAAAAGGTGATGAACCTACCCGGTTAGTTAAATACGCTTCTAGTTGGGGGGTATTGGCGGAAACACCAGGTTGCCAGCGCAAGCCCACAGTCCAAGGAATAGCATTTTCTAAGTTGTCCCCCGTAAAAGCATTGCCGTCGCTAGTAAAGTTGATTCCGGCTTCGGCGATCGCATCTAAGTCTCTATTTAACGCTAAGGAGCCACCAAAATTGAATCCAGCAATTTGTAAACCATTGCGCTGAATAAATCCCAAGGTAGGAGTTAGCCAAACAGCGTTACCACTATTAAATTGATAATGTAGGGGTGCAGAAAGAGTAATAATAAATAACTCACCATCGCTTTCGTTGCTAAAAGCAAATCCGCCTTTATCTAGACCTCTTTGCTCGAACTCATTGCGATTGTCATTGATGAGGTTGACTAGCACGTTGTTCGAGCGGGCTAGAGTGGCTACACCGCTAAGGGTAAAGGGATCGCCATCCGCTTGATGGAGAAATCTAATTTTGCCACTAAACCCGAATTCCGATTCGTCGATGATGCCAGAAACGTAATTAAGAAAAACTCCAAATTCTAAGTCATCTAGAAGCCCGTAACGCAAGGAAGTTAATATTCCTTGGTTCCCACCCGTGAGATTGAGGACGGCTTGCTGATTTGCCACCGTACCGCCGTCCAAAAAGGCAAATCCGGCGCTGCTGCTAGGTTGAGGCTCTTGGGTTGTGTTAAAGCTTTGAGCATAGCTGCGATTAGCACCTGTAACTCCTGGTAAAAATGTTACGCCCAAACCCAAAGAAGTATAGGTGCGATCGCCCACGACTGCCATTGCTCCGGTATTACCTAAAGTATTAGAAACAAATAAATCGGTTGCTAACCGAGGATTGACTAGGTAACGCAATCCTGCATTAAACGCAACGGTACGAGCAGGTTGCCCAGTTTCGCGGTTAATTGAGTTATTGCCTGTAAAAGGGACAAAAGCATCGCCCCAGAGTACAAGCCGGGGTAATACGCGATAAGTTACACCTCCAGCTACACCGAAAGTTGTGCCAAAGGAGCCAGGATCGCTAACGGGTGGCGTGCTGAAATAAAGGGCATGGCTACTAGGTAAAAAAGCAAGTTTTGGCGATACTGTAAACTGCAAGCGATCGCTCGGAGAAATTGTATAAGGTAATTCCAGGGAAGTAACAAGTCCGCTATTTCTACCTTGGCTAGCGATGGCTCCCGTTGTGGCATCGGTAAATCGGTAAGGTCGTCCTTGCAACCCTGTAGAAAAAGAGATAGCTCCGCTCAATGATTGAGTCTCAGATTGATTTTCCCAGATTCTTTGCTTGCCTTGAAAAGTAATTTCTTGAAAGAAATTAGGGCTAGTGTCATCGGCGTTAATTCTTTTGACATCAAAGCTGCCTTGACGACCAGGACCTGAATTGTCAACAGTTTGAGCATCTACCGTTAGTTCTAAATTATCTGTTACGCCCCAAGTAATGCCAACGGTTGGCTGACCTGTTAAACCCGTATCTGCTGCATTACCTGATGGAAAAGATTGGCGGTAACGTAAATTAACTAAAACTTCTCCTTGATTTAGCTGCTCGGCGGTGGTTAATACTGGGTGACGAGTGGCTAAAGGCGACTGCTTTTTGGGTTTTGATGTTGATTGTGCTAATAATTGCTGGGGTGCTTTTAACCCTTCACTAGAACTCGCACTCAATGCTTTTGTACTGCTAGTTGGCAAAGAGTTGGCAACTTCTTTTGCCATCACAACTAAGTTGAGCGGCGATGCTTGTTTAACGGTATAAACTTGCCCTTGTTGCTCCCACATGATTGACGAAAATTCGCGACTTGTTAGTAAATAACCGCGCAAATTCTTAGCTAAAGCAATGGGTGTAGCGGCTGATTGATATTTTTTTAATTCTGTTGTTGCCCTAACTAATTTGCGATCGCTTACAGCTACACTTCCCACTAAACAAGATTCTATTTGTTCAGGGCAGTTAAATATACTGACGGTTAGACTACTAGAGCGACTTGCAGGAGTAACTTGGATGTACCGACGATCGGGCTGACCGATACGAGCTATGAACCAATTTTGCGATGGTAGGCGGATTGCCCGTCCAGGAGGTAAGCTGCGGCTAACAAGCTGCTGCCACGAGTTACTCGCAGGCATAGCAGATACTTCAATATCCTTACTTGCTATGCTTAAAGCTAATGCTATTAGTAGCAAGTGGCGCGAATCAGGTTTGTATTTCACTTTACTTAATGGTTCATGAATTAACGCTGGGAGTACGTGCTTTGTAGTAGTAGTAATTGTACGCATTACCACTATGTTTTTTCACACCATTAACTACTAGACCCAAGACATTGGCGCGAGAAAGTTTTAAGTCATCAATTGCTTGTCTAACCACATTCCGGTCAGTTTTACCCATCCTGACTACCAGTACAATTCCGGCGGTGTGAGTTGCGACTATACTGCTATCGGCAAGTCCTAGAATCGGTGGGGTATCGTAAATAACCAAGTCAAATTCACTCCGTAATTCCGCCATAATATTCTGCATCTTTTTGGAGGAGAGCAGCTTAATTGGGTCGGGGGGAATTTGTCCTGAAGTGATTACAAACAAGTTTTCCCATAAAGGCGATCGCTGAATCGCCTCGTATACAGGTAAATTGGTGGAAATAATGTTGCTTAGTCCCTGTTCGTTGGGCAAACCTAAGCGCGAATGCACTTGAGGCAGGCGCATATCAGCGTCTACAAGTAGCACTCTTTGTCCCATAGCGGCGGCAGCTTGGGCTAGTTGTACCGATACCGTAGATTTGCCATCGCCTTTTTGAGCGGAGCTAACAACTAAAGAATTTATGGGTGTATCTGAACCCAAAAAGTTGATATTGGTATGCAGGGAGCGAAAAGACTCAACAAAAGGAAAGTAAGATTCATTTTGGGCGTTGTTCATAGTAGGCAACACCAATTTATAACCTTCTGCTCTCTTTTCAACCTTAGCTTGAGCTAAACTTGCCAGTTGCTTAAGACCTTTATTAAAAGGAATAATGCCTAATAGCGGCAATTTTGTTAAGTCTTTGAGGTCTTCGGGAGTATGGAAGACGTTGTCTAGTCTTTCTGCCAAAAGCGCCGCCGCCATTCCTGCCATAATTCCGGCGATCGCACCTAATAGTAAATTGCGCTTAATATTAGGAGAAATTTGTTCTTTTTCTACTTTGGGAGCCGCGATTACTTGCCAGGGAATTTCATTTTGGGCATTTTCAATCTGCAAAGATTCGCGCTTTTCCAAAAATCGGTTTAAGCTTTCTGTTGCTACTTTCAATTCTCTTTGCAAGTCTGTATATTGACGAGCTAAGGTTGGCAATTGCTCGACCGATTGATTTAATTTATCTTCTGCTTGGCTAATTTCTGCTAAACGTACTTCTAATCCAGAAATTTTTGTTTCTAATTCTACTAATTTATTGCCTAATACCCGTTGCGCTTCTTCTCTTAATACTGGCAGCAGATTCTCTCGTTTACCTCGAAGCGCCACCATACTTGGGCTGTCATCTTGAAATCTTGTTGAATCTGCTCCAATTTGACTTTCTAAATCCCGCAGTTGACCTACTAATTTTTGATATACGGGAGCTTCTTTGAGTGCTTGAGCGGTATCCGAGCGTTCCTGGGAATTGGTAGCAGCGTAAAATGCTGGGTTATCAGCAAGAGCTTCCCCTGATTGAACTTGAAAACTTGCGTATAGCGAACGGGTTTCTGCTAGTTCTTTTTGCGTATCCAATCGCTGCAATTGGACGTTATCTACTTGCTGGGATAGTTGCTGGGCTTTTACTTCTGGATCTATGAAGTTGTATTGCTGTCTAAATTGTTGCAGTTGTTTTTGCAAGCTATTAACTCGCAGTTGCAATTCGGGTAATTGCGAATCTACAAACTGAATTCCCTGTCGCAGATTTGTTTGTCGTTCTTGAAGACTGTATTTCAAATAATCTTTAGCCAACTGCTGCAATACAAACTGAATTTTTTCTTGTTCGGTATCTTGGTAACTGACTTCTAAAATTTTTGTTTTTTCAAAGCGTTCAACTGTCATATTTTCCAGCATTGAATTGTAATCAATATCTGGGTATTGCTGAGATAGTTGGCTAACAATTGGAGCCATCAATTCAGGACTTCCTAAAACCTGAATTTGCGTACTGTAGTCTAAGCCTTCTTGCTGCAAATTAGAAGGTACACCAGGAATTTGCGTTAGTCCTTCTAATTTATTTTCTGAAGTTACAGGCTCAACTAAAAGTTTGAACGTGCCTCTATACTTGGGTTCTTGAGCAAAAGTCCAAAATCCAACGCTAGCCGCAATAGCGATCGCTACGCTCCCAATTATCACCACCCGGCGGCGCACTATTGTTATTAGCTGCCGCAAATCTAAGTCGTCGTCAGATTGATTAGGATTATTTGGTAAGGGGTTTGCATAAATTGGCAGCGATGGCTGGGAGGGTTTGCCATTTTTCTCAAAGTTGAACGGCTGCGTTCGTTGTTGCTCTTCCATAAATTAGCCACTAATTAGCGATCCGGTGAAGGAAAATTTTTTTGGTGTATTTAATTGCAAATTTTAATTAGTTTAACGCTCAATGTCTTCTTTTTTATTAGTTTCTGGAATAAAACTAATATTAGCTATAGAATTTGCCTCCTTAGCTTCACTACTAGGTTGATTCAGTTCAACTACTGCTTTACGCAATAATTTTGAGTATTCAAGAGCAATTATTTTTGGGGTAAAATTAGACTCTAAATACCGTCGCCCAGCCGTACCCATATTAGTAGCTAGTTGGCGATCGCGCGCTAGGCGACGAATAAATTTTGCAAGTCCTGTTCCATCTCCGTTATTAAAGGTTGCGCCGCATTTAGCCTCTGATAGCAGCGAATTCAAGTAGGAATGAGGTTCGCAAATTGCTGCTACCGGACGACCTGCCGCTAAGATACCATAAAGTTTGCTAGGCGCAACTAATCCTTCCATCCCCGAACTAATGCTGACTAAAGATAAATCGCAAGCTGTCAGGGAATGAGGCAAAACGTGCTTTTCTTGATAGGGCAAAAATCGGCAATTGGGTAAATCTTGTTGGACGCAGATTTGATGTTTTGCCCCACCGCCAATGAATACAAATTGTATGCCCTCATTTTGGAGTTGTTTGGCGGCAGACATAATTGTATCCATTTCATGGCAGCGACCCATATTTCCTGAATACATGACAATAAACTTATCTACTAAGTCATGTTTTTGGGCAAACCAGTTGTCTTGTTTGGCAATTGGGACAATCCAATCTGGGTTAGCCCAGTTGTGAATTACAGAAATTTTGTCTTTGACTTCTGGGCAATTGGCTTGCACTCGCTCTTTCATCGTGGAACTTAAAACCACAATACTTTGGGCTTGCTGCCAAATTTTTTTGTTTAACCAATTCCAGCTTTGCACTAACCAATTTTTAGCGGAAACTACTTTTAGTTCAACAGCGACATCGGGATACAAATCGTAAATTAGACATATATAAGGCGTACCAAAGCAACGGTTGGCAAGGTAGCCCAAAACTTGGAGAAAGGGTGGGGCGGTAGTTATTAATAAAATATCTCCTCTTTCTGCGGCTTTAAGTAAATGCAACCCCGATCGCAGACAAAATAAAACTCCGTTGATGGCTTTACCGCGAATACGTGAATTCCAAAGTCTAGCTGTGCGGCTTCGCCTAATTAATAGTTTATCTATACGTTCTTTTAAGGGAGCAGAGTCTTTTTTGAAAGCATAGCCTGGTTGTCCTGTAAATACTTTTACATTTATTCCTAACTCCCCTAATTGAACCGCTAATTCTTCAATTAGTTGACCTGTAGCGGCGTAGTCTGGAGGATAAAATTGTGTAAAAATAGATAGTTTAAAACAATTACTTAGTTCTGTTCTATTATTATTTTTTTGCTTTACTAGCTTTAGCTTAGTTTGAGCAGGTTTTGACAAATCTTTCTCTAACATCCGCAACTTCCCAGCCCTTGATTTTTTTTAATTATGTTCTCATGAACTGATAAATATTTACTACTTACTGCTTATTTTTTGACTTGCAGCATAATTTTGTAAAAATACTGCTTTTAATAAGAGGTTTATTATAAATTGTTTTGATGTAGAAAAATCATAAAAGAGCAAAAAATGCAACTATAAACTCATAAAACTCAACAAATAGTAAGAACTTAAGAGTAAATTGGCATAATAAAAATTACACAAGGAATTTAGCTTACATTCTCTTTTGGTACAAGTGTAGTTTTACGGATAAAAGTATTTTTTTTGATACTAGATGCACGTGAGAGCGCGGTAGCATGGATTACATTTTTGTGCCTGTATTATTGCTAGGGAACCTTGGAATATAACCGCACCTACAGATTACTTTGAATAGATAAGCTCTACAGCCTGGAAGCTAAAACTAAAATGCAATAATCCTTATTTAGCTAATTTGTAAATTGTTAAATGGAAAATATAAGTATTAAATTATACGTGTCTTACAGGGTTGAGCAGGGTTGCCAGCGTAGATAGTCATAGGTTGGAGGCTGCGCCCAGTCACACTAGCCAAAGCTAAGACAGCACCTTTTCCTACGGTAACGCCAGGACCTACGACCGCACGGGCAGCGATCCAGCTACCTTGTTCGATATAAATTGGGGCAGAAATAAGTTTAAAATTGCGATCGCTATAATCATGGTTTCCCGTACACAAATACACGTCTTGAGATAAGCAAACATGACTCTCAATCGTAATTGGGGCAACATTATCTAGCCAAGCGTTTTCGCCAATCCACACGTAATCTCCTACGGTCAATCGCCAAGGAAATTTTACTTGTACGCCGGGTTTAATTATTACTTGTTGTCCAATTTTTGCACCAAAGCGACGTAAAAGCCAAACTTTGAAGCTAGTTGTGGGTAGCCAATAACTGCGAAATAGAGGCAATCCAATAAAGTACCAGAGAAGTTGTTGTAACAACGAAGCGCCAGGGGTGTAAGTGCCAACTGTATAATTATCTAGACGCATTAAGCTATATCTGTGACCTTTATTAAACTGACCTTAGTATCGCTTGAAAATTCTGATCGTTTAAGAATTTGCCAAAATTATTTCTCTGGCGAATTTTAGCAGACCAGAGAGCAATTATTTAATTAGATTTGCTTGCTTTGCTTGCATCATCATTTGCACTACATCAAGGAGCTTATGTTTTGCCTTCCATCCCAGTTTTTCTCTAGCTTTAGCAGGGTTAGCTCTACCAACAGCAATATCGGTGGGACGAAATAAACTCGGATCGCTAACAACATACTTCCGCCAATCTAAGCCTACACAATCGAAAGCTGCGGCAATAAAATCTGCTAAGGAGCAGCTTTCACCCGTCGCAATTACATAATCATCTGGCTGGTCTTGCTGCAACATTAGGTGCATAGCTTCTACATAATCCTGCGCCCATCCCCAATCTCGTTGAATAGAAATATTGCCTAAATGTAGTTTTTCTGGGCTTCCTTGAGCAATACGGCAAGCTGAGGAGACAATTTTTTGGGTAACAAAGCGTTCGGGACGCAGAGGAGAATCATGATTGTAGAGGATGCCAGAACAAGCAAATAAACCGTAAGCTTCGCGGTAGTTAGCAACTTGCCAAAAAGCGGCAGCTTTAGCCACAGCATAAGGGCTTCTAGGACGAAAAGGCGTAGTCTCATCGGCGGGTTTCTCGCTACTATCGCCAAAGCATTCACTAGAGCCAGCATTGTAAAATTTGATTGGTTTACCTAAAAAGCGAATTGCTTCTAGTAAGTTGAGAGTGCCAACCGAGATACTTTCCAATGTTTCTACGGGTTGTTCAAAGGAAAGACCAACAGAAGTTTGTCCAGCTAGATTGTAAACTTCATCTGGTTGAATTTTTACAAGTGCCTGCAATACGCTCCGAAAATCATTGAGAGCGACAGATTCTAACTTCAAGCGATCGCGAATTCCTAAGCGAGTAAGATTAGAAAAAGAAGATACTTGAGCATCGCGGGATGTTCCGCAAACGGTGTAGCCTTTATGGAGGAGTAGCTGTGCTAAGTATGCTCCATCTTGACCGGATACTCCACAAATTAGTGCTATTTTCAAGGGTGTTAGTCTCCTCCTTAATTGTGGGCAAATAATTATCACATTATAGTAATCGGTACTATGTTAGGGCGATCGCACTTCCTGTTGAGGACTATCGAAAATTTTTGGGATCGCGTCTAGAGACAAGCTAATCAAATTAATAATTTAAACTAGCTCCTGTATGCCTTGTAAATATCCATAGTAAGGATCTAAAAACGTCACGCAGCAGGCGCAACAAGGGTTCGACAGGTTTATCGGTAGGAATTGAAACTGGGGTGAAGGCAATACCTTGACTGCCGAGTATGAGAATTGCGATCGCTTTGGCTCGTTGCATATGATAATCAGCAGTGATTAAATATAGATGTCTAATGCCCCGGTTTTTAAAATCAGCAACTAGAGAAGTAAAGTTTGTAACTGTATCAACCGCACGGCGATCAAAGTGGACTCTTGTGAGGGGAATCTCTGCAACGTTAAAAGCCCAATTTGCCCCCTCCGTAGAAGTACCAGAGGAAACCCAAACTTCTAGATTGGGGTGGATTTTGGCAAATTGGGCAGTAAATATTTCTCGCTGTAAATCGCCGCCCAAAGTGAAAATAACTTGGGGGTAAGGATTACTTATTTGGGCGATCGCTAACCTAATAGGAATAAAACTGACCAGCGCTAAAACCATTACAGAGGTTGCCAAACACCAAAAATAGTTTTGCTTGCGCTTATAGTGAAACGTCATCAACTACTGTTTATTCATTAAATATTAATCTTTGTACAGCTTCTCAGTTTCTATCAGACGAATCGAAAGTAAAGTTTCAGCGAGCATTCGCTCAAAGGCATAGTACCAGCCAGCCCAGCCATCTAGTATGCCTTGTTTAAGTATCAAACAGTAAAATAAAATCAAGAAGGGGGCAATAATTTTCTGCTTGCGGATGCGATCGCCAAAACTAAGTTCGCTCGTAGGAGTTTCTAGTAACTTCTTAGCTTCAATAATCATGTATTTATTTTGAGCGATCAACCACCGATCTAAAGGCTTGCGATCGTCATGATATATTTGGGAGTCCAACGTACTAGAGTTGCCGTTTATATAAACTCTATGAGCGTGTCCGTCTTCTTGATAAACTGCTTTATCTTTGCGGTAGAGAACCTGACGAGGTGGGTACAACGTACCTCGTAGCGGTTTACCAAAAACGCAGTATTTGAATTTTACAAAGTAGCTGTCTATTTTAGGTGTTGGGACAATATTATCGATTTCTCTAACTAATTCTTCGCTTAAAATATAGTCTGCGTCTATTGACAGTACCCATTCAGATTTAATTTTTTCTAACCCGTAATTACATTGAATGGCAAAAGAGACAAACCCGTTTCTAAAAATTTCTACTTGTGGGTACGAATGTAAAATATCCATTGTTGCATCCGTACTATAACTATCGATAACTACAATCTTCTGCGCCCACGTCAAACGTTTAAGCGTGCGCTCGATATTAGGTGCTTCGTTAAAAGTGAGGATTAGGGGAGTTACTTTATCAAGCATTGCTTTATTACCACTTAGTTCAATCTCCACTAAGAGAACAAGAACACAGCATTGATTTCCATAAATAAGGTAATCTACCACCAAATTTAAACTCAATAGCTTGATAGCCTTCTGCTTCTAGCAAGCTAGTCAAAGTTTTCACAGAAAAAAACTTGATATGAGCGCCATCCCAAAGCGACGTAAAATGCCTGTCCATCTTATTTGTAAGTGCTAATAGCAAGTTCTTGAGATAGCCGTGATAGGGCGTAGTGAGAATTAATAATCCGCCGGGCTTGAGGCATTTTTTGGCTGCCTTCAATAACTCACTAGGATAAAATAAGTGTTCAATTACTTCAGAGGAAATGACAATATCGAAGGAATATTGCAACTGGGCATAAGGCAAATCGTAAATACTTGCTTGAATAAATTGGCAATCTGGAAAGCTTTGACAAGCTGAGTTGAACCCGATTTCTGATTCTTCTACTCCGACTACTTCATAACCTTGCTGGGCGATGACGTGACTGAGACTACCATTACCACAGCCTATGTCTAGAACGCGCGGCTTGGGGTTGCTAGCAGTTTTTTGGGTAGCAAGCATCGGCAAAAGTGGTGGCAGCAAGTAAGCATGGTGGTGTACGGGTTCGCTACCTGTATAGAAGGTCTGTTCGCGCTGGTTTAGGTCGGGGTTCATTATTTAGTTCAATGGAGCTAGTTTTTGCTTGACAATTGCTTCGTAGGCGTTTTGGAGCTTTAGGGCAATGCGTTCCCAGGTATATTGTTCCATAATTAGCCGCCGAGCGCGATCGCCTGTTTCTTTGGCTAACTGAGGATTTTTAAGACAATAAATAATTTTCTGTGCAATCTCATTTGCATCAACTTTGACTATATAAGCTGCCTCAGCTTTCCCTGCTTCAGGAAAATTGCAACCTGTCGTGATTACACAAGGCAGTCCTGCTGCCATACCTTCTAAAACTGACATACTAAATCCTTCAGAGTAGGATGGCGCAACGTATATACTTGCCGCAGCCAAGGCAGCATATTTAATCTTCCCTGTAAGCATTCCAGTAAAAGTAACGGCTCCTAAACATCCTGCTTCGGCAAAGTAATTTTGGACAGTAGGCAAAAACCCGGTATTGTCGGGACCTGCAACAATAAGGT
>QQTW01002195.1_pt1 | contig 14086 bp, 14 predicted proteins | sample 1904831 | NCBI WGS metagenome assembly QQTW01 (sample SAMN09435610, study PRJNA476489) | Subsurface metagenome, whole genome shotgun sequencing project. | reverse complement strand
TCGGTATGTTTATATTCTCAACTCTTTAGAAGATATCGAAGCTGTAGAAATTGAACGTCAACCGTTGTGGAATAACCGTAAATACGAATGCGGACCCTTTGATATTATTGGCGATATTCATGGGTGTTGCGATGAATTAGAAGCATTGTTGGAAAGATTAGGGTATTTGCACAAAGACACCGTACAAAACGCTGATGCGGTATTTTGGAATTTTCCTACTTACTACCATCCCGAAGGACGAAAAGCTGTATTTCTGGGTGATTTAGTTGACCGGGGAACGCGGATTTTAGATACTGTCAAATTGGTACGTAATATGATTGTGGCAGGTACGGGTATCTGCGTTCCTGGCAACCATGAAAATAAGTTACTGCGGAAATTACGGGGTAAGAATGTTAGAATTAATCATGGATTAGAGCAAACTTTGGCGGAAATCGAAGCTTTACCCGACGGGATACGCGAACCGTTTACAAAAGAACTAGGTAAATTCTTAGATACATTAATAAGTCACTACGTCCTCGATGGCGGACAATTAGTAGTAGCTCATGCAGGAATGAAACAAGAAATGCAAGGACGCGGTTCGGGTGCGGTGCGCGAGTTTGCGCTGTATGGCGAATCTACAGGTGAAATTGACGAATTTGGGCTACCCGTGCGTTTCAACTGGGCTGGTGAGTACCGGGGTGAGGCTATGGTGGTTTACGGACATACCCCCGTTCCAGAGGCGGAATGGTTGAATAATACGATTGATATTGATACGGGTTGCGTATTTGGTGGGAAGTTAACTGCGTTGCGCTATCCAGAGAAAGAACTAGTCAGCGTCCCTGCTGCGAAGGTTTATTGCGAACCTGTGAAACCGTTAGATGATTGTAACGCGATACATCGCGTCTTTACAGTGCAGCAACAGCTTGATGACGTGTTGCATATTGAGGATGTGTTGGGTAAACGCATTATCAATACCCGCTTGCAGAATAATATAACGATTCGGGAAGAAAATGCGATCGCAGCCCTTGAAGTCATGAGCAGGTTTGCTGAAGATCCCAAATGGTTAATCTATCTTCCCCCTACGATGTCCCCTGTGGAAACTTCGCTGTTAACGGGGTATTTAGAACATCCCCAACAAGCTTTTACCTATTACCAAAACCAAGGAATTACCGAAGTAGTTTGCGAAGAAAAGCACATGGGTTCGCGTGCTGTGGTAATTGTTTGTCGGGATGAAGAAGCCGCAAAAAGGCGCTTTGGTGTAGTTGGTGAAGGTATTGGTATTTGTTACACTCGCACGGGGAGGAAGTTTTTTGATAACCCCGCACTCGAAGCCGAATTTTTAGCAAAGGTAAATTTATCACTTTCGCAAAGTCATTTCTGGGAAGAATTTAACACCGATTGGGTATGTCTTGACTGCGAATTGATGCCTTGGTCAACAAAAGCACAAGGATTATTAAAAAATCAGTATGCACCTGTTGGTATATCATCGCGGTTGGGGTTGGGTGATGCAGTTGGGTTACTCGAAAAAGCTAGTCAACGCGGTGTTGATGTCGGTTCGCAATTGGATGCTTTCCAACAACGGGCAGAAATGGCAAATTTATACGTCGATTCCTACCGTCGCTACTGTTGGAATGTTAGCGATATTGCCGATATCAAGCTTGCACCGTTTCATATTCTGGCAACCGAGGGTACAGTGCATACCAATAAGGAACATCGCTGGCATATGGAACAAGCTGCAAAGCTACAAAATGCCGAACCATCGCTGCTAGTTGCCACCAATTATAAAGTAATCGATTTAACCGACTCCAGCAGCCAAGCCGAGGGTATCCACTGGTGGGAACAACTTACCGATGCAGGTGGGGAAGGAATGGTTGTGAAACCGATGGATTATATTGTGCGTGCGAGTCGCGGTATCGTGCAACCAGCGGTGAAATGTCGCGGTAGGGAATATCTACGGATTATTTACGGTGCTGAATATACGCATCCCGATAACTTAAATCGCTTGCGTCAGCGCGGTTTATCGCACAAACGTTCGTTAGCGATGCGTGAATTTACCTTGGGTGTGGAATCGTTGGAGAGGTTTGTTGCTAATCAACCATTGCGACGGGTACATGAGTGCGTGTTTGGGATTTTGGCATTGGAGAGTGAACCCGTTGACCCAAGATTGTAAATTGAAGTACACACGTTACCGTATGACTCGTATTTCAATTCCGAGTTTGAGATTTCCCCATTGACGATCGGTTGTTATAACTGGTTGATTAAGATAAAGCCCTAACGCCAAACAAGCTCTATCACCAAGTGACAACCCCAACATTTTTGTTAAAGGTCTGAGCATTCCTGCTTTTAGCGCCTGTGCTGAGTCAAAAGCAATAATCTCAAGACTTAGATTATCAAAGATTTGTTGAATTGTTAACTCTGGCACCCCAACCTCGGCAAGTTTAGCGACAACTTCTGAAAAATTGACAGAACTAATAGCTGAAGAAGTTATATACTGAGCCACTTCTTCGCTACCTGTTTCTTGATTAAGAAGGGCTAAAACTGCGGAAGCGTCTAAAATTACCTCACTCATGCTGCCCTTCCTCTCTACGTTGCTCAATTAGTTCTTTGGCAAGTTCTCTCCCTGGCAGGACAAACTGACGCAAAAGAGCTTGAGCAGCTGCAATCGATGGCTGCACAGAAGTCTGGGGCAAGGAATTATTTAAAACTAAAACTACCTCATACTCACCCGCAGGAATATTATCAGGTAGCTGAATTGTCAGCTTGCGGTCTTGATTAATATTTACCTTCGTTGCGATTGTTTGCATCTTGTTACCTCCGTTACCTGGTCTATAATCTAATACGGTTCAGTTAAGAATAATTGTAGGTTGGGGAGTGACTGCGTTGCGGGGGTTCCCCCCATTGTAGCAAGTGACGTTGGAACGTAGTGAAACCCAACGAATAACGCATAAATGTTGGGTTACGCTACCATAAAGGAACACTGAGTCCCAAGGGGACACGCACTCGCGTTCGTGAACGCTTCACCCAACCTACGTGATTTTATTTTTAGGCTTAACTGAACCGTATTGGTCTATAATCGCTCTTTACTTATTATCTATTAAACATCTACATTATTTTTTGGGAAATTCAATCATTGCCGACTGTGTTTGTTTATTTACTTTATGAAGGTGGAAATTACCAAGTCAGTACTTATCGAGGGACTGAAAAAATTGTATCGCGGACGTTTTTATAACTAGAATAAACATCTCCAACAAATAATGTAGAAACGCGAATAGAGACGCGAAATTTCGCGTCTCTACATGCATTGTAGTAACTTGAGGATTTAAATTACCTCCATCACCTCTATCTAAAGGTTGTAGAAAGGACTTGCAAAATTACCTAGCCTATATATAGGTAATCTTAAGCAATCGGAAAATATTCATATGACCACTAACCTACCTACCGATGTCAAAAAAGACGTTAACAGTTCCTTATGGATTGGTGTACTTTTGATAGTTTTAGGAATAGCTGCGATCGCAGTTCCATTTGTTTCAACTCTCTTCACCGAGACTTGGGCCGCTTTGATTTTACTGTCTGCGGGTTTCAGTAAGTTAGTTTATGCGACTCAAACCCGTCATGAAGGTGGTTTTATTTGGAAAATTTTACTCAGCGCCATTTACATCGTAACTGGGATAATGCTGTTTGCAAATCCGCTAAATGGTATTCTAACGCTAACTCTATTACTAGGTAGCTTCTTGCTAACCGAAGGTACTTTTGAGTTAATCCTTGCATTCCGCTTGCGTCCCCAACAAAACTGGGGTTGGGTATTGGTTAATGGTATCGTGACATTATCTTTGGGTGCATATATCTGGTTCCAGTTTCCTTACGATGCACCTTGGTTAATTGGAACAGTACTTGGTGCTAGTATTTTATCGACTGGTGTTTCGCGGGTAATGTTGTCGCTGAATGCACGTTCGATGTTGAATAGTGCTGACCAAGCTGCTAGTACTTAAAATATTGCTTGCGCTGTCGGGTGAGCGTTACTGAGAACGCTCATCTGTAATATAGTTGTGACACCGTTTCACAAAAATCATGATACATGTAGATTGGTTGTAGAGGCGGGGAATCTAAGCAGTATAATTTGTCTGACTACATAGCTAGGGGAATCAGTTCCTAAACTACCACCAACTTGATAACGCATTTATTGATTAAGAATAATGTTTTGTGACTAAAAAAAACTAAATTCTCGATTTATTGTAGAATACCACTCAATACTTGTCGGTTATGGATAGTCGAGGGGCTAGAAACCCGGTTTCTAATTTTGCCCAATTTTTCTGCTTCAAACGGGTATTGTAGGGGCACGATATATCGTGCCCTACAGTAAGTCGAGGATTTAATTTTGTAAAGGTCTAATGATTTTATATATATGAACTTTTTTAGCGCAGTACAAGGACTCTTTGATAAAACTCATCCCGACTTTTTGCAAAACTCGAACTGAAGCAATATTTTCTGGTTCGACAATTCCTAATACATATTCCAAATGCAGCGTATTAAAAGCATACTCTAAACAAGCAGATGCAGCTTCAGTTGCTAAACCTTGTCCCCAGAAATTAGAATCGAATCGATAACCTAATTCATTTTCTATTTTTCCGTCAATTTGCTCGACTGCAATCCCGCAATAACCAATTAATCGTCCGGTTTGACGGTGAATTACAGCCCATTTTCCATAACCATATTCTTGGTACGAATCGATAAAGCTTTGCATTTTGGCTGCACTCATATCAAATGATAAAGCACCTGTCGGGGAGAACTGCATTACTTCTGGTTGGGCAAGAATTTGGAATAATGCATCTACATCGGATTTGACAAACTCGCGTAAAACCATACGTTCGGTATTGATAATTATGCTTTCGTCATTATTTGGCTTACTGCTACCGGAACTGCGTACTTTTAAATACCGCATTAACCAGCCATTTTTAGATGATTGCCATAAGCTGAAAACAAGTACCAAATGTATAGCTAGCGTTATTTGTGCGTATGGTTGAACTGAGAAGTCATATATTCTTACCCAGTCTCCTTGGAAACCAGTAAACGAGAAAATTGGATAGAAAACTAACGAGTAAACAAGCTGCGCGATCGCAAAGTTATAAAATAATTCCTTAAAAGCTCTTTTTTTGAAAAATGGTATTATCAAAAGTCCCAATAAACCAAGCACAATCGATACAATATTACCGCTCAATGCAATCCACCAGGACTCAACAGCAGTAAAGTCTCCCGATGCAATGACATAACCCCAAAAAACACGCCATTGGAACTCAAGAACCTGTCCCCCCACTTGCCAAGTTGCTAAAGCATGTCCTAATTCATGGAAAAAGACCCCGATAGGGATAAAAATAAAAATTCCAATTCGCTGGATTAATAACCTATCTTGGGGACTGACAAAATTATCCCAAATCGAACGCCAATTTTGGAGCGATCGCACAATCGTATCGATACTAATAATGCTAGAAAGTGCAGCCATCAAATCAGAGTTCGATTTATCAAACATAGTTTATCAAGAATATATCTAAAATTTAATTTTTAGTATGACTCAATTGCGAGTTGCTTATCAATGCTCATCCCCATCATAAATCCACATTGCTTGAGTATTCCCCGCTTTGACAAACCCTAACTTTTCATAAAATGATACTGCTTCGTTATTAGCAACAAGCATTTGCATGTGAAAACCTTCATAGCGTTTTTTTAGCATCTCTAGTAGCATTGTACCTATACCTTGTCCTTGGTAATCTGGATCGACTAAAAGATGCGGATAGTAAACAACTAAAAAACCATCAGAAATCGCATTACCAATTCCAACTAGATGTTTGCCATCCCAAGCAGAAACGAGATAATCCGAATTAATCAACGCTTGATGTAGGAGTTGCGGTTTTCTCACCGAAGACCAACGATTTGCTTTGTACAGCACAACAATCTGTGCTAGGTCAATATCTCGTGTTTCCGAAAATACAATCGACATAAGTTATTAAATAGGGGAGTAGGGAAGTAGGGAGGAGTCACTACTCCCCCATAGCCAAATTTATATCCGCGTTATATTAAACCTAAAAAAATCATTTCTCGCAACATCTACGGTAAAAGTGTGTTGTAATTAACACTTTAATCGCAACCCTTAACTTTCCTGCTAGTTTGTGGCAACTTAAGATAGCAACTGCAACTAGCAAATAATAGCGATCGCGTATTATCAGCTTTTTCAGCGTCGAGAATTGTTTGCAGTGCTTGAAACGATTTTTCGGTTTTGTAATTTTCCTTCCCGTTCGTTTCCCCGACTTGATTTTTTGTTACATAGGCTAGTTTATTTGTACTTCTCTACTTACAAGTTCGGTAAACCTCATCAATATCAAGTCGCTGAAGAACCTTCTAAAATAAGCTATTATCAGCAAAAATCAGCAAAAATTCAAGTACGGTAAACATGAATACAAAATCTATTCACTAACCATTACAATTGAAGCATGAAAGCAAGTTGAGGAGCCACCATGCAAGTTCAATACGATTCCGATAAACGCAAATTGCTATCCTCTCTGTGTCATGGGGCAATATTTTTTAGTACAACATTTTTGTCGATTGGAGTTCCAATTGCAATTACTATAGTTTCCGATGACCCAGTTGTTAAAAGTAACGCCAAAGAATCGATTAATTTCCACCTGAATGTTTGGTTTTGGGCAACACTAATTGGTGTTCCACTAGGAATTTTATCTTTTATTACCTTCGGTCTGGGTGGGATTATCTTCTTCCCCGTTGTTGCACTTGGTTTTGCCATCCATTGGGGGTTGACAATTATGGCATTGCTACACTGTTGGAGCAATCCTAGCGAGCCATTTCGCTACCCGTTTATCTTCAGATTATTCTAATTTTGTTGAAATAATGCGGTTGAAAAAGGGGTGTAAGCATACATCCCTTTTTTGGCTTTTGGATGCTAAGCCTAAGTACTAGATTATATTCTTCAAAAAGTGCCTCTAATTGCCGCATATGTAAGAGTAATGAGAATTGGAATAATAATGGGAATAGCTACAATTAGTCCTGTCTTCCCAATTTTTATCTCTTCCCCATTCACCTTAAAAAATGCAATTACAGCAGTAGTTGCCATTAATAACCATATACACCCGAATGCGATAAATATAACGAATCCTGAATCCTGCATTGTTTTTGATATTTAAAGGTAATAACTATTAAGTAGGTAAGTAGGTAGGCGCAAATAATTATAAGATAGCGTAGGGTGTTCTGCCGTCGCTCTTAGCGTTCCTTACGGTAGCGTAACGCACCGAAAACCTACAGTAGTTTTATATTTAATTCTAACCACCTACTTAGGGCAAATCTTTTCAAATATAGCAATTCAATTCGGGTGTAATATCTATCTATATGATTACCCCCAATATTTTGTAACTCTACGCTTGATTATTTGACTTGCTTTTGACCCGACAGTAGGCTAATAGTTTTTGTATTCGGTTCCACTAGCAAGCGCCCTGTACCGCAAGGCGGAACCCGAAGGGTAAGGGCTAGGGGTGCGCGTCAACGTTACACCCAACCTACGAAACTCCACCGTGAATTACCTGTTTTAATTAAGCAACAGCATACCCAGTATATTGTCTAACTTCTTGCGGACGGAAACCCAATACAATTTGGTTTTTAAAAATTCCTGCTTGTTCCAAATCTTCGGCGATGCCATCTTCAGTTCCGTCGCGTTGAATCCAAACTTTACTATTAATAATATCAATATGAACTAAAGTTCCATGTATCCTACGGTCATTTTCCCAACCAACATTTACCAATAAATAACGGTCGTTGTTGCGGTCAAAAACTACTTCTGTTTGAATATCTCCAAAAGCATAGGGGATTTGAGCGTATTCTGTCAAAACTGTTTCTATAATTTGGCGAATTTCATCTAAACTTCGGGTATCCATTGAATAATTACCTCTTGGCGTTCATCAAATACGATAAGTTTAACACGACCATTTTTGCTAATTTATTCAAAAACTCATTTACATCTGGTTCTAAATAAATTGGAAATTCAAAACTAGTATCAGGTTTATAGAATTTTCCCCGTTCAGCTTTAGAAAAATCGTATTCTGGTTTCATTGTGATTACTCTTGATATAGTTTTGCTTCGTTACTAGTTGCTTTACGCGCTAAGATGATGCAAATTTTACTTAAAGACTCATCAATTCTTTACTAGCTATCAAAAATTCCGGGGTTATTTTTCTCCCAATACGGTTCGGATAAGCAAAAAATGGAAAAATATTGCCGACTGTAAGTCTTATTTTTACGCCTTTTCCCTTTCCCCTTTCCCCTTTAAGCGAACCGTATTGATTTTTCTCCCATGCTTCAGTCTGATTAAGAGGTGCATAATACTTTCTATAACTGGGATGTTGAACCCATTCAATGCATGTATCTAACATTGAATCAAATGTGTAAAAATACAAATCAATCCCTTCAAATACACTAATAATTGGAAGCTTAGACTTATCTGTGAAATACTGTTTTCCGCAAGAAATCGTATAAATTGACCCATCGAATCCAGCAAATGGAAAGCATGATTTTAAATCTACCTGATAAATGTCTATATCGTCTTCATCAGATTCATATATGTAACCTTCTATAAGGTACTCGTACTCTTTTAAAGCGTCATCCAGAGTCAATAGCTTCTGGTCGCGGAATAAAGAAGGTGCAAAATTATGGTCGCATCCATTACGCCATTGATATAATTCATATATTTCTTCGGGTAGTTTAAACGGAAGATGTGAAGTGTTTTGCTCTATTTCCTGACGGCTTAAACCAGGTAGCAAATTGTCTACCTCAGTTATTCCTTTTTCTCGTAGCGAATTAATCAGAATATTCAACTTATCGGTTATACTTGCCATAACAAATTTCCTAGAACTCAATTTATCAAAAATATTAATATCTTAATAGTTTTTAATAGCGTTCGCACATTCAACACATTCTAAGTTTTGATATTCACTGGCAATTAGTTGAATTTGCTGAATTTGCTCTAAATTAATTTCAATTGGTATATGCCCCCGTATTAAATTTCCAAGGCAGGCAAGATGCCTGCCCTACAAATTAACCCAAACCAGCCTTCAACTCACATGACGCTTGTTCCAAAGCCTCTGGTAACTTACTGGCATCGCGTCCCCCGGCTTGTGCCAGATTCGGTTTGCCACCTCCACCACCACCGCAAATTTTCGCAATGCTGCCGATAAATTTCCCGGCTTGCAAGCCTTTTTTATTGACATTTGCGCCAAAAGCTGCAACTAAGCTAACTTTAGCTTCTTCCACAACCGAACCGAGAACAACGGCTGCATTTATTCCGAGTTTACTTTGCAATCTCTCCCCGGCAGTTTGTAACGAAGCTGCATCAACGTCGTCGAGTTGTGCCACGAGTAGCTGAAATTCGCCGATGGTTTCGACATTCGCTAGCAAACTATCCGATTTTGCGATCGCCAGTTGCCCCTTCAAATTCCCTAACTCTTTCTGTGCGGTTCTGAGTTCATTTTGTAACCCCGTGATTCTTTCGGGAATTTCTTCGGGTTTGACCTTAAAGCGATCGCTCAAATCCTTAACAACCTTATCCCTTACATTTAAGTAGTCTAAGATTGCCGAACCCGAAACTGCTTCAATCCGCCGTACTCCCGACGAGATACCCGCTTCCGAGATAATCTTAAATACACCTATTTCAGCAGTATTGCTGACATGCGTACCGCCGCATAATTCCATTGAAACGCCGGGGAAATCGATGACGCGGACTGATTCACCGTATTTCTCGCCAAACATCGCGGTAGCGCCTTTTGCTTTTGCCTCCGCCAGCGGTAAAACTTCGACTTTGGCAGCATGTGCCTCAGCTATCCATGTATTGATTTGGTCTTCGACTTGCTGAACTTCTTCGGGAGTTACCGCACGAGGACAGTTGAAGTCGAAGCGCAATCGGTCGAAGTTGACCAGCGAACCTGCTTGCGAAATACTTTCATCGACAATTTTTTTCAAAGCAGCTTGCAATAGGTGGGTTGCAGTATGATTTGCTTGGGCACGACGGCGACATGCACGGTCGATTTGGGCGGTGACAACATCCCCGACACGGATTGTACCGCGTTCGATGCGTCCAAAATGCACGAAGAAGTCAGATTCTTTTTTCACATCTTCGATGCGGACAACTATACCGTCGCCGGATATGTAACCTCTATCCCCAATTTGTCCACCTGACTCGGCATAAAATGGGGTTTGATTGAGGACGATTTGGACTTCGGTTCCGGCTTCGGCTTCTTCTTCTGCCACACCATTAATAAGGATAGCTTCAACTTTGGAGGTGGTGACGGGTTCGGTGTAGCCTACGAAATCGGTAACGTTGATTTCCTCCGCGAGTTTGTCGAGGGTTCCTTGTACCGTCAAATCGATGGTTTCATGAGCATCGCGTCCGCGTTGCTTCTGTGATTCCATCTCTGTTTCAAATCCAGCTTCGTCGATGGTAAAGCCTTTTTCGGCAACGATTTCTTCAGTAAGTTCCTTGGGAAAACCGTAGGTATCGTAAAGCGTAAAAACATCAACCCCACTAATTAAAGTTGAATTTTGTTGCTTTGCCTTACTAATAATATCTTCCAGCAGTTTTTCGCCACGTTCCAATGTTTTGAGGAAGTTGATTTCCTCGCGTTGCAATTCGGCTTTGATGGCATCTTCGCGGTTGCGGACATTAGGATATGCTGATTCGGAAAGGGAAATGGCAGTCTCGGCAACTTGGGTAGTAAATTCGCCCGATATCCCAATCAACCGACCGTGACGCACGACACGACGAATCAAACGACGCAAAATGTACCCGCGTCCAGTGTTGGAAGCGCGAATTTCATCGGCTATCATGTGGACGACAGCACGAATGTGGTCGCCAATCACCTTTAATGAAACTTGGGTTTTCTCATCGCTGGTTGCGTAATCGATACCCGCGATATCTGCCGCAGTTTTAATAATCGGGAAGATTAAATCAGTTTCATAGTTGTTTGGGACTTGTTGGAGAATTTGCGCCATTCGTTCCAAACCCAACCCCGTATCTATATTCTTATTCGCCAGTGGTGTTAAATTACCATCTGCATCGCGGTTATATTGCATGAACACCAAGTTATAAAACTCGATAAACCGGGTGTCATCTTCCAAATCGATATTATCGTCGCCAAGTTCGGGATGGAAATCATAGTATATTTCCGAACAGGGACCGCACGGACCCGTTGCACCCAATGCCCAGAAGTTATCATCTGCGCCCATACGTTTGATGCGCTTTTCGGTAACACCGATTTTATCGCGCCAGATTGCAAAGGCTTCGTCGTCCTCCTCAAATACACTGACAACAAGCCGCGATGCAGGCAAATTAAATACCTGTGTGGAAATTTCCCAACCCCATGCGATCGCTTGTTCTTTAAAATAATCGCCAAAGCTGAAATTACCCAGCATTTCAAAGAACGTGTGATGGCGTTTGGTGACTCCAACGTTTTCAATATCGTTGGTACGGATACATTTTTGCGAAGTCGTAGCGCGTTTGAATTCGCTTGTGCGCTGACCTAAGAATATTGGTTTAAATGGTAGCATCCCCGCGATGGTCAGCAGTACCGTGGGGTCTTCTGGCACGAGAGAGGCGCTAGGCAGGATTTGATGTCCTCTTTGGGCGAAGAAGTTGAGAAATTGATTGCGAATGTCGCTACCGCTAATTTTTGGGGGATTTGAAGACATGACTATGTAGGGGAAAAGGGGGAAAGGGGGGGAAGGGGGGGAAGGGGAGGAAGGGGAGGAAGGGGAGGAAGGAAAGTATATGTTTTTAATTTCGCGCCTTTCAACTCCGCGCCTCCTGTACCGGCGGGTACCCTGCGGGAACGCCTTCGGCGAACACTAATAAACTTATATGGTAATCAGAAATCTCTGTAAACCCGCCCCTCCTAACTCCTAACTCTCAACTCCAATTACGTCGGTACTTACTTATATTTTGACATTTTGTTATAGATTGTAACCATTTCGGGCGGCGCACCAACTGCTACAACAGTAATTCCTTTCCCTTTCCCCTTTCCCCTTTACCCTTCCCGCAATCATATGTCTCTAGCATGATGAATAAGCTAGTTAACTTTATTAATATAAAACCGATGTTAGTGCTAGTCGTTAATCGTTAGTCAGTTTGCAGGGGCGCACACCGTAAAGCTATTCACTGCTGACTGCGAACGGTTAATTCGCTGCTCTGATTTGCACCGACTAACTTATAATCTCGAAAGTTCAAGTAAACATCCGCCAAAATCGCGTGCTGAGGTATGTTATGGCACTTAAGTTAAACGTTCCCAATATTGCTTGTAATGACTGCGCTGGAAAAATATCCGACTCAATCCATGTTGTGGATGCCGATGCCAAGGTTGATGTGGATACGAATGCAAAAACTGTGACTGTTGAATCAGAAGCATCGGAAGAAAGCATTAAGCAGGCAATTGTCGCAGCAGGTTACCACATCGAAGGCTATCAGTAATTACTTATCATCCGCCGATAAATCGACCTGAATGCACGTAGATGACAAAAATGCAAAACTTTTGTGCTGTGGGTGAGCGATTCAACAAGTTAATTATGCTGATAATCGGCAATAATGCGTTACATCTCTAATGTACTCTACAGTTAGCGAGACAGTTAAAAATACATCTACCAAATTACTGACACTCCCCCTTTGATAAAAGGGGGAATTTTTGCTAACCTTTGGGTTCTCTGAAGAAATAGGGGAGAAAGGGGAGGCAGTGCGTTGTGTCGTCCTCGTTGAATGAAAGGGTAGGAAAGGAATAAACAGCGGGTGGTGCAATTTGAGTCAGGTGCTTTCTGTCAAATATGGGGGATAAGGGGCAGGGATAAAGTCTAAAGGGAAAAGAATCAGTATCAAAGTGAGTTTATTTGTACGTATTTGTGTAGTTTCACTGGCAAATATTCTTAAGTATTACGTATTAAATACTGAATTTAATTAATTTTTAATACTAGTAATAATTCTAGTATCAAATCGTTTAGGACGTTTATGTAAAGAATTGATGTTGCTTCAGAATTTGTTGACTCCGAGTTTTTACGAATAAAAAAACGGACAAATAGTCAAATATACTTAAGTAATTTCCCTAATAGCGATTAATTGCCTTCAAGGACTGTAAACCTTGACTTATTGTGGCTTTTACGGAGAGAGAAAAAATAATTATTAAAAAAAGATAAAATTTAGTCTTACCACTTACGAAAGTCCGCATTTTATTTTGAAATCCAACTACAGAAACGACTCGTCTATTTTCTGGATTCATTAATTCAGCAACACATGGAAATTACAGTAGTACATAATTACTATATAATATTATTCAGTATTTATACTGTTTCACAAAAAATAGGTAAAAGCCGAAAGTAGGTAGCATGAAATTTAATTACGGTAATTTCGTAAACAATCAGTCTAAAGAGGTGATTTAACTTGAAAATAAATTGTATAACTAGTCTGAAAACTCTAAAATATGGGATAACAGCCTTTGCCAGCGATATAAGTGAATTAAGTATTAACAAGTAGTATCAATAAATTTTACAGGGTTGACTCTTAATAGTTGAAATGGGGCAGAGAGCAAAGCAATGAATATATCCATTCTGGTCTTTGGAAGCGATCGCTTTCTAGCAACCCTTCCAGATCAGATCCGAGATGCAACGGCTTTTGGTATTGAAGTTATCGACAATCTAAATCAGGCAGTATCCCGTATTAAAATCGCGCCGCCGGATGTCATTTTAGTTCAAGCTAGTCTAGATGACAGTATGGAATTGTGCTGTTGGTTAAAAGAACAGACAAAGCTATCGTGGATTTACTCTATACTCCTAGAAGAACGTCCTCAAGTACTGGCTTCTTTAAGTATGTACGGTCGTTCGTGGGAGTCATCGATGATTGGAGCAGCACTACAACAAGGAGCAGATGCTTACATTTGGTGGCTGACTGAAGATGCAAGCGATGCCGATTTAGAATCTAAAGCCCAAGAACGCTTATTACTAGCTCAACTGACAGTCGGTTTGCGAAAAGCTCAAAAATACCGCGACCTGATCCGACCAAATGTCCGTAGGTATCGTTAACTTTT
>QQTW01002194.1_pt1 | contig 14090 bp, 12 predicted proteins | sample 1904831 | NCBI WGS metagenome assembly QQTW01 (sample SAMN09435610, study PRJNA476489) | Subsurface metagenome, whole genome shotgun sequencing project. | reverse complement strand
CAGAACTCCGCCAGATGCCCGAAAAAAAATACCCTTGAATGTCTGGCCATCCTGACTACAGTACCCACCTCTATCACAGTATTCCTCCAATAACCCTCCCCTCCCTATCCCGCTCCAAGCCATGTTCTCAGTATCAGGCCATCCCGTTGCGGCCAACACGCTCTCAATCAGTGCATGTCCGTCTGCGAGATAGCTGCGCTCGCCTGTAGCGAGGTATAGACCACGCAGGCCTGCCAACACGACACCCTGGTTGTAGGTATATACCATTGTATTGAGCTCGTCGCATTTGCCCGTGCCTGGGTTGATGCGGCCGTCTGGCGTGCGGTGCCAGCCTGAGATGTGATAACCGTCTGCGTAGAGGCCGGGGTTGATTGGGTTGGTCATGTTGGAAGATTTGAGCCAGGCGTAGGCCCTTATGGCGTTTTGAAGGTAGGCAGAATTGTGTGGTGCTTCGAATTCAGGCTCTTGCTGCTTGCTGTTGGTGGAGAATGGCGAATCGTTGTCATCGCCCGGAAAATAGAGATACATGCTTATACTTGCTGAGATGAAAAGTTCGTTCGTGATCGAGTTCTTGTAAGGCCGTAGGTGTTGGTTCCAGACCATGCCGCCGTTGCAGAGGGATTCGTCCCAGCCGCGAAGGGCGATGTTGTAAAAGACACGCGCACGGTGGGCGGCTGCGGCTTTAAATTGGATGCCGTGCCAGGCATTTTGGAGGAGAGGGTCGATATCTGCTTGATCGGAACGCATGGAGGAGTATAGGTCAATGAATTTGATGTTCTCTAGCCAGCCCAGAACAACCCAGAGCATATCATCGTAGGCTTGTTGGCGGATGCTGAGCGCATTCTCTCCAAAGTAGAATATAGATGTATGACTGAAATAGCGGTTGATAAGGTTGTCCCATGCTAGTATTTTGGTGCAGGTGGTGGGTATACTCTGATCAATTGACGAGATCAAGGTGGAGAGGGTGGCAGAGACATGAGTGCCGAAAACTGCGGCTGTCCAGTCTATTGACTCTGGCCATGCGCCAGTGCTTATATCAAAGTATTTCTCCTGCATAACATCAATGGCGTCCAGCAAGGCATCCAGAGTACCAGGAAGGCTGTTACTGGTATCATTTTCATTGCGTGCCAGACTTGGTGCAATCTTCCCAATACCCTCGTTCGTGCTGAGGGCAACCTGCTGTCGCGATCGTGGGGGCAATTGTGCCAATGCTGCAGGAAGCTGCCATGAGTAGACAATGCAGAATGCTACGAGCACGAACGTGAATGGTGCCTTGAAAAGTGGCAGTTTGGAATCGAGTGGTGCGGTCATCTTGTCAGCTCCGGTCCAAGATGGCCTTCTCCATCGGCAATAATAGCATTTACAGAGGTTTCTTGGTTGTATTGAACACGGAGGAGGAGATGTTTGACCTGGTATAAGCTGGGTGGATTGTCAGTCATGCGACCGGCACCTCAGGTCTGGGTAGATGCATGTCGTGAGATCTAATGATCTGAGACCTGCAGCAATTGGGGAACCCTGAATTCAGCCCCTACCCCTCACTAAGTATTTGGAACTTCTGACCCCTGCAGCAAGTTTCTTTGCTGGTACAAATGATTGCTGGCTCGATACAATACCTGAGTAGTATCAAGTTGAAATATTCTGATATGTTGATATGATGTCATGATATCTAGAACAGTCTACTTTGACTCAATCAGGACTTGTGTAGATGGCTTTCATCTCTCCGACACTTAGTGCTTTAAATTTCAGTCCGATTGATTAGTAGACAGTTCTCAGGCTCAGACTTCATTGTTTTTATGATTGTCTGGCTTGCATCGATCAGTCTTTAGCTCTTCTTTTGTGGGTCTCAAAAACATTTATGTCTAAAACTATTCAAGAAATGTTCCAACCCCCCAAAAATTTGCGTGTGATATCTGTGAGACTCGAACTCACGCGGATTGCTCCACTAGTAGACTAATAAAGAGAGTTATCCCTCTTTATGTCTTGAGATTTCAGTAAATCCTGAAACTAGCGCCATAACCACTCGGCCAAGATACCATTTCCAACTCGAACAGTGCTTCAATTATATAAATAAAAATAAGAGCTAGATACTCTGGGCGCGCTGACGTAACGTTTTCTTGTGTATCCAACAATAAAGACCAAGACTTAATGCGATTACGTACATAAAGATCAGATACACAAGATGTGAGAGACTTGTCAACTCTCTACTTAGAGCTCATCAATGATGGTCACCATCCACAGCAGAAGCCTAGCAGCCTTCAGAAGTCTGCATCGTTCTGCAGACCACCTAATCTTGCCATCAATATCAATGTAGCCAAATTTTTTTGCGGAAACATGAATAGTGCTCTTTCATATGACTCTTCTTGATATCATAAACTACATAGCACACTCTACATATTCTTTCATGTCCCAGAGAATCACATTAGCATTAGCGCCTCAACTCACAACCAGACTACACTTGCCCGGGAAATGGTCAGCTTTTGATGGTATCAAGTTCATTGTCAGAAGAGACATTGATAGACCAGATCATGAAACAGTCACCACATGCTAAAATTACTCTTTGTTAGCAAAGACCATAACAGGGTTGATGAGGTCAATTTAGTTCGTTCTGGCCGTATCCAGACTCCACGCGATTCCATGGCAGAACTATCTGGAAGGTTGAGGCCACGAGATCACATCACATCCAGGAATCCTGCCAAAGCATATAAAGCTTGGTTTCGCTCCTCAAAAATAGGCATGCCCATCGAAAAACGAACATCAGAACTCCTCACACAGATACAATCACAATGAACCCGCAATACCACCAAACCACTCAATCAGTCAATCAACGTAATCGCAAAGAGGAGTACCCACAAGGCCGCCGCAATGCCATTTCCGGACCTAGTCCTCGCAGCTGGCAAGACAAGAGTCTGGCTACTACTTACGCGGAAATAGACGACCACCCCTGTGTCGCTCAAGTGCAAGGAACTCAGGCAAAGGGCACCTCGTCTGGATGGACGTACATACAGCAGACCTTAGGCCTCGGGTCTCTCTTTCCGCCCTGGGCCACACCCGACTTACCGTGTGAGTGGGAGATCGCCCAATCTAAGGAGGACATGGGTACCAAACGCGCGTCAACCTTGATTCCGGGGAAGAAGGAGAAGGAGAAGATCTCATGATAACGGGGCAACCGAGCGGCAGAAAGTGGGGAAACGGAAGGAGGGATTGACGAGCGGGGAGCAAGATCGAGACGATGGAGCGAGGGCGGAAAATGATGAAGGCACAATTTGCATTGAGTTTGGGAAGCTGACCGCCATGATGTTGAATGCAGGGTGAAATCTTTGAAGCAAGTCTCGATTTCCCTCGTGAGCACAAAACAAGATGAGTGTAACGCCTGCCTGATAGGCACGCGTTGATACAGGAAATTTCTTTGTATCATGAGCAAAAGCCGTTCCGAGTTTGTGGTCCAGTCTCCAGAATCCAGATCCCTTCTCCCTACTGCCACTCTTGTTCTAGTCGTCTTATCCCAATAGTATCGTAGGAGAACTGCGAAGCCAATATGCCGATTGCCATGCTAATCTTTTTATTCGGTGTTCTTGGACTCCTAAAAAGATCCCAACAAGACATCTGAGATTTTAGGCCGTACGAAAGACAACTGATGAAGAAGACAGCAGCTTCGGATGAATGGCGGTGAGGCCAAAAGATTGAAGAGATCAGTACTTATGAAAAAGAGATGCAAATGATTTCGATAGTGTACTGCCTCAACCTGAACAGCCAGGCGAACGCTGCGGGCACTGATTATGACCGTTCGATGGTCTCACGATAGCTTGTACTTGTTGCTCAGTGCGCCAAAATTCAAATGAGAGGCAGAAAAAAGAGTTAACAAGATCATGGCCAAAAACAAGCTTGCAGATGTGAAGCGTGTTGGCCTTACTGTCAGTAAGTCGTAACCTGTTCTCGCACTATGAGCTCAACGCTCATAGGCTGCCCTTGTAGCGGGTGAAAACTCAGGCGCTGTTTCGTGGTGGTATGTAGTCGAGCAGACCAATTGAAGAACCAAAGGGATGTATGTGATACTGCAGTCACATTTCGGCGCTGACCTCAATCAGTCCTGTCCACCCTCACATCAATGCCCTAATGCGACTAAGCTGCATGGCCAACTGGGAGGAGAGACTCCGGGTAATTCCGGGTAGACCTATATATGAGCTGAGTAGACGACGCAGGCCACGAACGATCACCCCGTGGATATGGCAGACTCCGGGATTTATGCTGAAGCTAGTCGTGCTTCTGTTCATTGCTGGGCTGGTTGTCGCCATCTGGGAACAGGCAATGGCAACTGACTTGCGCCAGGACGTGACGAGCTGAGAGAGAGAACCTTACTCTGCCTGAAACGCCGCTATGGTGTGCCAAATAGCGGAGCTCTGATTCATGTGCAGATCGCAGTGATGTTCACAGTTCCGGCGCTTTTGCATTCACGGAATTTGCCCTTCAGTGTCTTGCTTGTTTGTAAGAAAACTAAACCTCAAATGATACAGTGACGTGGTTGTAAATAACAATATAGATTAGAGGGATTTTGCTTGAATAGATTTGGAGATAATTTCAAAGCAACTCGCAGGAACCAGGAAAGCAACGCTTGAAATGAAGATATCGAACTCTTTTCTTTTAGTTGGGGCTTGACATCCGGAACTGCGATATCAAGAGACCAAGTGAAGATGGTGATGTTGTGCTGTTTGCATTTCCCGCACACAGAGGCAGGGTGGCCAGCTTGATTGGCATTTCGTCCATCAAGCTTTCTGATATCCGAAGGTTACCGACATTGTTAATCGTTAAGTGGTCTTCTCCTCTCCTTAGCAACGGCAAGCACAACGGTTTCGAATGGCAAACAAACGGTAGAGACGACCCACAATATTTGCCATCAGATGCAAGCAAACGAAAGTGATGAGGATATGGATAAAGGGTGGCACGCAACGCACTGACAGAAGCGCGCCTAAAGGCTCAGCCAAGGTCAGTGTCATCTTCGAGGGAAATGGCCCCATCAGATGAACAGACAGCACGGCCCAACAGAAGCGAAGCTCCCAAAGGTGATTCAGATGAACCTTCGCACTCTGAATCCGGATCTAGATCAACTTCATTTCCTTTCAACGCACCCATGGCTCCCAAATCAGGGGAGCGAGGCAGACCCACTCACCGAAATCAACGCCGTAATCGCAGCGGCGGCGGCCTTTCCGCTCCTTTACGTGAGAGTCAAGACGCGAGCGAACGGCGAGATCTCAGCAATAGTCAGACATGCACAGCGTGTCCAGAGCCACACAATGCCGACGAGCCGGGAGGAGACCAGAGCACAGCCTCTGATCCTGGGCACCAGTCTTCATGGTCAATGTCTGCCAACAGCAATGATAACCGCGACCAAGGCTTTAGGTTGGAGGATCTTGTGACCGACGTGTTCCTTACCCAACAACGCCCATGCCTTGAAGATACTCCTGTGTATCGGGTTGTATCTTGGTTGCCAGAATATTCGGCTTATCGACTTCAACTCTATCACGACCCGGGCGGCAGGGCGCCACTATGGAATTTGCGCAATTGGGCTGAGATTCGGCTGTATAACAACGCCGTCGCGGACAGGAGGTCAGAGGAGGTTGACTAAGAATTGACAAGGATAATTATCGCAGTCAATGTGCTATGGCAGAAGTCACTTGACTAGGCCAGTTCCATAATTGCTTTGTTGGTAATATTGAGCTCTATACCTCTCAGCGGAGAGTGGTTGCAGACACAACAGGCATGAAAACCGTGGCAACGGGTGCGGTTGGGGGGTTTGTGCTTCTCCATAGCCTGATGTCTTTGCTTTAGAAACATAGTTCGAACTCGGTTTCATTTCCTCACCCTCCTAGCATGCCTAACAAGATTTTCAATAACGCCCTCGAATGCTTCTTTTTCCTTCACTGCGCCATCACGTCTCTTCAGCCAGTATTCGAGCAACTCCTGCGTTCTTTCTGTCTTGCTTTCTAACTCTTGTATATGCTCCTTAAACTCATCATCCGTGAAACCATCGAGCTTCTCATCGGTTGTCGCGCACAGCCTCTTCACAGCACCCAGATCCAAATCAGGAGGAGGTAGCGGGCCTCTTGCCCTTCTTTTACTTCGTGAGCGAGACTGAGTACTGTCAATGGATGCGTTTGAGTCATTCGCAGCCTGTGCTTTCAGCCTCGAGACTGAGCCAAGAGTCTTGTCACTTTCTGACTTTCGAGTTGGTGATTCAAGATGCATATCTGGTAGAACTAGTTTTTTCTGTTTGCTAGGAGGTAGTATCTCATCCAAGTCAACTGGCACGCCAAGTGAAACGAGGAATAAACGGCGAATTCGGGATTTCGTCCAATTGGTTGGTTGAAGGGGAGGCGGTGTGACGAGTTGTTTCCATAATACACGTGACCGTTCGGTTGGGAAGATGGGAGACTCAAACAAAATAGGGTCTGGCTTCGGCAAGGCCTCAAGCTTCTGTTTCGTCGTGGTGGGAAACATGGTATCGAGGTGAACTTGGGTGGCAGCAACAATATCTGGGAGAGATGCCAGGGTATCAAAATCTAGAATGGACTATCACAGAATAAGCAGAGTAGCAAACAAAGAGCCTCCAAAAATAGGAGTCATTAGGCTGCTGATGCAGGACCCTCTACTTACAAGATTTGGTTCGGGCTCATCATGTGCTGCTAGTAGAGGCTTAGATAATGCTTCAGCAGCTGATAGGCCGTCAACCCCGTCGCCAAAGTCACCGAAATCGTCATCGTCCCCTGGTTGGGCACTCTCTTCGAATTCATCAAAGTCATCACCAAAGCCCTCCTCAGAGGCTGAATCCTCCTCATGGTTGAGGGATGCTTCATGTCTCGAATGAACCCGCTGCGGCAACCCATCCGGCGTCGGTAACACTGGCCAGGTCAATCGCCCCCCGGCAGTGCCTTCGAGAGGTCATTGCTTACCCTCACCTAATTGTCCATGTTGTTGTACCGTGGGTGTTGCGTTATATGCTCGAGAGCTATTTGCACCAGTCCCAGGCTCTTCATCTCGACTCGGGATGGAATCGGCTCTTGTTATGACGGTTTCAGGGATTGAACCTGGGTTGGCGGCTTTGGCTGATTGAGAAGGGGAAAACGATTGAGGCGCCGTATGGGAATCGGAAGCTTTCAAAACAATATCTGGAGCAGCATCGGCTTGCCTTTTCTCGTATGCAGCAGTGCCTGGTACTTCGCCATGACTCGGGGAAGCCGGATCGACCTTCTCAACTACAGTGAGTGGGACTGGAGGCCCCCCTGGTGATAGGGATGGCTCTAAATTGCTTGAGGAATTTCGTTTGCTCAGTCTGCCTTCTGGAACAATTTCTAGCTCGTCAGGTACTGCGTCCTGTCTCCGCATCTCATATGCTGGCGAGCCAGGTGTCTCTCCATGCCTCGGTTCGTCATCAACCCTCTCTACTCTTGTGCGAGGGATAGGGGATGTAGGGCGAGAGGTCAGAGGAGAAGCGGGTCGAGAATTTGTTCGTTGCTGGCCTTCAGAAGCATCCGAGAAGTGCTCATCATCGCCGGACATATCTAGGTAGTCAGTGCCGAAGCAGCAAATATATTCTGGAGCACTCATACCAAGCTCGTGAGCACCTGGATCTACAAGCTCAATGCTTTTCCTGGGCGGCTCCAATGTGTTGCTTCTAGCAGGCCTCGTAGCCATTTGGCACCCTTCAAAATGTCTGAGTCCTCAAGAGCCAGGAAGATTGATTGCAGATGTCAGGGGCAGACTCGTGCAGAGAGCAATTCAGGTGATGGTTGTCACAGATACTCCTTGCAGTACTTAAATATGAACGTCCAAGTTTGTCAAAAATCCTCAGATCTTTCTGCTTGGCAATGCTTGACCATTGGCCAACGCGTAACAGGCTAGTCCAAAAGCGTAGCTAAATGCCTGACCTCTCCAAACTCTATTCCCATTTTAAGACAGGAACATACTACGGGGGGGGGCATAAATATTGTTAGGCTGGCTCTAGTAAGATTGGTTCAAAACGCTTCTCTTACAGAAGCCCTTGTCACTTTGATTCGACGCTATGACACTATTGACGTGATATCGATTTCTACGCGTAATGTCTTGATTGAATTCGATAAATTTAGTACTATTTCGATATAATCGTGAGAGCTATAGTCGCGACTCCTAATGTTGTAGCTGTGATTTAACTCAATGAACTGCTTAAAGAGATTATATCTGCGCATTATTAAGCAGCTTTGGATGGCAATGGCGTGCACACTCGACCCTAGATAGATCAGCTAATCCTAATTAAGCGATTTCTGGGCATTTTATACTCATTATGGCAAGGTGCACATACGTAACGCTGTATCTTTACATAGCGTTCCTAGACCCAGCCTAACAATATTTATGCCTCCCCCCGTAGTATGTGATTGCAGCCTAAGCGATGAATGGGCAGTCCTAGAGCATCTCTGAGAATTGCTAACATCCCCGATGATCCTGTATTCTATCCTAAGCCCCCAACAGGAGCCGGGTCCTGGACCACTCTCCCTTTTCGGAGAGCACAGTTTCGTGCGCTATCCACCTTTCTGGCGTAAAATGATCCAGTTTATCATTGGATAGCAGCCGCGCGGCAGAAATAAGCTTAGGTTTCCTACCAACAACAAGCCCCAACTCTGACCTTAAACCTTTTAAGGCCACATTAGTGGCGTAAGGTGAACCAATGATAAATTGGATCATTTTACGCCAGAAAGGTGGATATCGCGGTTCTTTTTGTTGATGGATGTGTGGATACAGGAGAAAACTGTCTCCACTAACTAATCTGCTAAATACCACAGGATGACTAAGCAGAGCCTGGGCGTACTACAACACTTTTGGTCTCACGGTTTCGAATGTGATCAGATCAGTTAGACCATAGACGTAGTCACTATAGGCATCCTTGAAGAGGAGACAGATCTAACGTCCTTCTTTCCATGTCTTCTTTGCCCATTTCTTCTGAGCAACGTTGGCATTATGCACACATTTTGCCCGAATAGCTTGGCTTGACATGGAATGCACAGTCATTAGGCCTTATGTGATACGATGTCTATCTAAGCCGAATCTAATGTATTGAACCCTATGCAGCCCTAATTCGTCTTCATGAGCATACAGCCGCACCTCATTTCACTTGTTTGAACACAGGTTCTTGCCTGGTTGATCCGCTGGACATCGCCTAAATGGTGCAGACCTCCGTATGATCCTCATAATGATCAGAATCATAATCAGAATCACCGAGATCCATGCGCTCTGCTGCCCTCTCCTCCTGCTCAACATATTTCGCTTCCTCATCTGCAGCTATTTCCTCCGGGGGTGTCTGAGGTTCACGGTAGTCTGTGATATCAGAAGAATCAGAGTGATTTCTCGGCACTCTTTGCATTCGATTAAATTCTTCTGCGTCTGTGAGATACTGGCAGAGCTCTTGCGTGGATATAGTTATCTCTCGATCTTCTTTACCGATGATCCCCGCTGTCAGTTCTCCGCAGGCAAAATCAGACAGATGAAAGCGCAATCCTGGATGGTCCGTCGGTTTTCCTTGCTCATCACGGAAAGCCTATAAAGACAGTTAGTTCAGAATGATATACGCATATTTCCCGGAACCGGACGTACCTCATCTGCAATCTCAGGAAACGGAGTCCTCCTTTTCCCGTCAGCGGAATCAACAACATGACATCGCCACACTGAAAACGTCGCTTTAGGCGAGCTTCGCGTGCCGTATCCAAGATCAAAACCTATGACAATCCTGATCTCACCCTTTGAACCCAGAAGATACTCGGGAGCTAGTCGGCTTATTTTCTTCTCTTTGTTCGCATTCGTGACTTCGAGTATCACTCCAGGATATTGCACCTCCTTGTGACAAAACGATGAATCTGGTGAGAAATGTGAATGTGGAGCATATGGAGAAGCGGTAGCGAACGGAAAATAAATATCACTTGATCTGATTGACCGCAATTTTTTTGCAAAGAGGGCTGCTTCGTCTGATCCACAGGCAATCTTTCTCAGCTGAATTCTGATCGTATCCTCAGCATCATCAATAAAACATTCGTGAACAGTTGTCGGCATCCTGATGACAAGTCGTTGATTTCGTGCGTTGTAATCGTATCTATTTGATCTCCATGTTAGCTGCTATTTCTGCCATTCTCCAGTATACTGACCGTATCTTATCTTGGACGTAACCAAACAGTTCCTCGTTTCGCTCTAGCCGACGCTGTAATTCCTCATACTCCCCTTGGACAAGCTGAAACTCTATCCACTCATTAGTGTTGAAAATTTTTCCAGCTTCCCTTTCCTCGAAAATTGCAATGATTTGGGGGATTTGGTCGAAGCCTTTTTGTATCATTAGCGGGGCGCCAAAGGAGCATTCAGAAGATTTGAAAGCGGTGTGATATGCTTACCTTCCTGCCGAGGAGGCTGTGATGTGTTCTGTTTGGTGGGAACTGACTGGGAGATGGATGCAGGAGGAATGGGAGATGGTTGCTGTGGAGGAGGATAGTTTAGAGACTCATGCTGCTCTCTGTTGATTGCGTAGACCTTAGTGGGCTCCGGAAAATTGGATGAAGACGCCATAGAGAAGCGGTGCTGGTTATGATAATGGGAATGTCAACGCGTGAATCCGGAAGTCGCAGATGTTGACTACTAGAGGATATATGTACGCAACAGTGCAGTAGCATACCCCGCACAGCGCTACAACACGCACTGCGACTGATGGGTACCGCCCATGTGGGCCTTCTTTGTCTAGGCCGGAGCTCTGGCTGCTATTCTCTTGAGCCTCAATGCATCCACCATTAACACTAAGTCAACTATAAAATATCTCAGAAAGATGGACAAGATCTACAATCTAGATTTAAGCCATATGTATCATATCAGTAGAGTATGAGAGGACGAACTCTGTTCCATCGTCATTTTCAATTGGAGCTTGGCTCCGCTGCAGCACTGGCAAGGCAAACACCAAAATATTGTCACACAATTCTAATATTTATCATTTCTACTTAGAATAATAAGACTCTTCGAGATTTCAAAAGGCTAAAGTAGTCCAAATCCTTCGAGCTACAGAAGGATGCTGATTTTTTAACGATAAGTCTAATGATTAACTAGAGTGATGCAGGCAGAAGAGCATCTAAGCATAAATCGAAATTGATGTTTCTCTTGCCAAGGCTCCAGCACTCTTCTTGTCTCCTGTAAATTCCATGCTGTCGGCAAATTCTGGTGACAAGCCATCCACCCAACACTACTAAGTCATTCATCTATTATCCCTCATCTCTCATTGGCAATGTGGACCGAGCGGTACAGAAGGGAATGAAGTGAAATGAAATTGGGCCGCAGTGGATTTCACGATCGCAGTATGCCAGATCGCACGAACTCAGTCACTGTCACTCGCAAACGACAGTGGCACAACAGAAACGGCAGGGCGTTTGATTAGATTGGTGGATGGATGGTGGATGGGTTATCTAGCTATCTGACTACGCAATTCAAATGCGATGCAACATATCTCACACACTTCACTACACTATGTTGCACCACAGCAGCCAGACGCGACACACACGGCACCTGACCGACATGAGACAGCCATCACGTACGTAGGCGAGCGTATCCATCTTCCTCCTCCTCATCCTCCCACCCATCGATGCTGTGGGTGTGTTTGGGTGGGTACTATGCCGCAGGAGTAGCAGCAGGGGAGGAATTGAAGAGTGGATAACGCCGCTCTTCACCCTCACCTGCGACCTTCCTGAGAAGAAGCCCACCTATTGAATCGCTGCAACTTCCTCCTCACTACTACGAAGGAAATCCTTCGCCCCAACTCTCTGGCCTCAATTGGCGCGCTGCAATCTGCCGGACGTCTACCTCACCCATTGAGATGGTAGGAGACTGACCACCGAAAATTGCATCGTTATCGCCAGACACCACAACATGCACCATATCCCGCGTTTCTCGTCTTGTATGGAGGGGGTTCCCCGAATGATAATGGGTTGACAAGTATCATCCTCTTTATCCTATCAAGAATGACCGAAGACTCGGCCTACAGAGGATTGCGCCTCCACGCGGTGCAGGCTGGGAACCTGAGTCTCATCACCAGCTTGCTGCTAGTGTTGATCAGAGTAATCCAATGGTACTTGGAGTCTCTGATACCTCCGGTTGGTCATTCGACGGGAAACAGATGAGCTTGAGTACGCAGAAAACGAGTTTATCTTTACAATTCATACCTTCCTACCTGCCCCATCCTTGAAAGCAGACATCCTCGAGAGGCAAGCTTGCAAGACATGGATCCCAAGCACACCTCCTTGCCGCATGGACTGGGGAACGGACAGGTTATTTTCTCTCGGTATGACCACCATCTCCACACGACAACCTAAGACATCAATCGATGCTTCTCTTTCCCCAGCTGATAAGTCTATCTGGAACATCCGCAATATGGCGGTATTATCCCATTGGATTTTTTCTGATGGGGTCTCCATCTGGTTAGTCAGCGTCGCCGCCTTTGCTCAGTCGCTATCCTCCTCGGCTTACCACCAGCGCAGCTTGCCCACCCACTTGCTCAAGCTGCTCAGGTCTTGCTCAGTCAAATTTTCGGATTTCTCTTCCCTTCTATAAGCCAATCGTACGTCTTGCTCGTATTGTCCTGGCGATGTCTTTCCCGTCAAGTTTAGACGACAATACTCAAGATGCCCAGTTGTAGACTTGGGGCCTTAAGAATGATCATGACAGGCCTCTACCCCGGTTCACATTATCGGCGGATCTTCGAGAGATGAAAAATTCTCACGCTGGTTGATGACTCGAACAAGGGAGAACTCGGGCCAATGAGCCCTATATAGTCCGACAATAGTTATATCTAGAGAATGGACGCCCATAATGGGCACAAAAGGATGGAACCTTTACTAGCTATGATAGGGAGAGCATAGAGCATACCCTCAAAAGGAACGAAGATGCTTGCGCCATATGTGTGGCGCTGCTAGAACCGTTTGCAATGGCGAACTTGATGCAGGAAACGGATCAACAATATCGTTCGTTAACCATACTACCTTGATAATGTCACTGCGGATTTTCCTGCTCCGGGCTACCCGCTTATTTGCCGCGTTGTTTGCCATTTTCTCTGCGTTTGGTGGTTCCACTCAGTACGCAAGATAAGAGGCACCAGCGGAAGAGATTTTGGAGTCGGACCAAGCGTCGATGTGCCAGGTAAAGCCCTTTCCGGAGACTGTTTCTTCGTTCAATTGGATTCGCAGGTTCTGTGCGTTGGGCATATCGATGTGGTTTAAGGCAGTAAAGATCTGGGGATTGTCACGGATTGGGGAGGAGAAGGCAAGGCTCTTGGCGTGCTTCTGTGCCGGTTGGGTGTAGTGATGAAGCTCACTGGTGCTGTAATTGCCAGCTCTGAACATCTTAGAGTCAGCTGGTACTGCGATCCAACCAACACCGGCAGCGTAGAGTTTGGAGGAAGACCAGGTACGTGCACCGACGGTGAATCCGGTTGTTGTGACATCTTCTGCGTAGGCTGTGACCCGATATGCGTCCCCCCCTGTCGGTAGGTCCAGGTAATAGAAGAATACCACGATAGTGGGAGGGGCGGCGTAGCACCGGTCAAACTTAATCTTCTTGCTCTGAGTTCCCTCCTTGTAGCTGTCTAGCTTGCCAAATTCCAAACTCGTATCACATTTACCCCAACTTATGTAATTTGCGTCGGCCCAATACATCTTCGTATCATGCCATGTAGTCACATCAATGGTGGCTCCATCTGGCTTGATGTTGTTGGCCTCTGCCTTGACGCGGACATTGGTTGATTTATCCGTATCAAGCGCCCTCAGGCCTAGCGTGATATCCCGAAGAAGTGGACTCCAGTTGACGGTCTTTGTCGTAGACGCAGTGACGTGGAACTCTGGTTCAGCCACATATGTCTGGCCGCATGTAGGCCCTGATTCTGTGTAATAAACATCCGACGACTTTTCCATAGGATACTCTGCTCCTTGCGGACTTTTGGGACCATAGTTCTAAACAAGTTGACTTAGAATAAAAACAAAGCAGCCTTCGGAAAAGACGACACAGGTCACCTACCTCAATGGCAGAGCCGGTGACTGGCAGGGCTTCATCGA
>QQTW01002193.1_pt1 | contig 14092 bp, 12 predicted proteins | sample 1904831 | NCBI WGS metagenome assembly QQTW01 (sample SAMN09435610, study PRJNA476489) | Subsurface metagenome, whole genome shotgun sequencing project. | reverse complement strand
GGCAGCGGACGATCTCTCCAATAGGCGTTATCGATGACCAGTGGCGTCCCCGGTAACTCCGTTCCCGTTCCCAATGTCAACTTCGCCGGTATGCGAATGGAGATCGCTCGCGACCCGGTCCACCACTTGAAAGCGGCGCTGCCTCCATCCCTGAGTGGGTTCCCCGGTGAAGCCGAGATTCGGTACTACGTCAAGGCCACGGTGGTGCGACCACGGTTCTATCAGGGGAATCACCGTACTGTATGGGCATCCCTGCCGTTACTTCTTTGAATGATTCCCCGTTGAGTCTGTGTTCTCGATAGCGATCCGACTTTACGTTCTTCCCAATCGAGCCTCCTCGGCCTCCGGTTAGTCCAGAAGAAACATACGCAAAAAGAGGCCATCAGTTCTCGGCCGGCCCACCACCGATTCCGAAAAGAAAAGGTTTGTTCTCGGCGTTCACTGGCTCGACGCCTCCACCGCAACCGTCGGAGCCACTGCGGTTGGAGGTCGATGCGAGACTACCCCATCCAGCGATCATCACCTGCAATGAAGCCCTGCCGCTGCGGATCCTCGTGCATCGACTGTCAAGAGGCTCGCAGAAGATATTTCTCGAGACGATCCACATCGAACTCATCGCGTATACGAACGTCAGGGCACATGAGCTCCTTCGAACCGAGTGCGGGACGTGGGTGCTCGTGAGTCTCAGCAATATGCGAGAGCCATTGGGAACGGGAACGGAGTTACCGGGGACGCCACTGGTCATCGATAACGCCTATTGGAGAGATCGTCCGCTGCCCAATACCGTAGCGCCGAGCTTCGAGACATGCAACATCTCGCGACGCTATGCATTAGAAATTAAAGTCGGTCTGATGAGCCGTTCATCAGCCAGTGGAGTGGTACGTGACTTTCCATTTTTTCCGGAACGAGGCACGCGGGTGAAAATATAAATGGAACAGCTCAGCAGTGAGCGCTTCATACTTTCCCCAGCCTTTCATCATCCTCATGACGAAGATGACCTAACCTTCGACACATTGATGGTGGTGATATGGCTTGTTTTCTATTGGACTCTTGACAAAGATTCTCCGACCTTCATCACAATGATGATGAAGTACTCTCCTCCTTCGCTGTTGCTGCTGGGCTGTCCCATTTATTGTTTCACCCGCGTGCGAGGAAGATATTCTCACTAAATCGGTGCTCATGGATAGCCGGAGTTCATCGTCATACCGCTCCGACATCCAGTTCAGGTATTTTCAGGTATCGCTCCGCCTGCCGCGCTGCTGGAAGCCATGGCAGCGAAGCGAGACAACGTTCGGACGCCCTCTCGTCCTCCTGAAAAGACGAGCCAAGGTCCTGGTCTTGCCGTCCATCCACCTGATACCCCGCTCACCCCGCTTACTCCGTCGCCTTATACGACTCTGCCACCTCGACTGGGCGAGCATGTACCCGTGCATGTCTCCGGAGCGGGAGAGCAGGCCGGACCTCCGAGTTACGAAGATGCCATCGCCGAGGATATGGCGCCTGTTGATGGTCGTCGAAGGGACTATCACGTCTCCGAGATCGCCACGGATTCGTTCTCGGAAAAGGGCGGAGCAGGAGGTCGTGGCGTACGACCACCGGACTCTCAGCTTCGGGAACCGTCGACGGACCAAGGTGGGAGAAGTGCAGAGTCGAGCACCGACGTCGAGAGATGATCGTCCGTACAAACGTCGTGCAGCCGCTCTTTGAATACGATTCCCACCCTGATCATTCTCTGAAATTGGCGGCTTTCTGTCGAACTTGCATTCTCCGCTGCCACATGCCTTTCTTCGACCCTCCATCGCCTTCCCATAATCTTCGTTCTTCATAGATACCTAATTCCTTTTTTATTTTATTGTTCTCCCTCACGCCCCGCGTTAGTAGATTCTTTCATCGCCGTGCCCTGTCTTGTCATCGCTGCTCGAAAAGCACGATGCACTTCGGGCTGTGCTTGAATCCTCGCCTGCACCAAGCTATCCCTAATATGGGACTTCAGATCCAGCAGATTCGGATGCTGATTCGTCGTCGCGAACGGACTCATCTCCAGCGCCAACAACCGTGTCGTTTCCGTATCGGCCACTTGCGACAGTTGATCGAGATGATCTAGCATTCGAAGACGAGTAACTTCTGGGTTATTACCATTCGTTGATCGAGCCGTCGCTACGGGATCTTGTTTGAGCAGTGGTCCGAGCTGCGCTAGAGCGATAAATACCGTCAAGAGAACTTTACGAGCGAGGACGAGTAGTTGAAAGGGAAGAAGGGGCGGATGTCGTGCGAGTAATGCCAGCACGGGATCCAAGTAGTTGATCAGAGAAGGGAAGTATGGACGAGTGAAGGTATGTAACTCGAATGTCAAGAGCGCGAGGCTGGAGAAGTAGCGCCACTGTGTTTCGAGTCTTCATATCAGGAAACTGTAGATTGCATTTTTATATTGAATTGAAAAATTCAAGATTGAAACAGGTAGGAGGAGGAGGAAAAGACTCACGAATCTGCCATCCTCGAGATATCCCAACGTCGTCAACACAATCATGACTAAAATCCCGCCGACATAGAAAGGTAGGGTCGACTGCACCCCCATCATAACGTAGTCTTTGATCGACGTGCAATGCTGCCATTGATGAATCGTGGGTCCGAACCGATCATACGCGAACCGTTTCGCGGGGTTGAGAAGCGTATCTGAAGCGACTTTCAGTTGGACGTAATACGCTTCTGACACAGCGCGGGCTTGAGTGGAGGGTTGTTTATCGGGATGATGTAATGCTGCTCTGTAGGGCATCGATAACAACGTGTCAGCGTACACGCTCGGGTTAGGTGGTGTGGGTGTAAACCGACAGTCGACGAAACCTCGTCTTGATCTCCCGTTCGTTCATCACTTCGGGCGTCAAGCCGAGCATTTGGTAGTAATCCCCCGAACGGCGTATTTCCCAGTCGGCTTCGTAGATCGTGTACAGAAGATAGACGGAGATGACGAGAATGTGAATCCGTCGACGGTGTCGTGCGTATCGAGCGGACCCAGGCGCCGGTTTGGGTTCGCCGGCCCGGATGCTGATGGCGTAGTAGATCGTTTGGAGCCAGCCTGTGACAAGCTAGATTGTTAATGTTAGCGATAGTGTACATATGGGGCAGTAGGAGTGGAAGGAACGCACATTGGGGAGGAAGGTCCATCCGATGAATGGAAGGAGGTTATTGGCTGACATTGTATCATATGGAGGGTGTTAAGTTGCGTTCGGATGATGTGATGCCCAGATGCTGCATATGCATTCTTATGATTCGGGAACGGTAGGCGGTCCCTAATCGCGGGTGTAAAACGTTGACGGAGGAATGCTCCGATTGGTGCGGCGGGTCACGCGGCTAGATAAGATCGATTAGGCGCGCGGAGCTTTAGGGCGGCTATAATCTTAATTTCGTTGCCCATCAAGGTCGCACAATCATCGATAATCTCATTGTGAGTGCACCTTACGCACAGCATGTCTGTCACCGTCAACTCCCCCGTGGCCCCACTTCACGGTCAATCTCAAGAGTCAAGAAGTCATTCTACCAAACATGGCGATCGACACCATCGAAGTGAAAAGAAGCGCAAACGAAATCGCGAGACCCTCGACGATGACCAGCAGCCGTCCAAGAAATCTCGTCCACTAGCAAACAATGAGAACCAACAATTGCAACCAAAGTCCCCAACAAACTCCACCCTTGATTCACCCTTCTACAAACATACCTCATCGCTCTACCTCCCCATATCACCCGTTACCCAACTTTTTGCCCTCGAAGGACTCTGCGCCGAGCATCTCTCGCCTCTTCTCCTCACCTACCATCGGCCTTTTGGGGGGGTAGTACTCTCGTACAGCAATCCGCGTCTATCAGAAAATCCTACTCCTTCACCTACAAAAACTACCGTCCTAGCCAAAGCCGTCGATGCATACGCCATGAGCTTTATCTGGTTGACTGCCGATTTCCTCGTCTTCAAACCGAAACGAGGACAGGTGATTGAGGGGTGGATCAATCTCCAAAACGAGAGTCATTTGGGGCTAGTGTGTTGGAATCTGTTCAATGCTAGTATTGAAAGACGAAGACTGCCTCGGGATTGGAAGTGGAGTGGGATTGGTGGACGGATGAGTGGAGGACGGAGAGAGGGAGACGGAGAAGGGGCCGGGGGTGCGGTGGAGAAGGAGGCAAGGGAAGAGAGAGGACAGGGTTATTTTGTGGATGGGATGGGGAGGAAGGTGGAGGGGTTGATTAGATTTAAGGTGAGGGACGCGGAGACGGCGTATAGCTATGGGAAGGGATTTTTGACGATTGAGGGGACGATGTTGGTGGATGAAGAAGAGTAGGAAAGCAATGAACTGTTAAAATGTTACATGAATGGTATGGAAAAAGATTGCACGCGATCTGATCACAGCATTTTCAATGAGGCGGGCAAGGATGTGGTCAAATGGTGTGGACGAGGCCCGTTAAAGGTGGCTAGTGTAGCGAACTGTCCACCACAATCAAAGCTGCATTACCATCGTTGCCTGTAGACTCTTCAATCTGTAAATCTTAACATGGTTTAGTTAAGAAGTGTTGGTCAGACTGGAGAATTGGATCGATGGAATCTGCCGTTCTCCGTCAAGTTGAGAGAGTGCAGGTTCGCATTCACACGGTGAGATGAACTTCGTTGAAAAGCGGACCTCACCTTCGCATCACCTCCATCACCATCCGTGAACCACTCATTACAACGAGCGCAACCTTCCTTGCCTTCATTTCATCCTGCGGCACGCACAGTGAATTGAAAATTCACTTAGACGTGTACGATGGGTTACGACTACTGAGCTTTGACAGAACGGACGGTGCAAATTCTCATCATGAGGCTCCGTCTGAGAATCTATCGACATGGGCTGCCCATCACACAGATCCTCTGGGAAATCTCGGGCTCTGGTGACAACACAATCTCAATCGCCGACCTCTTGGAACAAATCAACAACATCATTCCTCTGGAGGCCGACGACTGGGGTCTGGAGGACTACGTCGTCGAGTACGACGGTTATGAGTGTCTTCATTTTCAACCAGTTGGCACCGTGTTAAAGGATCTTGATCAGGTGGAGTGAGTAGAACAGTTAGGATAATCTTCAATGCGTTAGACTAACTGTCTGAAAGTATTCGACCTTACTCAAGTAAGGAGCTTCGACTGCGCCGTCTCTCTGGACGGGTGCAGATTTCGTCAGATGGCAAACATCTGGTGGACGGCATCGCCTTCGGCCGGTCGTATGTCGGACGACCTATCGTCAGACCACCAGTTCATATCCCACCGCGCAAGCGCAGGAGATTGACATATGAGGGTGATGAAGGCGATGCATTACCTCTGTTCGCTCCGCAGGACAGCACGGGATTGTTCATCACGGAGACCGGTGCGGGAGGTTCAGATGACCAGAGCGACGCAAGCTACGATCCCAGGAACGGGGATGTGGTGATGGAGAATGGAGGCGACTCTCCTGAGTTGGAGGCTGTCGAAGACGATGACTCCGAAACCGCAAGGGCGGAGGCTGCAAAGGAAATGGAAGGGCTTTCACCTCCCATGATCTTGGGTTACCGGGATGATAATTATCTTGGGCTACTGCGCGGGCGTGCCGATAGCGATCGACTGCCCTCACCAGGTCCTCCTACACCTCCACTGCAGCGTCCCGGCCGAAAATCCCGGGTGAAGTCGATCATGCCGCGCCAGCCCAGTACGCAGGGTTCGCGAAGATCCAGCTTTCGCAGCTCTGAGGCTGGTGGGAAAGCCGTTCGATTTGAAGAACAGACGCTCACTCCCGGAAAGGACGACCCATCAGTTGCATCCAACAGCGAATCAGATGACGCCGACTTCGTTGCAGAAGACGAGGAAGACCAAGCTTCGCTTCCCGATGAAGACAATGAAAATGCGTCCACATCGTCAGACGCTTCGTCGTCATCGTCGTCCGAAACATCTTCTTCGTCAAGTGATGAATCTGAGGCGCCAGCGGGACGACCAGCTGTGGAATCAGCAAAGCCTACTACGAAACCGGGTCCGCTAAAAGATGCCAAGGAACCTGAGCAGACACAGAAATCCGATCGTCCGACGGTTCCGCCAGGCAAAGGTTTGGTGGGAACGAAGAAACGCAACGAACGACGGCGAAGACATAACATCCTCGAACGTAAGAAGCGCGAGGGCATTTTGCCGTCCAAAGCTACCTGGGATGACTACGAGAAGTTACAGAGAGGCGAGCCTTTACAAGACGTCCATAAAGAGAACTGGAGTGTCAAGGACCGTAATAACCGCGTTGAAAATGAGAAAACAGAGATGGAAGCGAAGAGACAAGAGCTGCTAGCTGCAATCACTTCGGGCGGTGTGGATGTCACGACGGAGAAACAACAGATGTCAAAAGAGGAGCGACCCAAAACCACTCCTCGAACGGAGCCAGCCCGAGAGAATGGCTTGCCTCTGCAGATTGTGGGTGTGGAGGTCGATCCTGCGAGTATCTCCGTTGAAGAGGAACCGGCTCAACAGCCCTCGGATGAGTCGGGCTCTCGCCGCCGTCTAAGGCTCGATGTAGCAAGCTCGAAGCGAATGCTATTCAGCTCGCTCGGTCTCGGCCGCTCACAGCTGACCAAGCTCAAGCACGGCTCGGGACTAACCGACAACAACAAAGATACTGCGAATGACATGGATCGCACGAAGCTAGTCGACGAGCCGCCTCACACCATGGATATCAACAAGGCCGCACTTGCTGAAAAAGATCCGCAGCAAGCTGAAGCTCTTGTTGAAGTAGACGACAGCTGGAAAGCCAAGATCATCCTCGATGCAGTGGAGTGCTGTGAAGATAGAGTGACGCTGAGTACCCCACCGTTCCCATTCGTCCAGCGCTGGGACCCGCAGCAGCAATTTTCAGGCAGGAAAGGGAATCGGGGGAATAAGAAACGCAAACGCAGTCAGCCACAGTATTATGAAGAGGATGAGCATTACGTCGAAAACAGAGATGACTGGAATGGGTTCGACGAAATCGATGAATATGCTCATGGGGAAGAGGCGCTCGGGGATGCGGCAGAACAGACATCGAAGAGCCAAGATCACGGAACCGTCAATGGGACGCATAGCGGTAACGAAATAACGACAATCCGTGAGCCAGCAGCGGAGCCCTCTGCCTTGGGTGGAGAAGAGGACGATATCCCTGCCATGCCCGCAGACGCCAACACTTGCCAGCCTCTAGATCCCAAACATTTGGTTCCAGGAGCAATCATCGGGTTCAAGCAGCTTGTTATTGCGAACAACTGGCAACCCGAAATGACAGCGTATCGAACCGCACGAGTCGAGAAAGTGCTCGATGAGAACACCATCGAGCTAACACTTGCCAAGCGTGATCGACAGCAGAAGGAGAAGATATACGACGAGAACGGCCAGCGAGTGTACGGCGGATTCGAAGCACCTGGTGACGATGAGGACGAAGAAGTCGACGACGGGTCCCTTCAGCTGGCTGTATCCGAACTCATCGAGCCAAAACTTGTCCAAGCCGGACCAGCACCCCTGCCCGATTCAGATAAACCCACGGGTGTTGAGTCTGAAGTCCAGCATGAGGGATATCAGAGGTCTAGTGAAGAATCTCCGCTTCAAAGAAGTGCCATTGACCAGGTCACAGATCGTGACGAGAACGGAGTTGGCCGCACAGAGGGGCCGAGCGTAGCCGGGGAAGAGATAGCCATACAAGATTACCGAGAGGATATTACTGGGTTGAACTCGAGATCAGACGCAATCAATTCTCATCAAGATTACCCTAAAGTTCTAGGCCAGTCAGTGGTTCATACCCGGGATCTCGGCAGTGAAGCGATGGTTCTGGATACCCCTGGATCGCCCGCGTTCTTTGGTCTGGGTCTCGAGCCTCGAATGCCCATGCACGATACAAGCTCAGAGCTCCTTATTCAGCCCCTGGATTCCCACGATGTACATAGCCCGGACCTTTTCCGTCCCGACGACGATGCGAACGATGACCCCCTCCTCGCCAGTCGTCCTGACAGTTCAGGTCTTCCCACACTCACCGAAAACCATACCTCTCAATCTCCACGAGGTGTCTCTGCGCTCTTCCCTGATCCGGTCCCTGTCAATGGGACGAAAACCTCGGTCGAAGTTCCTGGTCATGTCCAAGCAGACCAACAATCTACTGTCCTGAACATTACGCATTCCTCAATCCGGAAGATCCCGCATCTCAACTCGCCAGACCCACCATCCGCTCAAGACCGGAAAAAATCTAGTAGTCCAAGAAAGCATGCCACCGACGAAGACTGTTCTTCAGAATGCGGCCTGCCGTCGTTGGACGTCGTCTTCTCGTCTTTCCGGCCATCCCTGGCTTCCATCAAAGATGAACAACGAAGCAGTCAAGTGGCGTCGCAAAAGACGGAAAATGGGCCGTCGAAAGTAGTACAATCGGACAGTAACCGTGTAATTGCTTCCAAGAAGGTGGAGAATGGGACGTCGTCAAAGTTGCTGGTCACTTCGACTCAGAAGAGCAACGATTTTGTCGACTTGACTCAGCTCAGTGATGGATTATTCCTGCCGGTTGAAGTGGAGGATGACGACGATGGGGTCAATGAGCTGCCGAGTGGACCAGGATGGGTGGAGAAGGTCAAGCCTGGGAGAGGGAGAGGGAAGGCCAGAGGGAGGTCGAGAGGTGGTTCTACTGGGAGAGGACGTGGAAGGGGTGGACGTGGCAAGAGTACTCTGTGATATAATCTACGTTCGTGCCTGCTATACTGCTAGCTCATTGTGGTATAACTGTTGCTAAGCGCTAAGGAAACCCAACGCTGGTAATCCTCTAGAGCAATAGATCAACCCGGTACAGATTAGTGTAGGTTCCAGTCAAGGGGAAAGCAATCTATCTCGTTACGCGGGTGACAAAATAAACGGAACAGCGGAGCAGTAACCGCTTCACCACCCTTACGACAAAGGTACCATCACCCTCATGATGAAGAAGTCTTCGTCATGCTTGTGATGAACAATTCAACCTTCATCACACTGGTGATGGTGATGCCCATGCCACTCGTCAGACTCATGATGTAGCTTGCCAAGCCTTCATCGCACTTATGATGATGGGGATTGCGAACTTCTCATCGCGGTCACTGCTGAGCTGTTCCGTTTAGTTTGTCACCCGCGTGCTCGTGTGCTCATTAACTAAAGACTTTATAGGGGCTTGAACAGCCTAGAACAGGTAACTCGAAGGTTTCAAAGGCATGAGGACTCAGTTGAATCCAGCTATTCTACAGTTCTGGTGCAAAAAGGACTCTATACCGATGGGTACATTCGACCTGTTAGCGCGAACCAGAAGCCCGCCTCGATACGGTGAATGTTTACTCGCCAGCGAAGTCTATAAAGGTGCCAAGTCTCGGCTACTAGGTCTCTGACGACTTTATTCAGCAATTCTGTAACGTTTCATTCATTTTATGTTAGACCTCTAGTATTGGTCCTGATCTGATCCACAGTGGAGCTCTACCATGACCCATTGCTAATCTGACCTCACCGTTCAACTGACAGACACCCACAACAATGCAGACTTCATGCCGCTCGCGAACAATGAGGCTGACTTCGGTCAGCCTTGCCGGGCACATGTCCTGTAACCCCTTCTGCCTACAAACCGAGTTCAACAGATCATCCAAACGGTCGTTATTATGGAGCCCGCTTCGCTCGCTATAGCCACCGTCGGCCTGTTTGAAACGTGTATCCGAGGCTATCGCATCCTCTCCAACACTCACAGAGCACCTCAAGATGCCCAGGACGCGGCCCGCCGCATCAGGATCGAGGAGGCCGTGCTGGCCAGTTGGGGAGCGCATTTCGAGATCGGCTCGCCGGATGTCAAAGATCACCAGAAACTCAAAGTCTTTCTCAAGCAGGGATACGCGCTTAATGGCGTGCTTGATACCCTCAGCGCCATTGCGGAGACCTTTACGGACGTCGAAAAGATGAAGAAGAATTATAGCATTGTATTCGGTTGGGCGTCCCGAGATATCCGAGTAGGTTGAGTCTGTGAGATACGCAGGCGGGTGACAAAATAAATGGAGGTGCTCAGCAGTAACCGGCAATGGCCATCGTCGGCATTACCATGGAGAGATCAAGTTAATCTTCATCGTTATTGTGATGAAGATTCAGGCAACCTTCATCGTAAGGACGATGGCGATCATTGGCCGCTAGCTCTAGCTCTACTGCTGAGCTGCTCCATATATTTTGTCACCCGCGTGGTGAGATACGCAAAGGCTGATACTCGGATCTGACTCAATGCAGGATGAAGAGTGGCCTCGAGATGTGCAGAACCCGCTAGACGGACTCAGCCCATCGCCGGCTCGGGCGTCGTCGACAGTCAATACGCCCAGCGTGGTCTTTGCGCAGTTGGAGCGATATCGGGCCAACATATCAATCCTTGCAAGATGCAAATGGGCTCTGCGTGGCAAGGGTCGAGTCCAAAGTCTGATCAAGAACCTGCGAGAATACAACGACAACCTTATTCGTCTCTGCTCATGGGAAGCTCAGATGCAGATGAACCGGGGATTGCATACGGTGGCTTTACCGGGCCACACCGACTTCGTCGATCTGCACATGATGGCCGACGCGGCCGAAGACACCGCAACCGACGAAACGTCTCCTTCCTACGAGGGCCGTCAAAGACTCGCCAACATGGCCAGGTTCAGAGCCAAAATTACATCACCGCCAAGAACGCGAGGTCGCTGGTACAAGAGCCGCAACAACACGCTAGACCATAAGGCTTTCTGGTTCCATCCAGAGTGCCGCACCTCGACATTAGCCATTCACAAGAGGGACAACACCGTCGTTCTGATCGAATGGAGAGATTACTCCAACGAGCCAGAAGAGGAGCAGATTCATATCCTTAGCGATCTGCTGTGCGCCTCCGAGAAGCCCGCCGAGTTCCGTACCCTGCCTTGCCTGGGCATCTTCAGACAGTCCTTAAAGTCTCGCTATGGCCTCGTCTACAAGCTTCCGCCACATATCCGAAAGATTTCCCGTCCCCTTCAGCAGCGCGATCTCAGCGTGCGTAAGCCCATCTCCCTTGCGGATCTCATCAAGAAGATTAAGAGCCCAATTCCACTCGGTTTGCGTTTCCGCTTGGCGCAGAGACTGATCAGCAGTGTCATCGTCATTCACGGAAGCGGTTGGCTGCACAAGACTATCCATCCTGGAAACATCATCTTCTTCCCAGCTGAGCTGGACGTCGCATCGCAAGGGCAGCTCGAGGGACGTTGTAAGGATGTCGGTCGGCCCTACATTGTGGGCTACAGTTACTCGAGGCCCGACGACGTGGTGTCCGACGATGTGGCATTTGACGACATGATGTTTGACGACATGATGTCCGACCACAAAGGTAAACGCCACTCGGTGTCCAAGAGGATAGACTTTGCAGACATGTATCGGCATCCGGACAAAGCCGAGGAACCGGCCCGAAGATTCCGTCATACCTACGACATCTACTCGCTCGGCCTGGTGCTGCTCGAGATCGGGCTGTGGCGGAATCTGGGTACTTTCATGCCGGAAAAAGGATTGGACCCGCCCATTGTGTCCCAAAAGCTCATTCTGACCCAGCTCGTGTCCGACCTCTGGGGTCAATGCGGCGCCATATATGGCGAGGTCGTCAAGGAGTGCTTGTCCATGCGATCGGACGACGATTGCCTGGAGGAGGAGAGTCAGAGAAAGCTCTGCTGGGATATTGCGGAGAGGCTCGACAGGTGTGTGGCTTGACGGACAGCATGGGTTGTACGTGGGTGAAATAATAGATGAGGCAGCTCAACAATAACAGGTCTATTCTTGCCCAGCGTTTCATCGTACTTACGGCGAAGATATAGGTATCTTCATCGTTCTTGTGATGGAAAATGACACCTACATCAGCATCACGACGAAGACATCTTTGTTACCCTCATGGCGGAGGTGATTCAAAACCTTCCTCAAACCGATGATGGTTCATCTAGCTTCCCTTTCATCGGGCTGAAGGTGACGAAAATACCTACATCAGCATTACGAAGGTGATTGAACTTTCATTACACTGATGATGGTGATATAGTATCCTTTTCATGGGAGGTACGACGACGATTATCCTACCTTCATCATTGTCAGGAACAAGGTTCCCGGAATAGGGATTCAGAGATGGAAATCTGCAAAACTATATCTCCTTCGAACGACTGCTTTACGCCCAATCTTGCCTTCCCCTTTGTGCCGTGTGAAGCCAAGTCCAGTCAAGAAAAAATGGACAAGACCGATTGACAGAACATCCACAGTGCCAGCATCGTGGTCAGACCTCTGATTGAGCTATACAAGGCTGCCTTCAAGACGACATCTCCGAATTGCGTCACCAAGCTCTATGGCCAAATTCTCATCTTCTCTGTGTCTCACAACACGCTGGTGAACCTTTATAATCATCTTGCCGTGCCCAATTCAAGGGGAGGGCTAAATTTTTATTGCTGCGGAATCGTTTTCGCGTCATTGCCAGTTGCACGTCAATCAAGCGTTCAACAGTGAACACGGTTTAGATCGTCTTATTAGCTAAGAATGCACTCGCTGATGGAAACCAGCAGACGTTCATTGCTTAGTAGGCACCAGCTCATCCAAGAAGAAGAAGGGAGTCTTACCAGCTATATAAATCTGTACTAAGAGGGAAAAGGCAGGTTCCTGGAGAGAATCCGTGTGGCATCACTTGCAAAGCATCAAAGTTACGATAACGCTTGCCTAGGCGGTGGGATACTGGACGAGGAGAGCTTTGAATGGCGTTGTTATGGCAGTGAAAAATAGATTATAACAGCGTTTTGTCCTGTTCCTCCCTTCAATGACACTGTGGCCGAGTGGTTAAGGCGCGCGCCTGCTACTTTGGAACTTCCTGACGGATTCTAAAATAGATAAGATTAGCGCGTGGGTTCGCCCGCCAGAGTTCGAATCTCTGCGGTGTCGCCATTCTTTTTTTATTTTTTTCCCGGCCAGCGCTCAGCCTAACCGAAGCCTGCGTGTGCGGGCTTATTGCAGCATTGAGGACAGTAATCAGCACACCCTGATTGGCTCATATTAGGACCCTTAGGGGTACGGTGAGGTCATTCGTCGCTGGAGCTGCCGGCGAACCCCGCGTAGATGTAACGATAGCTCTGATCTGCCCCTCCCCCACTCCAATCTACCCATGCTCTCCATCTTCGCTCGAGCTCGACTCCTACGTACTGTCCACCAACGACCTCGTCTTGGCTTTACCTGCGTTCAATCTTCGTTCAGCAGCCAATCCTTCATTATGGCGCAATACAAGCTTAAGCTCGACTCACTCGACCTCCAAAACCTCGAGAAGCGTGAAGTCGAAGTCGAGGGTATCGAGAAGGGCAAGGTGCTGCTGGTGAAGATTGACGGCGAGGTGCATGCCTTGTCGTCCAACTGCACGCATTATGGTGCGCCGCTCGTCAAGGGGGTGATCACGCCGGATGGCCGTTTGACTTGCGCCTGGCACGGTGGTATGTTTGAGCACTCATGGGTGATCGCCAATTGATATTATCCTAGCTAATAAATCTGAACACAGCATGCTTCAAGGTGGCGACGGGTGACGTCGAGGATGCACCGGCGTTGGACCCGCTCGGCAAATTTCCCATCTCAGAAAAGGACGGATCGTTCTACATCACGGCCGACGAGGCGCAAATTAAGGGCAGTCGTGGACCGGGCGATGTCAAGTGCCAGGTGCAGGGTGACGAGAAGGTGGTGATTGTTGGGGGGTATGTCCATGAATCTTATACATTTACTCTTCACAACGCAAACTCAATCGAGGACATCACGCTGACACTGTTGGATCACAGTGGAAGCGGGACGATAGGTGCTCTGGAAGGGCTACGCAAGGGTGGCTTCACAGGACACATTACTGTCATTTCGCGCGAACCATACCCACCCATTGACCGAACCAAGCTCTCAAAGGCACTCATCCCCGATGCGTCCAAGATCATCCTCCGCAACCGGACCTGGCTGGATCAAGCGGGCATCGTGATTGAAAACGACAATGTCAGCAGTGTCGATTTCGGGAGCAAGACTGTACACACCAGCGCGGGGAAGCAGTATCCCTATATCAAACTGATCTTGGCATCGGGAGGTACACCCCTT
>QQTW01002192.1_pt1 | contig 14094 bp, 12 predicted proteins | sample 1904831 | NCBI WGS metagenome assembly QQTW01 (sample SAMN09435610, study PRJNA476489) | Subsurface metagenome, whole genome shotgun sequencing project. | reverse complement strand
CAGTACCTGTACCACCTTCTCTTTACCAATAGTCGAAGCTGCATATAGGCTTTGGGCATAAATGTCTTTAGGCTTGCTAACTCGCCATGGTTTATGAAACCTCATGTCTCTCGAACACTTATGAGATTGCGAGCCTGGCGAAATTGATGGTCTGATGTTGGTTCTTCTCTGGATATCAGCAAAAATCTGGGAGGCGAGTGCAAGGTAAGCAATTCTTGTGCCAGGGATGCCCGCCATTATATGGCCATACCAGTTTCCATTATGGTCGAGAAGGTGGTACAGGTACTGCTAGACAAGGGCGCCGACGTCAACGCTCAAGGTGGACACTATGACAACGCATTGCAGGCAGCATCAGCTGAAGGTCACGAGAAGGTGGTGCAGATGCTGTTAGACAAGGGTGCCAACGTCAACACTCAAGATGGATATTATGATAACGCGTTGCAGGCAGCATCAGCTGAAGGTCACGAGAAGGTGGTGCAGATGCTGTTAGACAAGGGCGCCAACGTTAACACTCAAGGTGCACAATATGGCAATGCACTACAGGCAGCATCAGCTGAAGGTCACGAGAAGGTGGTGCAGATGCTGTTAGACAAGGGTGCCAACGTCAACACTCAAGGTGGATATTATGACAACGCGTTGCAGGCAGCATCAGCTGAAGGTTACAAGAAGGTGATGCAGATGCTGCTAGACAAGGGCGCTAATGTCAACGCTCAAGATGGACACTATGGCAATGCATTGCAGGCAGCATCAGCTGAAGGTTATGAGAAGGTGGTGCAGATGCTGCTAGACAAGGGCGCTGACGTTAACACTCAAGGTGGACGCTATGGCAACGCACTACAGGCGGCATCATTTAGAGGTCATGAGAAGGTGGTGCAGATGCTGCTAGACAAGGGCGCTGACGTTAACACTCAAGGTGGACGCTATAATAATGCACTACAGGCGGTATCAGCTGGAGGTCACGAGAAAGTGGTGCAGATGCTGCTAGACAATGGCGCTGACGTCAATGCTCAGGGTGGAGTCTATAACAACGCATTAATAGCAGCATCAGTAAGAGGTCATGAGAATGTAGTACATATGTTACTAGAAAAGAGTGCTGACGTCAACGCCCAGGGCGAATTCTATAATAACGCATTACAGGCGGCATCAGCTAAAGGTCATGAGAAGGTGGTACAGACGCTATTAAATCATGGTGTTGATGTTAACGCTCAAGGTGGACACTATGATAATGCATTGTTGGCAGCATTAGTAAGAGGTCATGAGAAGGTGGTGCAGATGCTGCTAGACAAGGGCGCTAATGTCAACGCTCAAGGTGGACACTATGGCAATGCACTGCAGGCAGCATCAGCTGAAGGTTATGAGAAGGTGGTGCAGATGCTGCTAGACAAGGGCGCTAATGTCAACGCTCAAGATGGACACTATGGCAATGCATTGCAGGCAGCATCAGCTGAAGGTTATGAGAAGGTGGTGCAGATGCTGCTAGACAAGGGCGCTGATGTCAACGCTCAAGGTGGACACTATGACAACGCACTGCAAGCGGCATCAGCTGAAGGTCACGAGAAGGTGGTCAATATGTTACTAGATGCGGGCGCCGTTTTGTATCAGGATCAAGACAAGCTAGATAAGGCAGCAAGAGATGCATATGCGAACACTAACAATAAGAGAACAAGCACTTAGGCCCAACCACACCTCAACTCTCTATGTGATGAACAACCTTAACAATCTATATCGCGATCAAAAACCTATGGCCAGCCTAGCATCAACATACTCAAATCAAGAACGTTGGAAAGAGGTCGAGGAGCTGAAGATGCAGGTGATGGAGACAATGAAAAGGGTGCTGGGACCAGAACACCTAGACACGCTGACCAGCATGGCCAATCTGTCATTGACATACTCAAATCAAGAGCGCTGGAAGGAGGCGGAGGAGCTGGGGGTACAGGTGATGAAGATGAGGAAGAGAGTGCTGGGACCAGAACACCCGGACACACTGACCAGTATGGTCAATCTGGTATCGGCATACTTGAATCAAGGGCGCTGGAAGGAGGCCGAGGAGCTGGAGGTGCAGGTGATAGAGACGATGAACAGAATGCTGGGACCAGAACACCCAGACACACTGACCAGTATGGCCAACCTGGCGTTGACATACTCAAATCAAGGACGGTGGAAGGAGGCGGAGGAGCTGCAGGTGCAGGTGATAGAGACGAGGAAGAGAGTGCTGGGGCAGGAGCACCCAGATACACTGACCAGCATGGCCAACCTGGCATTCACTTTGAAGGATCAAGGCAGCAAAGAGGAGGCCGTCGAGCTTATGGCGGAATGCGTCCAACTACGGAATCAAGTCCTACACGCTGACCATCCTGATACGCTCTCTTCCACTACAGTGCTGGCCAAGTGGCAAAATTTAGAATGAATATAAGACTGAAAAAATCGCGATAATACAGTATTATACTCTCCTCTCTCGTTTATCCCCTCCGTGCCCGATGCCTCAATTAGCGTAAAATGCCCAAATTAAGCTTTTTTTACCCTGCATTGGATCTGCACAGACTCACAGCTCTCCGCAGCTGGCTTTGCTCTTGAGTTTTTAAACCACCAACTATGCTACGACCACAGCGAACTATCCAGATCCCTCTGAGATATAGATCAAACTCACCTCCGCGACTCGATCAAGCTATCAAAAAGCCAAAACGACGCAAAATTGACCCTGTTACGATCGATCGAAATAATGTCGATCAAGCCTTGGCAGTGATTGCTCCTGCGCCAGAATGCACAGATGAATTGTCTACATTCATACCCACAGAACTGCCTCAATTTGAGGCCAATTACGTTCTATATCGAGCAGGAGCTTCTCAATACTCTAATCTATCAGAGTTAGGCTTTTTTGAGCTCTTCTTTAGCCCAATTGTGATGCAAATCCTCTCCGACGAAATCAATTCGTACGCCGAAATCCATCGTCATAATCTTCCTCATCCTCTCCACAAAGACTGCCGTTGAATATCTACTACACCGGCAGAAATACGTATATATCTGGGCATACATCTCCATTTTGGCTTGCATCAATTGGCAGTACGTCGTGATTACTGAAGGATTCACAAGCTTGATCAATTTATGAATCGAAATCGATTCGAACAAATCCATCGTTATTTCAGCGCCAATTCTGCTTCTGCACAGCTAAACGCCCCCTGATTTTATCGAATTCAGCGCGTTTCAGATCTCATTCGAACAGTCTGTCGAAATGCTTACATATTCTTCTTTTATATCACAATTGACGAAGCAATGATGATCTTCGAGAGACGCTCAAATCATACGATTAAGCTCAAGAATAAGCCAATTACGAACGATTACAAACTATGATGTATAGACGATCATAAATACATTTGAAGCTGACTATTCCATTCAAGAATAGATAACGTTGAGACGTTTACAAAAGATCAACAAACGTCGTGGCCACAACAACAAAATACAGACGCAGACGCAGATACTGAAAAAAGCGCTCTTCTTGCACCAACTTACGTACTCGTTTTACGCCTTGCTACGCAGTTACCGAAGCTGAAATTCTGTATCTATCTAGATAATCTCTTTCTGAATATACCAGTAGCTCAGTGCCTTCTAGCAATGGATATCTACTATATAAGAACTACACGAAAAAAGACCGCAGACGTGCCCTTACAACTCCAACAGTATCTCAACGATAATAGCGAGCTTCTTTGAGATTCTACAATAGCACAAATCATTAATAACAACACTCTAGCCTTCATTTGGCAGAATAATAAGGCTGTTTGTGCTCTTACAACTGCTCACAGCCTCCATCGTACAGAAGATCGAATTCAACGTACGCGCAAATGCCCGAAAATCTCCTCCGAAAATCGACGTATCCTTGACCCTGTATTCAAGGGCTTGCCTTTTAAGGACCTCTTTATCCCAAGGGCTATTGATGACTATAACCATCATATGAAGGGGGTAGATCAAGCTGATCAATTACGCGCAGCGTTTACGTGCCATCGCAAACAGAGTTATCGTACGCAAATGCCCTTGATTTACTTCCTTATCGACGTTACGCGCGTCAATGCGTATTTGCTATGGCTATGGAGCTCTGTAACGCGCACAGCAAACGCAGGCCATACGCATAGTACCCACAGGGACTTTGTAAAAGCCCTCTGCGCTCAATTACTACACTCAAATGATAAAGAGGAGGAGAAAGAAGAAAAAGAGAAAGATTCACAATCCCTACCCAGGGTAGTACTTCAGAGACACCATAAACACATACAAAAGAAGTCCTACGGGCGGTGTCAATGGGGGAAGCTTCACCCGCCAGGTTGTACTTGCAAAAGGGCTACTAAACGCGCATTTGGAATGGATATCACGCAGTCAGTCAATAATAGCATTTCCACGGCTATTTTAGGAGGCTCAAAGACCCATTATGAGTGCTCAAAATGCCAAGTTTGGCTCTGTATCGAAGGACACTGCTGGGTACAATATCATCACTCAATTGGAGTCAATTGCTAGATAGAACGGCCTCAATTGGCTCAAATAGGGTGTTTATTGACATTTTGGACCCCCCCCGCAGTGATCGACAGCGCTAATTGAGGCATTCTACACCCCTGTTCGGGCACGGAGGGGATATCGTATAATTGATATTGGAAGTGACTTGGTTACACCCTTAGATCATATGCAGTAAAGCACGTAACTTTGTTATAGAAGCTAACAGAACCTTGTCGAAAGTGATTGACGGTGCTGTGGCTGAAGTATGTCTTTACAAACTATCTTTCCTTGCCAAGCTGTAAGGGTTTAATACGTGGTCTTCCAGAGGTACCTTTCCATGCTATAGAAAATCTTTAAGAATCATGAAAAATCCACTACGATGAGTTGCATCTTCAATCGGACGCTGAATCAGTGTAAACACTCCATTTCCGCAGCATAGGCGATACTATGGGGATGAAGAACGGTAATAGCGAGAAGATTCCTTTGTTCAAATTTTGACTCATGAACCTCCACTCATATCTCATCAAGTATTTCTCCTTCCACAATACGGTGTAACCCTTCTTAAGATGCCAAGGCCTACAAATACGTTCAGACATTTGCTTCACATTATCTTAAAGGAAATCATTATCGCCGGTGGTGAAGAATACAGAGCCAAGCGCTAGGTATCTAGTCCATTTTCACCACGCAGGGATTTTGGAAGGGTTTTCACTACCGCGGGATGTGGGTTAGTAGGAACGTTGTATTTAAAGTACTAGTCCCTTTTGCCCCGCACCAATCCCAGTTTGAGTATATTCTGGCCAGCAACTCTCACCGAAATCTGCTTCATCTACCCTATACATACACCAAACAAACCCTCTACCTTCGACAAAAGCGCTGTCAAAGTTGAGGTGAGTCCGGTCCAGCTTCTGTGATCTTAGTAGGACCTATCCCTGACATTCATGTGCTAGACTCTTCACAGCAATCCACAGTTTGACTTGTTACTTCCATCCCCAGGTCAGATCACCCGCAATCATGGTTGGGAAAGCAGTCCACTTTGGTGGTGGCAACATCGGTCGCGGCTTCATCGCTGAGCTCTTTCACGAAACTGGCTATGAGATCATCTTCGTCGATGTTATGGATAGCATCATCAATGCTCTCCAAAAGGCAGACTCGTACACCGTGACCGAAGTTGACGACAAGGGTGAGAAATCCAAGACCATTACCAACTATCGTGCTATCAACTCAAAGTACAATGAGGCCGGTGTTGTCAAAGAGATATCAGAGGCAGATATTGTCACTTGTGCGGTTGGGCCCAACATACTCAAATTCATCGCTCCTCCCATTGCAAAGGCCATCAAAGCTCGTACCATGTCCAAGCCCCTGGCTGTCATTGCATGTGAGAACGCTATCAATGCTACCGACACACTGGCAGGCTTTATCAAAGACCCTAAAAACATGGACGAGGACACCTTGAAGACTCTGTCATCCAAGGCTGAGTTCGGCAATTCAGCCATCGACCGAATCGTTCCAACTCAACCCAAAGACGCCGGCCTCAATGTTGTAATCGAGTCGTTCTACGAGTGGTGTGTCGAGACAACAGGTTTCAAGTCTGGCCATCCTGAGATTAAGGGTGTACACTGGGTCGATAACCTTGAACCATACATTGAGCGTAAGCTCTTCACCGTCAACACTGGACACGCTACATCGGCCTACTTTGGTCACTACAAAGGCATTCGCACAATTCATGAGTCTCTCCAAGACCCGGAGGTCAAGAAGGCCGTCAACGAGGCTCTTGATGAGACTTCTCAGCTGATTGTCCAAAAGCACGGCGTCACCAAGGAGGAACAAGAGAAATATGTCAATGCCATCATCACTCGTATCTCCAACCCTACTTTGCAGGATGTCACTGATCGTGTGGGTCGTGCTCCGCTGAGGAAACTATCTCGCAAGGAGCGTTTCATTGGACCTGCAGCCCAGCTAGCAGAGAAGGGAGGCAAGGTCGATGGGCTCCTCAAGGGTGTGGAAATGGCCTTGCGCTTCCAAAATGTTGAGGGTGACGAGGAGAGTGCTGAATTGGCCAAGATCATGAGCACCATGTCAGCATCTGAGGCAACCGAGAAGCTTACTGGGCTTGGCAAGGATCATCCTCTATACGAAAAAGTTGTTGCTGTTGTCGAGAAGGTCCAGAAGGAGGGCAAGAAATAAATGTGGTGCTTGCCCGACCAAGCTGCGGCTTGAGAAAGTATATGGCCACGATGAAAATGGCTGTGGAAAGCTCAGCCAGTCTGCACTGATCGTGCTGAGAGTCGAAGATTTCCAAAAGTACAGTGTCTCATGATTTTGAGAAATACAACGGGTCTGTATTATTCTACCCAGCAAATTAGACACCAATACAGCATGACATCATGATAATAATTCCATTCGGTGTTTGTTCTGGTCACTTTGGAGAGAGAAGCCGAGTGTGATTGCGATATGTAGCTAGAGTGAAAACCTCTCCAGGAACTCTACGTACGCAATAGGATTCTAGGAACTGACGCTCACGCCTTCATCAACCAACTCAAACCTCAAGCACGAGCTTTACCCCACTGACCCCCTTCTTCAGGTCATCCAAAGCCTTTTGCGCGGACTCCAAGCCACCCTCAACCACCTGAGTTTTGGGGCTCGGCACATATTCTCCCGTGGCCAACTTCTCCTTCAACCACACCCTGAAGACGAAGTGGAAGAAGTCGGTCTTCTCCTTCTCGCCCAGCGGCGCGGCAACAAAGGCCGCCTCTACACCCTCCACCTTGGGCGTATCTTCGGATATACGGGTCGTCGCAGAGGCTAGCTTTGCCGTCTGCTTCCCCTTCAGTGCTTTCAGGATTTCTAGACATGATGGCAATTGTCCAACCGCGTCGAATCCGTTGTCCATGGTCACCCCGTCCTCTTGTGCCGCCTTGATGATCTTCTCCACCACATTCTCACCTTTGTAGTCAAACGTTCTGCTGGCTCCCAGCCCCTTCAGATACTCGTGGTGCTTGTCGCTGGCTGTCGTGTAAACTCTGAAACCCATCGACTTGGCAATCTGGATCGCCGCACTGCCGATACTGCTCGCGCCGCCCCATACCAGCATCCCCTGCTTGTCGGGAGCTGTATACGCAACGTCCAGGGGCAAACCTATGGTGTACCATCCAGACCACGCTGTCACGACAGCCATGGGCAGCAGGCTTGCCTCGTTAAAGGTCATCCGCTCTGGCAACTCCACAGCGTTCACCGCGGGCACAAGCACCCGTGTCTGAAGAGCGCCGTAGTCTGGGGCGCCCTGCGCGAAGAAACAGGGCGCAAAGGCAGAGACGCGCGTACCGGGTTTGGGGGCGTCAGCGGACACAGAGGAGCCAGCGGAGATGACGATGCCTGCGACGTCGGAGCCTGGGACCGCGGGATAAGAGGCGATGAAGAGGCCAAATTCGCGCTGGTAATGGTCGATTGGGTTGAGTGCGATGGATTTCACTTCGATGAGGAGCTCATTGGGACCTGGGGTGGGGGTGGGCCGGTGGCTGGCTTCGATCGCAGAGCCCTTTGATGTCAGAAGGGCGGCGAGATGTTGGCCTTGGGGGCTCGAGGTACCAACGACCTTGTCCTTGATCTCGTTAACGATGGAAGACATGATGGGCGTCTGGGTTAGCAGCTACGGCTGGAATGTGGTTGAAACGACGGTGACCAGAAATGGAAGAATGAACAAGACAGAAACAAAGAGATATCCGACGGCGCAACCACATCAATCCTGGCTGAATGTATGACGAGAGAGAGACCAGCAATAGGTTTATGTATCTCTGAGGAGATAGGGCGCGCAGGCCCAGCACAATACTCGGTCGAACCGTCCCTGACTAATTAACCCCGATATCAACACAATGCACCATGCATATCACGTCCAAGATGGCAAACTTGGACCGATGCAGTGAGCCCTTGCAGGAGAGCTGTGTTGAGTTAGCGGTATGTCCAGTGTGCCCTGGCTTTTGAATCTGGTGCTGCGAAGGATCGTGGGACAGAGTTGATAGAGTGGAGCAAGATGTAGGTTCGCTTAACTCCGCACGGCTTTAATTAAACTCCACGGTTAGAAGCAGGTGGATGTGATATGAGCCTTCGAAGAGGAAGAGTGACATAATTGCAGTACTTACTACTACAGCAACAGGCCTTCCTTGTGAAAAATTCGTCACAAAACGCTCCCTTTACATACATACACATTCTTTGTCAGCATCCCTGTCGCTGCATTCTACGAATTCGTCCTCCTCTGCTCACACTGCTCATTCCCGCTCATCCTGTCTATTTTACTCGTTCTGCGGAGTCTGCGACTTCTGACACGGATGTCTGCTGTGTAGGATGCTGTAATTACTGGTTTTCTTGAGCTCGATGTCAGCGAGTGGTCGTGCGGTAATAAAAGCTAGTAGAATGTAAGCTTGATTTGAGCTGGTCTTGGTCACATAGGCCATTTTTGTGGGCATTTATTCTTACTACGTACGTAGTGATCCTGTGCAGTAAGCTAATTACCAGTACTAGCCTTTTCACAAGAGGGGAAGAGGGGTACAGTAATTAGGGCCTGTGGCCGCGGTAATATGGTTACAAGCGAAGATCATATGGGTATGGTACTAGAAAATATCGTTTTCGCTAGTAATATTTTCTTTCTAGCACATCTGTGCATCACGTTCTTTCTCTGTTGCTTTGGTGGTTCTTGAGTTATAAGTATTATCTAATGACCAGTATTAAAGATAGCAAAGGCCCTTACCACTTACACTTTATTTAGTCAGTAATGATATTATATTATATAAGAGTAACACGTTCTGTTACTAGTAGTACAGTACAGATGAATTTGTCTTGGCGCCTCATTGACATTATACTAGTAGTACTTTCTGTGACACCGTAGTAGTGGCACGAGTACGTAGTCACGCCCTATCCGTTAATAAACCAGCTATCCTGCGTATCCTGCAAGCGTATGTGTGATCTATCTCAAAAACAACTGGCCTTTATTGGTGATTTGAGCACCTGTCAACGAGGGTGACGACTACCTTAGCCCTTGCGGAACTCACCTTATGTACCCAGCACCATCTGCACTACGTATTCCTCCTCCGCATCTGCCTGCCTTATTCCACCCCCCTTTCTCTCCCTTGCTCCCTACTGCCAGCAAGACCACCAATATCGAAACAACAATGCCTCCAGATCTCAACTCAGTGCCTCCATCTCCCAAGCCGCAAGTCAGAGTCCCACCGCGAGTGTCAACCTCCGCATCATCTCGCAGAACCTCCTCTACTATGCCACCTCCATCAGCCACCCACTCCACATTCGTTTCTCCCACTCTACCTCCAAGCATGGCAGCGGGCGACGAAGGTCACACAAGTGCAGGCTCTGGTATGTACTATGTCTTCTATGTGGCTGCTGAGCGCAGAAGAAAGCTGATACAGACTAGGACCCATGCGCCATCCTCGTCCTCTGACTGCTGCAGATTTACATCTCCTTCTGGAGCAAGAGCAAGAAGGCATCGTAAGTCAACCAACTCTTGCTTACTCATTGCCGTCAATTTAAGCCCGGTATCAAAGATCCCACATTAATACTCATCGATGCAGGTGAATCGTCTAACTCGTGAACTCTCCGCCTTAAGAGCCCAGACCGCATCTGCCGCCTCAAACACCTCATCCACCTCCTCCCTAGCCGTATCCACCCCCAACGAAACGGTCTCCTCGACTCATCCCCACCTGCACACCCCTCACTACCAATATGGCTATCAAATCCCAACCCCCACTTCCGCCCGACGCCATCGATCCTCCAGCTCGCTGAGCGCAAGAAGCAGTCGTAGCGTAGCCGCCACAGCTGCCGGCACCACAGGCGCAACATCTGTATCCGGCGTAGCTCCTGCGAGAGATCTACCACCGCCACCTACTACCACCACAACAACGTCGAGTAGTCGACCGTCTGTCGAGTTAAGCCGGGATTCAAGACCAAGTGTCAGCAGGCAGAGCTCGACTAGGAGTGAGCTTAGACAGCCTCAGCATCCTACGCAGCAGCTTGCCACTCCGGCTGGGCATGGGCATGGGCATAGACAGTCGCTTAATACACAACAAACTGCAAACGTTGGTGCGGGGGCTGGCCAAGGGGTTCTGACATCATCGACCGGTCGTTATGAGGAACTGCTTGCTCAACGGGAGGAATTGGAGGTGTTGAAGAGAGAGAACGAGGCTTTGAGGCGCAGAATCAAAGAATTAGAGGTCGAGAGGCGGAACTCGAGAGAACGACCGACGTCTACTCCGCATGCTGAATAGCTCGTGACTCTGTCGAAACGGAAGGTTACATGGGCGGTATTGAAAAACCTGCCATCATCCATACTGAATGGAAAGAGCTGTTGGAAGGGCGTATTCCATACAGTATGATCTCCGGGGGGCGGACCCCAGATCCAGAACCCGAATCAGGAAGCAGAACACTAGGGGCATTTAACCCAGAAGAAGAAGATGATGATGACGAGGAGATGTAGCAGGAGCACCAGGCCGTCCCGCCTCTTTCGGCCCAAGCAGTGCAATTTTCTGTACTTTAGTACTTATCGAGCGCAGCGTTCCAGACCGCCAGGGAGGGAGTTGATAAAGGCTTTCCTCCGCATTTCACTTTCCACTTTCAACCTCATTCGTAAGTACCAGCGGACCTCGCCAGAGCGATAGACAGACGCGAAACTGAGATACGTAAGCCATCTGGCTGGCTCGCAATTATTTGAGTACGTCATACAGGCATGTTGCATTATGCATTTTGTGTGATGTGATTTGTTGATGTGATGATATTGTCTTCTGTATCGAGGAAGAGCAATACGGAATACCATTGCTACATAGTAGCACGCTTACAGATCCAACGGTTTAGAAGCGAGTACTTCAGTTAGAAGGGCATGTCGAAGCCGAGAGGGAAAGGAGGGTGGGTGGCGAGAGAGAAGCTGAGTCATGCCCTGCCATTTTATGTGACATATGCAGTGCAAAGTAATGTAATGCCATGCCATGCCATGCAATATTGAGACCGATTGTATGTACATGTTTCCTGCTGTGCTGTCACAAGCGCATAACGGCATTGACAGGTAGGGACTCTCCCGCATAGGTCGAGGTCCAGCTCGAGGTCAACAACCCGGAACCCAGCGGACTATTACTTACTACCATTTAATTGGTGTGGAGGAACAACCTGCCTGGCTGCCTGCCTGGCTGCCTGCCTGCCTGCTCGCTTCGGTGTGGTGCTGTGCTGCGTCTAGTTGGTCACCCTCTCGCGCACACGATTGATGTCAAGTAGGTCGGGTAGCGTGATTGAGCTCTGTGCTTGCCGTGTAGGAGTCACAGAGCGTGTGCCCTCGACACGGGGAGAAAAGATTGGGTGGGAGGGTTCCCACACCCTGAGAATCGTTCCAGTACGCCGTGGAGATGATGCAGAGTAATTGCGACATGTAGGTTTCGAATCGATGAAGCATGATAGAGATATCGATTACTCTTTCTTCTCTGTTCTCTGAATTCGGGTTTAAGTTCCTGTCCTCTAATCTTTGTTCCTCTGCCTTTCGTCTAGACTGACCCGTCGGATTCCTCATAAGCTCAATCGATCCAGACTCCTAACCCTCCTCCCCGGACCACCCGTGACCAGTCCTAATCTGTAAAACTTCTCCTCACCCGTTGCCGTCCTGCCCCCAATATACCACTTTTCCGGCCCTAGCGCATCGATAAATCCACCGGATGAATTCGAGCTATCTGATCCGCGCCTCTGTCTTCCCCGTGATAATGGTGTGGATGTGCCTCCCCCACCGGGCGGCGACATACTCATGTTGTGTGGGTTGTTAACGCCAGGTGACCGCGATAAGGGAGAAACGTGATGGATCTGAGATGCTGCTGCTGCTGCTACAACGACAGCCGCGGCTGAGAGGGTGTTGTTGGCGATTGACGGAGGAGATTGTGGCAAGGTGTTCGAGGACTGTGCGGTAGGGGATGTTCCTGCTTTTGTGGCTATCGAGCGGGCATGTGACGCTGTAGTTGTGGATGAGGTTGCGGTGCTGGAGGATGTCGAGACATGAGCGGACGATGCTAGTGTTGAGGGCGAAGTGGAAGAGGAAGTTGCTTTGAAGGCAGGACTGGAATGGGCGCGAAACGCGGCGAGAAAATTGGCGAAGAAGGGTCGGTTTGTAGGCATTTTGGATGTGGAAAGGTGACGGTAAGATGCGTAGCAAGAGAGGGCTAGGAGTCTAGGAAGCTGATGGTCAGCCGTGAGAGTCACCCAAGGTCAAGACAGCATAGTCCCATGAAGGAGTAAAGAGCTGGTTTCACTGAAAGCAAGCAGACTGAGAGCTCTTTCACTTGCAGTGTCGCAGGATTGCGGACACATCCGAGTAGTTCCGGTGAGGTTAGAGCAGACATGCAGTGCTTACCGAAGGATCCTGTCACAAAGAAACTAATGCGCACGGACGGCGGGACGTCCGCCTAATGGATAGAGCCGACCAGTTGTGGTATTGGTCAAGGAACTCGGAGTATTGATGGTGATGGAGTGTCAGGCGGCCCTAGGATCTATCTGTTGGAGAAGGACGAAGCCAGGCGGGCGAGGCGCAGACTGGTTGAGGATCCTTTGAGATATAGTCCGAGGGAATATGAATCGCGGGGAGGTTGCGGTGTATTTATGGCGAGAAGCGAGGGAAGTGAGGGAAATGAGGGAAATTGGGAAGATGTTTAGCATGATGGGTAGGCAAATAGCCTCCTCACATGGGAGAAGTCGGAATGGCATCCCGAGGCGATGACGGAAGAAGGATGCGGGAATTCGCGCGCTTCCAGGAGAACAGCTAAACAGCAATTCTTTTCATTATTTTTGTCATGTATTCCTACTCTACATACAGTACAGTATCTGGCCATGCCCTTCCTCACTCCCAACTTGGTCCTTCGGAGAGGATCTGCATGTCACTGATACAGCAATCTTTTATCTTGCATATTCTTGTGTCACACCAATCAACAAACAACGAACAGCATCAATCACACCTCCATCTCCATCTCCACCTCCATCCCAGTGTCATCACCGTTCGCCTTCCCCGCCTTAACCCCTCCTCCAGGTGGCTTACTCAGGTCCATCCTATTCCTGTCTTCGTCCTAGTCCTAGTCTTTTATCGTGCGCGATTGGCAAAGTAGAAAGCCCATACCACATAGTCATTCCCATGGTCCGTGACTGTCTCTAGAGCTACTCATAGTACCTTGCTGTTCACTGTTCGTCGTTCGTCGTTCAAGTGGAGAAAACCAAGTCTGCATCGGGTGCCGACGAGTGGGGACAGTGGTAACGATGATTTGTGCTTTGATAGTAGTAGTCTAGCAATACTCCCTCCTCGTTCCAAGACATTGAAAAGAGCATATGTTTTTACCGGGAGCTGCTGACTCGGACGCATCTCCCTACCCAATCCACATGTGCAAGAACCTTGGGTGAATCCGTAATAATCGTCAACGTCGGGAATATCTCCTCCTCGGTCAAGACATTCTTGGTGTATAGCCGTCGTAACGGAAGCTTTGACGTGCCTAGATTATTCCATTTTATCTGATAAAATAAGGATGCGATCAGTACGGCTTATCTTGTGCTACCAAAGCATGCTCGCAATCAAAGCATATAGATGTCCCCAGTCTCCCCGGC
>QQTW01002191.1_pt1 | contig 14098 bp, 8 predicted proteins | sample 1904831 | NCBI WGS metagenome assembly QQTW01 (sample SAMN09435610, study PRJNA476489) | Subsurface metagenome, whole genome shotgun sequencing project. | reverse complement strand
ACTTGGTTAGCGTATCCTGTTAACGAAGCTGATATGAAACAGCGTTACGGTGAGTGCAAACCAATACCCATACATTTAGTTACCGATGGGACGCAGTTTGATGTGGTGGTAGCGCGAACCGATGGCAGAACGTGGTACTTTGATGAATGCGATCGCAAATCCGATCCATTCATCGCAGAACAGTTACAAGCAAATATCAAACAAGCAACGCTACCCGAAAAGCTCCATTTCAAAGGCATAACTCCGGAAATGCGATCGATTTATCAGCTTGTTGCTAAACAGGCTAAAGAATTCGATGGTATGTACCAACAAAAAGGCGATGAGAAGCGCCTGCGCGAGGCATTAAGGATGGGGGGCGGCGAATTACGCGAATTTCAGGAGCGAAAAGACTATTGGACGGTTGAATGGGTAACAGCCGATGGCGAACACCATACAAGTGCTATTTCTAAAAGTGATTTGACGGTTGTTAGTGCTGGTATTTGTTTGAGTGATGAAGATGCAAAATTTGATTTGCAATCCTTGGTTGCTGTAGTTGAAAAGCGATTTGATTAAAGTTTAAATCATTTGCGAGAAACAAGATCCCCGACTTCGCAGGAGTTGTCGGGGATTTGGGCATACCCAATCGTAACTCACATTAAATAAATATTTTCCCTACTCCCTAGTACGGGCGGGTTTATCAAGATTTCTCCTAAATCTGATAACATACTCGTAAACCCGCCCCTACCCCCCCAATTCAAACCACACAATTTTGACGAATACATTCGCTATACCAATCAAAACTAGCCTTGGGAATGCGTTGTTGCGTAGCATAATCGATATATGTAATTCCAAAGCGCCGCGAATAACCCCAAGCCCATTCAAAGTTATCCATTAAACTCCATAAAAAATAACCTTTTAATTGATATCCTTCACTAACAGCGCGATGTGCCGATTTCAAATGCTGCCTCAAATACATAATTCGATCTACATCAATAATTTCCCCATTATTAACTTCATCTTGTGCAGCACAGCCATTTTCAGTAATAAAAACAGCTAAATCTGGATGTCCTAAAGTTTCGCTAATATGGCGAATCCCCCAATAAATACTTTCAGGTAAAATATTTAACCAAGGCATATGCATTCGCGGATAACCTTGAGGAAGCGGTAGAAATTCATAACCGTATTTGTTATCTACTGCACGTACATAGGAACCCGTATAAATATTTAACCCAATTGCATCAAGCGGTTGATGAATAACTTCTAAATCACCCGCTTCGATATCTGGTGCATTTTCTCCCAATTGTTGCAGCATTGCATCACTATACTTACCCGTCAACACCGGAAAAATAATTCCACCATTCTGCATACAACAATGTAAAGCCTTTTTCGCAGCTTCGATATTCGCAGAAGATTCGCTAATTGGTACAGTCACACCCATGTTATCTACTAACGCGACCTTACAAGGTAATGTTGAAGCCGCACGAATCGCCAAACATCCCAACCCATGTGCAAGAATTGCATGGTGGGAAGTTTGCCATACGGACTTGATACTTTTAACGCGGTTGCCCGGTGCATGAGGTGGTTCCTTGTCAACGTCATAACCCATGTGCGTAAAACAGGGAATTTCGTTGATTGTCATCCAGTTAGTAATGCGATCGCACAATCGACTCACCACTGCGGTAACATAATCTGCAAAGTCATATGCCATCTGCCGACTTTGCCACGAACCATACAAATCTTCCAACGCTTGGGGACTATCCCAATGAAACAAAGTCGCGTGGGGAGTAATGCCATATTTAAGCAAACAATCGACTAATCTTTTATAAAAATCAACACCTACTTCATTCACCTGTCCCCTACCATCAGGAATAATCCGCGACCACGCAATACTAAATCTGTAATGCTTTACACCTAACTTTGCCATTAATTGGATATCGCTTTCATATCGATGATAGTGGTCGCAAGCAACTTTCCCAGTATCGCCATTGATAACCTTTCCAGGAGTCGCGCTGAAAGTATCCCAAACGCTTGGTTTGCGTCCGTCTTCGTTTGCTGCACCTTCAATTTGATAAGATGCTGTTGCTACACCCCAATTAAAATCTTTTGGGAATTGATAGTTCATATGAATTTACTCACTTCTAGGCGCAGAGGCGCAGAGATTTCAATTTATTATAAAATTATCTCATCCCTCTTTCTCTATGTACTTTGTGTCTGGAGTGGTTCGTCTCTTTTATATTTCTATTATTTAATAACATGATACAAGCAACATATCAAGGTGGATGTCATTGCGGTGCAGTGCGCTTTCAAGTAACCGTTGACAACCACAAAGTTGACGACTGTAACTGTTCAATTTGCAGTAAAAAAGGCTTTTTACATCTAATCGTCACCCAAGAAAAATTTAAATTACTTGAAGGTGAAGAAGTATTAAAAACCTATAAATTTAATACCGAGATTGCCCAACACAAATTTTGTAGCGTTTGCGGAATTCACTCTTTTTATATTCCCCGCAGTCATCCCGATTGTGTTGATGTAAATGTCCGCTGTTTGGATGGCGATGTCATATCTAATTTTGAGATTGTGCCTTTTGATGGTAAGAATTGGGAGGCTAATATTAACCAGTTGCGCGAAGGATATGGTGTGTAGGAATACTGCGCGAAGGAATTAGATCCCCGACTTCGTAAAAGTAACCCGCGAGTTGTTAAAAAGACGCTTAGCTAAATTTTCCTCCAAGAAACCTATACACAAAGGAGTCGGAGCAAAAGTTGAAACACTCAAATTCTCCGTATACAATACTGCTTAGGTCTTAACCGAACCGTATTGGGGCGAAAACATTGACTGCAACAGAGTTGGTAAAGTTTTGTAAAGAAATAGCGGGTTTGGCGTAAAACTCATGTGCAAAGACCGAGTAGTAGGTGGAGATATCTTTGACAAACAGTAATTGTGGCTTACTAAACAAGGTAGTTGAGTATGGACGCTTTTGGAATAATTCCTTTGGATGGGACGGCTTTATCAGAACAAAACCCCCTAATGGGGTTTGCGTTAAATAGTGGTGTTCTTGCTTTGGATAGCTATGTAGGACTTAGTGGAGTGCCCAATGCTATTAACAGCCAGGTTGTTTTTACGCCGGAGCTTGAGCTACTTTTAACGTCTACTACCAAACTGGAGTCTGACTTTACCGGATCTGTGATTCCGTTTAGTTCCAGTACCGCTAACACTTTTGCTAGTGTCGATCTGCTGACAGGGTTAGCTGAGGGTGTCGCATCTGTGGGTGATGTGTCATTTTTGAAAGACGGCGAATTTATTGCGTTGGCAACTACTGACCTTCTACAACCGCCAAGTACTGCTTTTAATCAATCGGTCAGTATTACTGAACCGATAGAAGTAGGGATTGTTGATGTTGGAATCAAGGTAGTTGAATTGAACCAAAGTTTTGATGAAACTGTCTTAGAACCCACGGGCAAGGCAAAGGCAACTACTGCGGAAGTTCCCACAATATTAGCTAATTCTGACCCATCAACCGCAGATATTACCACACTTAATGTTGCGGCGACCTTGGATTTAGCCGTGGCTACTGCGAAAGAGCAACTGAAATTATTTGTCAACGAGTCAGAATTTATTGACCAGATGAAGCGGGCATTTGGGGACGATTGGGAACCTCAACAAGCCAATGCTTTAATCCAAGATTTGGTCAGTGGTAAGGACATGCCAGAAATTAAGGTTCTTCCTTTTGCCCAACTCAAAGCGAATGGGGCTTTTGGTGAGGGGACAATTTATCTCAAGAGTGAATTCTTGAGCGAGAATGTGGCTAATCCTGAAGTTGTGGCTCTTGTGCTGCTAGAGGAGATCGGGCATTATCTCGATCAAAAGCTCAATAGTGTTGATTCTCCTGGCGATGAAGGAAATATTTTTGCTAGATTTGTTCAAGGTGAAACTATTGGTGAGGCTGCACTCGGAGCGTTAAAAGCTGAAAATGATAGTGCGACTATTCTCCTCAATGGGCAAGAAATTACTGTCGAGCTAGCGCAACCGTCATACCCTGGTTACCTGTTCAAATATGAATCAGGGAAATCCCTAACCTTCGATAAAAACGTCAAGGAGTGGCAGCAGCGCATAAAAGACCGGGGCTGGGACATTGATGTAGACGGTTTCTACGGTCAGCAAAGCAAAAGTATCGCTCGCCAGTTCCAGCAGGCAAAGGATCTCCCTATAGACGGAATTGTTGGTCTACAGACCTGGAAAGCCACCTTCGACACGAGTACACCACCGTTTCCGGGTTACCTGTTCAAATATGACTCAGGGAAAGTCCTAACCTTCGATAAAAACGTCAAGCAGTGGCAACAGGGCATGAAAAACCAGGGCTGGGACATTGATGTAGACGGTTTCTACGGTCAGCAAAGCAAAAGTATCGCTCGCCAGTTCCAGCAGAAGGAGGGGCTTGTTGTAGACGGAATTGTGGGTGTGCAGACCTGGGAAGCGACTTTCGACACGGACGCACAAGCGCCTCCACCGCCCTCCTCCCCGCCCTCCCCCCCGCCCACAACCGGGTCTACATCATATGATGCCATCGAAATTATTAACTCGAATGCTGTCGATCCCTCTATTCGGAAATATGCTCAGGAGTCTGTTCCCCTTATCCTAAATAAAGCTAAAGAAAGTGGGATTACAGATCCAGGACAAATTGCCTACATTCTAGCAAGCGCGGATCATGAGTCTCTTCTAGGGAAGTTCATGGAAGAAATAGCAAGTGGGGAGGACTATGAGGGAAGAGAAGATTTGGGAAATACCCAGCCTGGAGACGGACCAAGGTTTAAGGGTAGAGGATATGTGCAAATCACTGGCAGGAACAATTATAAGGATTGGTCACAGAAACTCGGGATCGATCTGGTGAGCAATCCCGATCTAGCCGCCAAGCCTGATGTTGCTGCCACAATCTTGGTTCTAGGAATGCGCGATGGCAATTTTACCAGCAAAAAGTTGAGTGACTATATTAATAGAGATAATCGAGATTTTGTCAACGCTAGACGAATCGTCAACGGTGATATTCAGAAAAATGGTTCAATGATTGCCCAGGATGCAGAAAGATACTATAAGGTTTTGACGACGTAGATACAGCAAGCTTGCGATCTCATGCTGATTGAAACTGGAACACATTTAATTGTCGATGCACTAATATTAATTAAATATTATAAATATAACCGTAGGGGCACAGTACTGCTGTGCCCCTACGGTTATATTTAACTTGCGATTAATCAGAAATTAAGCGCTAGGTGACAATAATTTGATGTTGGAGAAAATAAACTCTTGAACAAAGGATTTTCCATCAACTTCGGTAGTAATTTCACGACGGTTCAGGATGTAGTATTTGCCAACTTTTTCATATTCGTCAACAAAATTACTTTTACCACCTTTTTGTTCGCCGGTTTGGGGGTCGTGGTATACCGAATTGTAGGTGTGGGAAAGATACCCTTCACCTGTTTCATGGCTGCTGAATGTGTTAACTGTGATAACAACACCGTGAATGTGACGATGAACTAAGCAAACTTCGTTATTGCGGAGTTTGTATTTGTCACCTTCAGATTTTCCACCCATTAAGATTTCTACAGCACCAGTTTCATCGGTAGCACCGTAGCTAAAAATGTTTTCGCCGTGGGTTTGTTCAAAGGTACGACGGACGCGGTGGATGGCGGTTTCCCAAGCTTGTCCGTGGATTGCTTTTTCTGCTTCTTCGTCTTCAACACCAGTTACTTCGGCTTTGTTGTTAGCGTAGATAATGACTTTGCCTGTAATTTCTTGACCGTCATATTTGTAGGTGACATCGGCGCTATAACCGGGGAAATCCTTATCCCAGGTATAGCGATTTTCGTAGGCAGCACGGAAAAGCTCTTGTGCAGATACTTTGGTAACTGTCATGCAATTCTCCTATAGACCGTTTTATATGTTAGCTTGCTGTTTCTCGTTACTATTAGCATAGAAGTAATTGATTTAGTTCGCCTAGACCCCAACTGGGTACACTTATGGCAAATTCCCTGCATACCGTATTTGATGCGATCGCCGAAACCCAAACTGAAGCCGAATTGCATCTCGCTGTCATGGAGACGGTTGGGGAGCATTTTGACGTGCAACGCTGGGGTATTTATCTTTTAGATGAGCAACCGGAGGTGAAAATCAATCCTCAAGGTGTTGCAGATATCCCGGAAGTGTGCCTGCGCGGTAATCCGGTTGGACGCTATGTTGTCGAACGTCATGCACCCGCACACGAACAGCTAATACTCCCCGCAGGTGACTGGAAGCAGTTTTGTTCGCGGGATGACCACGCACATGTGATGAGTGGTCCCATTGTCTCTGAGGGTCGTCTCGTGGGGACGTTAAATTTAGCACGCGCTAAGGGAAATCCCGCGTTTACTGCGAATGATTTAGCCGATTTGAGTGCTGTGTGCTTGCATCTATCGGCGAAAATGTCAACGTTACGCGCTAAACCACCCGCATCTAGTCATTCGACTTTTGCGAGTCGTTTAACTCCCCGTGAATTGGAAATCGCCGAATTGGTCGCGCAAGGATTAACTAATGGGGAAATTGGTGAAAAACTTTGGATTACACAAAATTCGGTTAAGCAAGCTTTGAAGCGGATGTTTCGCAAGTTGGAAGTATCAGCAAGGGCGGAAATGGTAGCGAAGTTACAGGATATTTTTCAAAAAAGTAAAGTTTAAGTTTCTCTAATTTGGATAAAATATTCAAACATATATCTCAAAGCATATTTACAAAAACATGTGGGGAAGATGAAATTATTAGCTCGTCGGAGAATACTTTGGCAATTAGGTGAAAATACCTTTGCATTTCTGACGTTCACTGCCGATCGCGCTTCCTGCCAAATTAAATTTATACTTTCTATACTCAGATTATTCGACTTCATTTGATGCCCGACAGGGATTGTAAATCCCTGTCTAATAGCAAAAATCCATGTTTATTGGATTGATAATAATTATTAATTATTATCTATTTTTTATTTGAGTCCATTAAGTATATTCATTGTTTACCAGTAGAGGTGCAAGATATTAGTATAGTTATCAATTTTGATATTGGTTTTAAGCAAACAATATTAAATAACTTATTTATTCAATCACAAGCACCCTACAGCGATCGCTAAAAGTAATATAGATTGCATGTTATCTAACTTAGGATAGATACAAAAAAACGGGCATTTGTATAATAGCTTACATAAAATCATTATTAAGTTAGAAAATAAAAATAATTTTGAGAAAAAAAAGTGCTTTTTGCGATCGCAATCACTTGTTTATAGTGATTCGAGTTTGATAGATTGACGACGTTGGAGTTGAAAACCTTGATTGGTAAGGTTTTTATGGTTATGAATCTGGAAGTCGTACAGCTAGCGGTGAAAAATTTAATCCCGAAGCTTTAACCGCAGCGCATCGGAGTTTACCTTTTGGTACGCGAGTTTGCGTCACCAATAATTGGAATGGTCGTTCTGTAGTAGTAAGAATTACTGACCGAGGTCCATTTGTTGGTGGTCGAATTATCGATCTTTCTACAAATGCTGCAAGACAGTTGCAAATGATTGGCAGTGGAGTTGCATCGGTAACGTTAGAAGTTTTAATTTAATTGACAATAATCGCAAAATATGCACATCTTAAGTTGGGTTTTGGAAACGAAACCCGACAATTTTTATTTTTCGGAACTGTATTGAAAAACCTAGAACCCTGACTTATTTGAGAAGTTGGGGTTCTGCGCGTTTGGTTTATAACAAATTAAGCGCGAATTTTATCTAAATGAAGTACAGCGTGTAAACATAGATAGTTGTAGGGGCACGGCAATGCCGTGCCCCTACAGTATTAATGCAAAGTGCTGAAAATTTGCAGTTTTTTTCGCAGAAGTTTTTTGTCGTGACTACATCCTTACGCCCGTTCTTACATCACCCTTTTTATATAGCCACAAAATAAGCTAACTACTTCATTCGGATGATGTCGCTTGGATTGTAAAGTTTGAACATGGAAATAGCGACACAAACAATCTTAAACCCCACACAAAAAGCTTTTACATATTATGTTCGAGTTAATGGCGTGAGATGCCAATAGCTGTTTGATTGCTGGTTGCAGAACATAATCTTAAATATCCTGACGTAAGCAAAGATTTTATGAGCGAACAAAACATTAACGAGCAAACTAAAAACCAGAACCTGGAAGCGAATCGCCTAGAACCTGGTGAATTTATTACAACCAACGAAGGTGTGAAAGTTATCAGCACCAATGACTCGTTAAAAGCAGGTTCGCGGGGACCAACTTTACTCGAAGATTTCCACTTTCAAGAGAAAAACGCCCACTTTAACCGCGAACGCATTCCCGAGCGCGTTGTTCATGCTCGTGGTGTTGGAGTACATGGTTATTTTCAACCATACGAATCGTTAAGAGAATACACTAAAGCAAAGTTTCTTCAAGACCCATCGGTCAAAACTCCTGTATTTGCAAGATTTTCGACGGTAGCTGGTTTTCGCGGCTCGGCGGATGCAGTGCGCGATGTACGGGGATTTGCTGTTAAGTTTTACACGGAAGATGGCAATTACGATTTAGTAGGTAACAATATTCCAGTCTTCTTCATTCAAGACGGAATCAAGTTTCCTGACTTAGTTCACGCGCTCAAACCGGAACCTCACAACGAGATGCCCCAAGCCTCGACGGCACATGATAACTTCTGGGATTTTATCTCGCTGATGCCGGAATCGATGCACATGATTATGTGGATACTATCTGACCGCACCATTCCCCGCAGCTATCGAATGATGCAGGGTTTCGGCGTACATACTTATCGCTTTGTCAACGAACAAGGTAAAGCGCGTTTTGTCAAGTTCCATTGGAAGCCTTTATTAGGTATCCATTCAATGGTGTTTGACGAAATCCAAACATTGGGAGGAAAAGACCCCGATTTCCACCGTCGCGATTTAATGGAAGCGATTGAAGCAGGTGATTTTCCTGAATACGAACTTGGCGTGCAAGTTATTGAGGAAGAAGACGAGTTTAAGTTTGATTTTGATATCCTCGACTCGACGAAAATAATCCCTGAAGAGTTAGTACCAGTTAAACCGATTGGGAAAATGGTACTTAATCGCACCCCCGATAACTTCTTTGCTGAAGTCGAGCAAGTAGCGTTTCAACCCACGAATGTTGTATCGGGAATCGACTTTTCCGATGACCCGTTGCTACAAAGTCGAATATTTGCATATCCTGACACCCAGAGACACCGTTTAGGAACCGCGAACTTTGAAAGTCTGCCGATTAACAGACCTGTGGTTCCGGTCAGCAACGACCAACGCGACGGTTTCTCGCAGCATAATATCCATACATCAAAGGTTAATTACTTCCCCAATTCCCTTGGTGGTGGTTGTCCGATGGCAAGTCCACAAGGGTTTGCTCACTATCAGGAACGGATGCAAGGACATAAAGTCCGCGAACGTAGCGAAAGTTTCCAAGACCATTTCTCTCAAGCAACGCTGTTTTTGAATAGCTTATCGAAGGTAGAGAAAGAGCATTTAGTCAAAGCTGCTCATTTCGAGATCGGTAAGGTTATGAACAAAGAAGTTCAAGAACGTCTGGTTGGTTTATTCAACCATATTGACCACGAGTTCGCCAAACTCGTTGCCGCAGGGTTGGGAGTTCCCGCACCTGAAAAAGAACTAATTCCCAATCATGGTAAGACTTCGCCAGCCGTAAGCATGGAAAATCAGCCCAAGGATTCGATTAAAACCCGCAAAATTGCGATTTTAGCTGCTGATGGCTTTAATGGTGACCAATTGATGGGAATCAAAGAAGCTCTCAAAGCCGAAGGTGCTATACCTATGATTGTGTCGAAGCTTGGCGGCAAAATCAAGAGTACTGACGGTAAGGAAGTTGAAGTTGAAAGAACCCTTCTTACCAGTGCTTCGGTAATGTTTGATGCAGTTTATGTTCCTGGTGGAGCGCAAAGTGTTGCCACATTGAAAAAAGATGAGGATGCGCTGCATTTTGTCAAGGAGGCATTCAAACATTGTAAAGCGATCGCAGCTACTAGTGAAGGCATGGAATTGCTCAAAGAAGCTAACATCAAAGGCGTAAGCTTGCCCGAAAACGGTACAAAAATGACATCCGACAAAGGTGTTGTAGTTAGCCGCGATGCTTCGGATATTAAGCAAGTAGCGAAGGAATTTGTTTCGGCGATCGCGCAGCACCGTCACTGGATGCGCGAACAACAAGAAGAACTTCGTTCTACGTTAGTTGTTGGCTAAAGGTTAAAGTTGGTTAGATTGAATCCGTCCTGTGTGTAGTATGCAGGATGGATTTTTTATGTGATTTTCAAGGAATATATTATCTAGTATCAGCATCTTGTTAAAAAAGACTAAGTATTAATAGTTTTTCCGACTGCGTTCTCGACCGCCAGGGACTGTAAGTCCCCTGTCTAATAGCGCGCATTCCTCTGAAAGAGGACTGTTTAAGAAGATTTGCTTAAGTCAAATTAGCTACTAAAATTTATTTTAAGCAGTGTTTATGTGTAAAGGTTTGACGTATAGGTTATCCAATCTTGTGGGGTGGGCAATCCCTGCCTGCCCTTTATATGACATTTAATTTGTACAACTTATTTTTACTTAAATCTTTAGTTCTTTCGTTAGCAAAATCGATTCCTAAATAACTTGCCTGTATCACTAACTTAACTATAGAATTACCCCTGCATATTTTTGTTGGCGTAGCCTGCGCTTTGCGCTTACAGATACGTAGGGTGTGTGTTAGCTTCTCGTAACGCACCCTACAATACTTAACTTTGTAAGCGCAGGCTACGCCAATAAAAAGATAAGTCATCGCGGTTATTGGACATTGGTTTTGCAAAGCCGCAACCGGAAATTGTGGTACAAAAAACGGACTGTATAAAGCAATGAAAATACCCAGAGGAAAACATAATCCTAAAAATGCTTTTAGGGAACGAAACCAAACCACCATTGGCAAAAAAATTAATAGAGGAACGAAAAGATAAAGTGCAACAAAATTAACCAGTGCTAACCACCAAATCCGATCGAAGAACATCAGACGCAATAGCATCCAAAGAGCGATAAAAAAGACATATCCCCACACAAATCGAGAAAGGATGCTGGAACGCATACGTAGATAAAATTAAAATCATACTCTCATTGATAAAAAAAATGTGGGAAAAGCACAAAGCCTGCTTTCAGCAGGCTTCGTTTAAATTAGCCCTTACTGCTTAAAGCCTGGGGCGGTCTTACGGGTAATCGAAGGGTTTTACCCCCCAAACAAACACCAGCAACATCCGTAAAAATTGTTGGGGATCTTGGTTTTTAGTTCAAGGTTAGATTATGCCGGATAAATCCGCAATCTCCGATTTGGTTCATCGCCAAAGCTATTCGACTTCAAGCGATAATGCTCCACCAATTCGTGTTGCATTTTACGCACTGGTGCCGAGCGAGGCAGTAATTCTACGGGCTGACCCTTGGGAATCACAATCTGCTCAACCGCAAGCCGCGCTTCTTCCAAAGCATCCATTTCATCATCGTTGCCGACATTCATTAACAATTGCAATTCGCGTTCGTCGCTGAATTCCGGGTCATCCATATTCAGCATCCGCCGTAACCCGCGAGTAATCTGAGGAATCGTGCTGGATTTAATCATGTGCAAAGGTAAATGCCTTGACTTCGCCAACTGCCTCAACTTGGCGTGATTTTTGACATGCGATCGCAACGCTAAAATCGTATCAGCATTATCAATGTCTTTTGTCAAGACCACAGGCAAATTCAACACCTTGATTACCTGTTCGAGTTGGTGGCGACTAACACCATAAGGGTAAATATGTAATGGCAAATCTTCACCATTTGGTCCCGGTACTCGCACATTTTCCTCAAAGTCTAAATCGTCGCCTTGATAATTCCAGGCTTCTTGATCGAGTAAGCGCTCAAACTCGCTTTTCCCTAAACCATTTGGCTCATTTGGTACAGCCTGCAACGGCATCATTCGTCCCGCTGTCCGCCAGCTATTCGACTGTCGGGCAGGTGAGAAAGGTTCTTCAGCTATAGCTGCATGTCCATTACCATTACCATTCACGCTGACACTGGGGCTAGTGCCAGCACCAGTGCCAGTACCAGTACCAGCACTAGTACCGCGACCATTAATCGCAGTCAACTGGCGGGTAATTGCCACCTTACCGCTGTCATCAACAGTGCGCGTCTGCGGATTCGGTTGGCGACCCCGCAGCAAAGTATCAACGGTGTCGGCTACACTTTCGTGAACAACCCACCGCTGGCGTTCGTGCATTTCCACCGCAATCTCAAATGTCGGTAGGGCTTTGCGTTCCAAAACTGTCTTTTGACTGCCGCGCCGTCTCGCTTCATCGTCTCCCAACGTCACAGCTTGGATGCCGCCCACTAAATCTGATAAGGTGGGGTTTTTAATCAGGTTCTCAATTTGGTTGCCGTGTGCTGTACCTACCAACTGCACGCCTCGTTCGGCGATGGTACGCGCTGCCACAGCTTCGAGTTCTGTACCAATTTCATCAATAACGATAACTTCAGGCATGTGGTTTTCCACAGCTTCAATCATCACTTGATGCTGCTCGCTGGGATGGGCAACTTGCATTCGTCGCGCTTTCCCAATTGCAGGGTGCGGAACATCACCATCACCGGCAATTTCGTTGGAGGAATCAATTATAACTACGCGCTTGTTGAAATCGTCAGCCAAGACGCGAGCAATTTCACGCAGGGCAGTGGTTTTACCCACCCCTGGACGACCCAGCATGAGAATCGATTTACCTGTTTCCACCAAATCTCGAATCATGCCAATAGTTCCGTAAATAGCCCGACCAACTCGGCAGGTCAAGCCAATTATTTTACCAGTACGGTTACGGATGGCACTAATTCGGTGCAGGGTTTGCTCAATACCTGCACGATTGTCTCCACCAAAGGTTCCCACTCTAGAGATGCAATCATCAATTTGTGCTTGAGTTACGGGTGTTTCGTTCAGATACTCCGCAATACCGGGAAAGCGAGCTTCTGGACGGCGACCCAAATCCAAGACAACTTCTACTAAACTATCTCGTTCCGGATGATTCTCTAGAACCTGTCGCAGGTCTTGGGGCAAAATATTCAACAACTTTTGGAGATCGTCTGTAATCGTCATGCTTTTTATGGTGACGTTTTTAGAGATAGTGAGGGCGAGGGCACTTGAAAGTACCATTTATGGCGCAATTATTTTTGAATTTTTTAATCGCGCTTGTGCTGTAATTTGAGCGGGGAAACAAGAGAATGGGCAAGCTTAACTGCTTGCCAGAGCAATTCTGGTTTTTCCTCTAAGCGGACAGTCATTGGGACATCTACGCAATTCACCTCCTTTACTTCTAACTGCTCGAAAATTGGTGACAGCAATACACGGGCATAGCTGCCATAGGCAACCCCGGAGATTGAGGGGGGAGGGGGAGAGGGGGGAGACAGGGGAGACAGGGGAGACAGGGGAGATATTTCACCTTGTCCCCCTTGTCCTCCTTGTCCCCCCTGTCCCCCTTGTCCCCCTCCCAACAGCCCCATTGCCTTTAACTTAGCAACGGTGTAACTGTTAGTACCTCCTGCCAACTGCACATATCCTGGTAATTTAGCTGCCAAAACTTTTTGCCCTAGCTTCACAGCCGCGAGCGTGGTACCATCTCCAATATCACCGCTCATCGCACGACCATCGGTCTGCCATATTAATGCACATTTGAGCGGGGAAATTAAATTGTATAGAGAGCGCAGGTAGTCAATCAAACCTTCTCCATCAGGACAACTGATGGCTACCAATTTCAACCTCGAAACTTGTGGCAATATTGCTTGCCACAATCGCGTGAATTCTGTCAATCGTCCAACTTGTGTATGAATTTCTACGGCATCTACTCCCGTTGACAGTACCAATGGTGCGATCGCTCCCGGCGCTGATACATATGACCTTGTATAAATTATATCATAAGGACAGATAGGAATACAACGTCCGCATCCGTAACATTTCTCAGATATAACACCGGAAAAATTATCCTGTTGATTGTTAGGTTTATTGTTAAAAATTATTGCTTGGGCAGGACAAATTTTTTCGCATGGTCTGGGGCAATT
>QQTW01002190.1_pt1 | contig 14102 bp, 10 predicted proteins | sample 1904831 | NCBI WGS metagenome assembly QQTW01 (sample SAMN09435610, study PRJNA476489) | Subsurface metagenome, whole genome shotgun sequencing project. | reverse complement strand
CTCAACCTATAAAGATGGTGGACAACTGATCCTGGCTTTATATGCTAGTCCAACCCGTCCTGGTTGGTGTCGTCATATTGGCTGTCAGGTGTTAGTCAAGAATGAAGCAGGTAAGAAACCAGAAGGATTCGGATTTTTTGCCCTACCGATGCCAAGCTGGTTAGGTCATGTGCTAGCCTCTTTGTTCCTGCATCAAGATACAGTTTTTCTACATCGCCAGGAGAAGATTCTCGCAAAACGAGGAAAGGGTAAATGGCTAGATGCAGTTTATGCCCCCAATCCTCAAGACAAGATGACGATCACATTTCGCCAGTGGTTAAAGAAGAGAGCAGGGGGCGGTATCCCTTGGGCTAGTGAATGTAACCCAGACCTGCCACCAACAGAGCAAGATAAGCAAAAGTTGTTTGATGTGTGGACAACACACACTCAACACTGTAGCGTTTGCCTGAATGCGCTCAAGAATATTAACCGTTTAGCTGTACTAGTTAATGTGACTGCTATTGTATGCTTGTGTCTTGGTATAATTGTGGACTCTCGGACTGTGGCAATGAAGGCGATAGTCGCAGGTGGAAATACATCCTTTTTGACCACTTCCCCCCCCCATTCAGTTTTGGTGGGCGATTGGGGGCGCAGTCTTATTTGCCATGCTGGGATACCTGCTGGGGAAGCTCAAACGGCTTTTCTATACTTATGAGTTTGAACACGCCCAAAATGACTGAGTAAATACACTATTAAAACATAACCTCTGGTTATGTTTTAATAGTGGTGTAGAAGTAGTAACTTGGTGGAAAGCACTATCGGGTCAATCTTTGATGAAGAAGCCAGAGCAAGTAAGTAATGTTTTCCTAGCAACACCACCTCACACACTTAGCAGTGAGAAGCAAGCAGGCATGGCAGAATTACGACCTGTTGTATCCACTACTAAATTGGCAGCGAAATACTGTGTCTGGGGTAGGGTACTGGACTTTAGACTAAAGTCCAGTTTGGAGATTAGGCTGCGATAGTTAGTAGTCAAATTCGAGCGCGTCTTGCTAGTGCAGGAACCGCAATTGGTGCTTATGATTTGCAGATCGCAGCGATCGCCCTAGCAAATAATCTAACTTTGGTAACACACAACATCCGAGAATTTGAACAAGTAGAGGGATTGTAGATAGAAGATTGGGAGATTAGCGGATGAGCAAAAGTAGGGTGCGTTGGCAAGGCAACGCACCCTATAAGATGGGCGATCGCACTACTTTTATCCTCATCTACCCATCAACAAGTTTCCTAAACGCTAGCAGGTTCAGAAAAACGAATTTTTAGATAGTCGTCTTCCATTTTTGCTCCTGTTGGTTGCAATGCTGCCAGGGCTTGGGGCAAAACTAAGTTACGGCGATGATTGCCAATTGTAATATTGAGTTCATCACCTGTTTTACTCAGGTTTACTTGATTTTTAGGAATACCAGGTAAGTAGAGTTCTAAGCTGTATTGATTGTTTTCTTGCACTACTTTTAAAGTTGTTTCTTTGTAATAAACTTGGGTGGGATCTTCATTGCTGTACAACGTCTCCTTTAGTCGCTCTAAAGCTGCTAGCCCGCACATTTCTTCAGAATACAAAGGAACTTCTTTTACTGGTAGCGGATGGAAATTTTCATGAATTTCTTGGCGGTGTTGCTCTTGATTTTCCTTCCAACGCTTGAAGAAGGGATCTTGAACTTCGGCGGGGATAATTCTATTTGCTACAACTAGATCGGTTGCTACGTTGTACAAACTAAGATAGGCATGAGCGCGGAGCGATTCTTTGATCACCATTTTTTCGGGATTGGTGACTAAACGTACCGAAGTTTGAGTATTGTCGGTTAATACTTTCTCTAATGCCTCAATCTGCTCGTAAAACTCATAAGGAGCGTCCATTACTTCCTTATTGGGTAAGGAAAAACCAGCAATAGGTTTAAAGAATGGTTCTACTAAAGGTCTTAAGGCTACTGAGATATTTTGCAAGGGCTTATAAAAGCGGCGCATATACCAGCCGCTAACTTCTGGCAAACTCAAAAGTCGCAAAGCTGTACCTGTAGGGGCTGAATCAATAATTAAAACGTCAAATTCGCCTTCGTCGTAATGGCGTTTCATGCGTACTAGCCCAAAGATTTCATCCATACCTGGAAGAATTGCTAGTTCCTCAGCTTGTACGCCGTCTAAACCACGAGCTTGCAAGACTTGCGTAATATAGCGTTTAACTGCTCCCCAATTGCCTTCTAACTCCATCAGCGCATCTAATTCGGCTCCCCAGAGATTCGGGCGCACTTGTTGCGGGTTGTGTCCTAGTTCTAGGTCAAAACTATCTGCTAGAGAATGAGCGGGATCGGTACTTAGTACGAGGGTGCGATAACCAAGTTCAGCACAACGCAGTCCTGTAGCAGCCGCTACAGAGGTTTTCCCAACTCCCCCTTTACCTGTCATGAGGATTACGCGCATAGATAGTTTTATCCTGTCTGAGAATTTGTAATATTTATTTACTTTATCAACTTTGAGAAAATGCGATCGCCCTATTCAAGAGAATCGGCGGTTGGAAACCGCACGCCAGTCCACACGGGCGGGTGCTGGTACGCACATGGCTGGCTTTTCTACACAGACAAAACCTGCGTAGGCGGGTTAAAGAAGCTCAGTGCAATTTGTTCATTTGCTTTGAGAACGGCGGAAAAATAAGTGTTGCTTCAAGACATCAAGGCGTGAACAATTCCAATAATCAATATGGGATGCAATTAATTCGTCCTGGTTGACTTTTAATTCGCTCCAGCCTGGAACAGCAATGCGCGGTTTCCAAGGTAAGGGGGTATTCCAGCTTAAAGTCCATTGCATTTTGATGATATCCTCCTCGCGGGAAATATCGTGTAAATCCATTTTGACTGCAATAAAAAAGGTATCGATAAACTTAATCATCGCTTTGTACTTGTTTATGCCGCGAAATTTAGTCATCGGGTCTTGAAAGAAAATATCTGGCGCATAGATGCTGTATGTTTGATTGGTGGGAAAGTGCTGATAGTCGCCCGTGAGAATGCTAACTAAATCCATAAAATTTTATGTTTGCGACCAGAGACGTTCTAATTGTTGCCGCCAAGCTGATAATGTTTGTTCGCGAGATTCTGAGCTTTGTTCGAGGTCGCCTAATATACCTTCTTCATAAAAACGGTCTAGAGTTTGCAATGTTGCTTCTAGAGTTTGCCCTTGTTGTTTGGCTGTTTGGACAATTTGACCGATACGAGTTTCTACTAATTGATTGAATACGCCTGTTAAGCCTATTTGGTGTAAGGATATCAAACGCGCGATCGCCTGCGCTAGATCTGTTTGCGCCAAACTCTCGCGGTTGTGCTGATACACGCCCCAAATTACACCTTGATGTAAGGCATAGCGTACTTCTTGAGTGTCATCAAAATTTGACTCTAAAAACTGCTCCATAAATGGTTGCGCTACTTGAGCAGAAATGATCGGCAGCAATACTCGCAGCCAAGACTGATCTTCTGATAGTAATACTAATATCCGAAAATTGGCACTTTCTACTTGCCACGAACCAGGTGCAATTGTTGTTATTGCTGCTGGCTCAAATAATTCTACGAGCGTAGTAGCAACTTCTTGAGGTGTCATAGTTTTGTGTGTGAGCAAGGGAATAGGGGGAAGGGGGAGGGTAAGAGTTTTTTAACCTTTTCTGATGTTAATTAATTTTAAAATTGACTACTTGTATCGTGGGGTGGGTTTTCAATTACTTTAGACACGAAAAAATCCCTAGCGATCGCCAGGGATTAATCGAATTTTTAACTGCTAATTTCTAGACGAACCACTCTGGTACAGCCTCTTCTTTAGTATTGGTGTTGCGCGATGGTGTCTCGCGATTGAACTTCATATGAATTGAGCGGGTTTGTTCGCCATCAACTGCGACAGCTTGAATTGGGTAATCGATTAAACCATCTTGGAATGACATCTGGAAGCGGAAAGTGCCATCTGGATTTAGTTTGATCGGACGACCGCCAATTGTTACAGTCGCATCTGGCTCAGTTGCACCATAAACAATCAATTCAGCATCAGCAACTAACCAGAATTGACGAGGACGAATTGGAGCCATTGAAGCGAAGCCTGCGCCAGACATGCCTACGCCAGACATAGTTAAGCCAGATGTGGTAGGAACTGCCCACATACCAACACCAGAGGGGAAGACGTAGGAACTTATACTTTGCTCGTGCATGGGTGCTTGCTGCATCGAACCGAATAGAGAACCTGCAACCCTTTGGGCTTCTGCGCCTTGAGCCATATCAAAAATACTGTCATAAATTTGGTTGCCGTAAGCAGTACCTTGCTGCTGTGCGGCGGCTGTCGCTTCCATGCGTTTTGCTGGCGGTACTAGTTCGTACAATGTTTTACCGCGCAAGTCTTCTTCAAAGTTAACGGTAATAAATTGGTCTTCAATCCAGTCGCTCGGATAAACAGGCGGAACGTGGACAGGGATAGAACGAGCTAATACTAGCCAGCGACCGTCAGCACAACGATAACCGATATCGACAACATATGAGCGATCGCTCACTGGAATCGGCAAGTACCATTCCCGCGCTAATTCGTCGCAAGGATATTCCTGGATGCTGTGAGGACTTTGGTACTCAATATTAATGTCAGTAACGTCATAAATCCGCAGCGCAAGTTGTTGTCCTCCTTGCCGACGCATTTCTTCTTTATGCTCGTTGGGGATATCCCAGTAAGTGTATGACCATTGGGGATCGCGGGGCATAAGGACAATTCGACTTTCACCATAGCCAGAAGGCAAATCGGCTAAACCCTCATCTACATCAGCAAGGGAGCCTCCAAGACGATCTTCTTGACCTAGTTCAAATTTCGCTGCTTCCACTGCTTCTTGTGCCTCCAGTGTTTGAGATGGGATAACAGAAACTTTCGTGCGCTGGACTTGTTGAATTGCCGCCAGCAGTTGCGATTTACGCATTCGGCTATAACGAGAGATGCTGCATTCGCTGGCAACTTTGCGCAGTTGCCGCAGGGTCATCTCCTCTAAGGGTGGGCGTTCTTTTGCCATGATTGTTTTCTCCGATAGACTGTCGATCTTTTTTCTTCGCGGCAAAAACTTCGTTTAACTAGTGACACTAGAACCGCAAGTTATGCAATTTTTACGCTCGATTTGATAGCGGTCTACGGTCTTACTTACAGCCAATGAGCCTAATTAAACTTGACTGTTTGAAAATGCTTGATAACAGCATTTCTTTGGGATCGCGGGGATCGCTTTGTTAATAAATATTTAGCTCAAAGCCTAAGTAGAGATCAAGGGGTTATATTAGCTTTTTTCAGGCTTTTGACGTGTTTATTACGCTTGCAGGGATCGCTATGTCATTGTTTCATAACATTTATTGCAAGTGACCAAAACAAATGTCACGAAAATACAACAATACTGACTTCAGCGAAAAATTATCTGTAGTAGATTAGTATGATAAAAATTAGAAATGAACTACCTAGCTCACTTATTTTTAGCTAACGATACGCCAGAGTCTTTGCTTGGTAATCTTTTAGGAGACTTTGCTAAAGGTTCGGTTGAGTGCTTATATACTGCTGAAATCAGAAAAGGTATTGAGTTGCATAGAAGGGTAGATACCTATACTGATGCTCATCACATATTTCGCGCTAGTAAAAAATTGATTGCCAAGCAAAGACGTAGACTCTCTGGGATCATGGTTGATGTTTTCTACGATCATTTTTTGGCTAGACATTGGAGCGAATATTCAGATGTACCGCTAGATAATTTTTCTAGTCGCGTTTACAAAATATTGGCAGATAATCAAGCAATATTACCCGAATCTTTGAGGCTAATAGTTCCGAGAATGAAAACTTATGACTTATTAGGATCGTACAAAGAGATTCAGGGAATTGATATTGCGCTCAAGAGAATAGCTACTAGAATCAAGTGGCATAATAATTTAGGAGATGGCATAGAAGATTTACTTGCAAATTACCAACAAATTGAAGCTGATTTTTGTGCTTTCTTTCCAGAAGTAATAAACTACGCTAATACTTATTGCTATCAAGAGTAGTTTCGCAAGAGCAATATAACAGTAAATGTTGTCTCAACTTTAACCTCACTATTAACTGCGATTTGCCCTTTATCATCTTTTCACAATTGCTAACCCTAAACTAGTACCAGGAACAGTACAGGAACAGTATCAGTATTTTCAGTACGACTGAAAGGGTGAAATAGTTGCTGTTGATATTCTTGGGGAATGCTAATACCTGAATTTTGAATTTAAAAAATTAAGCATATTAGCGATCGCCTAATATTTAGGCTTTGCTGCTTATTTACATCTACCCCTCTACCTGCTAGCGTTGAACATCTTATTACAACAATTAAAGCAACAGAATGAAAGCAAATGTTAAGCAGATTTCTAAAAACTACACTGTTTTAATTAGCTTATTTTCTGCTGTTTTAAAGGAAAAGCAAGTATTTTTTACAGAAATTACTTTTTAACTAAGAGTAAAATTGCATTACTTTATTAGGTAATTTCAGGGTATAATGTAACAAATAATTAATAATTTTTAGTTTATTTGTAAAGAAATTCTTAAAGGTGTATTACTCATAAGCAATTTTTAGCGATAGTATAAGCTAACTTGGAGAAATGTTAAGAAAAATATTTATAATCTTATTTAATACATAGCTAAAGAGCTATTACAGGCTAAATTTCTGAAAATTACGCTGGCGATCGCAAAGTTTAGTTGCCGACTTCTTCAAGAACTTTTAAGCTATGTGTAGGTAGGTAAAACATTTTTGTAAATTCTGATTCAAATTGTAAATTTGGACAAACAGCTTTCTAAACCTCATTTCATTCAGCAGCTAGCATTATTGGCTATGGCGGCGCTGCTGACACTGCTAATTGTGCTTTTTGGCATTCATCTGATTCAGCTATCCGATCCTTATATCAAAAGCGTGCTGACACATCCAGGCGACTTAGTACAAGGACAAGCAATTTTTCAAATGAACTGTGCGGGTTGTCACGGCTTGCAGGCAGATGGTAGTGTAGGTCCTAGCTTGCAAGGAGTTTCCAAACGCAAATCTCGTTATGGATTGATTCGCCAAGTTACTAGCGGCGAAACTCCTCCTATGCCTCAATTTCAACCTAGCGTTAAAGAAATGGCAGATTTGCTCAAATACTTAGAAACATTGTAAAATTTCGCTTGATGTCTTAATTGAGCGAGTTGTCAAAATTCAGTTCGTTAATTTTTAGGATTTACGGGTCATTTCAAACAAATTTTGGGCGTTATTACCCTTAAATCCATTGAAAAGCTCTCGTTTACCTGGCTCTAATTCAACTATACTGCGCTCGGCAAGTTCGTAATAAGCATAAGTCCAAGGAATTTGGACTACTTTATCGCTGCTGTCATCCGAAACAGAAACCATCTCATTAACAGCAAAAGTCGCAGTCTGGCGCAAACCACTACCAGTGCTACCTTCAATTTCTGCTTTCATAGGTATGCCTAATTCTGATAGGGCTTTGGCGGTACTTTCTATATCTGGGTATCGAGGAGTATTTTGGCAATTGATATAGGCTGTAAAGTGATTGACTGCGTAGCCGTGCAGCAATACCCATGCCCCATATTGGGTAACTGCATTTACTTCTTTAACTACTGACAGTTTAGGAGACAACCAAGGGCGGGTAAAGACTTGAGTAATTTCTAAATCTGACGTGGCAACTAATTTCTTGAGCGTTGATAGGTCTAAGATAGAAGGAGAACTTACTGTTTGATGGATTAAAGACGCGATCGCATCCGGTAATTCTTCAACTACCAGTTCGCTAATAAATAATTTGGGCAAATTGTCGGGGTGTTGGTAGTGACGGGCGTAAAGTTTGGTTTGCGTAAATGTATATTCTCCAGCTACCGCGTACCCTAAAGCTTCAGCAATAGTTCCTAAATAGTCAATGCCTAAGTTTTTCCCACCGATAGATAGCCGCAAAGAACGGAATGCAATGTGATCATTGGCAACTGTTCCCCCAGCATCTAAAATCATTTGCTGGTAGGTTTGAGCATAAGTTACTCTAGCAATATAGTTCTGCCATAATTTATCCCAAAGCTGACGGGCAAATTCGCTGTTCATAATATTTCTGCCAATAAATCGCTAAGAATTTGTAAGGCAACTTGAATTTGTATGCTATCGATAACTAAAGGCGGACAAAATCTAATCGCAGCTTTGCCACAGCCGAGTAGTAATAAGCCTTTATAGAAAGCACCGTCAACAATGCGATCGCGCAAGTTAGAATCAAGATTACCGCTACTATCTAATAAATCGATTGCTACCATCAGCCCTTTTCCTCGCGGTAAGGAAACGCAGTCATATTTAGCTGCAAGTTGGGTTAATCCTGAAAGTAATAACTCACCCATATTCTGGGCATTATCTATCAAGCTTGTTTCTAATAGTTGCAATGTAACATTAGCCGCAGCGCAAGCTACTGGATTGCCGCCAAAAGTTGTAGCATGAGATCCTGGTGTCCAAGTCATAATTTCTGGACGCGCTAGGATTGCACCTAGAGGTAAACCGCTAGCAATGCCTTTAGCCAACGTAACAATATCAGGCATAATATCCCAATGTTGAATCGCAAATAGGCGACCAGTTCTACCCATACCCGACTGCACTTCATCTACTATCATCAAGATGCCATAGCGATCGCATATACTGCGAATTCTTGCTAAAAAACCATCTTCCGGCACAATATAACCGCCTTCACCTTGGATTGGTTCAACAATAATTGCAGCAATTTCCTGGGGCGGTAATACAGTAGAAAATAACTTTTCTTCTAAATAATCTAGCCCTGCATGAGTGCCATAGGGAATATGAGTTATTCCTGGTAACAAAGGTCCAAATCGCTGCCTTTGCACTATTTTAGAACTAGTTAAAGACATTGCTCCATAGGTGCGTCCGTGAAAAGCGCCTAAAAAAGCAACTATTGAAGCGCGCCCTGTATAATAACGAGCGAGTTTGATTGCACCTTCATTTGATTCTGCGCCAGAATTGGTAAAAAATACTTTAGCACGCGCCCCACTTAAAGGCAGAGGGAAAGGACTACGGGCGGCTAATTTTTCAGCTAATTCTACCATTGGCTCGTAGTAAAAATCCGTTCCTGACATGTGTAGCAATTTAGCAGCTTGGTTTTGAATTGCTTTAACTACTTCTATGTGGGAGTGTCCAGTAGATGCGACAGCAATTCCCGCTGTCATGTCTAAAAATACATTGCCGTCTACATCTTCAATAATGCAGCCTTCGCCTCTTGCTGCTACTAAGGGATAACCACGAGTATAGGAAGGTGACGTAACAGCGCGATCGCGTTCGATGATACTACGAGCGCGAGGACCTGGTAAAGTAGTTATCAAACGCGGAATATGCGGTAAAGGGCGATTAGTTGGCAGACTTAGCATATTGTAGGTTCTTCCTTGAGTAAAACTGCGATCGCATCAGTTTCATATCTCGTTATCAACTAGAAACCGTCTTCATAAATAAATTTATATTTGCGAATATATATTTGTTCTGTGTCTGAGATAGCACAATTAGCTTTATAAAGCCAGGATTGAAGTCAGAATTTTTATGCTGTTTTGCCTAATGATTAGCTATTGGGTATTAAAAGCAACCCTTGCGAGATATATGCACTACTAGTAATTAGCCTAGAATTGTAATTCAAGTAAAATTGCTCTATATACCTTCCACTTTTATTAGTGCGAAATTCTATGTTTTTATTAATTGTTGCTGTAGCTGTTGTGATTCTAGGGTCGGCTACCTGTTCTGGTGTAGAAGCTGCATTATTTTCAGTTTCGGCTTTGAGGGTAAGACAGTTAGCACAAACAAATAATCGTTCAGCAGTAGCACTTTTAGCCATTCGGGAAAATATGAATCGACCGATTGGTAGCATTGTGGTGCTGAACAATATTTTTAATATAGTTGGTAGTATTGCGATCGCAGGAATTGCTGAATCTATACTCGGAAGTACAGCAATAGGTATATTTTCAGGATTTTTAACTTTTCTCATTATCGTTTTTGGTGAAATTATCCCGAAAACTTTGGGCGAACGCTACGCAGAAGGAATATCTTTAGTAGCTGCTTTACCTGTCACCGCACTTACTTTTGTACTTACACCTTTGGTGTGGGTAATCGAAAAAGTTACATCACCTTTTACTAAAGGTAGAAAACGTCAAACTACTGACGAGACGGAAATTAAGTTTTTAATTAATATTGGGCAGGAAGAAGGGATTATTGCTGGCGAAGAAGCAGAGATGATTCAAAAAGTTTTCATGTTAAACGATTTGACAGCATCAGAATTAATGACACCTAGAACAACATTAACTTATGTACGTGGCGACCTAAGTTTACACGATAGTAAAAGAGATATTATTGCTTCCCAACATACTAGAATTATTGTGGTTGGAGAATCTATTGATGAAGTAATTGGAGTAGCTTTAAAAGATGAATTACTAACAGCAATAATTGAAGGCAAGCAAGAACAAAAATTAGCTACATTAACTCGAAAAGTTAGCTTTGTACCTGAAACAATTAGTGCAGATAAACTGCTCAAAGAATTTCAAAAAGCCCGCGAACATCTTGCTGTAGTAGTAAATGAATATGGTGTGGTTGCAGGTGTAGTAACGCTAGAAGACGTGCTAGAAGTAGTAACAGGTGAGATTGTCGATGAAACAGATAGAATTGTTGACCTGCAAGCAATGGCAAAAAAGAAACTAGAAAGAATGTTGCAATTTAGAAATGCTAGACAATAGAATTGATACAAAATTATCAGGCAGCTAAAAACTGCGACTGAACAATCAAGTAGCAAAGCCGCGTGGGTTTTCATCTGCGTTTATCAGCGTCCATCTGCGTTCGCAAATTATTGCCCTTTAACCATAATTCTAAGTCCGATTATCAATTTGGGCGCGTTGCAAGCTACCAGAAAAATCCACATAAACAGTCTTCCACTCAGTAAACACATCCAAAACAGTAGTTCCAGCCTCGCGGTGTCCGTTCCCTGTTTGCTTAACACCACCAAAAGGTAAATGTACTTCCGCACCAATAGTAGGACCATTGATATAAGTAATCCCAGCTTCAATATCGCGCATCGCTTGAAAAGCGCGGTTCACATCGCGGGTATAAATTGAGGAAGATAAACCATAAGGCGTATCGTTGAGAATTGCGATCGCATCTGCAAATGAATCTACCTCAATCAGCGCTACTACAGGTCCAAATATCTCTTCTGTCGCAATTCGCATCTGCGGATTAACATTGTCAAGAATAGTCGGCTGAAAAAAGTAGCCGTGTTGCAACTCTCCATCTTTAGCTATTTCCCCACCAATTAATACTTTAGCTCCTTCATCGCGGGCAATTTCTAAGTAATTACTAACACGTTGGAGTTGGTGGGAATTAATTAATGGTCCTATTTCAGTAGATGGGTTATTACCAGCACCTAAACGCAACTTGCTAGTACGTTCTAGCAGCATACTTGTAAATTTTTCTTTGATATCGTGGTGCAAAATCAAGCGGCTAGTAGCAGTGCAACGCTGCCCAGTAGTACCAAATGCGCCCCATAATGCCCCTTCTAAGGCAAGTTCCAAGTCAGCATCATCCATGACGATTTGAGCATTTTTACCGCCCATTTCCAGGCAAACGCGCTTGTGAGTGCGTCCGCAAGTCGCTCCTACATATGCACCCGTTTGCGAAGAACCTGTAAAAGATACCAAGTCAACGCCAGGATGTTCGACTAAAGCTGCACCTACTTCCGCACCGATACCGTGAACTAAATTGACAACTCCTGGAGGAAACCCAGCATCGTGACAAAGCCGGACTAAAAAAGTAGCGCAAGCTGGAGTATCTTCCGCAGGTTTCAGGATAATTGTATTACCGCAGACAAGTGCAGGAAAAGCTTTCCAACAAGGAATAGCAACAGGAAAATTCCAGGGAGTAATCAAGGCGCATACTCCTACAGGCATTCTTACAGTCATCGCAAACTTATTTGGCATTTCTGAAGGCGTTGTCTGCCCAAATAAGCGCCGCCCTTCTCCCGCGTTATAAAAGGCGCAATCTATGCCTTCTTGGACATCTCCCCGCGCTTCTGTGATAGGTTTGCCCATTTCCTGACTCATTAATTGGGCAAGTTCCTCCTTGCGATCGCCTAATAATTCCCCTAATCTAAACACAAGTTCGGCGCGTGCGGGTGCGGGAACTAAGCGCCAACTCTTGTAAGCAATCCTTGCAGCTTCAACAGCTTTATCTACATCAACTCCACTAGAACGCGGAAAAATTGCAACTATTTGGCGATTATCCGCAGGATTTCGGCTTTCTAAAGTAGCTGCCGATTTTGCTTGCAGCCATTCGCCATTAATATAATTTTGACACGTTTGCGGGGCGGTCATAGTCAAGACCTCCAGCTATAATTTGCTTTTAGTCTCGCTTAAGAAACAAAACTGGTCAAGTTATGAGCTAAATTGCTGGCTGTAATAATGAGCATATTGGCGAGAAAGTGCTAATAACTCTTCATGAGTACCTGATTCTACTACTTGACCTTTTTCAATTACTAAAATGCGATCGCTTCTTCTGACTGTAGTTAAACGGTGAGCAATAATAAATACTGTACGGTTACGCATAATTCGCTCCAATGCTTCTTGTACCAAAGCTTCAGATTCAGAATCTAGCGCTGAAGTTGCTTCATCTAAAATAAGTATTCTGGGATTAAGTAAAACAGCACGAGCGATCGCAAGTCTTTGTCTTTGTCCGCCTGATAAGTTTACACCTCTTTCCCCTACCCAAGTGTAGTAACCATCTGGCAATTGACTAATAAATTGATCAGCGTTAGCAACTTTGGCAGCGGCTTGCACTGCATCCATATCAAAGTTAGTTTGTCCAAAAGCAATATTTTGGGCAACTGTACCAGAAAATAATACAGTTTCTTGAGGTACGATGCCAATTTGTTGCCGCAAGCTACTTAGCGTCACATCTTGAATATTAATGCCATCAATAAAAATGTCCCCAGACGAGGGATTGTAAAAACGAGGTAGTAAGTTGACTAGAGTAGTTTTACCCGCCCCAGAAGCCCCTACTAGAGCGATCGTTTCTCCAGGCAATGCCAATAAGCTTAAGTCTTTTAATACAGGTTGTTCGTGCTTGTAGGCAAAGCTGATGCGACGATATTCTACTTTACCCGATACTTTGGGCAGGGCGATCGCATTTGGCTTTTCTACTACAGTAGGTGCGATCGCCATAATCTCAAATACCCGATCTACCGATGCCTCGCCTTGCTTGAACTCGTTATAGTTATTAGTTACATGACTAATCGGATCGAGTAATATTATCCCCGCTGTCAAAAAGCTAAAAAACTTCGGTATTGTTAAGTTGCCTTGGGCAATTTGCCAACCGCCAATACATAGTAGTATCAATATGCTTAAAGCTTCCAAAAATCCGACAATTGGAATCTGAATTGCCTTTAATCTTTCGGCAGAGTACTTCGCTTGACGGCTAGCTTCTGCTTCATGGCTAAATCTCGCGATTTCGTAATTTTCTGCTGCAAAAGCTTGGACTAAGCGAATGCCGCTAAATACTTCTGTTAAAATTGCCGATAAGTTGGAGACGCGATTTTGACTGCGATGAGAATATTTGCGTAATCTTTCGCCAAACCAACCAATCAATACTCCCATCAGCGGCGCAACTATTAGCAAAGCTAGCGTTAGCTGCCAATTGAGGTAGATCATGTAGATGGGAATTGCAATTAACTGAAGTACGCACGGAACAAAGTCGTGAAATAGTTTATTGACTACTTCCCCAACTCTGTCTACATCTTCCGTGAGGCGGTAAGACAAGTCTCCAGCTTTGGTAGTTTCAAAGTAACTGAGGTTGAGTTTATGCATATGGGCATAAACTTGCTTGCGGACATCTAATGCAACCTTCAAAGCTGCTTTAGCCATGAATATATCTTGCCCAGATTGAGACACCCCTCTAACTAAAAATACACCTAATGCAACAGCCGCTACTTGAGCGATCGCTTTTACATTACCTTCTGCAAAAGGAGTTGGCAATTTCCCTGCTAAATGACTTAGGTATAAAGTAGCGATTACATACC
>QQTW01002189.1_pt1 | contig 14103 bp, 13 predicted proteins | sample 1904831 | NCBI WGS metagenome assembly QQTW01 (sample SAMN09435610, study PRJNA476489) | Subsurface metagenome, whole genome shotgun sequencing project. | reverse complement strand
CCGATTCAGTGGATGGCGCACGGTTGCTGTAGCATGGCCGTCCTATCTCAAGGCTTGGGCATTTTTGACTTGTATCTCAACATCATCGCAGCCCTCCTCCCCTTCAGGGAACCTCCGATGGACTATCGAATAACGTTGTACCATTATTTTCTAGACACTATATTCGGGCATGTTCTACTCTTCCATTGCCATCTTTAGGCCTTTGATGCAGATTCTTCCTCGTTGTGATTGAGCGTCGAGTCTCGAATGCTCTCATTCGCTATTTGTTATAACCAGAATTTGACACATTCACTTCCGTGATTACTACAATCTTGGAATCCAGATAGCGATGCTTGAAACTCAGTCATTCATACAAATCGATCGATAGATCATCTGAATGATCCCGCGATTGCTGGGATTTGTCTCTGAGGCTCCCCAAAAGCAGAGTCCAACCAGTCATCAGACTTCGTTCGCTAAACAGCCCATCATCATACACTCATTAAGGATTGATATAAACTTCACCTTCATCTCTTCTGGATTCAGAGTAATAAGGGATCTAGATTGTCCATGTTTTCCAAGTCTCGTAAGGCTTCGAAGGCAGAGAGCCTGCAACAATCCAGGCCTCTCAGCCGTCCCAAGTCCAGTCGGACACTCCATACACCAGAGACTTGGCCATGGACTTCAGGCCGCATGATGGGAATCTCTCTATTCCTTGGATCGTCCTCGACGTTGATACTCTCAGCGCTATCATCAGCATAGTCATAAGCCAACCTTACTCTTATTCATGCCTCATGAGGCTTTGTTCCAGACCCTTTGGGAGTATGCACGGGTCCGTGCGCTGTCGTCTCACCGCCTTCGGTTCGGCCCGCACTTTCTGCCGCTTTGTCTCTATTTACTTCCAAGCAAAAGTCGCGTGTACGTGTTACAGCTTCACCATCAATGCAGAAGGTTCTGCATAGTAGTCCATGATTGTTTGGTCGCAGAGGCATGCTTGCCACGTGTTAGGCCTTACTTCTGGATCTACGACTAACAATGCGCTGCATTGTCATCTAATTTTCCTCCAGAACAGAATATACCGAAGTGGGTTTAGGGCTTGCAAAACCTGTGTCTATCTACGAGTTATGATGTATTAGATATGTATGCTCTCTGCGTCGAACTCAGCAGCTCTTTCGAGACGAGATTTGTGCGCGTTCCGCTTGCCTACCATCCATCTTGTCTCTCACCCTTCCATGGTTGAGATGAACTTGACTTTTGGCACCAAGAGAAAGAGAGAGTATGATGATATCGACAAGCGGGAAGCAAATGTCAACGGAGAGGAAGACCAGGGATCGGAGGATGCTGCCGCCATCGACTGGAGCACTACGATAGCGGACCTGCCACCAAAGCGACGACAGATCTCTCGATTGATTGGAATTCGTCTGCCAGAGATGGTCTTCCCGAAGTCTCAGTATGCAGGCTGGCAACCTCCACTGCCAATCACGCACGAGAAGGATGTTCTAGTAGAGTTTTTGGTAATGATGTCCGCCCTGTGGCCTGGAAACGCTGACACCGGATAGGAAGCTCTCTCCAAGAAGCCCTCAAAGAAGAACTATGATGACGATACCGTACGAATACCTGATGAACCATCATACCACTCCTTCAAGTTAACAGACTTCTCCATCTACCTTCCCAGCCAAGGAAAGCATCCGAATGAGTTCGCCTCGCTCCACAACCTCTACGCTCGGAAAGGGCATACCACATATCTCTTTGACGGCGTTCTCTGTCATGGATCTATTCGCTGCTATGTCCAGAAGGTGCCGTTTGAAATCTTGTCGATCGGAGGATATAAGGACACAGAGCGGCACACAGTCGGAGCTGACATTTGGATTCAATCAGCGCGATCGCGCTTGAAGAACGTGTGGTATGAGCTCGGCCAGCCTTCTGTGGAGTATGAAAGATACCACCGACCTTTCTTATGGCTTGCAGACCTCTCCAAGCACTTTGTGGACTTCTTGGACAATCATGATAGGGTTACATTACATGATTTCAAATCAGATTTCTTCTCTTGGATGGACACCTTGCATGGCCAAGACTATGCTTTCAACCAATGGCTTGCGGAGTATCAAGGTACGGATTTTCGCCGTGCCATAGCCGCGTACCCGGACTTTCTTTGGAACCAGGCGCGAGATGTCGATTGTGATGGTTTCGAGAAGCATCCGCTGTCTGTGCAAGCCAATCCCAAGTATCTCAGCTATGTCACGGCCCATATAGGTACCGAGAAGCTAACAAATGTTACTCCGTACGTCTACGACTGCTTCGAAAGCACATCATGGGGAAGGTTTATGGTACCACGAAGGCCGTCTCCTGGAGTTCTGGATCCGAGAAATGGTCGGGGAAGAGATCTACGACATTACAGGAGCGATGCACGCACAGACAAAGGAATAACACCGGTGAAGGATTGTGGACCCACGACTACTTTCATCTCATCCCGCAACACCGCATCGCATAAGCACACCGCATTGGCATCAGCACATGTGGGAGTCGGTGACGTTGTCGGAGTATTAAAGGACAGGGAAACTGCGTGGAAGGGCAAGGCCGAAGTGTGGTTTGCATACGTTCAGGCTCTGAACGTGAGTAAGAGCGGTGATACAGCCCTGGATGTTATATGGCTCTATGCACCTAATGATACCACTTGCTCGGACGGCCGCTATCCATTCACCAACGAACTCTTCTTCTCCGACAATTGCAATTGTGGAGACGCCCAGCTTAAATTAGCCGACGTTATTTGTCGAGTCTCCGTAGCCTTCTTCTCTGGACCAGAGGACTCAAAAGCCGAGTACTTCATACGCCAAAAGTACACACACGAAGAGACCTTCGTCACCCTGAAGAGATCCGACTTGCGGTGCTTTCATAAGTCTCAGTCGAAAACATCGAGAATGGAAGAGATGATGGAGACGTTTAAAAAAGGAGATGCGGTGCTCATCCTCAAGCGGAACCGTCTAGAGACAGCAGAAATTGTCGCCTTCGGTCAATCAAGCCTGTCAAAGAACATACAGGTCCGACATTTCCTGCGAGCTCAGGACTTTGATTCCAAGGCAAGACCTAATGAATTGGTTTATACAGACGACGTCATTTCAATACCAGCCTCTACTGTTGATCGCCGATGTCATGTGCGCTTCTATACGACTGAAGACCTTAGAGAGGGACGGATTCCGCCACCTTACAATCGTGACGGCACTGCAGATGCTTACTACATCACACGCCGCCAATCTCAGTCCCATTATCAGATGTTGGAGCCTTTGCAGAGACCGTTTCCCAGCTCTCTGATACAGGGCTTTGATCCAAGCGAATCACCTGTCAAAAAGGTGATGAACGGCATGGACCTCTTCTGCGGTGGAGGCAACTTTGGCCGTGGCTTGGAAGAAGGAGGTGCCGTCCTGAACAAATGGGCAGTCGATTGGGACAACGCAGCCATGCACACCTACAGTGCTAACCTGAGCAGGATTACACACCTCTACAACGGCTCTGTTAACGACTATCTCGCCCAAGCCATGAAAGGGTCATCTGCTGAAGGCATCGCTAAGGTGGGGGAAGTTGACTTCATATCGGCCGGCAGCCCATGTCAAGGCTTCTCATTAGCAAATTTGACCAGGGATAGCGAAAAAGCCCTCAAGTACTGCTCAATGGTAGCTTCAGTGGCAGCATTTATCGATTTCTACAGGCCAAAGTATGCTCTACTGGAAAACGTAACATCCATGGCCCCAAAGGGTGCTCAAGACAACAAGGAAAACGTCTTCTCACTCATGCTTTGTTGCCTCGTTGGAATGGGTTATCAAGTTCAACAATTTCACCTGGACGCCTGGAGTTTCGGAAGCGCACAGAGCCGGTCAAGGTTATTCATATCCATCGCTGCTCCCGGCCTTCAGCTCCCTTCACATCCCGTACTCTCACACTCCCATCTTCCTCGAACAACACAACGAAGCATCGGTAAAGGCGCAAACGGCCTGGGCTTCGGATTCCGCCAGTTCTGCACTACTCCGTTCGAGTATGTCACCGCTGCTGAAGCGACCTCCGACCTCCCATACCTTGGAGACAACCGACCTGGAGTTTGCATCCCTTACCCAGATCATCGGACTTCCCGCATAGAGAGTACTCATAACCGAATACTAGTCTCTCATATCCCGCGATTCCCCTTTGGAGAGACGTTCATGACTGCGTATCGACGAGGCCGTATGAGCGCTCCGCAGGTCGAGAAATATCCCTTGGGGAACAGCGTGCGTGGTAACGCAAAGGCAAGAGCTTGGGGCCGCTTGCGACCTGACGGTTTATTTCCGACAATCGTAACCGCCATCCACCCACAAGACGGACGCACTGGTACGACCCTTCACTGGAATGAACATCGGTTGTTGACCGTCATGGAGGCTCGGCGCGCGCAGGGTTTCCCGGACGATGAGGTCTTGATCGGGTCGCCAGCAACTCAGTGGAAGATCATCGGGAACAGCGTGGCGCGTCCGGTGGCGCTGGCTTTGGGCATGGCGCTGAGAACTGCTTGGCTTGCGAACGGTTCTGATGAGGGAGATGAAGACCACCTAGAACAAAAAGCTCCATCTCATTTAACGGGTACGACAATGCGGGCACCTGCAAAGGCCAAGCTCTACATAGATCTCACCACCTCCTGAAGTTCCCCTAAACACTTCTACAGAGTCGAGCAGCATCCAGGTCAACGCTTTCGACGCTATGAGGAAGGCCAGATAGTACAGAAACCATATTTTGCGTTATTCCAACGATCTCACGATGTACTTGCAAACGACGTGTATCGAATTCGCCAGCTTCACTGGTACAGCTAGTGCTCCACATGGCCATTGTACGAGTATCTCGTCTACGGTAGCTAGAGTGCTTAACACGATACCGTCATTGTTTCTCTAGACCAAACATCCAACTATGTCTGCTGCGTGATAGTGAGACCCTCTATTCCGACCTGTACCAGGACTATCCAATGCTGGCGCTGAGCCTGCCCCAAGAGAGGGGAAAGGGCTCCACGCTCTCGTACCGAACGCTCGCCCATGTAATCCTATATACACCTCATGACCAAAAAAGGCACTCAGAATTATACAGAATCCCACTGTACACCTCCCTCCCTGCACTCCACCAACTCAAAACCAACACCAACGTGACACCAACCACTGACACCATTACATCCACAGACACAACTTCCCACTCGCCGTCCCGCCCGCAACCCAATTATTCCGCGGATGAAACACCGCCACAGCCGGCACGGCCGTGATATTGGGACTCCCCAGTTGTGCGAGTTGGTGCCCAGTTGATGTATAGATATCGACAAAGCGATTCATATTCCCGATGCAGAATTTCTGGATGTCGGACGAGGGTTCGGCTTGCCATTGGGCGCGGAGGCTGTACGCAGAGGGGCAACGTCAATAAATGTAGCTCGCAAGGGAAGGAAAAGGAAAGTTGGCCGGAGTGACGAACATAGTGACCCAACGACCCGTCTGGTTATTATGCCTGATCGTCGTCGTCGGCTCCATTTCCACCTCGTCAAGCGCCCTGCCAGTCTCCCATGACCCCGCGTCCGGGAAAGAATGGATCTTGATCGTATCGTCGTACGATGCCGTCGCCACCTGGCCGGCCGCATTGAACGCCGCGTGCGAGACGGACAGGCGCGATTCGTGCTCGCCGATCACAGCCGGCGTGCGGTTCTCGCCGCGACCGCTGATGTTTCGCAGGTCCCAGAGTCGCAGGTACCGGTCCAAGGACGCGGTGGCTACGATGTGTGGATGGCGAGGGTGCAGCGAGAAGCCGCCGATCTTCTTGTCCGAGAGCTGGTACATCTGCGTGCTTTTCGGATCGCGCATGTCGTGCTTGCCGAAGGCGCCGTCGAGACTCGAGAAGTAGAGAACGTGTGGGTCTGTGCTGGCGATTTCGACGCCGGAGAGTGGCGCTTCGATATCGGCGGAGGTCGGAGCGTAGACTTCGACTGCGCGGCCGGCGGCGAGGTCGAGTCTGCGGATCGAGGAGTCGTACGAGGCCGTGTAGAGGTGGTTTTGATCCGAGGGGCTGAATTGAAAGGCGGCGATTGTTCGGGCGTGCAGTTTGAAGCTGGTTATCGCTGGCTCGGCGGGGTCGTCGTAGCCCGAGTCTTCGTCTTCGGCTTTGATGTTTTCGGTCTTGAGCGCAGCGGCGGTTTGGGAGGCGTCGAATATGCCTAGGTTGCCCATTTTGTCGCCGGCAAAGACGAGCGGTTTGTCCGTGGTTGGGTGGAAGCCTAGGGAATAGATGCGCTCGGGGGTGATTTTGATTCCTGCTTGATCTTCAGCGCTTGTGTTCATTGCGTACTGCTTCATGTTCATCTTACTGTTCGGCTCAAATTCCTCATACAGCTCCAGCCCACTCATCTGCTCCCTCAGCGCTCTGAGATCCTTATCCGACGTCTCCTTCACCTCCCTCTCCCCAAACGTCCTCTCATACGGCTTACCTCCTCGACTCACAACATCCACCAAGAAGTTCTCGCTTTTATCCCATTGCTTCCCTGCAACGACTATATCCCTCAAATCCAAGTCCCCCGACACCCTCTGCCGCTTGGCCTTCGCCGCTTCCTGCACGGCAACATACTCGTCCTCGGCCTTGCGCTTTGCGACCTCGCTGTCTGCAGTCAACCCCGCGAGGCGCGACGACGTTCGCCGTGGTACGACCTCATCAATTATTTTCTTGACTGGGGTTTTCTTCTTGTGCGTTCTGCTGCCGTTGGTAGAGGGCTTGGGCGCCGGCTTGGGTGCGAAATCGGCGGAGGCGGCGTCGAGGGCGAGTTGTTTGAGTAGAGCGTCTCGTTCGGCGATGTTGGCCTGTCGTTGGAGCTCGTATTCGCTCAATTGGGGGGCTGCTCCGCGTGCCATGACTAAGTAGTGATTGCAGGTCTATGGTGCTCTGGTAACCTAGTATATCAGAACGAACAAATTGAGAACTTTTGAATTGACGCCTGTCGGGAGAATGAGGTCATCAGGCGCGTTATTTGGTGTGGCGGACGCGTCTTCGAGCTAAAGTGACCTAATTGATGCCCAAGATTGCGGAAGTTCCCGTCGACCTCATTATCAAAAGTTTGGGACTTAGTGAGTTGTGGCCTTATTATCTTTTCTTTCTGAGTACAAAGCAAGTCACCGTATAACTAACTTAACGGAGGTCAGAGGATTGTTGACGGTCGCTGTATGCAATACTTCGGTGATTGTTCCTCCTCGCAGATTGTCGCCCACGGTGATCTCTGCGATGGCTACAAAAAATCCAGCTGTTCTAACAGTATATAATCGAGCTGGGAAAGCTGTCCGCCCGTCAACTCTCGTGCCCTTTCTATACCAGACCCGAACTTTGCAGCCCCTATGGGTGAGCAATGATTACTATCAAAGAAAGCAACCCCGTCGCTTTTTGGCCACTTCTTCGACAACATCAACTCCGCCTGTTACTATCCGTTATAAAGCTAGCGGCCCTGGAACCGAGCAGATAAGCCGACACTTTCAAGAACGATCCCAAGCAGACCATCGAGACCGCTCCAACTCCCAAGTACAGTCCAGCTCAGACCGTCCCCAGTCCACAATTACTGCGAAAGAGCATCATGTCTTCACACGCATCTTTGAGGATATTATGGAATCCATCCCAGAAATCGGAGATGACGAGTTAGACCTCGAAGGCAACGAAGGATCGAGCGTGGATCTGAGCAGCATATTCGGCTCCGCCGTCCAAGCCGCCGAAGCCAAATCCCAGCGGCAACAAAGGCGAGACGCATACCAAAACCTTGACGAACAGCAGAAATTCTACATCACACGATACCCCGAGCCGTTACGCCCAGCCGCCGCCCGAACGAGCGGCCTCATCAGTCGCGCAGCTCAAGCCCAGGAAATCAAAGCCCGCCGTGAGATCCGCATCCGGAATGCCTTGTCCGAGGTACGCCAGCCGGCTCGGAGCGGTCAGCAAGCCGACCTGAACGATCGCATGATCAAACACGAACGCAGCACCGAACTCCGACGCATCGAAGCCCTGCTGAAGGCCAGTGAGACGGATTTCGAGCTATGGAACGTTCTCGAGACGGAAGTCTTTTCGCAGATCAAGAAGCTCGAACCGCCATCGCGCGCGTCCCGCTCTGACGAACCCACCACCTCGCCGGTACGCAAACGCGGCCGCCCCAAAAGTAAAGCCGACGACGTCGAACCAGTTACCACTGAAACAATCCCCGCGGAACCAGAGCGGATCCCCCACCTCGCCGTCATAGGACCTAACTACCCGTCCCACTGCCTCCTCGCCCTCCGCCTCATGCACGACAACTTCCCCACATCGCCCTTGGCCCTGAACATCCTCCCCACGATAAAACGGCTCGGACCAACCTCGCACGTTCTCGGCGCGACGACAGCGCTCTACAACGAACTGCTCAGTTTGCAATGGCTGGTGTACGGCAACATGCGGGCGATGGCGGACCTGGTCACGGAGATGGATGAGCAGGGGATCGAGTTCGATCGGTATACGTGGCAGGTGCTGGAGTGGCCGGTTTGGGAACGCACGGCGGTCAATAAGGGGGAGAGGAGGAAGGGTGTTACGGCGCTTTGGGGATTGGAGGAGATGGCGTCCGGGTTTGCGAGGTTGAGTGCGTTGAGTATGGCTATCGGGGCGAGGTATGCGGAGGAGAGTGCGACGAGGATGGGTAGGTAGGGTAAGTGTTGGTTTTCAGGTAAATGGGTTGGGTGGTGGATAGGGGAGATGCAGTCGAGTCGATCTTGGACGGGCATATGTCGAATGCCAGCCTTGGCGATATTGTGTAAATGGAGTCAATTGAGCGATTATTATTCTGTATAATGCACCGTCGAATCGTCTGCACACATCTGTTTCTCGATAACCTCTGGGACTCAGAGTGGAGTCGCCTAAATACGCGCAACCTTTCGACCGCTTCTGCGGATTGTTGACTACTGTCTCCGACTTGTATCTCCATTTCGCAGTGCTCAGCGCCTTACACTCAGCTTCAACCGAGCGTTGGATACTGAGAGCCGGTGAGGTCTTGGCATGATACCTTCCAAGCCGGATGAACGGGTTGAGACGTCTGAAAAGGCCAGGCAACAATGCTACGGCCGTGGTCTTGCGGAGCATGAGGATCGAGGGACGCGATCGTCATCGCCGAAGCCTTGGTTGATTCAAGGTTCTGTCAAGCATATAATGCAAGGAGGAGATCTGGTTCGAGTTGTGCCCATGGAACCGCAAGCCAAAGACAGCGGCGCAGATGGAAGTCCGGACAGCTTTGCCGGAAGCCTCAAACGTCCTGGCTCAAATCCGGACGCCTTTACTCCTCAGCCCGTTCACGACTGCCGCACCCGTGAAACCGACCCACTGGCTCAGATTGCCCAAACTCATGCCCACAGTCTTAAGATCCGCCAATCTCCTGTCCAGAAACGCTTCCGTCTCGGTGAAATTGGTCGACGTATCTTGGGTCATGAAGAGTTCGGTACTGGCGTAGATAGTAGCAAGAGATGCGCGTTTGGTGTACCAACTTGTGTCGACGCTGGTGTCGGAGGCAAGGAACCAGATTTCGTCGCTGAGGCGGGCGAGTTCGGTGAGGGAAGGACGGATGTTTTGGGGAAGAGCCATTGTGGAGAGTGCCTATTTTGCGAAGAAAGGAAAGGGATTTAGCTCCTGTATAACAGGTCAGGGAAGAGAGGGCAAGGTATATTCACCTCCTGCCACCGATGTATGATCTCTTTATTAGCCCAGAGCCTTTCAAGTGCTAACATCCTCACCCTCGCGCCCACTCCAAATTTTCGCCATGGCTCTGCTTCCTCTCCATCCACTGTCGAGGGATACCGTTGTCGCAGGCGATCTTTCAGCCCCAATCGTGTGGTTACGAGATGGTAATTTATCAGGTCGAAAGGCCCACGTGGGAAGAGGTTCGTGGACACGGGCGGGTACCCTGCGTCAGCGGCGCCGAGAGTCAGAGCGGTCTCGGTGAAGCCATGGGTCGGGACGTGAGCGAGTGACGCGGATAGGATGGCGTTCGTGGAAGGAGGGAAGGGTGAGGGTTCGGCGTGTTCGTAGGAGTGGTAGAAGCGAGGACCGCATGGTAACCGGTAGCTTGGGTTGTGCACTTTTGAGACAAGACGAGTTGTTAATCGTGCTGTGGCCATTCTCCGCTGGTAAAAACCCTTGTCTGGACGTCTTGATCAGAGTTCTTCCAGGTTGTTGAACAAGTTCTAGATAGGTACGCTACACTTTTAGTTTGGCAATGATGATGAGGTGAAAAAGTATTGGGCAGAGCAGAGCCTCCTCTTTCAAGCGTTAACCGGTTCGGGTTAGATTTAGACTACGGCTCGTCGACGGTGCATCCGCATCGGACTGAGGTGCAGCGGCTGTGGAGATAAAGTCAAATTAATGAGAACCCGATAGGCATCGGCTCTTAAGGTACGATATGAAAGACCGGGGAAGTTAAAGCCACCGTCAACCTTCAATCGGCCGACTCGTACGGATTGATCCTGGGACATGGAGCCCAAAGTGTGCTCAATCTACACTCTGGGAAGGACTTTCCGTGGATGCTAATGTCCTTTCCAGGGGCAGAGAGACCATACCGGATGACTCGCATCGGGGTTAACATAACGTGATCAGGAGTGCTTCCTTGAAGCAGGGCAGCCGTGACGATCGAGAGTGAAGGTATTGGTTACCGTTGTGACTTGCTGGAGCATAGCGCTTGTGCGCCTCTGCATGAGGCCCTTGACACAGCCTGCAGATCAACCGTACGGTACAACTTATTTTCTGCTGGTAAAGGCGGGTAATTTGGTGGCTAGTGGCTAGCCCTTTCCTGGATGTGAAGCTGGCATGTAGTGATATTACTTTACCGTGCGTCAGGGGAATGATTCGGCTTGGGTGGATCGGGTTTGACAGGTCTTTGTCCCTTCTCAATGTCCTGTCTGGTGCGAGTACCACATCCGGGCCAATTGTCTGGTGGAGCTGCTTGAATTCGAGATTATCCTCCGTCGGAAGACCCACTAACTCGGTTTCTTCAGGTAGCACAATCCGAGCACTGCGGCGTATGCACGCTGCTTGCAGCTTGCAGCGGTAGGTACTTGTACCTTAGGCTGTGACACGCATTTCTTGTCTCCAAGGTCATTCTCAATGTTACTACCTGGGTGGAAGTATCCGGGCCCGTTTTGCTATTGGACCATCCGTCGAAACCCACTCTGTGGTTGCGATTGCTGTACTGTACTTTTCCTTGTTGAGACACGAACGCATCACTAGACCCAGGGCCTGGTAAGGTACTCAAGCCTTGCCGCAAGACGTACAGTAAGGTAGTTACCAGGGTGGCCGGAGTGACGGGCTGTAGCCTCTGCGTCGCCCTTCTTCGTTGAGCTCTAGACGAATAGGGTAGCTCCCATACGAAACTTGAAAGACCGTGCTTCTGAACTCCCTTCTAGCAGAAGAAGAAGAAGAATGATAGCTTCTTCGATACCACACAAGACGCTAATCAAGAAAACCTTGGTGAGTGCGAGCGGAGGTACTGTAGCAGAACAGTGATATTTGATTTACTTCTTGAAAGGGCTTAACGATGCTCTTTATTGTTGTTTTGTGCGAGACAGGGAGAGTGAGAGTGAGAGTGAGAGTGAGTGAGAGTGAGAGTGAAAGTAAAGATGGTGTTATATTACACGTCGCTAGGTGTTTGGTAATTTTTATCTAGCTCGATTGGGTTACGGTCGAGTCGAAAAAACCCCCTCCACTTCTGCGCTGCTGCTCACCGTGTCACCAACTTATCTGACGAGTCACCACGACCAGCAAACCAAGCCTGGAAGCAAAGCACAGCAGAGTAGTAACCACCACAGACAACCAAGACAAAGTAGCCTCTATCCACCTTGTCACACTCTTTTCTTCACTCTGCATAGAGCCTGTCCTTGTCTAGGTCGGTCTGTCGCTCTCTCGGTCTTCCCAGAACTCTAGGGTATTGCAGATGTACTTACTTCCTGATTGGATCCCCAAACCCAAGAGTTCTCACTGATCAAACCTAGAAAACGGCTGTTGTCGAAAAATTACCAAGGTCTTCGCGTCAAAAGAACAAGATCGTGACCTTGTCAATTACGCCGTGAGTGGTCTCCGACCTCGTGCGTGGTGGTGTGCTGGTCACCCAGTGAGGGTGTTCGGTGCATGCAGGGTCGATCTCGAGTTGGGCGAGCCTGGCAATCATCGAACCAGAACCAGAGAATTCCCATGGCTGACTCGTACACTCCCCACCCAGGCTTGATAGCGCTAAAACTTGTCGATAATTTCCATAAGGCAAAACTAGGCAACTTGGCCCAGCCGCGAGTCTCCACCCTGAATCAACTTCCGGAGCCCTTCTCCAGCAAAAGATACTCACTACCCAACGCATCATCCATCTACAGCCCGACCCAAACCGTTCGATTCGACTGGTCGGGAGCCGTTGTTGCTTTTGATCCGACTCCAACCTACCAAAACCGGCACCGCAATCGGTGTCTGTGCTTTGGGGGAATCCCTGCCCCTTCCGCCCCCAATACAGTTAACTGTTGGAAACACTTGCGCATCTTTCCAGCGTGCTCTCTTTTTTTCTGACGCTCTGACGAGACGTATCCACTCGGCAATTGTATAACCATGGGTTGGTTCACCGTTCTTCGTCCCCCTCTGCTAAGAACTAGCTTTGCTCGAGTGACTACCTGCAGCTACCCTCTACAATTCAATCCTTTTAGCTACCTGTCCGGCTCACTGGAAGACTTTTCTGACGATTGACATCTTTTGTACTAGATACAGCGGACGTTTACCGACCCCACGCAGTAAGTCCACCTTGAGTTTTGATTTGCGTCCGTTCCCCTTCGTGGTTCGCAGTGTCATCCTCAACAATGCTCGTTGGGGATGGAGTTGTCATTGATGCGAGCGCATGGTTGATGGAGACTTCCGAACTGAACTTCAATCCAACACCGCACGGTCCACAATTCACCAATTGCGACGCAGTGCCGAAGCGACTTCCATTCTCATCGTCAACCAGCAAAACCTGAAACTTGGCATCCTTCACAACCACTTATTCATCTCCGTCTGCATTTTCACTTTCCTTTTCATGCACAACTGGAGGGATCCATGAAGCATGCGAGTACTGATCCGTCCCAGCGTGAGAGGTCTCGATCGCCCCGACGTCGTTCCCGCAGTCCACGTCGTAGCCGTCGGTCGTACTCGCCTCGCAGCCGGTCCCGGAGCCGTGACGACTACCGTCGCACGGATCGAAGATCTCGTTCGCCTATGAGTGGTGCAGCGGGCGCTTCCGGAGGGTATTCGGGGTCCAACTACGGTGGTCGTGGTGGTGGTGCTCCTCCGTCCGCCCGCAGTTTCGAAGAACGTGCTCAAGCAAAGGAGCAAATGATGCAGTCCGTCCGCGACTCGTCCCAACAAGACCGTCGTGTCTACGTTGGGAATTTATCTTACGATGTGAAATGGCATCATTTGAAGGATTTCATGAGGCAGGGTCAGTGCAAGGCGGTATTGAGGACCCTGGATTCTGCTAACCACAATCACTGCAGCTGGAGACGTTCTCTTCGCCGACGTATTGTTACTTCCGAATGGAATGTCGAAGGTGGGCGCCAATATGTAGATGTGGCTGGTCTTTTTCTTGGTTATTGTTGGACGTTGGATTGACGGGTTGGACTGTTGGTCCGTGGGTTATGTAGGGATGCGGGTACGTCAGACAGTCAGTTCTGAAATGTAAAGTACCAGCGCTGATGGCAGACTAGGATTGTGGAATACGCAACGAGGGAGCAAGCCCAGCAGGCCGTCAACACGCTCAGCAACCAGAATCTCATGGGGAGGTTGGTCTATGTCCGCGAGGTAAATCTGTCCCACCCTGAATCTAACTCATGTTTCACCGGATCCAGGCAGGATTTTGGGATGTTGGACTAACACCATGTTGTCGGACAGGATCGCGAAGCCGAGCCTCGCTTCACCGGACCACCCCCTGCTCGTGGAGGCTATGAGGCAGGTCCAGGCCGCGGTGGCTACGGCGGTCCCAGCGCTGGTTACGGCGGATCTCCAAGCGGTGGGGGACGGCAGATCTACGTCTCAAACGTTTGTTTCCTGAATTTCACTCCTATTTCCTTGAGGGAGCCAATTGTTGACTTCGAG
>QQTW01002188.1_pt1 | contig 14107 bp, 8 predicted proteins | sample 1904831 | NCBI WGS metagenome assembly QQTW01 (sample SAMN09435610, study PRJNA476489) | Subsurface metagenome, whole genome shotgun sequencing project. | reverse complement strand
CCAGTATGAAAACTCATTCATGACTTACTGGTTTGTCTGCTTAACGACAACCTCTTTTTGTCCGTCATTCAAAAGGCCTGCGCTTCTGCAAGGTTATGGTGGGCGTCGCGACTTCCTTAAAGTGAAGTCGTGGTGACTGTTGGAGCTCAACACAACCTTTTCCTGTTGACCTTACTGCAGATAGCTGATCACATTCATTCTTTCGCAGCACTGGGATGCGCTGAGATCCTGACTCTTCATCACCGCCAATTTTGTGTAAGCATGCGCTGAAGCACTTCAAATGCGTCGATTCGGCGACGATGGCAAAGAACTGACAATAAACAGCTTACACTTCCAAGATGCTTTGATCCTCCGCATTCGCTTGCAGCTCCAACAAACCACTTCTTGTACGCCGGATCCCGCACGTTCTTCGCTCGATTGGTTGCTTGACCACCAGCGTACATTATCTATTTCTTGGACAGTACACCGACCTTCCCCAGCCTTCCCCTCACACGAGCCCAGTCATGCCACAGCTACGGAATGTTACGGTCCATGTCACCGATGTTGATGGGAATGATTTGGAGGAATGGGGCGTCCAGAACCTACGCGGCAATAAGGTTTCCGCATACATCAGATCGATCACCGACATGCCGTTCAGGATCTCAATCCAACCAAAGATACCTTACTTCGATGAGGAGTTGGCGGCTGGTGATAGCCCCCAAAGGTCATTGAAAGAAGGATCGGAGGACGTTCCCAACAAAATGGAATACTCTAGTGACGATTTCATTGGGGAGAACTCATCTTCGAGGCGGCGTTTCGGTAAGAAATCTTGTGAGGAATCTATCGGGTGTCCCAGAGTATCAAGGGGGACTGACCGGTTTGCAGATTCGCGCGATTCTCCCTACCCAGCTAACTCTTTTGGACGCCGGCGAAGACGTTACAACGCCAGTCCTTCTTCCTCACCGAACTCACGCCGTCGGAATGAGGTTCGTGGGAACGCACCTGTTCCCTTTGCTCTCTTAGCAACTCTCTATCTCGATGGCCGCGGGAAGCCCGAGCGTAAGATTGTGGTCTATCTCGACCCGAATGATGAAGACTTCAATCGACCCGATGGTCTGGTTAAATTCAGGTGTCGCTGCGTCCAGGGGCGCGATGGTGTTCTGAAAGAGCATGCTTGGGTGTTCAAAGACATCGGAATCGAGACAAAGTTTAATCAGATAGCTCTGCGTGAGAACGGTAAAGATGCATTGGAACCACTAGACTTGCTTGTGGATGCCTTGAACAGTTCGGAACTCAGTGACGAACATGCCAGGACGACTGACGAGAGCGGAAAGATTGGGCAAATCGTCGTTGTGCTCGAGAGAGTTGTCCTTGGCAAAAAGTACAAGGACTACCAATACCGTCCTAAGCATATCGAAGGCGATCGGGATGATGTCGATATGGGAGGTATAGGTTCTGATGTGGTCCATGCTACCGGGTGAGCCATCTCTGCATCCATTCTCCCTTTCATGCACGCTGACCCTGCCAGGTTCGAGCATCTAAGGAGTCTGGAGCAGCGGTCTACCCGCTGCGTGGATTTCGAGCCGTACGTGAGAGGAGAAAAGCCTTGGGCTACCTTTCAATTCTTTTATAGAAGCCATGGTATATCTCATGCATACCGAGAGCTACCGCTGCAACCCGGACGCTGATATGGCCTTACAGAGCAGCTTCAGAAGTTCAATTTTGCAGGCTATCCTCAAGACCCCCAGAAGAGGCCTTCCCCAGAGCGAAAACCCCTCAACACAGCGCTAGCGAATTTGACGCCCTTAAGCATCGCCCATTGGACATATAAAGCATCTGTTAATTCGAAGCAAAAGGGGCCAAGCTTCGAAAAGCGAGTACGGGAGGCATCTTACGACTTGTCTAAGTTTCAAAGGCCAGAATATGAATTTCAAGATTACCGAGACCATTTGACGGACATTCCGGAAGACCCTCAACGGGAATCAAGCAATGGTTCTAAGGGGTCGGCGTCTACCCAATCAACCCATAATTCAGACAACGTTAGGCGATCTCCATCTAAACACAGAGACTCTCCCGCCGTGGTTGCTGTCAAGGAGAAAACAACAACTCGAAACTCTCACCATAGGGTTACCATAGGTGCAACAAAGTCCCGCTCGTCCAGTGTATCTAGCCTCGCGCTCTCTGAGCCTCCCCCTAGTCCTCCAATCGGGTCTCCCGCCCAACTACCAGTAACTTCACCTCCCACAGGCTTCTATAACCCAGTCGCAGATCCTCGATTATCCACCCACCGAGGTACCGAGTTTGACATCTTCAAGACCATCTCCTCTGCATCTTTAGCTTTGACCAAAGCCGAAAAGTCTTCTGCGGACGGGAAGCTCACGCCGAAATCCGTCATCAGCAACAACAAGATCTTCCGTGAAGGTTCAAATTCTAGCAGCGACGCCGACGCCGATGATGAAAAGGAAGGTGGGAGATTTGGCGTCGGAGCCGGGCAATCGGATGAGGATGACGATGATGAGAACAGTGAAGATTCGGATAAAGAGAATAAAGCAAATAAACCATTTACAAACGACAACCACGACGACGCTGGGTTGCACGAAGCATTCAAGATGGTGAGTCTAGGGACTAAACGCCAACGCGGTGAGGGGACGGAAGGATCGGATGATGGCGAGATCGTGGAGGAGGATGAATCGATTATCGGTGCGGATATGGGGAAGAAGAAAATGAAGACCTCGCCGACTCGTGGTTCGGAACAAGCTGAGACGAACGAGAAGGAGCAAACGACAGATAAGGTGGATGAGGCTTCTTGAAAAAAAAGGACCCTGCGCAACATCTAAAAGGGAGAGCGACGGTTAGAAGAAATAAGGGTATCATGGAAGAATGACACGGCGGACGTATGAGATTGAAGAGAGTCTGTCTGGAGTACTCGTACCGACCGTTTTGACGGGCTTTATAGGATGCGGAGGCGGATATCTGTATGTTAAATAGCAGACACACCCACTTTCGACGAGTTCATGATTCTTTCTATACCACTGCCTTATCAAGCCTCTCTTTTCTTTATAACTGGCATCGTCTGTCTGCCCGGTAAGCCAATATTATTTTTGGCTACATCATCTGACTGTTCTCTACTGTGCTTGCGACTTCAAATAAGGTGGAAAGGAACCGTTCGTATGTGTTTTTTGGTCATGGATCCGCCAATCTTTCCTCTCAAGCCGAGGAGCAACTGAGTGTGGTTATAAAATTACAAACGTACCACCCGCCGAAAGCCATGCTATAAAACCCTCCCATATTGTGAGAGGGAGTGTATAATCCTTAACGCCCCTGGATCCCAAAGATACGCTGTGCTATAACAAAACTCCCATATAAATGCCCAACCCGCCCCCAATACCATAATATACATTCCTACAAGAACCCCTTACTATCACTCATCTGCCTTTTAACCCCTTCCCCAAACGCTGCACTCCCAACCCTACTACTGCCACCGCCCCTCGGCGTGCCCCTTATACTCCCACTCCATTCACTGCCACTCCCGCCTCCCACCTTCCCCAACCCACCACCGCCCTTCTCCATCCGCAGCGCCTTCCAGCCTTCCAGTTCCCGCTCCAACCGTAACGCCTTCTCCTTCTCCTCTCTCAAATCCCTTTCCGCGCGGCGGGCGGCAAGCTGGGTACTTGCTTCCTCCGCCTGCAGCTCGTCAATGGTTTGGAGTAAACGTTCCATCTTGTCACGACCTTTGGACACATCCTCGTTTAGTTGCTGCGCTGTTTTGGCGCGGCGAGCGATCTGAGCTTCGAGGTCGCGGACGGTGCGGTCGACGTTCCGGACCGATCGGAGAGAAGCGTTGTGGGATTTTTCTTGGCTTTCGAGCTGGCTTTCGAGCTGTAGGTAGTAGCGATGTCAGCGTCGTCCAGGGGAAGGGTCAACAAATATCCAGCAGCGAGACTCACTTCTTGTACCCTTCCAGTCAGGAATCTGACGTCCTGACTGGCACTTGAGTATCCCTTCGTTTCCAATTCCACCAGACGTCCCTGGAGATCCTTCACCGTCTTCTCCAACGCGGCTTTCTCCTTGTGCAAGGTCACGTTTGTGTCTCGTTCAGCAACGACGTCCTTCTGCATCTCTGTCGCAAGAGCATCAGCCCTCCGCATCTTGCCGACGGCGGCAGTAGCAATGTCTTCTTGTTGAGCAAGTCTGGACTTGAGACTGAGGAATTCTCGATCTGCGCCGGCTGCGCAGCGCATCGACGGGCTTTCGCTGCGAGACAGTTCCTCGAGTCGATCACCAGCTTCGTTCAGTCGTGTCTCCAAGCTACGCTTTTCCTTCTGAAGCATCTCCTTTTCGGCAGCAACATCATCCACCGACGTTCGTAGATTCCGCACCTGGGTCAACAAGGAGACGATCTTGCTTTGCGCGTCGTTGTGGGCATTGACGGCCTCTTCTCGTGACGTCGACAGCTCCTGAAGAGTCACCTCGAGCCGCGACTTCTCCTTCGCCCAAGTAGAGCTGTTGAGGACCTCGTCGTCCCACTTAGATCGAAGTTCTTCAAGTTCGTCGCGCATCCGACTGTTCTCGGAGCGAACATGGATAACATTCTCCCTTTCGATCTCGAGCTCATTGGTTAGCGTGGAGAATTCATTCTGGTACTTTCTCCTGGTTTGCTCCATGGATGTCTCCTTGTCCTCAATGTCCGTCGCCCTCTGACTTCGGTAATCCTCTAGTTCGTGCTGAAGTCTCTTCTTGGCCTGAAGAGCGCCGTTGAGGTCAGCGCTCAGGTCTTCAATCTTCTCCTCGAACCGTTGGTTTTGTCTTTGGAGATCTTCCACAGTGGCGTCCATCCGTTGCCGTTCGGACATGATGGTTGCGCACGTCTCCTCGCTGTCGTGCGCTTGAGCTTTGGCTGACTGCTCGGCTCTGGATGCCTTGAGGACGGCGACCTCCGCCTGTTCAAGCTTGCTGAAGTATTCGTCCGCGCGCCGTTTGTAGAGGCTGACAGTAGATGAGAGATCTGCTGATCGAGAGGCTTCTGCATCCAGCCTGATTTGCAAATCAGAGAAGTCTTGTAGGAGCTGAGACCGGCTTGCGGCCTCTTGCTCGCTGACAGCCGTGACTTCTCGTAATTCCGACCGTGCGTCTCGAAGCTCAACTTCAAGTGTCGCCCTGTAATGCTTGATATTATCGTAGGACTTCTTTGCGTCTGCTAGTTCAGCCACATTGCTATTGTAGGCCTCCAGTAACGACTTCCTGGAGTCTTCTTGGGAACTTATGAAATCATAGAGTTCTTCATGAGACTGCGACTGGATGTCCCGAAGAGACAGCTCCCCCTGATGGAGGCTTCTCTCAAGCGCAGAAACCTTCTTGGCAGAATCGTCGAGTCGATCATGAAGGCGGTTGTTTTCCCTCTCAAGCTTTTGCACTCGCCTCACCGAAGGACTATCGTCGTGAGAACCGTTCTGTGACGGGGTCACACGGCCTAATTGGGCTTGAAGGTGCCGATTCTGTAATTCCGTCAGTTGAAGCTGATTCTGCACCATTTCCAGTTCTCCTGCCAGATCCATGCGCTTGTTGTAAGCAATCGTATCAACTGTGCGATCGGAACGGCCAGAATCATTCGACACATTCCCCAGATAACGGCGATCTGGCGTTGTCGTGTTGGAGTACGGCTTGAGGTCAGATCCCTTGCGGAGATGCTTTGGGGATTTCCTCGTGGGAACAATATTCTGGTTGATCTCCTCGAGTAGGTGCCGCTTGGATGTGGTGTTGCGGCTATCTAGCTCAGCTACATCATCCTCGTGTCTTCGGCGGAGTTCTGTCAATTGATTCTCTGCACGATTCGACCTCTCCGTTGTTACGCGTAAAGCTTGCTGGGCCGCCTGTAACTGTCCGGTCAGGTCAATGTACTCTGGAAGGCGTGGCGCCACAGTTTCCCACGAGGGCGTGCTTTCTTTAGCTTCTGGACTGAAGACCTTGTGTAGGAGTGTTAGCTGCTTGCGAGACTCTGCTATCTCTCGATTGGCATTATCCAACGATTCCTGCAGCTTTCTAGTGTTGGCTTGAGCTTGAGTCTTCAATTGCTTCTCTGTCTCGACCTGGCGGTTCGTCTCTGCTAGCTGGATATTCAGACTTGACGAATTCTTTTCAGCATTGCGACTCGCTTTATGCTCGCGAGCAATCTCGTGATTGAGATCTTCGACGTTTAGAGCTAGCTTCTCCTTTTGCTTTTCCAAAGAAGAAATTGATAATTGCGCATCCCCATATTGTTTGACCAAGCCTCTGTTCTCGTCTTCGAGTTTCGACTTCTCTGCCTGGAGCTGCGCAACGCGTGACCGTTGAGATTCGCCAGCTTTCGAATGAGATCTGGCGATATCTAGGTTCTTCTGCTGCACTTTGTTCAACAAAGCTCGGTTGTCGTTCTCGGAGGCAGTCAGGCGACCCTTGACAGTGACCAGTTCCCTCTCCAGTCGTTCCTTGTGTTGATCATGGTGGAGGCGGAAGTTCTCGGAATCAGCGATGACTCGGGTAAGATCTTGAACTTGGCTGATAAGATGACTCTTTTCAGCATCAAGATCGTCGAGCTGCTGGTTGCGCAAAGCTAATTCTTTCCTCATATTTGCTTGCCGTTCTTCTGACTGGCGTGAGGCACTTCTCTCTTTCGCAGCTTCAGCCTCTAATCGCGCTGTCTCATGCTCCGTAAAGCGTTCACGAAGCTTCTTAAGCTCGTTCTGGAGATCTTTACGGTTCGCTTCGGCGGTCGCTCGTGCTTCCATTGCGCGGCGGAGTGTATCCTGCTGTATGTACAGCTCTTTCTCGATCGTGATCTTGGACTCGTTCAGGTTATTATAGTCTTCCGCCAAAGCCGTCATCTTGTGATCAGCGAGCATTTGGACATCGTCCCTAGATTGCCGCTCACGGCTCAGCTCCATTTGGACCTGGGACAGTTGAGCTTTGAGATCCTTGATTTGTTCGTCAAGCATCTTCCGGTTGTTGCCGGCTTTGGCATCTTCAGAGAGCTTTGCGTCTAATAGCCTTCTGGCGTCGGCTGCTTCTCGTTCCAATTGACTCTTTTGTGATCGAGCGACGTCAATTTCAGACTGAATCTCCCGAAGCCGGTTCTGTATGTTGTTATGCCTGGTAGTAAGTGAATTCTTTTCAGACTCTAAAGCTTTTCGCTCGTTATCCTGCCTCTTGGTATCGGCCTTCAGCACCGCGATCTCACTGTCTTTGCGTCGTACGATGTCCTCGAAGCTCGTCGAAGTCGACGAGAGCTCTTCGAGTTCGTGGCGGAGCCGAACGTTGTCGCCTTTGAGTTCGTTGGCCTGTTTTTGAGAAGCCTGCAAGTCATTGGTTGTCTTCGCAAACTTGATGTCAAGATCCTGATCCGTCTTTAACAGCTTCCCTTCCAGATCCGAGATCTTCCGAAACTGTAGGCTCAATTGGCTCTGGAGCATTTTATTGTCTTGTACCAAGCTATCATGCGTCTCGTCCTTCTGACTGTGCATTTGCTGAATCTCAATCAGTCTATCTTCCATATCCGAGGCTTGTTCCAGTAGGCGTCTCTTGTCGTCTTCTAGCCGGGTGATGATGATCCCCGCTTGCTCTAGTTGGCCTCGCCATTTGTCTGCTTGCTCTTCGGCCTTCCGCTTCGCGTCGATGAGTTCGTCCATCTGGTCCTCCAAATTCTCTTGGTCCTCGATTGCTCCAGCAAGCTTTTCGGTCAGCTCGGTTTCACGTTGCTGCAGGCGCTTGAATATCTCTTCCTTATCTAGCGCTAGCGATCGTTCGCTTTCCAACGTCTGCTGTATTCGTTGTACTTCTCCTTCTGCCCGTCTTCGTTCGTCTTCGAGTCTTTGACGTCCGTCGTTCTCTTGTTGAATCTTGCTTTCAAGCTGTTGGATCATCTCATCTCTCCTTCTGACTTCCCCAGCGGTTCTTGTAGCGCCTAAAAGGGGTTTGATGCGGACAAAAAGTCTCCACCAAGGGCTGCTGGAGAGTTCCGCGTACGATCGAAAGTTATGTTGTATGATTCGGGTTGCCTCGGCGCGATAGAGGCGTTTTTGGGCAATCCTTCGTTGTGTGAATCCCCTAGCTATAGACTGAAATTTGGAGACGATGTCGCGGATTAAGGTATCCCGTCGCTCTTCAAGTTCAGCGAGTACTCCCGCTCTGAAAAATACCTTGGTCAGCCCAACCCGATATATCGATTTATCCAGGTCGAGCCTTTCCAACATCATCCGAGCAGTACTTTGACCTTCGAGAGGGCCTCGTGGCATGCTACGGCAAAGGACCTCGTAGCGTTGGCGAAATTCGGAGAAAGATAACCGGTTGGGAAAGCCTGTGCGGGCAATTCGGATGCCTTCGAGCACACCATTGCATCGGAGTTGATCAAGAACCAAAGGGGCACTGAATTGCTTGGGGCGTTTTTTGTGGTTGGGTAAGATACAACGTACGAAATGTGGATGAGTCGAATGAAGTTGATTCATCAAGCTTGCGAGCTGTTCCTTGTGTCTTTGAGCCACGGTTCGAAATAGGCCCTTCTTTACTCTGCTCCGCGCTGACCCAGCATTGTCTTCCTGATCAGCACAGTCCGCAAATAGGGCAGCGACGTGTTTGTCAGATGATGCTGCCAAGAGCCTGGTGATATTGTCATTAAGGGGATCTTTGTTCTTCTCAAGCCAACCCTCCGTGGAATATTCCACTTCTGCAGCATAATGAGTCAACACAAACCCCTGAGCCAATCGTGATGGTCGATACTTTGGCGTCTTGCGCTCCCACAGCGAATGCATCTTCTCGGTGAACGATTTGTCAGTGGCCTTGGGCATAACCGAGTCCTCGTCCAAACAGGAGAAGATCCCAATAGGATTTGGAAGCTCAATCAAGTCGATAGTCGGTTGCAGGTCCTTGCCGAAGTCTATAAATCTCCATTCAATCTGCTCCCTGGCGTATTCTTCTTGTTCTAATACGAACATGTGGTGGTTGAAGAATTGTTGAAGCTTTTCGTTGGTATAGTTGATGCAGAGTTGCTCGAAGCTGTTCGTTTCAAAAATCTCGAACCCTGCAATATCGAGCACCCCAATGAAATGCGAATCATCCATACCCATTCCATTGCGGTCCAATTGACGGTTGATGCGGGTCACGAGATCACCGAAACTTCTCTCATATATGCCCTTTGACAAAGCGTCGAGTGACGAACGAACTTGATCTGGCGTCTGGACTTTCTCGACCCATTCCCTGCCAGCTTTGACCTTAGGATGCAGAAGTCCCTGTATGAATGAATCGTACGGTATTCCGAGTAGATGGCACACCTTTTCTGCGTGACCAATTGCCTCTGGAGTCAAGCTTGCTTGATCGCCTCGCAGGCTCTCCTTCATGATGGTTAGGTTGCCGAGAAGAAGAACCGCCGCCACATTTCGAAGTACAGACACTTGTTCTCTTTCCGAGAATCCCATAACATGGAAAGCTTCTATTAAATAATTCCATTCGTCTTGGTCTGAGACACCGGCGATTCTGTCGTTACCGTCCTTGGTATAAAGGAAGTCTTCCGCTCCGAGACCAGCGATCAAGAAGTCCTCCTTCATTTGACTGTTAGCACCTTGGAGTAGCTGATAGAAGATGTGGTAGTTGCGTTCGTTCGAATTGATTCTGACGACTCTTGACTTCTCAAGTAGATACCAATCTATGAAAGCTCCAGCAATCTGGCCAGTCCTTGTAAATTCGATTCTTATGAACTTGCCGAATCGAGAAGAGTTGTTGTTTCGAACCGTCTGAGCGTTGCCGAAAGCTTCCAGGATAGGATTGGCTCGGAGAATCTGCTCCGAAAGGTTCGAGAAGGATTTGGTTCCGAGACGGGCGGCAGGCGAATCTGTAGTGGCTACAGCAGCAAGATACTGTATAACCTTTTTGGTGTTTTCTGTCTTGCCTGCTCCCGATTCTCCACTACGGTATCAATTAGCTTGCAATAACTTGGCGCACATTGTCAACTGCCTTACGTCACCAGTATGCTTTGATTCTCGCCCTCGTCTACAAGGTTCCGGAAGGCGCCATCTGCCATGGCGTATATGTGTGGTTTTGTGTCGTCCCTGCTGCGATCGCGATACATATTCATGACATCCTTGGTGTATATCGGTAGAGGACAATAAGGGTTAACAGTCACAAGGAAAAGGCCAGAGTAGGTCTAATAAGCTCTTGTTAGTACATGCTTTGTTTGGATTGGGTAATATCATACGTATATCAAATCTGCTTGATAGCGGGTGTGAAGATTGTGGACGACTGAAGCCTCATTGAGGTGCGTGAGCTCTGCCATATCATCCGCTTTGTCGAACTTGGCAGGGTTGACTTTATCAACGTTGTCGGAATGGACTTCACGCTGCTATCAATGCGGTCAGCGTGGTTCTTGCACCTGACTTCTGCGATGGCACCATACGTTTCCATCGTCGCATTGTACCAACAGTCGGCCGTTGCCAAGTTCGTCAATGATCCAGCCTTTGACGAATGCCACATTCGGATCTCGAAGCCAAACATATCTTTTGCCCGAGAAGTCGTTCTCGCCCTCAAAGCCTGCCAATCGGTCACCTGCCCTTTGCGATTCCTCGGTTTTGATGAACTGCGGCGCAAAAGTGCTCGTTGACTGGCTTTGGGTCCTGACTGAACCCGTTCGATGCCTGGTTGTATTTCCTTGGGTAAGGTAGCTGTCGCTTGTGGGAGAAAAAGATGAGTTGCGGGCATGACTGCCGGGGCTCATGGTAGACCGTGGGGAGGTGATGAGTTCGGATTTCGGGCGCGCTTTCGAGGGTATAGGAGAAGGTGATGGCGAACTCCGGGCGAAAGGATTGTTACGCATTTGCGATGCACCGTGAGCTGAACCAGCCATATCGCCAAGCTGCGGTGGGTGTTTCCAGGACCGTGTGAGAAGAAAGCGAAATGCAGTAGACGTACGCAGCGATTGAGGAAATCTTAAGCTGAGACATTATGAAGCAGCATTATGACGAAAGGAAGGAATCTGCGCCCAAAACACACGACTCCCGGTTGATAAGAGATACCTACCTCGGTGAGCTTTAATGCGACTTCATCAACCAGGGGCAAGTAAATAGTATATCGAATAGGTGAAATGTAAACAAAAGGCGGCCGACGAAAGCTTGGCAAGCTTGGCTAGCTGTTGGACCGCGTTATACCGGATCCGGGATAGTGCTTCACTGGCAGTTGGGTTCCCGAGTCTGCAACAACCATCACCGACGCACTCACCCCCATCTATCCCTGTAGCCGTTCGCGTGTATTCGACACCTCACACGCTTTCCAACAAAAACAACCCCCCTACTCTCTGGAAAGAGTCAGGCTCAGCGTAACTGCAGCATCTAGAACCAGTCCACCTCTTTTGCTCCGTAGACTTCTCCTTCATTCGCCCTCACTTGCTTTTACCCTTTTCCAGTTGGCATCATGGTCTCAGCAAGCATGGTAACCATGAGCCAGCCCCTTAATTACTGACATTGCAGGGTCTCTTCTCAAGTCGGAAACGGGTCGATACCGAAATGTCAAGTAATTCAGGACGCCCTCCGAATGGAGACCTTTACCCTCCTGCGCCTCGCTATAATCCTAGTCAAGTCGATATGGACTACAGTACGCATCCGACGCAGTACTATGACCCACAAGCCTATAACCTTCAGAATCATATCTCGAACGCCTTGCAGCCTAATCAATCCGCGAACAGCTATGCCTTTAACACTAATTCACATCTTTTCAACTCCAATTCTCATGGCGGTCCAAGTCTTGCATCACCTTTGCCTCAGGGCCATGATCGCCCGGAAAACTCCCTCGCATCCTCATCCTACCCGCTAAAGTTGTCCACCCCTAATGGTACGCACTCAACATCTCACGGACTACGAGGAATGCCAGCCACGGCGCTGACACAAAGGGCTATCCCGAATTCACAAGAACCATCACCAAAACCCCCGTCGCGTACTTCTTTAAATGGAATCCACGGTGGCCGCCTCGCAACCGAGAACCCCAATTCTGATATGGAAGATGGCGAGCTCAGCGAAGGTGCTGATTCCAAAATGGCGGGAGCTCATTTCTCAGACAGCGGAGAGTCTATCAGCCATCCCTCGCTAACAGCCAACGGAACAAGTACAAGAAACCCCGTGGAGCAAGATGCCTTCGGTCAAGATGGGACAGGTCCACACCAGAGGAATGCAGTGGTAACACATGCAGTGAATGGAGTGTTAAAAAGTGGCCTCAACCGAGATCTACACAAGAAGTCTTTGGAGGATTGGCGGAATGGCGCTCGACACGCGGTCGCCCAACTAAAGCGTCATGACATTGGCTACGCGCAACTGCTCGGAGAACACATCCACCCAGATCTTCTGCGGAAACTCTATCTCGAACCTGCGACCGATTCCTCACAACAGACGCAGACCACAAAGTCGAGCTCCAAGCTTCCACCGCAAGCAGTGCAACCACATCCGCTCCCCCAAAAACTTCCTGAGCCTGCATTGAATCGGCACGCCACTGATATCAATGAAAATATGTCCGCCATGAATGGGACGAAGTCATCGAATGCGGAGCCAACGAGATCGCTGAAAGCATCCGAGCTAGATAAACCGGAGGTGGGAGACTCAACGACTCAGGCCCTGGAAATTGGCGAGCGACCCTGGCCGCAAAGAAAAACCGAACACCAGCAGCCTTCAACCCACGCGATAGGCCAACCAGCAACAGGCAATGGGCTTGCCCCACAGGCGAACAACAACAGTCGCGAAACCGTAAGCAATGCTCCCAGCAGTGACGGAAAATTGCACGCCCCTGCTGCTACGAATACCCAATCTATCGCTGCCCCAGCCAAGGCACAGAAGTCTCTCCAGTCTTCGGTCACCCATTCAACAGCCAAACCTCCAATACCCAAAGTCGCTACAAAGCCAATAGATCGTAAGGATTACATTGCCCGGCTTCAAGCAGCGAAGGCCGGGAAGGTTGCACCTGCCATATCCGCATCACAGCTTTCACTGGGCTCTACAACTCAGAAAACGCCACAAAACTCATCTCCAAGCATCACCAGGCAGCTCGGTGCAGCCAGTCCGTCTATCAACAATTCCTCAAAGGGTAATCTCTCACAGCAGATCACAGGCTCGGTCGAGTCTTCTGCGACGGCCGTGCATTCCGCCAACACAGCTGCTGAAGCAAAGAAACGGGAACAAACGGAACTTGCTCGGAAGAAAATCGAGGAATTGAAGAACCGGTCCAACTTGACGAAGGAGACTTTATCTGCGAACAACAAAGCATCGTTGCCAGTCGCGTCCACAGACCAGCAAGTCGAATCAATGGTGCAGTCGGTAGAAGCACCACTAAACCAACCCTCATCAAAGACTACCAACTCTGACACTGCTATTCCCACTCCGCAACATGCATATTTTCCATTCCGCAGTAGCACGTTTAGTCTTCCAGGGCTCTTCATGTCTACCGCTGGTGAACCCCCGACCGCAGCGCCCCAGACAGCCTCTGCCCAAGACGGCCCTCGTGATGTTGGAGAAACTGAGCCCGGGGTTACTCGTTCCATGGTCGCAGAGTCATCTCTTTCTCAGCCCTTTTCAACGATGCAAAGCCTCGTGCAATCTTCTCAGGAGGAAAAGCAGATTTCGAAGATCGCGACTACAAGCCATGGTACACAGTCCCTATTTAACAACAACCCACGCAAGAGACCAACGGCAGCCGACTTCATCGAAGCAGCACCATCCAAAGTTCAACGATCCTACAGTTACAAGGCAGACAGCAGCGTCGTGTTTGAGGTCAGCGACGATGAAGCTGATGAGTCTGAAAACCAACCCTCTGACGTGGAAATGAGCGGCAACCTGGACATCAAAGCCCTGCAACCTCGTAATATCCTGGCACCTGACTCGGCAGCTAACGATGATCTCAATTCACGTCAGCATCCCGCATTGGATGACAGTCGCGGCAAGCCGGAGAAGCCAAACAGCAGGCTCAGTATGGCACATCCTCGTCCTCAAACACCCAGCAAGAAGGATGCGGATGGGCTTCGAGCTAGGGAGGAAGAGATTGAGAGAATGAACCGGAAGATCATCGAGATGGAGCAGCGGCGCAAGTTGAGACAAGACGTTAATCGCACTCAAACACCTGGGACAACTGGACA
>QQTW01002187.1_pt1 | contig 14107 bp, 12 predicted proteins | sample 1904831 | NCBI WGS metagenome assembly QQTW01 (sample SAMN09435610, study PRJNA476489) | Subsurface metagenome, whole genome shotgun sequencing project. | reverse complement strand
CCTCGCTCTGGGAGGGCCATTCGTGTTCATTTGGCGTTTTCTGTTCTGTCTCTCCTTTATAGCTCTATCTGTCTATCATGGTAGCGGGCATTGGGTAATCCCTAGGGATAATAGAATGCGATCTTTTCCCCCTTTATCATACTCCACTTCCTATGCTCACATGTGAACCGTACTTCTCCAGTCTCCTTCACTTACCGAGACCAAGTCTATAACAACCCTCATTAAGTAGAAGTATCGTCAGGTCCAGGCAAAACCACCTCCACCGCCTCTTCCGCCTCCCGTTCCAACAACGAGCGTTTCAAGACATGACTCTGTCGCCAGATATACCCCACCAACACTGATCCTGTGATGAAACCGAGGATCAACAGCGCCACGTCAACGGGGATGGGATCGGCATGGAAGAAACGATGCGTGAGGGCGTCGAGACCGTATTGCGAGAAATTGAAGAGGCCGCTGATGCACATTACTAATCCGAATACCTTGCCGAAGGTGCGGAAGCCGAAGACCTTGGCGGCGTAGTCTCTGTTTATATTCACATGTCAGTTGAAGAATAGGAAAAGCTGTAACGGGGACGAAACGGAAGGGATAGATGTGACGAATACAAGGAAGGGGGTGACTTACGAAAGAGCCGTGTAGAAGAATGGTCGATAGACGACAAACAGACACACATTGATATACGCGGCCCACAGAAACGGCAAAACACCCAGGATCCCAATGACAGTCGCGAAAGCCACCAACAAGGCTAGCACGAACGGGGTACTGGTATTATCGAGCACGAGGCCAATGAATGGAACAGCGATGACGCCTCCAAGCGGCAGGGCGACATCGAACACCGAATTGATCCGCACCGCGGCATCATAATCGTCGAGTAAGTGCGCGTACTGCGTCCGAATCGTCGCCACGAAGTAATTAATCCGGGTCATCTGCACGATGGTAAACAGCGTGACCAGCACGAAGTACGCCGAGGCGATCTGCTGTCGAGCCGAATAGCCATGCATCGCGCCCCAGACTCCACTGATCTCTCGCTTCTTCTCTTCCTCTTCAGTCTGGTGCGCAGCGCCTTTCATACCCAGCAACTGTGTAACTTCGCTGACGACGACCTCGTCGTGGCGATGCTGCTCGTGCGCGTCGTCGTCGTCGTCGTCGTCAGCATGATTCTCCAGGTGGTCGGCCTCATCATCCACATGCTCTTGTGCCTCCCGGACCAGTTCGCCCAGAGTCTTGTACGACTTTTTCGGCATGAGGAACAGCTGCGCCAGAAGGATCATGACCGGCACCGTAAGATATAGCAGAAAGAACTTCTGCGGAGTGAAACCCCCATGCGAACGTTCGTAGACCAGACGATAAATGAGAAACACCGCGCTCGAGGCATCGAAGGCCCCCGTAAGCAACGAGAGAATCAAACCCGAATGAGACGGGAAGGCATTCGAGAGCTGGAACGCCGGCATGAACACGAATGGCCCTCCCAGAGCGAGGAATAGATAGCCGGGAATGTATCCGTCAAAGGGAAGACGCGGGGCGAGTCCCAAAGTAAGACAGCCCAGACCCACGAGCACGCCGCCGATGAGGGCGGCGATGCGGGGACCATAGCGGTCGAGGATCGTCCCGACGGGCAGGGCAGACACGTTACTCGCCACGGCGGCGACGGCGAACATGAGATTTAGTCTGAATTGAACAATCAGCTAACTGTATCATTGAAAAAAAACGCAAACCAACGATGATGGCCTTCATCGTATATGTGTTCTTGTATTTATATCAACGATGAAATGAATGGATTTTCTTTACTTACCGCATCTCCTGTCCATCACAAGTATGCACACCCTTGCGCAATTCGTCTCGAGTACATCGATCGCGATACACGCCTTCGTCAACCAGCACGGGTTTGAGCGCAGCATATCCGAAGACAATACCAGCCGCGAGCAAGCTGTATGCTACCGCAACGAAGACCTGAAAGATGCGACGAGCGAGGGGCACCTCGTAGGCGAGAATGGGGTCTTCGTGTGCTTTGGCCGGCACCCATGTCGCGACGGGGTTGTCGGCTTTCTTGACTCCATTGCTGGCGCCGTTGCCCATGGCGGTGGAGGTCGAGGTGGACGCCATGTGCGCCGATGGTGTCACTGGCGGGATCTGGTGGCGTGCGGGATGATGCTCTCGGGAACCGTTGAATGAGATCCGATAGACGCTGTAACCGCGCGGATGACGTCGGACGTTTAAACACGTGAGGTGATGGCCGACGACAAGCCCTCAACCTCCACTTGGAAAGTCTGAGGTTCAGAAGAACCTTGCAAAACAGAAAGACATGAATAGAGTGATTTCTACTAGGTCACTAGTAGAACTATTTCCTGTTTGTAATTACAAGTTCATTCCCAGGGCATCATAATTGATGGGAGTTGTGGAATATATTTTCTCGTCTGTATAAGAGTCCTCGAGCTCGTAGCGAACGAGTTTTTTCTTATTTAGTCACCGGTGCATCGGATGGCTGAGTGCTCGTCTCCCACCATTTCTCAATTAAACATGGCCATGGGATTAAGATTTGAGTTAGCGATGGCAATGACAAGACGAGCTTGATTGTCACGCCGGATTGCCTCAAGGACCAAAGGATTCAATTTCTATCTCATTAGGACTGCTCCGGATTGGAGTACCAGGATTTCGACATGGCAATGTCAGATGAAATCAATATGTCCCAGGAAGATCAAGCATGCGCGATATGGGACCGCCATGCTCGTGCGATGGGCATGTGAGATTAAAGAGCAGGGTACTAAAGCAGGCAAGAGACTTTCGGCACTCGATCGACAGGCTTGCCAGCAGGGACATATGCCATGAGTGTGTTGCTTGGAACATTCTTGTCGCTGCCAGCTGCCCCACCGCAGCACGCCTGGCCATCCCAACTGATACGGTGAACGTCGGTACTGGACTTCCGTACCTGGGATGCATACTGGCCTGGTCCGGCAGCAGAATCCCAGGCAGGACCGAGAGATCTGAGCTGAACAAGAGCTGCCTACAGGACCACGAATTGCTTGCGGGGAAGTCTTCGAAGAAGGACTATGGTCGTCCGGCGTCGAGTGTGATGCTCACCGTTACAGCAAGATCCGAGACTGGACTCATGCCGCCAAAGCGAACTTCCCAGGGACGATCCAGCGGATATAAGCCGAGTAAGCCCCGCAAAATTCGGGTCAACGTCCAGACCGCACGGATGGTCAGCAGTATGACCTCCCGGAACTCAAGCCATGCACAATGGGCAACATACTCCATTATCGTCATTCTCGACCACAGTCAGGACGGATTCAGTGCGATCCGCCCAGACCTCTTCTTGAACACTCCCGGTCGACCTGATCCCATGGACACGACACCTCAGGCTGACATCTATAAGATAATACCAGCGAAAGTCTGGAGATATACTGGCAGCATCAAGAATAACGACATCTCTTCTGTTACTCTATTCCAATATGACATATATTTTCTTGGTGCTTGATCCATCATTCGTCCGAGTTAGACGACGCAGAAATCGAGAAAGGGCGGCTGGACTGCAAACTGTCGTTCTCCAAGCATCTTCCACCGCTTTCAATGGTCTGAGCATTCCAACTTGCACATATCAAAGCCTCAAATTTTTTTCGCTCAGTCTTAGCCCCATCCGTGTTACCATTCTGTAAGGGTGACGTCTGTGTAGGCTCCTGATCGGAAGCCTTGTTCGTGTGTCTTGAGCAACTCTAACCTCGGCCATTCGCGCTATCAACCCATCATTAGGTGTTGGCAATACCGCGAGAGTCAACAGTTCATATCAACACATCCTTGAAGACCCGACATCACCACGAGCAGTCGAATGGAACCAGGCGTGCAGCTTAAGATAAAGGATGAAGGTCAATTGTCACGTGAATATCAGGTGATCAATCCTCCGGAAGTAACCTCTGACAGCTAACGCTGATCAGAAGTGACAAGGCAAGTTGCGGCTCTCTCAGCGGCGGTGCTGGCTCAGCATATTTGACGCTTGACCGTTACGCTTGGATGGGAGATCGGAGATCGGTCCTTGACAAGACCGAATGGATCCTCGAGTCGGGAAATGCCCCCCGTTCCACCGGTCATCAACATCTTCCTTGAACACCTTTCACAGTGCGACATAGCACTGACGGCGCCATTTCGTGCTGCTTTCGAGCGTCGGACGTCGGCACCGCATCGGTGCGAGAGAAATAGCTCCGGCAATCGCTCCGGACCACACCGTCTCTCCTGCTGATACAACATGGACGCCCATATCGACCCACGTCTGCGTGGCCCCTCTTCGTCCACCTCGACGACCTCGGCCTCTCACCTGCCGGCCCTCCCGCACGCCTCGTTGGCCGACAACCCCGGCCGCTTGCCCTTGCCGGGTCGTCCACAGCTAGGCCAATTCTCAGATTCGCACCGTCCGCCTTATTATCCATCGCCGCTGGCTGCGGCCAACCATGCTCCCACAAAACCTCATGAAGGTGGACATGGCGTCGAGAATGGCCTCGATCCCAAGAAGGCCCGCGCCTGTGAGGCTTGCCGAGGCCTCAAGGTGCGATGCGAGTCGGACATGAACAATCCCGACGGACCCTGCAAGCGTTGTGCCAAGGCCGGGCGAGAATGCGTGGTGACGGCGCCGACGCGCAAGCGTCAGAAGAAGACGGACAGTCGCGTGGCCGAGCTGGAGAAGAAGATCGATGCGTTGACGGCCACGTTGTCCGCGACGCGATCCGACTCCGAACCGCGTCGAGATCCCCGTTCGGGCGAGATGCCGAACGGAGAACCGAAGGAGCGACGACGACTGAATGAAGAGATTTGGATTCCCACTCGAGAAAGTCCGGAAGAAGTTCGACCATCACCAGGCCTAGGCGCACGCAGCACGTCATGGGCAGGACGTATTGACCCACGACTGGACCCCCGATTGAGCCCCGCGCAGCCAGCGCCGGTGCGCGCATCGACGTCAATGTCCACGGTCACGACGCGGAAACGGAAGCAATCGAGCGAAAGCCAAACGACGTCGGGGAACTCGCCAGATATACGCATACCAGGGCAGCCGTCCGCGGTTGCACCGGAAGGACCGTCTCCACCGTCCGAGAACCCACCGAGCGTGCATCCGTTCTTGATTCCCAAGGCGCCACGGAACAGCACACCCTCGACGCTGGCCCCTGACCCACCTTCGACCCTCCCGGCCAGCGTGGATGTGCCGCAGTACGAACATGCGGATGTCATCGACCGCCGCATCCTGTCGGCTGAACTGGCCACGAAGCTGTTTGACCGCTACGTCCGGGACATGGCCCCGCAGTTTCCCGCCGTCGTCTTCCCACCCGGCACGGCGGCGTCGGAGATCCGCAAAACACGGCCGACGCTGTTTCTGGGCATATTGAGCGTCGCGGCTGGCACGTCGCACCCGGGCATCCAGAAGACGCTGACCAAGGAGATCATGAAGGTGCTGGCGACGCGAGTCATCTGCAACGGCGAGAAGAGCCTTGAGATCATCCAGGCCCTGCATGTCGTGACGATCTGGTACTGGCCGCCCGAGCATTTCGACGAGTTGAAATTCTACCAGCTGATCCATATGGCGGCCGTCATGGCCATCGATCTGGGGATTGGCAAGCGGCTGCGACACCCCAAGCCTCGCCAGCCTCCTGGTGCCGGCGCTGGTAGCAGCAATGGGGGCGGGGGCGGTTTCTGGCGCGAACACCCTTGGCGGCGTACACCTCAACTCAACCCCGAGTCGGCCGAGGCGCGGCGGACCTGGCTCACGTGCTACTTTGAATGTGCCAAGTTGGTGTCCCGGTGATCTTTTTGCGGTACCTACCCCATTGGCTAATGAGGCGTCAGTGTGTCGATGTCGTTGAGACGGCCGAACCTGCTGCGTTGGACCTCATACATGGCGGACTGTGTCGAGTTCCTCGAGACGTCGCCCGAGGCCGTCGAATCCGACAAGGCCTACTGTCAGTGGATCCGCATCCAACATATCGCCGAGGATGTTGGAATCCAGCTGTCGCTAGATGATTGCAGTTTGAACCCAGGCATCTCGGATCCCAAGGTGCAATATACGCTCAAGACATTTGAACGGCAACTAGCGGAATGGCGGGCACAGCTGCCCAAGGAACTCGACTCGCGTGAGCTCTACATGAACCAACCTAGAAATTTGATGCGTGTATGCTGATAGCCGTGCAGCGACGGTGCAGCTGAACGCCCATGTGCTGGATCTCTACATGCACGAGATTGCCATTCACATCGACCATATCGTCGACGACTTTCGAGCACCATGCGGGATCACCCATGAGGGGGGAATGGACAAAGGCAAATCGAGCTCGACTCGACCTGCCCCCGAACCCTTGACGCCGCTGCACATCGACGCGCTCATGCGATGTGTCTCGTCTATCCATTCGATCATTGGTATCTTTTTAAGTTTTGACGTCGAGACGATGCGGGTGCTGCCCATCGTGCACTTTGTGAGGGTCGCCTACGCGGTGGTCTGCCTAACGAAGATGTATTTCGCGGCCAGCTCGCCTAACAGCGAGCTCGGCAAGGTCATCAGCGTGGACGATCTGAAGGTGGAGCGGAATCTGGATGGCTTGTTGGAGGCGTTTCGACTCGCGGCCGAGGGCGATCGATGCAAGCCGGCCTCGAAATTCATGATGGTGCTGGTGATGCTAAAGACATGGTTTCAGAATCCGAAAGGCGTCGCTGGTGGTGGTGCTGGTGTTGCTGGTGGGCCTGGAGGAGGAGGACCTGCCTCCAAGGGACCACCGGGTTGCAATCGAGGATCGGCGATTGCGTCCATGAGTATGGCACTACAGGATCACCACGATGACTGTCCGATCAAGAAAGTCATGTTCTCTGGTGGAAATAGGTCCGAGACCGGTGGAACTACAGCCTCCACGCCGCGAACCGGCCATGCACATCCACCCGGTACGCCTTTTGGAGGAGGAGGGGATATGGCTGGTCGAGAAACCCCCTCGAATCACGCCACGCCTCGTTACAACAATGACGCGAGTTCCGTGGTCTCCAGTTACAGCACCGCTAACACACCCCTGCAACTCCTCAGCGAAGTCGCCATGGGTAATTCCAACGGTATCACAGAAGGAGGAGCAGCTCGGAGCGCTACCCCCGGTGTTTCCTCCACCGGTGGCATTCCTGTTCCCGTCTCCGCTGCCCGCTGGGGTCTTGGCAACAACCTCCCAGAGAATCTACCACCTCGACCTGCATCAGCCTCGACGTCTCGAACCGTAGGGACCTCAGGTGGAGGGGGAGGAGGGGGAGCAGGAGGGGGATGGTACAGTCTCGGCAACACCCAAAACCAAAACGCCACCACCGGCTCCACCTCATCGCTGGACTACCCACCCTCCGGAACAGCGCCCAACACCAACCCATCTCTCACAGAAGATAATACAAGTCCGCAGCAAATCAGTTCAAATAATTCCTACCTCACCCCAAACACGAACCCCCAATGGGCCGGAGCAGGGACAGGAAACGAGATAGGCGGCATGGGTGCGAATTTCGGGGGAATGGATCTGGATACCGGCTTCGGACAAGCATTCGGAATGACCCTCGGTGACGACGATTTCTTTTCCTCGACCATGCTGGATGATATCTTTTCGTTTCGGTTGTTGAATGATGGGAATTTATTCGGGGGTGGGGGTTCGATCGGTAGTGCGGCTACGGCTGCTGCTCTAGCTGGGGGTAGTGGAGGAGGTGGTGGGAGCGGTGGTGGTGGTGGTGGTGGTGGTGCTGGTGGTGCTGGTTCAACTGAAGCTGGGCCGGCAACGGGGGCGGTGAAGAGAGATCCCCCTTCGGCGGCTGTGAATGGTATTACAGGGGGTGATCACTGATTTCGGTCTTGCTAGTAAATGTATATTCTTCATTCCGATGTGCTTGGTTCTAGTATCTACGATATGTGTAGCTAGATGTGAAACCATTCCGATGTAGGTGCTGTCCGTTGGCAATAAGCCTCGATTCGTGAGTATGTAGATTGATATGGCCACTTTTTCGTCGACCATCCTGCAAACATCAAAATCTGATAACCATTTCGCTAGGGTAACTTCCACTCCGATGATTGCATCTCTGAATCAGATAAGATCCGCTTTTGGCCCGATTCCCGCTCTGAAATCGTATCTTTAGATCTGATAAGATCTAAATACTAGGCAACTTCCACCTCCGCTCTTTAGATGTTAAGATCTGATAAGCACTGGCTACTTTTGGCCAATTCCATCACGAAAAATTGGTGGTGATTAGGACGGTGGCCAATATTCGTTGACCATCCTTCGAATATCGAAATCTGATAATAGGCAACATCCACCCTAATTAATCGAAATCTTAGATCTGACGAGATCTGATAAGATTTGTTTGTAGGGCAACTTCCACCATCACTACCCCTTCAGATCTCAAGATCTGATAAGTACTGCCTGTTGTTGTTGGCAAATTTCGTTATGATAGTTTGGTGATGAGTAGGACCGTGGCCATTATTTTGTCGACCATCCTTCAAACATCGAAATCTGATGATGGGAACTTCCACCCTGATAACCGCATCTGTAGATCTGATAAGATCTGATATTGGCGACTTCCGCTCTCATTAATCCCATGTCGAAATCAGATAAGATCTGATCAGGCCTGATGATATTTAGTAATTTCTATAACAAGAATCGCACATCAGAATCAGATAAGGTCTATGAATGCACATAGTCTTCGATCTCAACGCTAGCTGGTACCGATAATAGAGAGAATAGAGAATTCCTCAATCTGTTGATCGACAAACAATCATCTCCGATGAAGGGTTTAACTTATTCCTTCACTGGATGGTTTATCCTTCGCGTGCTTAGTTATCGCTCATTCGATTCGATTGTTATATCACGCCGATAGTATCGCAACACATAGTAACCGGCCCCAATCCGAACTAGGCGACCTTTGAGGAAGGTCCGTTTACTGTAGATTGCGGCACTTCTTGTCATCTCGTAATACATATCTTCAATCCAACGTGCCTGATAACATCGTGTCGTCGAGAAGGCTGATCGATCAAGGTCGCTCCGCTCCCTGAAAGATCGTCCATTGTAATCGAAATGGACAAAGGACTAAGCAGCGTTGATGTCAGTCCGGGAACGGCTATAACGACGTGACAGAAGTATCGCAACGCACAGTAACCGGCCCCACCGTGAGCCCAGACTATCTCACCCAGTTTAAGGTGGGCCGGTTACTGTGCGTTGCGATACTTCTGTCGCATAATTATATCTTTCCCTTGTCCAACGGAAATACGACCAGGACGTGTGGTCCAAACTGGTCGTTGCTGTAGCTGCGAGGCGGCAGAGACTGCTTGAGATGATGAGTTTCGCCTCGCTGGTCGCGTAATCGGCTATGAACGGACTCTTCTTGCCGTCTTCTGAGGCGCTCAACTTTTTCCAATAAAGTTCCATAGTCGGACTGTTCTTTCGATATGGTTGGGAGACACACATCAACCAGAGCTCACAGGTGGTATAATCGCCACCTCATCACCTTCTTGAATCATCCTACTATTTGGCATTTTCTTCCCCTCGTCATGACTATGAGAGTCATCATCATCATGTGGCTCCTCAGATTCCAGATCGACGTAGTCAAGGTTGATCGTCACCGCACAAGTGTCCAACACGGCCTTTTGCATGCCCGGATAATTCTCCTCGAGCAATTGGAACAGTTGCGAAACTGGCAATGGCGCAGAGAACCTGTCCGAGGACTTCTGGGTATAAGACGCCGCCGAAGCGAAATAGAGGAGCGTGAATTGGCCCATGGTGAGAATGGCAACGGTGTTTCTGTATCCAGTAAGCTAAGCCCAGGCTCCAACCTAGAATTGGACTCGAGAGCACGAAGGAATTGCGTAATATATCAGGAAGCGTTCATAGTTGAGTATTTCATGGAAGGTGCTCACTTGGAGCTAACTTCTCCGGTAATACATGCTTTAATTGCTCATCATGTTGGCGCAGATGGGGTAGCAACACTAGTGTTCTAGTACGAAAGAAAATGGATAGGAAACGTCTCGTACCTATATAGTAAAAGGATAGACAATCCTCGGTCTCAATTCAGCCTTTCAATACTTTGACCCAATATATTGCTCTAGCATGTTGTGAAGTGTGGGTGGGTCAAGCGGCCGAGGACCGAATAAATGGAGAAAATTGTGTGGCTTATTACCCAGATCTTCATCGCAGAGCACGCATCATCGATATTCCGATCTCGAAGATTTTCTCGACGTCAATCGATCAGTGGCACGCAAGCCCACCACCATTACTACCTCCAATCCCCCATAACACCGCCTTATCCCAGACCGACATGCAGCAACAATCTCGTGTCTGCTGGAGATGTCTCGCCCATTACCGGTCACGTCCTTACTGGAAAGCTACAGGCCAGGCCAGCCCCAGACCATTGATTCGCTGGCAGCGCCGTGGAGGCCAAACGACATTCATCCGGCGGCAATCGACAGCTGAGGTGAGCAATTGTAGATCTTCATGGTGTGCAGAGGATGCTGAGAATTATATTAGGCCACTGCTTCAAGCCCTTCTCATGATAGCCAGCAACATGGCCCGCAAGCAGCCATTCAATCAAAGCCACAAGGAGATGGCAGCGCCGAGGGCTTGCTGGCCGACCTGCTCGAGGACGAAAAGACCATGCGGCAGCAGTCTAGAAGACGAAGAGACGAAGATCACGAGGAGGAAAGAATCCCCATTCGGGAGCGCTTGAAGCGAATGCAGCGGCAAGATGGTGAGGGCCTGAATGGCACGCTGGCCGCGGGCACGACATTCGATCCGAACGTGCCCAGCTCGTTAGCAGCGGCGATCGAAGAAAGCTCGGGAGACCTTGAAGCAGAGGCAGCCGACGCGGATACTCCCAGCCTTCAGGAGCAAATCGAGGCCGACGATGATGGCGAGCCTCTCGCCATACCACGGGAAATGGCCTATCATATGCTTCCGGGCGATCTCGTCGAGGTCCCGTATGCTACCTTTCACTCTCTCTGCCTGAATTTGGATGGTAATCTAACATGGGACTAGGCGCCGCGGCTTGGGTACAACGCCGCTCTTGGCCATCTACATTGGTCACGCCGAGGGATGGAGTCGGTTTTATACCATCAGTGGCACTTTTGTCAATCGACGGCCGAAAACCATCCGATACAGCGTACCGCAGTTCGCGTCCGCTGAAGCGGCTGAAAGTCTTAGACCCTTCATGCCCAATTTCTCGGAATATCTCGTGCGAGATCAGGCGCAAGAAAACCAAGCGGCGCAACTGCGCCAATTGGGAGCACCTCTGCTGGCGCAGATGACGGCCTTCTGGCGACAGTCCGAAGCCACCTACCGACAACATTCGGTCGCATTGGATAATGCACACGCCAAGATGGCCGATGAGACCGTCGTCCGATTTGCCACCTTGTCCGAGATCGCCGATCGTGTCTATGGCAAGAAGCTCCCGGCCCATCAGCGTACCGCGGCCGACATGTACGCGCTGCACAGGGCCGTCACTCGCAGAGGCTCGGGCTTCTATCACGACCCGTTCGGCCATCGGGTGACGACCTTGTTCGAGATCCGGCCCAAGCGCGAGTTGCGCCTGTTTCGGACGGTCGAGCACTGGTTCCACGAATATCACTCAAACCTCCTGATGCTGGCTGCAAAGCGGAAGCCACCCGCGACGGCGGCAGTGCCAGAGCAGCAGCGACCGCGGCCTGCCTCCCCGATGCGACAGTTTCTTGAGAAGGCGCGGGAGCTGATCGGGCGCAGTCGGAAGATCCGTCGGCCGACGCCCATGCACGCGCTCGTCATGATCTCCGACGTCGTGCCCGCGCAGGAGGATCCGACGCGACCATGCCGGCTCGTCGAGACGGACATCACGTTCAGCGACACGGATCGCGTCATCATCGCCTTCCTCCGCGCCTGGGCCGACGGGGCGCAGAAGGAACCGCCGGCCCGGTTCCGGTCGTTGGGATCGCTGATCCTGCGCGCCACCGGCTTGTACGACGGCTACGAGCTCGATGAGGCGACGGGCTTCATGTTTTTGCAGGAGATAGGCGTGCACGCGCCGTGGGAAAATCGATATGCGCTGTCGGACCGATTTCAGTTGTCCCGTGAGCTTCCACAAAACGATCCGTCGGCGGACCCCATTACCACCAATCATCAACGCATCGCCCCGAGTCCTCCTCTCGAGTATCCTAGCTCCCAAGCATCTGCGCCGACGGCCGCCGCCGCTGTCGCGGGTGCGGACGAGCTGGTGGACAGCATGGCCCACCTGCGGAAGGACTGGGGCGATCTGATGGTCTACTGCGTCGACGACGAAGGTACGCGGCACGTTGAGGACGGCTTCTCCATCGAACCCGTTCCGGGCGACGAGGAGCAGTACTGGCTGCACGTACACATCGCACATCCGACCGCCTTCATCCCTCCATCGCATCCCATCGCGCGGCGGGCGCGGCGCCAGGGACTCACGTTGTACCTGCCGGAAGGTTCCTGGCCGATGCTGCCGGAGGATGTTGTGAATCAGCAACTCTCCATCGCCCCGGGCCGGCCCGTGCTGACCTTCAGCGCCAAAGTAAATGCCGAGGGGGTGACGCTGGAAACGCAGATCAGGCCTGGGATTGTTCGGCGGATGACCTTCGTCACCGCTCGGTCGATGGACCGCACTCATACCGTGACGCGGATCAACGATCGTCAGCTGATCACCGTGGGCGGGCCGTCGCCGAAACTGGGTCGGCAAGACGTACTCAATTTTGATCAGCTGGAGGACTGGCAACAGGCCGATCTCGAGAAGTTAAGCCGGCTGGTCGTGCTTCGGTACCAGCGTCGGTTCCGTCCCTCGAGCTTCCGGGTGAATCAGATGAAGACGGTGGCGTTGTTGGGTGACGAGGTGCGATCGATGCGGCACCAGTTCGGTCGTGAGCCGCTCTTCTGGGAGGGCGACCCATTCATCAAGGTCGGCCTACTACGCTGGGAGGGGATTCATCAGAACACGGATCCGAGCGAGATACGGGTGAGCACGACGGCGGAGATGATGGTGTTGGCATCGCAGACGGCCGCTCAGTGGTGTCACACTCGTGGCATCCCCGTTCCATTTCGGGGCACGTTTGGACGCAATGCCGAGTTGCCCGCCGACTCGCCGCTCCACCATCGGGTGTTTTATGCCTATCGGTCCAACGCCTTCCCTCACGAGCTGCTCGGGGTGGACATGTACGCCAAGGCCACCTCGCCGCTGCGTCGGTTTGGCGATATGATTTCGCACTGGCAGATTGATGCCGCCCTTCGACACGAGGCGGAAACCACAACGACCACGACGTCGACCACCGGCAGCGATACCACCGCAAGCGGTCCGCAGCCGTCAACGCCTTCGACGACGACGACGACGACGACGACGACGACAACACTACTTACACCCCCTTCCTCCCTCCCTTTCACCAAAGCGGACGTCGACCGGCTTTTGATCTTCCTCCACGAGCGTGAAGTCATGTTCCGCCGACTACACCAACAGTCACAGCATCACTGGCTGTGCCAGATGTTGATGCGCACCATGGTTCTCCGTCCAGACCTGCCTCCTCCGCGATTCGCATGCTTCGTTTTGGAGAGCAACTCTCTCCGATTCCGAGCCGCGGGCTACGTCAAGGACCTACATGTCACCGTCACCTTGGAGACCGTGCCGGACGTGACGTCCGACATTCTCGAGGTCTTTGATGAGTACGAGGTCGAGATCCAAGATATCGACGTCTACCACGGTGTCATCCGTGCCAAGCCGCTGCAGCTGCTGCGGAAAGCAGCCGATCAGTCCGAGCTGGACCTGTGGCGAATGAAGCAGGTCACGGGTGTCTGAGTGGGAAGAGAAGGGGGACCTGGTAGCATATGTGAAGAGATAACTAGAAAGCTAGAGAGCTCGCTGATTAGCTGTCCATAAAGAATCATTAGTATCTCAACGTACCGTAACCCCCAACAAGACCATACTGTAGCAACACACCATGCCTTCGCATCATCAAACCAAATCTTTGAAGCATTGCCTCTAGAAGGGAAACGGACTACGGCTGCCCATCGTCGAAGCAGTACAGAAGTTTGGGAAGTGGTGGGATAGACTACTCGTGGATCATGACAGAAGGTATGCCTCGGCAATTTCTAGCAAGTATCAAGGCAAGGCG
>QQTW01002186.1_pt1 | contig 14108 bp, 10 predicted proteins | sample 1904831 | NCBI WGS metagenome assembly QQTW01 (sample SAMN09435610, study PRJNA476489) | Subsurface metagenome, whole genome shotgun sequencing project. | reverse complement strand
TCACTACTTCGTTAAAGAAATACAACAAAAAGAAATTTTAAATCACTGCATTGTGCATGATATTGTAGGACAAATAACGGTAATTAAATACTGTTTTGAACTACTTGGCTTGCAAAGTTTGTCACCTAAAGGAATACAATACCTGGAAATTGGTAAGAAGCAAGCCATTAAACTAGAAATCTTAATTGATGATATTTTAAATGCATTTTCTGCTGAGATAGAATCACTGGATGATTTTACAGTTGATCCTGTTCAAGCTCCAAATGCACTTATTTGTGCAATGGAAGTTGTAAATACTTTATTGCCGAGCTTTTCCTTAAATAAAATGCATTTACAACTAAGTTCAGATATTGACATATCAGCAGAATGGAAAGTAGTTGGCGATAAATCGCGCTTGGATAGGGTGCTTTCTAATCTAGTAGAAAACGCCTTGAGGCATAGTCCACCCAACTCTACTGTGACTGTTAACCTTCAACATGACAATGACTTTATTCTGTTCACAGTTGATGACGAGGGATCTGGTGTACCAGAAGATATTTCTAAAAATTTATTTGAAAAATTTGCTCAAGGCAAAGAAAAAGCTGGCAAAGCTGGTTTGGGGCTTTATTTCTGTCGAGCCACAGTGGAGCGCTGGGGTGGTACTATCGGTTACTCACCTCGTCATTCAGGCGGTTCCCGATTTTGGTTTCGCCTCCCTAAACCAGTTTTGAATTAGTGAATCACTATATTTTACTAGGTTTCTGCCTGTAATGACATTTACACAATTTTTTTAACAAATGATTTTGATGTATTAATTTTTCTGATAATTTTATTGCAAGCAGGTGCAAAGGCTTAAAGTCAACAAACTGTTACATTTAGTCCTGATGAGTATAGTTACTTATCAGGAAGCCGCAGTCACTTGATTTTTGCAACAGTTGTATTAAACTCATCCTGCCAGAGATATAATTTTCTGACTATGGGAGGATGCTTTAAAATGCGGTATGCAGCGATTCTGTCCTAGAGAGTTGAGTTATTGGTAAAGATAAAGAAAAAAAGTTTCCTCTCAGGTAATCTTTAAATCTAGGCGGACGTAAGCTTTGACTAAGGAAATACGATGTTCGAGAATACGGGAATGATGCTGGGATTGGACAAAACGCTGTTCTGGCTGGCACAAGTTGGGGTAGATCGCGGGGTTGACACTCCAGAAGATGCAGCGCTTGTCTATTCAGGTCCGCGACTATATTTCGCGTTAATAGCGGGTGTGTTACTGGCGTTTGCCATCCAGTTGGTATTAACAAACCTCTCAGTTGCCGCCGGAATTTCCTACTTAGGGCGTCAATCAGACTCAGATTCAGATGCAAATTCCGGTGCAAATGATGAATCTAGCAGCTTGGGCGGCACAATTCGCAAAATTGGCACAGCAGTCGGCATTTGGACATTAGTCACTGTCAGTGTAGCCTTATTCATCGCTTGTTTGCTAGCGGTGCAGCTGAGCTTGATTGACAATGCGGGACTAGGGGCGATCGTTGGTCTGGTAATTTGGGCGGCGTATTTTGGGCTGCTTGTTTGGGTAAGTTCGACAACAGTGGGTTCCTTAGTCGGCTCGGTCGTGAACACGGCGACTTCCGGCTTTCAAGCAATTATGGGGACAGCCACTGCCGCACTGGGCGCTAAAACTGTGAACGATCAGGTGGTTCGCACGGCTAGGGAAGCTGCCAACGCCGTGGGTCGCGAACTCGGTTCAGCTGTAGACCCCATGAGTATCCGGGAAAACATTGAAGATTACTTAGATATGCTGCGCCCCCCGGAGTTAGATATATCAAAAATTCGGGGTGAATTTGAAAATTTACTCAATGATCCACAGTTAAGAGCGATCGCCGGCACTCAAGACCTGCGTAACATTGACCGGCAAAAGTTTGTCGAGTTAGTCAGCAGTCGCACAGATCTCTCTAAACGAGACATGAACCGCCTCGTAGACCAGCTGGAAAGCGTTTGGCGGCAGGTGGTAGATCAGCAAGCCCCTCAGCAAGACCGAATGGGTGAATTGATCGAATATCTCAAGTCTGTTCAGCCAGGGCAGACGAAGTCAGATGAGCTAAACCAGAAGTTAGATCAGTTGACGGCAGAAATGCGCTCATCAAAGGACGCTGAGCAAAAAGCTACCCCAAGCCCGCTCCAGAACACACTCCAGCAGGGATTAAATGCCCTTATGGGGATGGTCATGGGGCGCACTGATCTCTCTGATTTAGATGTCCAAACAATCTTACAATCACTCTCCACAGCTAAAGACAAAGTAACCCAGCAAGCAGACAAGCTAGCTGAGGGCTCAGGTATGAAAAGTGCAGAGGTGCCATACAGCACCATTCGGGCGGATGTGGAAAACTACCTGCTCAATACCTACTCCTGGCAGATGAAGCCGGAAAAAATTGCGCAAGAATTTCGAGATGTGCTCTACGATCCAGCAGCTGATCCAGGAACGGTGCGGAGTCAGCTAGAGCAACTCTCGAAAAACGATTTTGTCCAACTGCTGCAACAGCGGGGTATTCTTACCCAAGCTCAAATCCAGCAAATTGCCGATCAGCTTGAAGGCATCCGGCAAGACGTTTTAACCACGGTGATAGCAGTTGAGGCAAAAGAAGCGGCGCAAGACCTCCAGCGTCGAGTGGAAAGTTATCTGCTTGTTACCAGTAAGGCAGACTTGAACTCACAAGCAATTCAGCAGAATTTCAAACCACTGCTGGAAGATTCCGAGGCAAATCATGAAACCTTAAGCCTTCGCATCGCTCAACTTGACCGGGAATCAATGAGGCAAGTGCTGCTCCAGCGCAACGATATTACTCCAGCAGAAGCAGAAACTATCCTTGACCAGCTTGAAGAAGTGCGCAATCAGGTCTTGGTAGAATCCCAAGGACTTGCAGAACAAGCAAAATATCAAGCGGAAACGCTGTGGCTCAATTTAGAGTCATACCTGCGTAACACCGGCAAAGATGAACTGAATCCCGAAGGTATCAAGGCTGATCTAAAAAGGCTCCTAGATGACCCACAAGCTGGAGTTGGGGCAATTCAGGCGCGGGTGTCTCGCTTTGACCGCGATACTTTGGTGCAGCTCTTGAATCAGCGGCAAGACTTGAATGAAGAGCAGATTAATCAGGTGCTTGCTCAAGTCGATCAAGGATGGAACAGCATTCGGAACGCACCGCAAAAAGTGGCGGATAAAGCCAAGGAGCAGTACGACTCTGTTACGACCACAATTGCAGATTACCTGCGCAACACTGGCAAAGAAGAACTGAACCCTCAAGGCATTCAGCGGGACTTAGCAAAACTGTTTGAAAACCCGAAAGAGGGAACCTTGGCGCTCAGAAGGCGTCTGTCTCAAGTGGACCGAGACACTCTGGTTAAGCTACTCAGTCAACGCCAAGACTTGAGTGAGGAGCAAGTTAATCAGGTGATTAATCAGGTGCAAGCGTCAATTGGGGATATTGTTAAATTGCCCCGTCGCTTTGCCGCTCGGACTCAGGCAAGAGTCCAAAACTTTCAAGCCACTCTCGAAGACTACCTACGCAACAGCGGCAAGGAAGAACTCAATCCAGAAAACATCAAGCGCGATTTGCAGTTGTTGCTGAATGATCCACGAGCCGGGGTGGAGAGTTTGAGCGATCGCCTCTCCCATTTCGACCGCTCTACCGTAGTCAGCCTCCTGCAAGCGCGGGGTGATATGTCCGAGTCGGAAGCCAGCCGGATTGTGGATCAAGTCTTATCTGTCCGCGAGCAGTTTGTTGAACAAGTGCGGGCGATCCAGCGCCGGATTCAAGACGTGGTTGATGGCGTTTTTGCCAGAATCCGCAACTACCTCAACTCCCTCGACCGCCCTGAACTCAACTATGATGGCATCAAGCGCGATGTCCGCAAATTGTTTTATGATCCGCAGGCTGGGTTTGAGGCCATACGCGATCGCCTAGGTTCGTTTGATCGGGATACCCTGGTTGCGGTTCTGAGTTCCCGTGAGGATATTTCCGAGGCGGACGCCAACCGGATCATTGACCAAATTGAAGGATCGCGCAATGCTGTGCTGCAACGGGCAGAACGCCTCCAGCAGGAAGCGCAACGACGCGTGGAAGAAGTCAAGCACCAAGCCCAGCGACAAGCAGAAGAAACCCGCAAAGCGGCAGGATCAGCTGCCTGGTGGCTGTTTGGGACTGCGCTCGCCTCCGCGCTAGCTTCTGCAGTTGCAGGTGCGATCGCTGTAGCTGGTTAAAGCTTTAAAAGTTTTCTCCGTTAACTTTAGCCTCTCGATTGAGAGGCTTTTTTGTTGAAACTCCCGCATAGGCGCAGAGAAAGAAGAAGGCACTCGCAGCCAGGGGCAAATCCCTATTGGGGATTGAAATAATTTTGTCTCAGCAAATGCACCAACACCGCTCCAATGAATAAACTAACCGCATGTATCCAGTAGGCAATACTAGCTGGGTTGACGCCACCAGCAATGTCCAAACTGCCAATCCCATAAAACATCTGCTGCACCTCCCACCAGAATAGATAAAATAGTGCTGGCAACTCGATGGGAATAAGCACAATCACCAGCGGCAGAATCGTGTCAATTTTTGCCGATGGAAAACTCAGGAGGTACGCTCCTAAGATGCCTGCGATCGCACCATTTGCCCCAATTAATGGCATCGTCAGTGTCGGTTCAGCCAGAATTTGCACCACACCCGTGAGGATGCCACAAAGCAAGTAGAACACCAGAAACCGCCCATGTCCCAGGATGTCCTCAACGCTCTTGCCAAATACCCACAGGAATATCAGGTTGCCCAGTATCTGACTAAAACTGCTGTGGAGAAATATTCCCAGTAGCAGTGAAGTGGATAGCATCAGCAGCGCTATCCAGGCAGCTGGGTTTCCACTTGCGATCGCGTCTGCCATCACTGCGGTAATCCGAGCCGGAACGACACCCCAGCTATTGACTAAATCGCCCAGTTCACCGGCAATCTCTAGTTTTAATTCCCAGAGGAACAAAGTCACGTTGATACCGATCAGGAAATAATTACCGATGGGCTGGCTGCGACTGGGAATGTTATCGCTAATGGGAATCATGTTTCATTTTTGTCTGGATATTGGCTTATGGAAATATGCCCCTACAATTGTTGTACCTGCCCTGTGGGAATATTGGAATTAGAAAAGTACAACTGCCACCACTCTGCACAAATCGAATGCTGATACAAACAATTGGTGGGCGCTATCAAATCATTAGCCGCTTGGGCGGTGGGGGGTTTGGTACTACCTTCGTTGCTGAAGATACATACCTACCCGGCAACCCTGAGTGTGTCGTCAAACAACTTAAGCCTCAGTCAACTGAGCCGTTGACATTGCAGGCAGCCAGACGTTTATTTGACACCGAAGCCCAAGTCTTGTACCAGTTAGGGAATCACGATCAGATTCCACGACTTTTAGCTTACTTCGAGGAAAATCAAGAATTCTATTTGGTGCAGGAATTAATTAAAGGTTGCGATCTGAGCCAGGAACTAACACCGGGGAAACAACTGGGTGAAGATGACGTTATTTCCCTTTTGCAAGACATCCTGGAAATATTACAGTTTGTCCATCAGCAGAAGGTGATTCACCGGGATGTTAATCCTGGAAATTTACTCCGGCGCGCTCAAGACGGCAAGTTATTTTTAATTGACTTTGGAGCCGTCAAACAAATCACTACCCACGTGGCTCATCCTCCGGGGAAGACAAAATTTACCGTTGCCATTGGTACACCAGGATACGTGCCTAGCGAACAAGCCCACGGCAATCCTAAGTTAAGTAGTGATATCTATGCTGTAGGGATAATTGGTATCCAAGCCCTTACCGGGTTACTGCCTGAACAACTACCAATAGATGCCGATACTGATGAAATTATCTGGCATGACCAGGTGCAAGTTAGCCCTGAGTTAGCAGAAGTTATAAACAAAATGGTGCGTTACGACTTTCGGCAGCGCTACCCTTCAGCGTCTTATGCGTTGCAAGCTCTCAAAGAGTTGACATCTCCCCCCTCTGGTACAGCGGTTTTGCCAACTCAATCACAAAACACTCTTGCGGCGAGTCAGAATAAAACAATAAAAGTTAGAAAAAGACTTTATCAGACTTTAATCTTATCAAGTTTAATTGGACTGGGCGTCGCAGCAGGCGTCTCTATTTTTAATATAATCAATTCCTCTAACGCGACTGCGTTATATAAACGAGGTAATACACTGTATGACTTAAAACGGTATAAAGAAGCAAGCGCTACCTATAAAAAAGCAATTCAAATCAACCCGGAGTATTCTGAAGCCTGGAATGCTCAAGGCAATACGCTGTCTGATTTGAAACGGTATAAAGAAGCGCTTGATGCCTACGAAAAAGCGATTCAAATCCAGCCGGAGTATTTGGAAGCATGGAAAAACCGCGCTTTTGTATTGGATAATTTGCAGCGATACGAAGAGGCGATTGACTCGTTTGATCAGGCGCTAAAAATTAAGCCAGACTACCCGGAAGTGTGGAATGGTCGTGGAGATGTGCTAAATAATTTACAGCGATATGCAGAAGCAATCTCAGCTTATGATAAAGCGGTGGAATACAAGCCAGACTACTACCAAGCCTGGAATAGTCGCGGTTGGGCGCTGCATAATTTGCATCGCTACGAAGATGCGATCGCCTCTTTTGACAAAGCAGTTGAATACAAGTCAGACTACTACGAAGCTTGGTACAATCGGGGCAATGCGCTCGTAAATTTACAACGCTACCCACAAGCAATTGAATCTTATGACAAAGCGGTGCAATTTAAGCCAGATTACTACCAGGCTTGGCACAGCCGGGGTAGTGTGCTCGTAAATTTGCAACGCTACCCTGAAGCAATTGATTCTTTTAACAAAACTGTTCAATATAAGCCAAACTACAAAGCTTGGTACAATCGCGGTTGGTCACTCCATCAATTGCAACGTTACGAAGAAGCAATTGAATCTTATGATAAAGCAATTCAACTCAAGCGGAATAACTATCAAGTTTGGTATAATCGGGGAAATGCGGTATACAATTTGAAGCGGTATGAGGACGCGATCGCTTCTTATAATAGAGCAGTTCGATACAAGAGCGACCACTACGAAGCCTGGTACAGCAGAGGTAATGCCCTATTTAATTTGAAGCGGTATGAGGAAGCGATCGCCTCTTATGACAAAGCATTGCGATTTAAGCCGGATTACCGAGAAGCAATAGAGGCTCGAAACCAAGCGCAGAGTCAGATGGAGTCGGAAGTGCGTGAGCGCGAAGAAAAAGAAGAGTCGAATTAATACATCAAATCTTTGAAGTGGCTGCATAATTTGACTCCCCGCTGCAGGATTTTTCTGTGCGTCTAAATTTTTGGCAACACAACCCAATGACCATCACCATTCCCATTAATGCGATCAAACTTGCCCCCGGCAGTACGGTGAGCATTCATAACCTGTCCTGGCAAGACTTTGAATCGATCCTGTCCGATTTGGGTGAAAAGCGTAGCACCCGCGTCGCCTACTACCAAGGCACTCTAGAAATCATGTCGCCCCTGGCTATTCACGAAAGACCTCACCGCATCATTGCCGATATCCTCAAGGCGATTCTTGATGCCCAAGAACGCAACTGGGAAGACTTTGGCTCCACCACCCTCAAGCGTTCACAAATTGCCGGGATTGAACCTGATACCTGTTTCTATATTCAAAACGCTGATCTTGTGCGCGGTTGTACCAACCTGGATCTAGATGACTATCCACCTCCAGATTTGGCAATTGAAGCAGATGTCACAACAACTACCATCAGTGCCTACGAAGCCATGCGAGTTCCTGAAGTTTGGGTGTACCGTAATCAACAACTCAAAATCTATGTGCTTGAGAACGGTTCCTACTGCGAGGTTTCCCTCAGTCCTACATTGCCGGAACTATCCCTTATTGATCTGATTCCTCAACTGGTGCAGCAAGCGATCAACCAGGGAACCAGCCGCATGTTGCGAGAACTTAGAACTCAACTGAACTCAAACTGAGCAAATTGGTACTAAGTAAAGTCGTTTGCTAACAAGTAACCCAAAGTAGCAATTATGCAATTAACTACTAAGGATTTAATGGGGAAAGTTACAACGACGCTAGCGATCGCGAATCGGATAGAGCAGGCTAATGCCGAAGATAATATTGTACTATAGCTGGTACGGTTCCGCACCCGACCAAGCTAATTAAGCTAAGCGGGTGCAGTTGTCTCCCGGATTGCAACAGGTTATTTCCGTCAACGCAACCCGCGCTTAAAAGCTGACCAACTTTGGACAAGGAAACTGTCGGAGCTGCAGTGCTGCTGACGGCACAGATGCGGTCTTTGAGCAGTAACACGCTTCACCGCTTCATCACAGTTTCTGCGCTTTAGGATCCAGGTTTTTCGTCCATTAGCCCCGCCATAACCTCGGACTGGGTCTTATTGAGGTACACGGCTTTGTCATCCACTGATTCTACCCAGCCTACGGGTATCCAGTGGTGCTTACCATCTGCCGAATCCTTCTTATTCAGCTTGATGTAATTCTCGCCGTCCATGTGATCCACAGTGCCAACGTGCGCGCCAGGCGACCCTTGCGTGCTACCTTCGCCTTTGGCGTGAATCATCAGGTTTTCCTTAATTTTGGATGTATCCATGAGTTTCCTTTTATTCAAGATTACTATACTGACGATCGAGTAGCTGTTTCATATTATCAGTATTGATCGCCCGAGGACACTGATTGTAGGCGGATTTCAAAGTTTTAAGGAAAAATCGTTTCGCACTCTTAGTGCGTCGGGCATACATCGGATAGCGCATATACACCATACACATAGGAGGATGATGTCTAAAGCAGGATTTGACGCTATTTAAATGGGTGGTTGTGGTTCATCAACGGGGTGAGTCTAGCTATCAGCAGTCAACACTAAGCACATTTACCACATTGCCATTTTTTGCCATGGAACCACTTGGAGTGATCATATAATGGTAGGAATGTGGCTGTCGATGCCTTAAACACTCTGCTACTGATGAGCTTGGCAATTATGGCAATTTTCGAAACGTTAACAGATGATCACGATCTTTTAAGAAACCAACTCGCCAAAATACTTGAGTTGCCAGATAGCGCAAATGGTGAAAGACAGCAGTGTTTTGAGGCGCTAAAAGAAACACTCAACTCGCACACACTCGCAGAAGAAGAAATTGTCTATTCACGTCTTCTACCCGTAGAGGATTTAGAGTCTGAAGTGAGGGAGGGAATTGAAGAGCATAGGCTTTCAAATCAACTTTTGGTCGAGTTAAACAGTCTTGATGTTACCCATCCGCAATGGGTGGCTAAAGTAAAGGCGCTTAAAGACTTGCTGACTCACCACTTGAAGGAAGAGGAGGAAGAGCTTTTTGCAGAGGGGCGGAAAATTTTCGATAGCGAAGGGCAGGAAGAACTTACAGTTCTGTATTTGCAGAAAAAGGAAGAGACTATAAAAGAAGATTCCTTGATCGAAGAGACTCCACTAGAGGCAGAATTGCAAAAATAAGAAGAATAATTGTAGTGACAAGAGAGCACTCTTAGCACTCAAGCGCGGAGGAGCAAGGGAGCAAAAGACTTTTAGGTATAAGCCTTGCCCTTTGTGGGCAACATAAGCGTCTGGAAGTGGAGAAGGTTCATGCCCCACCTATATTGTGGGTGGTCTTTTTGCTCCTCTGCTCCCCATCACCCAAGCGCTCCCCTGGCAACGAGTGCCGTGAATCTTGAAGCCCGCGTCTGCCTATACAAGGGGCAACGCTAAGATCATTAAGCACTATTTCCCTCTGCCCTCATGTCTCACCGTGCCGACATTTCAGACGCGCGCTCCCTTGAATCCTCAAATGGGCATCATCTTCGTAGCCCCAACCAGAGCAGTCAAAATACCATTCGCATTCGGGGAGCTAGGCAGCACAACCTGAAGAATATTGACTTGGAACTGCCGCGCGATCGCTTGATTGTCTTCACTGGCGTCTCTGGTTCCGGCAAATCTTCCCTTGCCTTTGACACTATCTTCGCGGAAGGGCAGCGCCGGTATGTTGAATCCCTCAGTGCCTACGCTCGGCAATTCTTAGGGCAGCTGGATAAACCAGATGTGGAGGCGATTGAGGGGCTGAGTCCAGCGATTTCAATTGACCAAAAATCCACATCCCATAATCCTCGCTCTACCGTTGGCACGGTGACGGAGATTTATGACTATCTGCGGCTGCTATTTGGGCGAGCTGGGGAACCGCATTGTCCGATATGCGCTCGCTCGATTGCACCTCAGACAATAGACCAGATGTGCGATCGGATCATGGAACTGCCAGACCGCACTAAGTTTCAAATCCTAGCTCCAGTTGTGCGGGGTAAAAAAGGCACCCAGCGCAAACTGCTATCAAGTCTAGCTTCTGAAGGGTTTGTCCGCGTTCGCATTGATGGCGAAGTGCGGGAACTCAGTGACTCGATTGAACTGGATAAGAACCAAATCCACAATATCGAGGTTGTCGTTGACCGACTGGTTAAGAAGCCCGGACTAGAAGAACGCCTGACAGACTCCCTTACTACCTGTCTGCGCCGCTCTGAGGGAATTGCGGTTATTGATGTTATGGATGCAAAAGCTGTTAATCAGCCAGATGTTGAGCCATCTGCAGTAATTATTCATCCAACATCTGGTCAAAGAAGAGCGGCTGAGGGTGGAGCGCCTTACCAAGCGAGAGGGGGAGAGGGGGCAACTAGCAGCAGCAATTCTAACGAACTGGTATTCTCAGAAAACTTTGCCTGCCCAGAACATGGGGCAGTAATGGAGGAGCTGTCGCCGCGACTGTTTTCCTTCAACTCTCCTTATGGTGCTTGTCCTCACTGTCATGGATTGGGCACCTTGCGGACGATTTCTCCAGAGTTGGTGGTGCCTGACCCTCAAGCAGCGGTGTATGCCGCGATCGCACCCTGGTCAGAAAAAGACAACTCCTATTATCTCTCGCTACTCTACAGCGTGGGACAAGCTTATGGCTTTGAAATCCAGACTCTCTGGAACCAATTGACACAAGAACAGCAGCATATCATTCTGTATGGTTCTGAAAAATCAATTTGGATTGAAGAGCGCAATGATCACAAACGCTACGCAGGTGTGATTCCGATGCTCCAGCGACAGTACAGCGACAGTTCGGACCTCGTAAAGCAAAAGCTGGAGGCATATCTGATCGATCAGCCTTGCGAAGTGTGTCAGGGGAAGCGCCTGAAACCGGAAGCCCTCTCTGTGCTATTGGGACAGTACCGGATTCTTGATCTTACTGGCGCATCTATTCGGGAGTGTCATCACAGGATAAGCACAATACAGCTAAGCGATCGCCAGTTCCAAATTGCCGATCTGGTACTCAGAGAAATCAGAGCCAGACTGCAATTTCTCCTCGATGTGGGGCTGGATTACCTTACCCTCGACCGCCCTGCGATGACACTTTCTGGCGGCGAAGCCCAGCGAATACGGCTAGCAACGCAAATCGGCTCCGGTCTCACCGGCGTCCTCTACGTGCTGGATGAACCAAGTATCGGGCTACATCAACGAGATAACGGGCGCTTGCTGCAAACGCTGACCAAACTGCGCGACTTGGGCAACACTTTGATTGTAGTGGAGCATGATGAAGAAACCATCCGCGCAGCTGACCATATTGTTGATATTGGTCCTGGCGCTGGAGTCCACGGGGGGCAGATTATCGCGCAGGGTGACTTGGAGGCAATGCTAGGGGCAGACAGTTCACTCACCGGTGCTTACTTGTCAGGGCGGCGGGTAATTGAAACTCCAGTTGAAAGACGGCAGGGGAATGGGCGATCGCTTAACCTCAAAAACGCTCACCGCAATAACCTAAAAAATATAGATGTGGAAATCCCGCTGGGTAAGCTCGTCTGCGTTACTGGCGTCTCCGGTTCTGGCAAATCCACAGTAATTAACGAACTCCTCTACCCAGCCCTGCAACACCACTTCACCCACAAAGTTCCTTTTCCACAACAACTGGATGCAATTAAGGGATTAAATGCCGTTGATAAAGCGATCGTGATTGACCAATCTCCGATTGGACGCACTCCCCGCTCTAACCCAGCTACCTACACCGGTGTTTTCGATGTAATTCGCGAGGTATTTACGCAAACCATCGAAGCCAAAGCCAGGGGTTACAAGCCGGGACAGTTTTCCTTCAACGTTAAAGGTGGACGTTGTGAAGCTTGTGGTGGGCAAGGAGTGAACGTGATTGAGATGAACTTCCTGCCGGATGTTTATGTGCAATGCGAAGTTTGTAAGGGTGCGCGTTACAACCGGGAAACCTTGCTGGTGTTGTACAAGGGTAAATCCATTGCCGACGTTCTCGACATGACCGTGGAAGAAGCTTTGGAATTCTTTAAGAATATCCCCAAAGCCGCAACACGGTTGGAAACTTTGGTTGATGTGGGGCTGGGTTATGTTCGCTTGGGGCAAACTGCGCCTACACTGTCTGGTGGTGAAGCTCAGCGGGTGAAGTTGGCTTCTGAACTTTCTCGTCGTGCTACAGGTAAGACTCTGTATTTAATAGATGAACCCACGACAGGTTTATCTTTTTATGATGTCCACAAGTTGCTAGATGTGTTGCAACGTTTGGTGGACAAGGGAAATTCAATTTTGGTGATTGAACACAATTTAGATGTAATTCGTTGTGCTGACTGGGTGATTGATTTAGGACCAGAGGGTGGCGACAAAGGGGGAGAATTAGTTGCTGTAGGGACGCCAGAAGAAGTGGCAGAGAATCCAAGGTCGTATACAGGGCAATACCTGAAGCAAGTGTTGCAGCAGCATCCACCGAAGGTAACTACTGCTATCTCCTAGGTTGCTGGAATCTATCTACCGTGTCTACAAGTGTAAAATTGGGAATTGGACATGCGCAAGTTATTTCCTGGCTATTACAGACCGACAAAAGAAGAGTTTGATGAACTATGGGAAAAGTGCATTTTTTCTGGGAATACAAATGTTCTCCTACATCTCTATCGTTACACACCCAAAACACGAGATAGACTGTTGAACATTCTTAATGGGTTCAAAGATCGAATTTGGATACCCAATCAGGTCGCCTATGAGTACCAAGAAGAACGTCTAGGTGTAATAACGCAGCAATTAAAACATTATGAAGAAATACATAATGTTTTAAACGAAAACCTTAAAACACTGAAAAGTGATTTGCAAAGATATAAAAATAGGTACTCTTTCGTTGCATTTATTAAACATAAAAGCATTATATAACCTATTGAAGAAGCAACCCCAAGAGTCCAGAAGGATTTACAAACTGCAAAATTGAGCCATCCTGATTTCTTAGAAAATGATGAATTTTTAGAAGTAATAACTAAACTGCTAGCTGGTAAGGTAGGACCATACTCTGAAGAGGATTTAGAGAAGATTTATGAAGACGCTGAGAAACGATTCATCCTTAAACAACCTCCAGGGTATGAAGATGTTAAAAAAACGGTTCCAGAAAGGTACGGAGATGTTGTGCTTTGGTTCCAGTTGATTGACTATGCAAAATCTCTGGAAAGACCTCTAATTTTTGTGACAGACGACGAAAAAGAAGATTGGTGGCGAAAGCATGAATGAAAAACTATTGGTCCAAGACCAGAGCTAGTACAAGAAATGTTAGCCAAGGCTGGTGTCCATTTTTATATGTATACCACTGATCGCTTCATGGACTATAAGCATCAACAATCTTTTGCCGCAGGTCAAGTGAGTATGCTTTCATCTTTAGTCAAGAAAATACTAATGCTCTATGCTTTGATTGTACCTGACTGGGTCGGTAAACGCTATATCAAGTCAGCTTAGTTCAGTCATTTTCCTAATTGTTGGGTTTAAACTTCTTTAACTCAGCATATAAGTGTCATTTTTCACGTCTTAGTCTAAACTCCAGTTGATAAGGACTAGGCATCAATTCGAGCAAGGTATACAAAGAGCGATTGGGCATACTTAAAGATGGTTTCCATAACTGTCTAACCAAATTACTTCTACACCCTTTCTTTCAGATTTTCCTCCCCTTGGCAACCCCCTTGTTGAGAATGGTGCAAGCTCTGATTTTAACTAGAAATTAGGCATTCCTAAGACTGTTTTCTCAACAGAAAACCT
>QQTW01002185.1_pt1 | contig 14110 bp, 13 predicted proteins | sample 1904831 | NCBI WGS metagenome assembly QQTW01 (sample SAMN09435610, study PRJNA476489) | Subsurface metagenome, whole genome shotgun sequencing project. | reverse complement strand
CTGGGCATGTCGCCGTTGGCCGTCTTCGGCTTGCCTGGGCCGAGGCCTTGGTGGTGGATTCGAGACATTTGAGAGGATGATTTGTGAGAATGAGATAGACTGGAGACTTGAGTTTGCTTCAGCTAGAACTGACGAGGTTTGTGCCGAGTAAAGGAAAAGCTTCGAGTGAATGAGTCGTGTTTCTTGCAGAAGATACTAGAGGTAGAACGGCTTTGAAGAAGATACTGGACTGGTCAAGCCTGAGTGATATCACGCTCAAACACACGCCGAGTCCTCGCAGCTGCACGCTGGACAAAGGGCATATTCAATGTTTACCCTTCGAGGGCTATGTTGCCACGCGACGTGAGAAGTGAAGGGAGCAAACTGGGAAAGGAGAACCCGGTGGCGGAGAGCAGAGTCGGAGGGCGCCCCGCTGACGACCTGAGAAAGAGGCCGGAGACATCATCTACGGACCTCAAGTGAGGAGGAGAGTGAACAAAAGAAGGAGATGAAGCTGCGCAGGGGGCAGGATGACGAGGAAGTTTCGGAAAAGTCGAAAAGTCGAGGGTTTTTGCCTTTTGCATCGGCCTCGATGCCGCTTCCCTGACCGCACGCCTTAAACGCGCTTCTGCATCGGAGACGTCAGAGTCGGGAATCTAATCTGCTTTCATCTTATCGATTACAAAAAGTTATCTGATGTAGACCTCGGGATTCAAGGCATGCCCAAAGCGGGTTAGTCACTTCTGTCAGATTTCCTATTTGGGCGACTGGAGATACCCCGGCCCGCCGACTCTTGGCTTCCAAGGTTCCCGCTGATCTCCAGACTTCACATGTCGACTTCATACGTACGGAGCAGATTACATATATTCGGTACGGAGGTGATATCTAATGAACACGACCCATTTTCAAGCATATAGCTGATTCCTTTTGCTTTCCCTGACCCTGACCCTGTCCCATGTGCTCATCCATCAAACTCCCATCGCTGTGCCATGCTGCTTCCTAACCGTCGAAATCAACACCACGTAAACACCGGATTCTTACTCTTAACCATCTCCAACCTTTCCACAATAACCCTCTTCCTGCTCCCCTCCATATCCTCCGCAGCCGCAAACCCCAGATCCATCTCCGCCTCCTCCTCCTCCTCCGCCCACGCCCCACTCGGACTCCCCCCGCGCAACGAGAACCGTCTTCGCCTCCTCCTCCCCTGCTCCACTCCCTCGCCGCCCTCATCGCCGCTCCCCCGCCCCGACTGCCGCCGCTGCACTCGCCGCTGCCGCTGCTCGTCCAGACTGAGCCGCATCGACCACCCCCGAACCCCGCCGTCGGGCCGGCTGCCACGTGAATGACTCGCGGGGCCGTCCGCGCGGGGGGCCGTGCGCACCGTCATCGCCTGCACGGACGCCGGCGATAGGGCTGCGGCACCTGCGGCGTCGACGGTGGTGTCGGTCGCGCTCGGTTGGCGCGAGATGTTGAACCGGTTGTCGCGGCTGCGGGTGCGTGCGGGATCGTGGGAGGGGAGGTCGTGATGTGGGGTGAGCAGGTCGAGGCGGTTGTCGATGTCGTGGAAGGGCGAGGGCGAGGCGGTGGCTGCGTGGGCGGCGCTGATGTCCATCTCTTCTTGATCCTCGTGTACTTCTTCTCGTTCTTCCTCCTCTTGAATATCAGCCCTCGCACTCGCTTCTGCCGCGTGACGGCGCTGCATCTCCTCCGACGGCTCGCGGAGCCGCACCGCGACGGGCACATCGACGAGGTCATCCCAGACGCAGACGCGCGCGCGCCGGGTGAGTTCCAGGGGTCCGTGGTCGGGCGTCTTGAGCGTCTCGACGACGTTCCACGCCTGGCCCTTCATGACGGCGAGCTGGCGCGCGAACATGCGCTCTTTAAAGTCGGCGTCCTGGGCGAAGCAGCGGCGCAGCTGCAGCTGCGTCTCGCTCCACCACTGCTTCGATGTCAGGAGCGGGAGGAAGTGTCTGCGCGTCGCTTCTGTAAAGGGTTGGCCGATTAGAGAGACGGGCAGGAAGAGCCAGCCGAAGGGATAGCTTCGCCACTGCGCTGCTTGTCAGTACCTGGTTGTCGTGATTGGTGCTTGTAAGAGGGCAACTCACGGCATCGGGATGCTTCCACGGCCACGACAGACTGTTATCTATCGCTCCGATGGAAATGGTCCGCCTATCCTCCGGCTCTGATCGAGAAGCCGACCGACTTGTGGCGCTCATGCGCTCTCGGCGCGAGTACGGATCGCCATTGGCTACGGCATGTCCGTTCGTCTTTGTAGCAGGCCGCCCGTCCCGCGACTGGCCATCCCCCTCCTTGGGCGGCTCCGCGACGATAGTCGCCTCTTGCTTGCGCTCGTCCACGCGTATCATCCAGTTATCCAAGCCCCTGTCCGTGTTCCGCATGATGTAGTCGAGGATGACGAGCTTCTCGAGCTGCTGACAGAACGATTGTCGGAGCGAGTCCGTCCAGAAGACTCGCCGTCGGCGCGTTTCTTCTGAAGGTATGGCGCCGCCCGCATCGCTGTAATCCTCATCGTCCTCATCATCGTCCTCGTCGTCGGACGGGGCTGCGGTGGGTCTACAGTCCTGTAACCACGCCCTCCTCCGTCTCTTCCGCGTGTTCACCCTGAGCGTGGAGCTGTGCTGGTCGGGCCACGGATGCTCCTTGAGGAAGAGATTCGCGTCCTTGTACCCCTTGAGGAAGACCTGAAAGCTGCCCAGCTTTTCCGGTAGCGGCTTCTTCTTGCGATAGTAAGCCCGCCGGTCCCAGAAGTCGTAGTAGAAGGACTTGGAGGAGAGCGAGACGACATCGGTACGAGGAACCAAGTGGGTCCGCAGCCGAGCATCGAGCACGTAAGCGGCCGCCTCAGACACGTAGCTCAAGTTCGGGATGAGACAGGCCCGGCCGAAGAAGAAAGGAAACAGATTGCGATGGATCCACTTTGTCCATTTTGGGTTGCGCGACGCGTACGGCTCCTCGTCCTTGGGCTTGAACACTCCAACAACCTTGCCGGCCGTGTTGCGGCAGAAGTAGCTGCCGGAGCTGCCCTGGGAGATGAGCTTGGGATGCATGCCGAGCTCGATGGCGACGCGGACGCTCTCGACGACGTCGTCGAACTCGCGGTCCGTCATGCGGGCGTCGGCGCCGTCCGGGCCGTCCGAGACCAGGGTGTCGGCCGTCGCGGGCCGGATCCAGTCGGGCGCCTGGAAGACCGAATGGTGGATCTCCAGCTGCTCCTCGTCCTGCGTCTTGCCCTTGACCCGCCGGATCCGCAGCTTGGCCGCGATCTCGTCCGCCCACCGCTCGAGCCGGGCGTTGATGGCCTTGATGTCGACGCCCGAGTTGCTCCGGTGTCGGCGGTGGCTGATGGATGGTCGCTTGCCGGCTGAGGGGGAGGCGTTGGAGGCCTGCTGAGCGCGGTCGTGGCGTCGGGGCTGGATGGGAGCGTAGCGGGTGGAGGGAGAGCTGAGGGCGCTGCGGGACTGGAGAGGGTCGTTGTCATTATCATTGTCGTCATCGTCGTAGTCAGACTCCTTGAGCAGCTCTTCCTCCTCTTCCTCTTCCTCTTCGGCCTGGGCGATGCGGGCATATCCGGACGTGGGCAGCCTCGCTCGTTTGGACATCTGATGGCAGAGCGGACGGCAGTCAGTGGGATTGGAGAGGCACAAACGAATTCGAGTCTACCTACTATGGCGGGAACCTTGGAAGCCCTGGAGGGTCCCGAGGTCGAGCCCGAGGTGGAGGAGGTGCGTGTTGGTGACGAAACCAACGTGGAAAGAAAACTATCGCATGGCTTACCGTTGGGTATGCCGAGGTATGTGAGTACAAAGGAGTTAGCGCCGCCGAGCAGCCGCTATGTCCAATCAGGCTAGACCTTTGGAGAGAAGAACGTCTCTCCAAACTTCAGGCCATCTCATGGATCAATTGTTCCTCTTTCCAAGATGTTTCCAAGGTGTATGTTCCCGAGTGGAGTCAACCCTGGAAGAATATGCTGCTGTCATCTGACGCTTCGCCTCGTTAGCCCTTGAGAGGCCGGCCCAATGATTCTGACTCTACCACCGGGGAACAGTGTCCACATTTCCGGTCTTTAGACTCTGGAATGATGCTCAGGTGGGCTCCCGTTAAGCCTCAACCGGATGCTTATGTGTAGCAGCCTACCTAGGTACCGAGCATATGTTGACATGCTGATGGCCTACGGGCTTACGGTTAAAGAGAGTCATCTTGAGCCGCGTTGCCTTAATCAACACAGGATGAAAATGCTCACAGATAGAATATATGCCAGGCCTGGCAAGCCTGCGCTATCATCTTGAGTGTTCCAAGTGACGATTTGTGTATTGATCTAGTGTCTGAGCCGGCCAAGGATCATAGTACCATGGTATGCGACTAAAAATGGTATTTAAAGAAGAACTGGAGGCCCTCTCCCACCTGAAGTTGCCTCACAAGCACACGAAGGCACTGTTCGATCATCCGTCAAGAAGCACAGTCGCGTTTGAACCTTCAAAAACATATTTCCTCCCCTCGGCCCATATTACATTGTACTTTCATACAAAGCTTACAGGAATGCTTGCCACAAGCACGAGAGCGGTCCTGCCGCACCTCCCAAAGATGGCCCGACTCTCAGCACCGGTGGAAGCGCGGTCTTTCATGCCCAGAAGCCTCAACCGGGCTCACTCACTTCGTCTGCATTCGTCATACAGGGCAGCTACGCGTGTACCGCGGGGGTTCCGGTCGTACGAGGCAAGGTTTTCACAGCGGAAGGGACCCCTAAGAACCAGGCAGTGGGCATCAAAACTCCCGCAACAGTCGACACCAGCTCACGAGGAAGGGGCACGTCAAGATTCAGAGAGAGCTGGGTGGGTAGAGAGGATCCGGGCTTGGTTGTCCGAAAGGTTTCCGGGGTATACCTTGGGCTGGCTCCTCAGCCTCGAATTCGTGATATGGAGGGTCAAGCGGGACTTGAAAAATGTGAAGGCGGAGGTCAGAGAGCAGGCGCAAATCGGAGAAGATACGCATACAGAGCTTTTCTGAGCAGGACTCGGGAAAGCGTTCCAATCCCGATAGAGTAGGACCCACCTGGGCAGCTTGGTATATCCAGCTTGAGCGCATCAAGAGAGCTCGACATACACCGCTCCTTCTCTTCTTCGCCTTGCTCTTTCTCAGCTCTGTACTTGTACTAGATCGATATGGGAACGCGCCTTACCCATATAAGAATGGCAGCCGCCACGGTAGGTCGAGATACAGTTTATAAATTCTCGCAAGCCTTCAATCCCATTCTTCAACACTGAATCACTTCCTACGCCGTTTCGGGCTTGCGCCTATGCCGGGATGCTATATACCCTCAATCCCTCAATCCCTCTTCCTTTATACCTTTTCTTTTCTTCCAATCTCACAATCGTCATCATCCAAAATCATGGCGAAGTCCCCATTCTTCCAGCCATCGTGGCAGATGCGCCCTGAGGGCCCGTGTGCGATGCAGTCCAGGCTCGGACACACATCCACTCGAGACGGCGACACACGAGCAAATCCTCGTCATCCATCGCAACGCTTCGCCAGACGTGCACACTCGAACGATGCGCTCGCACTCTGAACGCTCGAAAAGATCACAGCATTCGGCGCATGCCCTGCATACACCCAGCATCGTATGTACATCGATACACATGCATGACGCTCATTACAGCCCGCCCCACCAGCGAACACCGCACCAGCAGTGCCGCGGCTCCAGCGGGCCCGGCCGCCCCCCCCCCCCACTACCCTCCCGAAATCAAAGCCATCTGCAAAGACGTGTTACAGGAGGCGACGAAGGAGGGCTTCCGGGCCTTGCCGGAGTGGTCTTCTCTTTTGAGTATCACCTTCGGTTTCTGTGTGCGCGGTTGTTCCTGACCCCTGTTTTGCGCGTCCTGGCGTTGGGCGTCATTGTGAGTCTCTTTTCTCCCTCTGATCTTGGCATCTCCTCAGGTCTCTGATATCGCCAGCAGATTCCTGGAGCGGCCGAACTTCACCCGGTCTTCAGCGGACAGCCGCGCTCCTGAGCCCGCCCGCCGGATGTCGCGCGGCACCGCGCACTCGCCCGCCAGCGGAATCGGTCCGACCCCCCGCATCACGAACGGAAAGGTTCAAAGCCGCTGTTAAAGGCTCGTTACCGTCCGTGATGCGGGCCGGTCTCCAGGTCCTCCTGGAGTGGTCGTTCTTGTAAGTGCGCGGGTGTGGGGTGCGTGATCGTTTCCTTCGTTTGAGTCGGTCCGGGGCGTCCGGCGATTGGTGTGAGGTTTTTGTGAGTCTCCTTTCTCCCTTTGATCTTGGCATCTCCTCGGGTCTCTGATATCGCTAGCAGATCCCTCGAGCGGCCAAATTTTACCGTGTGCTCAGCGGACAACCGCGCTCCTTACACCCCGCTCCGTCAGATGCCGCGCCGATAAATCGGCGCTCGCCAGCGGACCCCGTTCCACCCCCGACAGTCCGCTACCCTTGCGGAAAAAGTCAAAGCCGCCGTGAGAGGCCTGTTACGGGAGATGATCCGGGCGGGTGTCCGGACCATGCTGACGTGGCTGTTCCGCTGAGTGCGTTCGTTTATTGTGTTTGTGTGTGTGTTTTTTTGCGAGCGTTGGACGTTGGGCGTGTGAGTGAGTCTCTTCTCCCTCTTATCTCGGCTCTCCTTTGCTAATCGTGATGGAAAAGATATCTCTTCCGAACCCCCCCTCATTGTGGCCTTGTCGCGAGATCGTCTCAGCCATTCTGCGGATTTCCCACCTGGTTCTTCCAACCGGAAATGGACCGGCCAGATCATTGTGGCCTTGTCGACAACGGGATCGTCTCAGCCATTTTGCAGATTTCCTACCTGGTTCTTCCAACCGGAAAATGACCGACCAGATCATTGCGGCCTTTTCGATGACATTAGGACCAGCCACTCTGCAGGTTTTTCTATTCAATGGATCATTGTGGCCTCGCCGACGTCGGGGCCAGCCACTTTGCGGATACCTTCAATGGACTGAGCGGACCACCATATCCTCGTCAACATGAGGGCCGGCCACTTTGCGGATATCTCGGGTCCATGGACCGAGCGGACCACCATATCCTCGTCAACATCGGGGGCAGCCACTTTGCGCATATCTTGGGCCAATGGACCGAGCGGACCACCATGTGCTCTTCAACATCGGGGCCAGCCATTTTGCGGATATCTTGAGTCAAGTGGTCACAAGCTGGCCTGGAGGGGCATCGATGATTACTCTGCATGAGAATGGGGGTTTTGATTGGGGTGAGCGGCGGTCGAGGGGCGCACACGCGGTGCTTGGTTCTTGATCTTGATCTTTTCTTTCACGGTGCTCGATGCCTCTGTTTTTGTTGTAGATGAAGCGATGCCCATATCGCGACGGGACTTTTGCTGTGGTGGTGGACGATGTAATCTGGTGAACGCAAGGGTCTGAAAGGGATTGGGTGCATCATGTTGATGGAGTACCGCCATTGAACCGAGCTTGCAAGAACAAAGTCGCTATCTCAGTATTGTTGCTTTGAACCCTGACATCCCTACGTGGAATGGGCCCAAAAGTGGACCCACTTGAAGGTATGTTTTGAGACAACACCTTCCTAAACGGCGAGTCGAGAGCTTGTTTGAGGCAGCCATATATGTCTGTGCCTCTTCTAAGGTTTACTTCAATTGCCAATACCCATATGGCTCCGACGGGCGCATGCTTTATATAGTGCGCACTTGTCTCCAGCTGAGTGTTACTGTCCCCAACCCATCAAATCCGCCTCCATCTCTCTCTTCAAGCCCAATCATGAAGTTAACCGCTCAAGCCCTAACAGTTTTCACTGTCCTCCTTCAATCTTGGCATACTACGTCACAGTTCCTCTCTGAGGCAAATCCGAGGACACAATCTCTCACCATCCGATCGCCTCAAGCCGAGCAGGGCGAGTACACCGGCCCCACATGCAAGTACGCCGTGGAATGGCTGCCAACCGGACAGTCATCATACTACCGGACACGCCTGCGGCTGCGCGAGGGCTTCGTCACGAGCCCATCGACGTGCCGGGGCTTGGGAGAGTTGCTTGTTGACAGCTGCAAGCGCGTCGGGCACGTGCCGGTCGGGCGCAGGGACGAAAACGGGAAACGGATCCAGATGTTCCAGCTGAAGGACGAAATCTGCGAGGGGGATTTCAACTGGTTTGGGTGCAAGGGCTGGGATCGGGCTTCCGACGACAGCCCGCTGGACCATCTGGAGAGCCCCGATCCGGAGCCGGCGAGGGCCTTCTTGTGCATGTTTAATCTGCTGAATTGTTTTGTGGGCGAGGATGGCGCGCCCGCCCCGGTGCCGAATAAATGCGTGAGTCTGACTTCCTGGCGACGGTGGATGGCGGTTATTCTGAGAAAGAGTATGAGCTAACTGTGAGCAGAACAAGGTTGATGGGACACTATTAGGTTAGAAGGAAGGCCCGAAGCTGGGAGTTTGACTATACTGTAGCTCTACGCAGTCAACATGCGTTTACATAAGAGCATGTAGCGGACCGGTCCTATTCTGTATGGCTTCATTTGTTTCATCCAGCTTTTGAGAGAAATGCTTGAGTTTCGTCAACATAAGCGGGTCCATGACGTGGCGAACTATTGCGTCCGTTATCGCTTCATCGGCTAGAAATAATAAAAATCCATCCCCAAGTCCTCTTCAGATGCTGAGGCTCGACCTTCCTACGGTCTGGACTGTTCGCAGATTAGATCTCCAACATGAGAAGATTGGACGTTCCCGACAACTCTCGACCTCCTGCCATGGTTGGCAAATCCAGAGCTGACCCAGGCTGATTTATCTTACCGATATTCTTTGACGAATCAAAACTTGACTATCAGACAAATAGATATACACCGTATGTATCTGCTAACGCCTGAGTCTGACCTTTCGCTGATCGTTGAGCCGACGCTATGCCTATTCAGAGGCTGCGAAGTCGTCCACGGGTCGCAATAACCCTTCGACTCGAGCAAAAGACATCTAAACTCATCAATGGTCATATCGCCGCTGTAGGGCCGATTCGGCACTCGAAATACGCGCAGGCTGGGCGGACGGCATCTTGTTTGACGCCTCCATCAGCAAGTGGAATTATCTGTCGATCGAGGCTGCGGAACCCGGTTGAAGAGTGCCGCCTGGTGGAGAGCCGCAGTCAATCGGTAGAGAGAGTTTTGCTTCCTTTTGCCGTGTCTCCTGTCGAAACAAGTCGGAGCCTGCTCCAGGATTCGGTGGCGCCGGTCGCGTTTCGGCTTGAGCACGACTGTCAGCCAGTCAAGAAGCGCGACAGAGGGACAGCGTATCACAAGAGTGATTAACGATTGCGAGTCGGAGACGCTGCTGCTGCGTAACAGTCCTTGCTTGCGCAGGGGCAGCGACTCGAGCTTCGTACCCGGTACGCACGATCCTACGCGCGTGAGTATGGCGACGCAAGTCGTGTATACCTCTACCGGCGAAAAACCTCTCAGGGCCATGACGATGAGCTTCCGATAAGACGAGAGCGCCCATGCCCGGCGCGAGGCTGCGATGGGAATGAGGGTCTGCTTTCTGTTTCTGTCCGAGCTGTGTCTGCTGTCTATGCTGTCTATGCTGTTCGTCTTATTAAATATCTACTATGGATCCTTGCTCAGTCCGCCCGTCCTTCCTTTCGGGCTCTCACACGCTGCGTGTTATTATTTGCAAAAGACAGACACTTGCTGCACTGCACGCAATGAGATTGCGCAACACGAGAGGCCTGCGAAATTAGCAAGAGAATCGGGATTCCCGCGTATCAGAGGCCGCAGGGCGCTGGGAAATTGCACCGCTTGGCTGCCCTTATCGACCGACGGATCCTTCATTATCAGCGGAAGGAAACGAAGAAGCAGAAGCGCGACGAAGCGAACCGCCAAACCCAAAACCGTTCACGGCGGCGCTGGGCCTTCTCGAATCTCCCTCCTCACTCTCTTTACTCTACTCTTCTTCTTCTTCCCTCCCTCATTCTTTCTCTCTTCCAGCAACATCACCACCAACCCCACACTCCTTCTTTCGCTCTGCTTTCCTTCCTTTCCGCTCTTTATAGATTAGTAATTCGCCGCGTCGCACTCGCGCAGTCACTCTCTTTCCTTCGCTCATTCTCTGACGGCCCCTCGTTCTTCTCGACTTAATAATAACCTCTAATAATACCCGTGGACCGACTCCCGCAAACCGCGATTCATTCCGTTCGACTCGACTTCGACTCGATCTGCTCCAATTCGCTTCTCCAGTTCCGACGCAACTTCTCTCTCTTCGACACCACAATCCCGTGCAAGACAACCCGCTGACGGCTGGGTTGTTTGCTCCTCGTCCAACCGCAATCACGGCACTCACGACGCTTCTCGAGCGGGCTTCGGCCGCCTCTCTCACCAACCCGTACCCCTCGGCTGCCCAGGTCAAGGGCCTGCCCTCCTTCATCACGGCATACTCGGTGGTGGACGACCAGCGGCCGTCGCTCCCGCCCCTCGGGCACGACCTGTCGCGTCCGTCGTCGACTTCGACCCAGGCCTCCTATACCACCCACTCGCAGTCGCGGCACGGCAGCAACTCGACCCTACAGCTGCCGGGACTCAAGGCGCTGGCTTCCCTGGCATCCTCCTCCGCCTCGTCTGCGGTAGCGGCAGCGGCGGCGGCAGGGGCAGGCCACTCTCATCAATTGTACCACCACCATGATGGCAGCCATTCACGGTCAGTTCCCTTTTGCCCTTTCCTTCTCGCTGCCCCTATTTTGGACAATCTGTCTTGGATTTCCGTCCAATTGTTCCCCAATCCTGCCACCGGCTCTGTGCACGATTTCCCCTTGTGTTTGCACCGGCGAGGGAACTGTTTGGGAGATCCGTGCAGGGCCGGCGTCTGTGGGCTACCGTACAGCCGAGGGCGCTAAGCCGGTCCGGGCAGCTCCAATCACAACCGAAATCTCCTCCACCCGGTTGATTTGCTTCTCTCTTGCCTCATCCTCTTTTCTCCGCGTCGCTCTCTTTCCTGCGCTCGCAACTGACCTTCCAACGCGCTGCAGGCTCGTCGATGTCAGGCCGACCATGACCTACGCAACTTCGGCACCTGCTGCAACCTCTGCCGCCGGCAGCTCTTCTCCGGTGAGTTTCTTTGTTGTCGCCTCGCTCTGATGGGTTCGCGTTCTGGCGCGACCGTTGTGATCCCAAATGTTCCTTATCACTTATCGCGCCTTAATCGATTGTCTTATCGACGATATCGACTCGATCTTTCTTCTTCCTTCATCGACGAAGCTAATTCAGACCGTTTCGATACAGCCGGTATGCCAGAACTGCACTACGAGCACAACCCCTCTCTGGCGTCGTGACGAGGTCGGCTCGGTCCTCTGCAATGCCTGCGGTCTCTTCCTCAAGCTTCACGGCCGCCCGCGCCCGATAAGCCTCAAGACCGATGTCATCAAGAGTCGCAACCGCGTCAAGGCCTCGGTGCCGGGACAGAAGAAAAAGGTAAGACTGCCACTGTCAGACAGTCATTGTTGGTGATTGTCGCTCACGTTGTGCGCTCAGATCGGCTACGAAGGCCCTGTGCTTCCCCGTCCGGACCCCAACATCTCGCCCGACGCGGTCAACGGCCACCGTCGCACGTCGCAGAAGACCTCATCGGGCGCCTCCGATCCCTCCAACTCGCCCATCTCACGCACCGGCACTCCCGGCCTCGGCCACAACCTCAGCAACATCGCGCCCCAGCACGTCTTCGACGGCGTCACCCTCGAGGGCCACACCTTCCACCCGTCCTCCGGCCTCCCCAACTTCGCCCTCCGCCAGCCGTCGCCGTCGCCATCCTCGATGAACGGCTCCGCCTCGCTCGAGCCCCCACTCTCCTACGACGCCCTGCTCGCCGCCAACAACGTCCTCAAGACCCGCGTCTCGGAGCTCGAGGTCATCAACGGCCTCTTCCGCGGCCGCGTCGCCGAGCTCGAGCGGTGCGAGGAGGAGGCCCAGCGTGCCGTCGCCGCCGCCCGCGACGCCGAGATGGCGGCCCGCAAGGAGCTCCATGAGCTCGGCGAGACCCTTGGCCGTGAGCTCGGACTCAAGCGACGCCCCGACGACATTGACCCCGAGCTTGACGCCGACTCTGCGGACCTTCGAGACGGCCAGCCGCGCCAGAAGAAGATGCGCCTCTCGGACATTGTCGACGAGAGCAGGGCTTCGACGCCACTCTCGACCGTCTCGCATCCGGCGGTCTGATACCCCGTGCCGTCGGTTCGCTCGAATGTGTACCACTCCGACCCGCCCACACTCTTCCTCTCCTGCTCCTCGATTATGCTTTTTCTGTTGGAGGACGGTTGGCGGTTGACTTTAGGCGAGCTGGCGGAGGTGGCGGCATCGCTCGATTTTGGGCCGGCTGTTTCTTATTGACGATCTGTGCATGTCCCTTTTCCCTTACCGTCGGAGTTTTTCTCTGTGGAGAAGCTTTCCCGATGCTTTGCTACGCTCACTCCATTTCCATTGCCGCTGCACCCTGCCGCGGCACGAGGGGAAAGAGAGGGAGAGAGAGACGTGCGGTTCTTACACCGCCGGAAAAAGTTTACTTTCCTTCCACCACGCCTACTCCGATGATCTTGCTTTTCTTTGCTACTTGTGGTCCACTATCTACCCTTGCTCCCGGTTCCTTGCTACCGGCTCCTCCTCGCGCTACCGTGCTCTATACCTCGAGCGCGTGCGGCGTCTTTGTCTCTCAATCTCTCAGCGTCTGTCTCTCTATCACTCCGTCCCACCGTCTACGTAATGTTTACATCCAGACCCTTTTTCTTTTTACTGCGTCCCTTTTGCTCGATAGGGCGTGCACGACAGAGAAAAGAGGTGTCTTGTAAGATAGCGAATAATGCTTGCGCGCTTTTCTGAGCAGAGGAATCTTCAGACTTCTGGTCGTTCCTGCGCGCAGATGAAAATTTGGTTCTGTCATGGATCGTGTGTTTGTGGTGACGATGCTTTACGCGTGATAGGTGTCATGTGATGTGATGTGCCTTGACGCTCGCAAGGCAGGCTAGCATGTGGTGGCAGCGGAGCGGCACTTTCTTTACTTTCCCCTCACATATTTGACGGAAGGCCTCCCCAGTCTTCAGCCTTCGAACCTTTGACGTCTGCGGGGGATGTTTATGGCAGGCCTGGAAGGCAGGGGACACCCTGAAGGGCAGGTCAAGGACGTTTATCAACCAAAGCAGCCTCACACTTATAGTTTTTGCTGTGCCGTCGTTGCTGTTCGCTATACGATGTCAGAGTGAGCATATCAAGGGTCGATATGGTAAGTGCATTATCGTATCGTTATATACTATTTGATTCCGTCTCACATGTTCCACCGGCGCCAGTCCACACTAGTCAGAACAGCAACATACAGCAAGACAGGAGACCCGTCACCCTATAAACCATCATAAAGCAAGCATGGAAGATCCTGCAAATGAACATGCCGTGGTCTCATCACAGAGGCAGTGCCGCTCTCCAAGAGGTTCGATACGGAGTCCAAGGCAGAGAGCCGTCGCGGTCGATCACCTGCCGTGCACGTGCATGGCTCAGGAGAGCATGGCGGTTGTTCCTTGCTGCTCCGACTTTGCTGGAGCTACGTCTTTATGTCAGCCATTCCGTCGTGGTTCTCAAGCATCTCTGGTGCACACGGACGACGCATGCCTTAAGCACCTAAGTATTCCTGGACGGTGTATTTGATCTCGTTGCAGACCCGATACACAATTCGGGTTCCGGTCTACAGGGTTTTCGTGTTGTGACAACGGGTTGCAGAAGTCCAGAGGCTGGCTAGGCCTCTGTGTAGTTTCCTTCGGTCCGCACTGGACCGTTTGGAGGAAATTGTGGCTTCTGCTGCCGGCGGTTTGCAGGCCTCCGTCTGGGGTGAGGTTGGCCTTACAACCGGCGTACACGACCGCAACTTCTGAGCACATCACGTGTTCGTTGGTAGGTTAAGAGAGGAGAGAGAAACGGTCCCAGGTAGACCGGTGGGAATAGAAAATCTGTGATCAAGCTGTGACTGAGCTGTGGAAATCCATTGCTACGCTATACCGGGACGAAGAAGACGACGTTACAACCAACTACATTTAGCCTGTATTACTCTCTCCTCATCTGCAATTCTGATACCAGGAGGACAACATCCACTGCACGCTCTTGTGGTGACAATAA
>QQTW01002184.1_pt1 | contig 14120 bp, 19 predicted proteins | sample 1904831 | NCBI WGS metagenome assembly QQTW01 (sample SAMN09435610, study PRJNA476489) | Subsurface metagenome, whole genome shotgun sequencing project. | reverse complement strand
GGAGACCAGGCATAGGAGCAGCCTTGGTCAACGACAGGCTCGGGAAAGTTGGGATGTAAACCAGATGAACAGAGAAAGTACCTGAATTGAGAGCTCTGAAGACCGGTCTTTGAAGCAGTAGGAGGTCCCTGATTCAGGTGATGCAGTTGTTGCTGCCTATGCCTAGCCGTGCTTTTGGTCTTTGGTCGGACGGCAGCCCTATGACCGTTCCGCCGATCACAGGGAATAGAGAGTCAAGCACGACAAAGGTGCAACTCAACTCTGTTAGCTGGAACAGTAGATGCAGAATCTTTTAAAACATCCTGAAGAATGATCGAAATCCACTTGACTTAGAGGTTACCAGTATCGCAATTAATGTATGAGGCAGCTCAGTACTTTACATAAGAAGGCAGTCATCGACGGTAAGGTAAGGCAAGGAGGGGTCAGTCATCGTTTGTATGACAACGTATGTACAAGGTACCTTAGATACGGTAGACCAGATCACGCAGTGTAGCAGGCGAGGATCACCCCCACTCTCACGATACCGTAGGCCTGTACGAAGTAACTTACTGTACCTTCGAGCCTTTACCGTACTCAATAAGGTAACGTTAGCGAACCAAATACATTTGCATCAAAGTCAATCACACGTCATCGCTGTTGGCTTGCTGACCGAACTCTCATGGTTATTGTGGAAACAGGTGCGATCAGCCATCTTTACGCACCCGGGCATCTTGAGGCCAGATCGTCCTGGATCTGAGAGACATTTCACTCTCCAGTTCGTAGCATTCCATAGCTTAGATTTCTTCTTGCCGGTTTGATGATCAAGCGCAGAGTAGATGTGTGGGAGCTCTTCTCTATACTGGCAAGGTATTACAGGAGTGTCAACCGTGAAGACTCCAATATTTGTTCCCAAAGCGTTTGCGCGCAAAGAACCCTCAACGTCGCGAGCGATGCCGCCAGAAAACAATGCCTGGTACTCCGTAACGGTGACGTGGAAAAGGAACATAGACTACAGTATCACCCAAACCTAAGGAGATGCCCATCCGCCAGCGACGTCAACCCATTCAGCAAGACAGCTGCCTTGCTTGCCTTCGACGTCGACGATGTCGGTATCGCACTTACATCTACATCCGACACCGTTTTCCTTCTCCGAGTCCCAAGTCGCCCAGTAGTCATCCTCTTCCTTTCTCCTCTTCGAATCTTCCGTCGTGCTCTCCAGAAAGGGTATCCTCGGTAACTGCCTTGCAGGAGCGTTTGCCGGACAATGCTGGATCGTGGTGTGTCGATATCCAAAGTCCCGAAAGTAGTGTATGTCCTTGGGAGCCAGGAGAGCTCCGGCAGCTAGAGAGTGGATGGGCGCATCCCCCCACTACCCTTTGCGTCAGCATTATGATCGAGCCTGAGATGACATTCCCACACGTACCCGTTCCATCCAAAATCCACCACTTCTGTCCATCATCTCAAAGAAGTCTTCATATTCCTTACTCCTAAACCAGTCTAATCTGGCAATCTCGAAATTGCTCCAAAAATGGCACATGTTGTACTTCTCACCTTCCATAGCCTCTGGATCGACCTCCGGTAATGCTCCCCGACCAGGCTCTGTACTTCGAATCTCCTCTGGCAGGGGTCGTTGATACCTTGGATCATCCTCGGGGAGAGATCTCTGTGACTCCAGGGGAGGTTCGACAAACATCTCCCATAATCCTTTCGAGGTCAGGTTGTTTTTGCGCTTGTATGCAGACGCGTAACGGAAAATATTGGGAACCGTTTCTTTAAGTTCCTTCACGGCAATGGTGAATCCGTATGTCTTATTTGCCCGCTCCATGTGAATGAAGGGGTCGCTAGGTAAAGTTAGTATCGGTCAAAGGGGCGAGGAAAGGCTGGTGCTGACTATGTAATATCGCAAAAGTACTTGATATCTGGCTCTAGCCGCCAGTACCACTGATACGACTGTAGAAGCTCGTGCTTATAGAAGAACCTATGCCCTCGTCAGCCGGTGAATCCTTGGAAGGCACTGGTGTGGGGAGCACCAACCCGGAGTAAAATCGGCACATGTGATGATAGCTTTCCATGCCACCATACATGATCGCCGCATCACCTTGCTTTCTGATGCCTTCTCTAGCTACGTTATGGTCCACCCAGTCAGGGTATCCCCACATGCTCGGATCTATTTTACCAAATTCAACACTGGAACTCGTATAATTCGTGATCGTGTCTTTGAATGTCGAATTGAAGTCTCCATCATTCAGGAACACGTAAGGATAGTGAAACCATCTGTTGAAGTGCCTCTCAATAGACTTTATGGACTGTATCACGCCCTCAAGCTCCTGATTCCGTGCCAAAACAACAAATGCGGCGTTTGCTCGTGGACCATTCGTTTGAGGCTCGACGCAACCGGATACAAAGACTTTATCATATCTCTCACTTATTTTCCTACAAGTCAGCTAGTATGTCAGCGTCACATATATTGAAACTTGTAGATAAATAGGACGAACCGTATAGAGGGTGGCGCCCCAGCAGGCATCAAGATCCTACCAGGTGACGATGGATGCCGTACAATTAAGACAAGTATCAATATGATGACAATGCATGGAAAAAGGAGAACGGCACCGAGTGGTATGGAGATCGATGAATTGCCTTTTAATCGAATTCGTCGCCGGACGAATGCTAATCTAGGTCTTATCCGGTCTTTTTGACGTGAGAGGTCATCGAGGGAGGGTAAGGATGGCGAAGAAGGTATTTGCTTCAAAAAGCTCTTCACTAGACCCATCGATGCGAATCCCTTGATAAGAAGGCTTCGATAGCGAACAGCGAAATCCGCAACCGGATAAGCCGAATAGGCACGTAATGCGACTCCAGAGCTGGAGAAACGAAATGCGGCGAGTACTCGTAATTTTGGAGTGCCTGTGAGAGACAAGGTCGCGCCCCGAAGTGAGTAAGGGTCCGTTGGGGGGTGTTGCTGAAGCTTAGTAACGAGCGACTATGAAGATGTTATCCACAAACTCAAACCAGACGTCTCTTCCCCAACGGTCGTACGCAAGCCGAATAGGCGATCAAAGGCGTTGGTAGTTACATGCGACTATCAGCACAAGGGCGCAGTGGCAGAATTGACGTTTGCTGCTTTCGAAATGGTGGAGGCAACGATAGGAGAGGTTTGGGTCAGGGATCCCATCCACAGCCGAGGAGCTAGCTCATGCGATTCACGGGCCTTGCTTACATCAGCTGCATTACTCAACACGAATAAGGTCCACTCAAGCCCTCGGCCCCAGGATATTCGAATTTCAGGTCAATCTTTGTGATATTTCGTATCATTTGTACTGGTCATATACTATGTACATGCGAGCCACTTGAAAGGGACCTCAGATACCCTAGCGTACAGGTATAAAGCTTCTGGTCCGGTGTCGAGAACCCTCTTTGGTAGGTCTCGGTACCAGTGTAGGCCAACAACTTGCATCGCAGTGGCTGCTTTTCAGGAATTGCGGAAGATAAGCTGTTCCTTTGGATAGCCGTCAGATCTATCTCGTCGGTATGACGTGGTCTTTTGAGACCTTCGAGAACGAGCGCAGAGCGTACGGATCCTGACAATCTGCCCTCACTCTGCTGCGTCTTCATCAAAGGATAGCTTCACTTTCTGCCGTTTGTTGGGTTTCTTATCAGCCTTAGACTTAGTGGACTTGGCGTTTTGACTCAGGTCCTCGTAACCATGTGAGTCATCTCGAATAGCTTTCACAACCATTCTCCTTTTCTGAGTCCCAATCTCGGCCACCTTCTGCTTGGTCCTCATACTCTTCTCGTCTTCGCTTTTATCATTCCCTTCGTCCCCCGTGACATTGGGTTGGACTGCTTCCTCTCCTTGAATAACCTTGTCAAGATTTTCTGTGTCCACTAATTTCTTATCCAAAGTCTTGGGAACGCCCAAGAGAGCCTCGTACTCAGCTTTGGATATGGTGTCTCGACTTTCCTCATCGACGTACGTAGGATCGTCATCGTCATTGGTATCTCCCTGCCTCCTAGGGCGGGCCAGCGACTTCTCATGACGCAGTGAGTCTCCCCCACCACTTTGCTCTCTTAGCCTACGGAGAAATTTGGGCTCCCTAGCTTCTGTACCTCTATTAGCTCGATGATCATGCTAGAGTGACATTGAGCAATATACCATAGCTCAGATTTCTGGCATTGAATGACATGATATAGTCAATTTTCAGTTGCTTGATCTGTTCTAAGATCCCTGGTCATGGACTGATAGAATGTCTACCCACACGCATTTTCTGCTAGGGTGCACATATTGGTCGACCCCTGTTTTGTAATCAACATTTAATATTTTGCTATTGAAGCCCAACTCACGTCGGGAACCCTTCTTATAATTAGTATTTCGAAGCAGAGCTATTCACTGTGTATGAACTTCAATGCATATCATCGATATCGTAAGGTAGGTAAGGTAGGTGGATTGCACAAGCAAGCTCTAGTGAATGCAATGGTGAGGCTCTTCACAAACCTTAAATGGACGAGCGCTTAATCGCTGCTGTTACGTCGACCGTGGAAGGCGTATAGTCTACTCCAACATTGAAATGTTGTGCGCAAGTACGTCCGCATCGATTTATCGGGAGAACAGCTCAGAGAGGCTGACCTGCTATAGTCTCGGGCGAAGCGCCTCAAATCCCCGTTGCTTCACGGAAAAGTGGTACGCTCAATCTGGTCCCTTTCCTTATTGTATCAGGTGCTAAAGCACCTCAGGCAACGTTTTCGAGAAGCGTTTAATCGAAGCATACATAACAGAGAACGGCCAAGATCCTGTGACCGGTGAAGCACTCACCACTGAAGATCTTGTCGATCTCAAAATAGCGCGCGTTGTCCGACCAAGACCACCAACGCTCACCTCAATACCTTCTCTCCTATCGGTCTTTCAGAATGAATGGGACGCCCTTGCTCTCGAGACTTATACTCTAAGACAACAGCTCGCACAAACCCGACAGGAGCTTAGTACTGCGCTTTATCAACACGATGCCGCCGTCAGAGTCATTGCTAGGTTAACAAGAGAGAGAGACGAAGCTCGAGATGCGCTCTCAAAGGTGACAGTCAACGCTGGGCGTGCGAGCAATGGGGATGCGATGCAGGTAGATGCCCAAGGGCTGCCTGCCGCCATTGCCTCCAAGGTTGAGGCTACACAGGAGAGGTACGACAGACTGAAAGTCTCAATTGATCATCTCTGTTTATACTAACCCACCCTTTCATTAGACTGTCAAAAACCCGCCGTAAACGTGCAGTGCCAGACGACTGGGCGACAGCAGAGTCCATTCAATCCTTCGGTCCAATCCACAAATCGGAAGCTTTGTATCCTGGTGGGAAATGCATCGCCATGGACGCCTCCGGCGACTTAGCTCTCGCGGGTGGCTCCGAGGGTCTTGCAGGGGTCTATTCGCTTGCCCAGCATCAAGTATTGCATGCGTTCAAAGGTGGGGCGGCAATAACAGACGCGCTATGGTCGAGCTCTACCGCGCTGGTGGGCACCGCTGCAGGGTGTGTAAAGCTATTCGACAAGGCCACCGAAACAGCAAGTTTCAGTGCCCATTCAGGGGAAGTATCAGCTTTGGCTTTACACCCCAGTGGAGAGATACTCGCTTCGGTAGGCGTTGATAAGAGCTACGTATTTTACGATCTCGTCTCGTCATTGCCGATCACGCAAGTATACACAGACTCAGGTCAGTCCAGGCGTAATTCTGGTGTAGTATCTACAAATTAGCTTCGCTAACAGACGGACAGCGCTCACCTCAGCTGGCTTTCACCCTGACGGGCATCTCTTTGCCGCAGGAGGCATTGATGGACAGGTTAAAGTATTTGATGTTAAGTCCGGTTCAAACGTGGCAAACTTTGAATTGTCAGGCCCGATCCTGGCGTTGTCGTTCTCCGAGAATGGGACTTGGCTTGCGGTGGTGGTGAAGGGTCAGACAAGTGTCAGTATCTGGGATCTGAGAAAAGCAGCGCAGACAAAGACCTTAGAGATTGGCAGCAAAGTGGAAAACATCCGGTGGGACTACACTGGGCAGTTCATCGCAGTGGCCGGGCCTGGCGGCCTCGTGGTTCAGCAGTATTCAAAGGCATCAAAGGAGTGGTCCGAACCTCTGCGAAGCGCCGTGTCGGCGGTGGCTGTAGAATGGGGGCCCAGAGCTCAGAGCTTGATTTCGTTGAGCGGAGATGGTGTGCTCACCGTGTTGGCTGGGAATTAGGATACCTTCTGCTATTTTGTCTTTTCATTGTAACATCGAGTGTCAATGGTCATCTTCATTGACCCGCAAGGAATACTGAGCCCCGGTTAGGTGCATCTTGTGATATTCGAGAGATATGAGGATAAAAGATCAGTTTTAGACGCGTCTGCTGGACGCCGATCCATGGTCATAAATCAAGCTATAGGTCCCATAGATCCTGTGTGGTGAGTTGTGTAGAGAGAACCGGAAGTGACTGTTTGTAGTGACTATTAAATACTAAAAAAGTAAGGTATTACCATTTAGGTTTAGAGTTCACACTACATATTAGTTAGATCCATCCTGTGTGCTTCTAAAACCGAGGACATCATCTACCCGAGTTCAGACATTCACGTTTCTCTTTGGACATTTCGACACGAAACTGGACGTAAACTGGTGCAATTCCCTCAACCTTGTCTCTTCTCTGATTCGATATCTTGAGCATGGACTCCAACTCCACATTGTCATGTCCGCGGAACATTCACAAGGTCAGTACTGAGAACCTTCGCCCCCTGTGATACACCGCAAGAAGCGTGAGGTTCTGAGGCTTAGAGCATGGCTGAGGACTAACACATTTGCGATCCATAGCGGACACACGATCAAATATCAAGGGATAACGGTCGGGGCCAATCGCCTTGGCTTATGAGCCGGCCTGAATCATTTACCAACAACACTTCCACCTCCTCTAGCTCAGTCTCCGGCCTCCGTCTTCCTCCACCCAGATATCCAGGCGACGGTCTAGATCTGAGGAGGCCCGTCATGTCACAACAACCGCAGACAGTTATTGATCTCACCGGAGACCCAGATACGCCTCCACAACCACATTCTCGCCACCTACACCACCCTTCATCTTCCCGAGCCACCAGACCGCCCCGCTTCTCACGAGGTGACATAATAGATTTAGAGGAGCCGTCAGATCAGTCTATGTCACGCTCATCAGGTAATTCATCGGGCAGTCCTGAGCTCGAGTTACTGTACAGTCGCTCCGTTCCCGCCGAAGCGCAGACAAGAAGACAAACAAACGGCGTTGCAGGCTACGTCCGCCTATCAGAGCCTCATGTTGAGCCGGCAGGAGCTGGACAAAGCTGGAGCGGTAATGGACTGGGGCCATTAGCCCGGTTACAAGAGTACGCTAGACGATTTCATGGGAGCATACGACCTGCCGTGGCCGCTGTAATTCAGGGAGAAGAAAGGATCAGGCGAGATCTTGCCGGGATGGCTCAGCCAGTGCCAGTTCTCAACCGTCGGCCAGTTGTTCCAGCGGAGGACGATGGACTCTTAGTGTTCGGCGGACCGGGGGGGATACAGCTACCTCAGGGCATGGATTATGAGGCTGCAGGCTTTGTCATGGCTACACCTCCACCTACATACAAAGCACCCAGCGCTGCTCAGCCGGGATTTACACGGTCGCCGCGGGAAGAGGATGTGCTGGTGTGCCCTAATTGTGAAGAAGAGCTGGGCACGGGTGAAGATGAGCTCAAGCGTCAGGTCTGGGTTGTAAGGGCGTGCGGACATGTATGTGGTACGAACGTATTCACTACCCCAGTAGCTGCTGACATGATATACCAAGGTCTACTGTGGGGAATGCACCAAAAATAGGCCAAAGCCGAAAGGCCGGAACGCTCGACGGCCAACAAAGGCGAAGCCTTTTTCCTCCTGTCAAGTTGCCGGGTGTACAAAGGCTGTCAAGCAACCCAAAACCATGTTCCAGATCTATCTATGAACCCAGAGCATGTCCGAAGAATCGCGCTTTACAGATTGAATTACTTTTCTCCTTTGCAGCATAGCGATGGCGTTATTGGCTGATGTCTCATAGAGCGGTGCAACGAGGAAAATCAAACGCTGCGACGAGAACGTCGTACTGGTGGTGTCTTGAGGTCTGGCTCATGACACGTTCACCATGCATTCCATGGGTGTGTACGTAGCACAGTCCTCACGTCTGGGTTACTTCCGAACAACGAGAGCATCTATAGCAATTCCAACTCATGATATTCTGATCTAGGCCGTTTGAGTAGTTGACTTAATTCATTTGATTCGGTGAGCACATCAAACTGGGCCTCCCGAAACTCAAACCCCAGAAATTTAAAGTCCCCAACAACCAACCCCTCGAACATGGTGTAAAGGCCGCACCCAGCATATCACCTTCAAGTCCCTAATAATGGATCGCCAACCCCCCCGCCAGTCGTTACAATCTCAGTATCTCATTCTGTACAATCTTGCATCCGCCGTTCTGTGGCTCGCCGTCCTCGGCAGGGTAATCCTCCTGATCCCTCTGGTCGGCTTCAACAACGTCTACGGTGGCGTAGGCCAATTTGCAAAATGGACTCAGTCACTTGCGCTACTCGAAGTGGTCCACTCCGTGACAGGTGAGCGATGTAGACCCACACTGCATTAAGCGTTGAAGCTGCCCGAGCTGACACCATATCCTTCTGTAGGAGTGGTTCGAAGTCCGTTATTGACCACGGTAATGCAAGTGGCTTCAAGACTGCTGCTAGTTTGGGGCATCGTGAACAACTTTCCCGCCGAAACCAGCTCATCGCCGGCATATTCGAGCATGTTGGTGGCTTGGAGTGTGACGGAGATAATACGTTATAGCTACTTTGTCATGAACATGAGTGGCTCAGTACCAGCGTTTATGCGGTGGTTGAGGTAAGCTGCCCTGGCCGCATGGCATTTCTCGCGAAGGATACGAGACTAAAAACGCTGCTTACAGGTATAACACCTTTTACGTATTATATCCGCTAGGTATATGCAGCGAGGTGTGGTTGATATACCAGGCTATTCAGCCTGCCGGGGCGTGGAGGGTGCAATATGAGTATATTCTCAAGCTGATTCTGTTCATCTATGTTCCTGGTACGTCTTCTCGCCTTCTTTCTACGTACCTGGATGCAGCTCACCCGCTACAGGCAGTTACATTCTGTATACGCATATGATGGCGCAGAGACGGAAGATGATGAGGGGCAAGCAACCAGAACGGAGCTACGGACGATAGAGGCCGCAGCAACCATCGAGCACGGTGGAACAGCCAATCTCGGAGGATCCTGTGGTCATTCCAAGACACGTTATGCCCGACGCGTACGCTGGGGAGTCAAGGGATCTATCTCAATGGGCTGATACGAGGGGTCTTATGGGGTAGTTGGGAAAAGTCTGAAGAGATCAAAGGAAAAGGAAGTGGCTGCAACGGTGCTAGCTTGTGTCGCCGTCTTTACTCACTCCGACGTTGCGAGAGCCGGGCAGCGCAGCATTGAGACTCTGCATCCGGGAACCGCGGTCACAATCATGCAAGGGCAGGCTTATGGACAAAGGCATCCCACATATTCCACCACAGACGATCAATTGCTCAGCAAGGCTATAGTTGGCGCATGGATTTTTGTGCTTCCATATGATTACATAGTGAACCACGCTCCAGTTATAGTACTGGTGTTTCCTTGGCTCTCCGGCTACTGAGAGGTGTGCATTCAGATACAGTAGCGATAGCTCGGGAAGTAATGACAGACAATCATAAGCTGCTTTAATGTCTATCAAGATATTGTACCGCACACTGCTCTCATCTTTTATCACTGACCTGATACCTGCCTTTGTCAGCTTGCTCAGCGGCGCATTGAAGCTGTACTAAGCTTTCCGTGATGTGTATCTCAGCCCGCTTACAGGATTCCGGCGCAGTCCAGCACGCTGACAGTCATGTTCCAGTTTCGCTTCTATCGCATGACCACCAGGATCTTTGCCAAAGCTTCATAGCTTGGAACATAGCCAGACTGATTCCATAATCAATCTCCCACAGATGGTTGTGGATGGCAGTGACGGCAGTACAAAGGTGTCCCCAAGCTTCCAGATGAAGTCGAAAGTTATCGGTGAAGGCACACAGCTGTGTTCGGACGTCAACTAGGGAGCTTTTGCCATCCCGGGCCGAGGCGCTCTGCCATCCACTCTGACTCCCGTTTCTCGGTGATGCGGCCGCAGGCTGTCCAGGCGACTCGTATGTGGCGTCAGGACCAGCTAGCTTCATCAAACCGAAGTATAATAGCGTTTGCGGACCGTGAGCCGAGTCCCCTGGTGGCAGAGGACGCCTATTATTCTTAGAGGGTCTTCATCAACTTATTGATAGCATTTGTTGCGAACTTCTTCCTCTCCGTGTCCGACATATCGGCGCCCATATCTTCGCAGAAGCGTTATCAGCCACGCCCATCTACTACGATGTGCCAAGGATGTGCTTACCTTTGAAGACTTGCACCTTCTGCATCAAGCCTTCCAACTCCTCAACCTGGACTGCCTCGTCCCGATCTTCGTCCTCTTGAGTTTGATCTTGCCCACCGTAGATGGCGTTCCTCATTCCGGACATCTCCTTCTTGATCTCTGCTGCCTCCGCCTTTGAACCTACACCTTCATCTTCTTCGTCGCTGGCAAATCCTGGAGAATCGGAATCCAAACCATCACCCTCCCCTCCGGCCCAGTCGTTCGCTTCCAGAGCTTCCTGGATTCGCGCAAGGCCCACGGGCTCTGGTGGCAAGATTTCTGTTAACATCCTCTCTAGAGCAGCCCCAACGAGTGATTTCAGGCATATATCATAACTTTTACTTGAGAAGGTAGGACGTTATTGATAGCCTACCTCCATATTCATTCCTCCCTTTTGCCTCTGCCTCCACATACTCAAAACTTTCTTCTCGGAACATATCTTCCACCTCCTCAAAACCCAGCTCCAGGTGAGGGCTCACACTCTGTGGCATGGACACGGCGAGACAGACGCCATCCCAGCCGTATCCGCAGCCCTTCTTCACCACCTCCGCAACACCCGCGAGCGTGGCTTTGATCGTGTCCTGTCGAACACCGTTAGTCTAGCACAGAGCAATCAACTTGAAGAATTAGGAAACAGTACGAGAGCCTTGGCATCCACCGGCTTTCTGAAACAGAGTATAACTGCTCCAAGGACTTCAAGCACCTCTTTTGCTTCAGGTTTTAAGAACTCCTCTTGCCATGTTTTCGCATCTCCAATCTCATCGATCCATATTGGTATTGTAGCTTCGTAGTATGCAGTTTTAATATCCCAGCTATGGGACAGGCCAGCTAGGGAGTCGGATTGGGGCTGCGGGGCGCTCCCGGTGAGGTCTGAGAAGCTATTAGCTTATTGATGGTAAGCATGGCTCGTGAGCAACGGCGACTTGCCTCTAAGGAAATCTGTGACACCGGATCCTGGCAGAGAGACTATGAGGATGCGGCGGGGATTGTCGATGTTCATTTTGTAAACTGGTCAATGAGCTGTGAGGTGAAGGATAGGGAAAGAAAGGTCACACGACTATCGTTCGGAATAAGTATTCAATTCAGTCTAGTAGGAGCTTTCACATCATTTTTAGTCCGATATTCAGCATTACAATAATGTATAACTTTTAGTTATCATCTGCCAAATCACAAACTCCTCCAGCTCCGCCGATTTGACGGGAACACAAAAGCGTTGTCTCCGCCCCTCAAGAACCATATACACGATCGAATCAACCATCCCGTACCACGAGAAGATGATCAGAGCTGGCGGAATATGTCTAGCCTCTGCCTCCCCTCTGCCCCCTCGCCCGATTGACTGTTGCCCTCCCCCTCGCCAATCCCACACCTCTCCCTCTGACCCCCCTCGATCTAAACATGGGTGCATTCCTAATATCCAGCGTAAGCTTTTTCTATCTCGTGCGCCTGTCTCCCAGCACAAAAACCCTACCTCAACATGTCTGGTACGATGAAAAATCTAACATGGCTTCCTCTTATGTACACCTGGTCCAGATGTGATACACGACCGTCGCGCGCTGTGACAGTGATGTCCTTGAGTTGAACGTTCATATTGTCCTCGGCTATCAATCGAGAGCATAACATCAGCGCATGAACGTGGGGCTGAGTGGGAGGATATGGCAGCTCAACGCACCTTCTAGCAACTTGCCACGATATACTTGACCGGACGTGATCTCGAGGGTAACGACATGGCCCTAGGAGTGAAGATAGTGTTAGTGGCGATAGTGCGCATGCGCTCGAGTGTGGGTAAGTGGGGGATAGTTTACCTGAGCTTCGTTCAGTAACTTGATCGGTATGCCAATTGTGCTCGTCATGGTGAGTTTGACGATGCAGGCTACCCGTTAACCTTCCGAATATAGAGCAGTGTCGAGGCTGTGATGATGAAACCCTGATGTCTTGGCTGAGCTCGGTTGGTCACAGTGCACTTCACTTGGTGGTTGCGGTTCAAGTGTTCCCAAATAGCTTAAGTTCATGCATGGGAAATCCCGAAGCTTTGACCACGGACGTGGAAGTTTGCAGCAATCACCAGTCATGTGTGCATTGACCAGTCTACGAAGATTGAGATGAACGTTTCCGCAAGCTTTAATGTCTTTAGATTGTTCCGCGATCCTGCTTTGTGTCTCCCTCACAGTGCTATAAGTACCTTTAATCAATTACCAATTCCACTGTCGAAAGCATTTGTGGGCCACCATCGGGAGAAAGATGTCGACATAAGGGCTGTAGTCCTTGACAAAGACAATTGCTTTGCCATACCTAAGGAGAATGTTGTTTACCACATGTATAAAGTACGGAACTTTTGTATAGCTGTTCCAGTCCTATGAACATCTGCAAGCTTGTGTGGAGATACCTGCAAATACGTCTATCACTCTGTCAAAAGCTGTTATTCTTCTCCGTCTGATTATGTTGCCTCTGATCATTCTCTGATTTTGTCGGTTTATCAGGACAAGTTCTCTGAACTTCGTAAGGCCTACCCAGGCTCCCGGCTTCTGATCGTCAGTAACTCTGCCGGCACCACTTCGGATCCCGACGGCCAGGAGGCAGATCTGCTTGAGCGCAACACGGGCGTCAAAGTACTAAGACACTCGACGAAGAAGCCAGGGTGCAGAGATGAGATCTTCAACCACTTCCGTCATGCTCCGGAGCTAGGTATCACAAGGCCGGATCAAATCGCCGTCGTAGGGGACAGGCTCTTCACAGATGTCATGATGGCGAATATGATGGGCTCTTACGGGCTTTGGATCAAGGAGGGCGTCGTGGAGGGGAATGGATTGGTAAAGGCCCTCTGGCCTGTCTTCCTAGTATAGTGAGCAAGCCCAAGCTGATCCGTAAATAGTTCACAAGGATTGAAGGTCGACTCGCAAGCTTCCTACTGCGAAATGGATATAGCCCACCGGTGCCACGAAATCAATTCGAAGATTAATGTTGGGCAAGAAAAAAGGACCTGACCAGGTCTCTGAATAGGGTATGCGTTGGGAAAACGAGTATTCCCGTACATACCCCTATCGTGTACACACGAGACAAAATCAGTTATCCATGCACGGTGAGGCTAGTTTTCCACGATGCATAATCAAAGTCATTTTCGCATCAAATATAATACGATGGATCAATGACGAAGAGCTCAGACGTGTACTAGCTTACAAGGCTCCCTGTCGCGGTAGCTAATAACTTAGCGGGGTGAAAGCGATAAGTCTGCATCTGCGGAGGCACTTGACACTGTGGACATGCGAATGCATCTGCCGGTCTCCACAATCATTCACGGACTCTCCGAGTAATAACTAATGACGCTTGCCCTGACTGTTGCCTTTTTGCCGCAGTCCGAATGTATGCGACTGGAGGATTGAATAACTTGGCACACTTAAGCGAAGGGATGGTAGGAGGTATTGTACTCAATTTCAGTTACCGCACGATTTCGCAGATTTCTTCAGATAGGAAATATATTTCGAACGTCAGCTGACAGCACAGTGCAGTCAGCAAAATGCTAACATTAAGGTACCTTATGTATGCATGCTGCAGGATGCAGAAGTGGCACGTTGACAATACCTAAGGTAAGGTAAGGTAGGTCGTGCATGCTCTAACTCTGCGTTGGTGAGGTGTCCAGTTGTGGAATACCCATCCACGTCTAAGGTACTGGCATGT
>QQTW01002183.1_pt1 | contig 14122 bp, 12 predicted proteins | sample 1904831 | NCBI WGS metagenome assembly QQTW01 (sample SAMN09435610, study PRJNA476489) | Subsurface metagenome, whole genome shotgun sequencing project. | reverse complement strand
ATGAGCGAAAGGTCGGCACACAACGCGCCATGTAGAATTATTTGAGTTACCGAATGGGGGTTTATTGGCTGATACTCCTGGTTTCAACCAACCCGATTTAGATTGTAGTCCTGAAGAATTGATACATTATTTCCCAGAAGCAAGGGAACGGCTGAAAACAGGCCGCTGTCGGTTCGATGATTGCTCGCATCGAGACGAACCGGGTTGTATAGTACGTGGAGATTGGGAACGGTACGAGCATTATTTGATTTTTTTGGAAGAAGTTCAAGCACTTGCAACCCAACTCTCAAGTCAAGCTGACCCAGAGTCTACCCAAAAGTTAAAAATTTCGGGTAAGGGGCAAAGTAGCTACGAACCGAAGTTGGAAACTAAGAAATATCGCCAAAAATCGAGAAGAACGCAATTACAAGAGTTGCAGCAGTTATATCAGGAAAATAACGACGAAGATTAATTCTACATGGCGCGTTGTGTGCCGACCTTTCGCTAATTTACCCGAAACTTCGCCTACACGTAAATTTATATCCGCAATTAATGTATTAATTAAGCTCGATTTTCCAACACCGGAAGCACCTGCCATGACGGTGATTTTATTTTTTAATCGGCTTCGGATTTCGTTAATATTTATAAGATTATATACGCTCAGAAAAACAGGTTCATATCCCCATTTTTGTAAGCGTTGATAAATTGACTCGCGTTCGGCTACGGAGATTAAATCGGACTTATTCAAACATAAAACTACATCTAAACCCGTAGTTTCCGCCTTGACCAAAAAGCGACTGAGTTGATAAGGCTCTAAAGGTGGGTCAGCAACAGCTAATACTAAAAGAATTTGATTGACATTAGCAATAGCCGGACGGTCGAGTTGACTTGTCCTTGGTAGAACCGAGGCTATAGCACCGCGTCCACCAGCCCAATCCGGTTCCTCAACAATAACGCGATCGCCGACCGTCACATGCTGTCCAATTTTTTTCAAACGCGATCGCCGAGTGCAGAGGAGGATGGAGGGAAGAGGAGAGGGGGGGGTGGGGGGAGTAGGGGGAGAAAATTCTTTGTCCTCCCTATCTCCCCATCTCCCCATCTCCCCATCCTTCCCAAAATCAAGCTGGACTTTATAAAAATTCGCCTGCACGGCAAGCACCGTACCAAATAACTGCTCGCTAACTTCTAATTCCCCTTTCATTACGCTTTAACTGGACATCGTACTAACAAGGAAAAATAGCCCGAACAGTCGGTAATTTGCTCAATTTGATAACCTACCATAGTTAAACTATCAGGCACTTGCTCGATTGGTTCGCCAGGGTCAAGCCAAACTTCGAGTAAACTGCCTGGTGTCATTTTCTCCAAACATAATTTTGTGCGGACAAAATTAATCGGGCAAGGAGTACCGCGCAAATCGAGTTGAGCATCGGGAGTTGAAACGGAAGATACACTCATCGTTGGTGGAAAAAATTTCCCAAGAAACCTTCTAGACCGCCTTTACCAGTACGGTCTCCCTTAATTTTAGCTAGCTTCTCCAACAATTCGCGCTCTTCTGTAGTTATCTTGTTCGGAATATCAATTATTATCGTAATCAAATGGTCGCCGCGAGTAACAGGATTACCCAAACGCGGGACTCCACGACTTTCCAATCGCAACACTGTGTTTGGTTGAGTACCCGCAGGAATCGTTAATTCTTCTAAACCATCAACAGTATTTACCTGCAAACGGCAACCCAAAATTGCTTGGAGATAACTAATCGGCACGCTAGAAAGAATATTCAAATCATCGCGCTGGAATTCGGGGTCTTCATTTACCGTCAACTGCACGTACAAATCTCCAGGTGGTCCGCTGCGTTGACCTGCATCACCTTCTCCAGGTATCCGCAAGCGTAACCCATCATAAACCCCTGCCGGAATTGTAATTTTGAGCTGCTTGGCAACTTGATTTGTACCTTTGCCACTACAAGCTTCGCATTTATCTTCGATTACCATTCCCGAACCGTTACAAGTTGGACAAGTAGAAACCTGAGTAAAGCTGCCAAATGGCGTGCGGGTAACGCGGCGAACTTGACCCGAACCGGTACAAGTCGAACAAGTGCGCGGACGAGTACCCGGTTTAGCACCAGAACCCGTACAAACTTCACAAGTTTCGAGATGAGCAATGCGAATTTGTTTTTCTCCACCAAATACTGCTTCTCGAAAATCTAATTTGAGGTCAAGCTGTAGGTCATCGCCGCGTGCGGGGCCGCTGCGCCGCCGTTGTTGGGTCGGACCGCCCATTCCACCGGCAAAGCCGCTAAAAATGCTTTCAAAAATATCGGCAAATCCACCCATATCGCCCATATCTTGGAAGCCTCCGCTAGCCGCACCCGACACGCCTTGTTCGCCAAAACGGTCGTAGCGGGCGCGTGTTTCTGGCTCGGAAAGGACTTCGTAAGCGCGGTTAATTTCCTTAAAACGATCCTCCGCTCCCGGATCTTTGTTCACATCTGGGTGATACTTCCGGGCTAGACGGCGGTAAGCATGTTTAATTTCTTCTTTGTCGGTGTCACGAGCGACACCCAGAATTTCATAATAATCACGAGCCATATAGCAAAGGTAATTAGAAGGTAAAAGGAGCTAATGCCGGGGAGGCATTTGAGAAAGGGCTGGTTTTCGTGCTTTGGTTTCTGTAATTACGCAATGCTTGTCAAGACAGCAGGCGTAACAGAGAATTGCAGTAAAATGCGATACCACGAAGTAGAAGCCTACGGACATCGCTGTTTGAGCGACTTGCTTTCATAGTTATCAGAAAGCAAAAGTTAAGTTTTATTAATTATAATTTTACCTGTGCTTCTATAATCCGAATCGTTACGAGCCGCGAATACGAACGAGGCTGTAACGTAGTATTTTCTACTGTTTTGGTCTAGACTGGCTTTGTCATCCACCACTCGATACAGTCTTTGTAGTGGTCTTTTACAATTGTGCTACGTAATAAGATAAATCTCAGCCTGTTTTCTAGAAGGGCTAGCCGCACTTTCAGGTGTGGAAAACCCACCAAGTATTTTTTGAATCAATTTTAAAATAATCAAAATGTAACTACTCCAACATAGCATCGACGAGGCTAAAAAAGCCTTGGCTGCAAGGTTTCATAATTCAGCAAAATCAAAGGCTGATATAACTTAATATCCTGAAGTCGTGCCCCACAGTTTATTAATATAGTATCGATGTCCACATAGAAGATCGGGTAAGCGGACGAACTAGGTACTCGTGTGTCGGCAAAAAATGAGAACAAATTGTTCTTCTAATTAAAATTTCAGTTTGAGAACAATTTGTTCCCGCTAGTACTAGTCTTTTAGGACTTACGCAAAAACTCTCCCAAACCCTCTTAGCTCCGTGGATGTGTCTCTGTGGTCAGTCTTTGTGTCACTGTTGCTCCCGTTTTAACTTTATAAGAGCTTAGAATCCCCGAACAGAAGCCCGGGGAGCAACCCCACTAACAAATTTTAATCAATTGCTTCATAATCAGCCTGTAAACTGCCTTCTTCTTCAAAATCGAAGTTGAAATGCGGTGTAATACTATTTACCCCACTATTGGCTTGATTCATCGAACTATCAGTGAGTTCAACAATTTCACCAGGCTGGCTGCTAGCTCGGTTGTATACATCAGTACCAATTGAAAACAGTGTTTTTTGGAATTCGTCAAGACATTTCTGGAATTCAGCAATCGAAATATTAGTATCAACCATTACAGATTGGAGATGCGATCGCTTACCGTCTGCCAAGGTTTTCATTTCTTCAGCGATAAAGTTACCGTTATCCTTTAAAGTCGATTCATAGGAATGTAACAAGTTATCAGCCTGGTTTTTCAAAGCTACCAACTCGATACGTTTTTTATCTTCATCAGCAAAAACTTCGGCTTCTTGGCGCATTTTTTCGACTTCGTTAACACTTAAACCACCTGTATTGGTGATGCGAATGCTTTGCTCTCTACCAGTTCCTTTATCCTGTGCCCCTACTTGCAGGATACCGTTAACATCGATTTCAAACGAGACTTCGATTTGCGGTACACCACGAGGTGCAGGAGGAATCCCCGCAAGGAGGAATTTACCAAGGCTTTTATTATCACGCGCCATTGCTCGTTCACCTTGGAGGACATGAATCTCTACCGAAGTTTGTCCGTCAATAGCTGTAGAGAAAACTTGAGATTTACTGGTGGGAATTGTCGTGTTACGCTCGATAATTTTGGTGAAAACTTCGCCTAGGGTTTCGATTCCCAACGACAGTGGCGTAACATCGAGTAAAAGCAAATTATCGACTTCGCCACCTAGTACCCCAGCTTGAATTGCCGCACCCAAAGCAACCGCTTCATCGGGATTTACCGAACGGTCGGGGGTTTTGCCATTAAAAAATTTGATTAAAGCATTTTGAACGGCGGGTATCCGGGTCGAACCGCCGACCAAAATAATTTTATCGATACCTTGGGGCTTGAGGTCAGCATCTTTAAGTGCTTGCGCCATTGGTTCGATGGTGGCTGTAATTAAGCCACCTGCCAACTCTTCAAATTTGGCGCGAGTGAGTTCCATCTCCAAATGCTTGGGACCGCTAACATCTGCCGTCACAAATGGCAAGTTAATCGAGGTACTACCCATACTCGAAAGTTCGATTTTTGCCTTCTCCGCAGCTTCGCGCAGGCGTTGCAGTGCCATTTTATCTTGCGATAAGTCGATTTTTTCTTGCTGTTGGAAGGATTCAATCATCCACTCAACAATAACGTTGTCAAAATCATCACCACCAAGTTGGTTGTTGCCGCAAGTCGCTTTAACTTCAAAAACTCCATCCCCAAGTTGGAGGATAGATACGTCGAATGTGCCGCCGCCAAGGTCAAATACGAGAATAATCTGTTCTTGGTCTTGCTTTTCTAAGCCAAATGCCAAAGCTGCGGCAGTTGGCTCGTTGATAATTCGGAGAACTTCTAGACCGGCAATAGTGCCAGCATCCTTAGTTGCTTGGCGTTGGGCATCGGTAAAATAGGCAGGTACGGTTATAACTGCCTGCGTCACCGATTCTCCTAGAAAATTCTCTGCATCTTGCTTGAGCTTTTGCAGAACCATTGCTGAGATTTCTTGCGGCGTGTAATTACGTCCGCGAATCTGGACATCAACAGTGTCGTCACGTCCTTTTATACATTGATAGGGGACGCGATCGCGTTCGGTTTTGGTATCATCCCAACGCCGACCGATGAACCGCTTAATACTATAAATAGTATTTTCTGCATTCGTCACAGCTTGACGCTTTGCCAATTGCCCAACTAAACGTTCGCCACCTTTGCCAAATCCGACAATACTCGGAGTCGTTCTGCCACCTTCAGAATTGGCGATAACAATTGGTTGACCACCTTCCAATACTGCGACGCAACTGTTGGTAGTGCCTAAGTCTATACCAATAACTTTTCCCATAAATAACAGTATTATTACTGAGCTACTGTGCAAGAAGTTATAGCAGTCTCTATTCGCGTCAGCCCTAAGCACCGGGCGATTAGCTGCCTTTACTTCAGGCGTGATTTAGTACGGAATATATATTTGGGACTTGCGTACTAGTTGCTTTGACTACAAGTGGTCGGCGGCAAGGAAGTAAATAGTCGGTAAGACAAGAAACTGCCTGTGGCTATCAACGCTGCGATCGACAGCAAAATGTAAACATCCACAGGCAGGCTTTGGGTCGCTTCTTTCTTTAACTACTTGCTGTAGACTGATTATCCTCAGAAGCAAGCGTACTATCAGACGCTGGTGCTGCGACCTTGACCATTGCATGACGTAGCACGCGATCGCCCAAAAAATATCCGCGTACTAACTCTTCTAACACTGTTCCTTCCGGATGTTCATCCGTAGGTTCGCGCATTACTGCTTCATGAAGGTTGGGATCGAATGGTTGACCTTCAGGACGCATAGGGGAAACTCCCAACCGTTTCAAGCAATCAACCAACTGCTTGTAAACGCCTTGGTAACTTTTATGAATTGTCATTTCCCCATCGGTTTGGGGCTTGAGATGGGCGCGTGCCCGCTCAAAATTATCGACTACGGGCAATAACTCCGTAATCGTATTTCGCTTTACTTGCGCGTCAAGGTCTTCTTTTTCCTTGGCTGTGCGTTTGCGATAATTTTCAAAATCTGCCGCAATCCGCATGTACTGATTGCTGAGTAATTCGATTTGCTGCGCGGTTTGTCCTGAGGCTGGTCCGTCATTTATTGTAGCCTCAGTCGTAGCTGTGCCATAGTCTTGGTTAGGCATCTGTGTATCTGCTGCATTAACTGACGTTGCTTGCTCAGTCGCTTCGCTGCCAGATGCATTCGAGTTAATTTGGTCTGGGGAGTCGCTATTCATTGCTTGCGTTACCTCTATTGGTTCTCCTGTAGTTTGAGTTATATTGTTTGGCTATTTCTGTTGATTGTCGTCTGCCATTTTGTACTTATCCCAGATTATTTATCCGACTGCAAGCGATGAGGAGCTAAATTTTAATGGTTAGCATCCACCTAAAACGCCAAGCGCTCACTTCAATAGGTAAGCGCTTCCAGCACCGAGAGAAAGCCTGGAATTCATCTTAACGCCTCTATTTTGACAAATACTGCACCCGTTAGCGTACCGCTCAAAAGACGGTTTTCCGTAGAGTATTGTAGTGCAGCTTCCCGTAAATGTACTTAATTAGGGGAGAAGGGAGAAGGGGTAAATAAAAGTTTTCAAATTCTTATTGCTTACTTCCCACTTCCCCCTGTCTCCCTACTCCCGACTTTTTTTGCCGAAATGAAAATAATGACTCGCGGTTTGGGAATACTTAAACCAGAGGTTTCGGCTACTCAATATCGAATATATGACTTACTCGTCACAACCAAGGCGCAGTACCGCTCTGACTACTAGGTCATCGGATTTTTCGCCCTTCGGCAACAAACTCGTGCAATCGGGCTTTGTCGATAACGAACAAATGCGGCAAGCTTTGATGGAAAGCCGCAAATCTGGCAGACCCCTGACCGAAGTACTAGAATCGATCTCCGGACGACAGCTATCGCCAGAATTGCTGCGGTTATATAAAAAACAACAACTGTTTGAACTAAAAATACTTTACGGGGTGGAATCACTCGATCCGGAAGTTAGTGCTATAGCTAACTCAACGGTCGGCAGCTTGATTGAAACTCTCATTCCTGTTGATATTTGCCGTCGCCATCGCTTAGTACCGCTGTCACGAAACGATGACCAAACTCCGCCATCAGTACTAGTGGCAATGGTCGCTCCAGATAATCTAGAAGCTTCGGATGACTTAAATCGAATTTTGCGTCCCCAGGGCTTGGCATTGCAGCGCATGGTCATTACCCAAGAGGATTACCAACAGTTAATCAATCTGTATTTGGATGAAATGGCTGTTAAACAAAAGCACATCGACCAAGAAAAATTTACAGATATTAACCAGGATTTAGAAAATCTGGGCGACCTCGACCTTGGAGATGCTCCAGACGACATGGAAGCAGATTTAGGGTCGGCGATGAAAGGTGCGGAAGATGCACCAATCATCAGTCTTGTCAACAGAATTCTTGCAAAAGCTTTACATGAAAGGGTTTCGGACATTCACGTTGAGCCGCAAGAAGAAAACCTCCGGATTCGCTTTCGTAAAGATGGGGTATTGCGCGAAGCGTTTGACGCTTTACCGAAAAAAATTATTCCTGCGGTGACAGCGCGATTTAAAATTATTGCCAACTTAGATATTGCCGAACGACGGCTTCCCCAAGATGGACGGATTCGCCGCATGTTCGAGGGACGTAAGGTTGACTTCCGCGTTAACACTTTGCCGAGTCGTTACGGTGAAAAAGTTGTATTGCGGATTTTAGATAACTCTTCGACTCAGTTAGGTTTAGATAAATTAATTACTGACCCCGAAACTTTGCATATTGTCCAAGACATGGTTAGCCGTCCCTTTGGTCTGATTTTGGTGACGGGACCTACAGGTTCGGGTAAAACAACATCGTTATATTCAGCACTCTCGGAGAAAAACGACCCTGGAATAAATATTAGTACTGTAGAAGACCCGATTGAGTACAGTTTGCCAGGGATTACTCAGGTTCAGGTGATTCGAGAAAAAGGGTTAGATTTTGCCACCGCACTGCGGGCATTTTTGCGACAAGACCCAGACGTACTGCTTGTAGGTGAAACGCGGGATAAAGAAACTGCCAAAACTGCGATTGAAGCAGCGTTAACCGGACACTTAGTATTGACAACGCTGCACACTAACGATGCACCGGGTGCGATCGCGCGATTGGGCGAAATGGGTATCGAACCGTTCATGGTTTCGAGTTCGCTACTTGGTGTTTTAGCACAGCGCTTGGTACGGCGCGTCTGTGCTGACTGTCGCATTCCTTACACACCTACTACCACAGAACTCGGTCGTTACGGAATGACGGCTACTCAAGATGTCGGCTTAACTCTCTACAAAGCTAATACACTCAGCAACGACCAAATCCAGCACGCTAAATCGAATGGTTCGCTATGCCCCACTTGTAGCGGAGTTGGCTACAAGGGACGCTGCGGTGTTTACGAAGTTATGAAAGTTACAGAAAACCTGCAAACTCTTATCAACGAAGAAGCACCCACCGAACGCATCAAGGAAGTTGCTATCGATGAAGGTATGAAAACTCTACTTGCATACAGCCTCGATTTAGTCCGTCAAGGTGCCACCACCCTTGAAGAGGTTGAACGGGTGACTTTCACCGATACAGGTTTAGAGGCTGAACTCAAAGCCAAGCGTAAGACTGGCTTAACTTGCCGTACATGTAGTGCCGAACTCAAACCCGAATGGCTTGAATGTCCCTACTGCATGACATCGCGTTTTTCAGATTAGTTAATGGTCAGTTGTCAGTAGTTAGTTGTCAGTTGTCAGTAGTAATTACAAATGACAAATAACCAATGACAAATTACAAATTAAACAAAGGAACAAAACTATGGAAATGATGATTGAAGACTTGATGGAGCAAATGATTGAAATGGGTGGTTCGGATATGCACTTATCCGCAGGTTTGCCTCCATATTTTCGCGTTAGCGGCAAACTTACTCCTATCGGTGAAGAGATTTTAACCGCAGACCAATGCCAGCGGTTAATCTTTAGTATGCTCAACAATACTCAACGCAAAACCTTAGAGCAAACTTGGGAGCTGGACTGTTCTTACGGTGTGAAAGGATTAGCTCGTTTCCGCGTCAACGTGTACAAAGAACGCGGAACTTATGCTGCATGTTTGCGGGCATTAAGTTCTAAAATTCCTAACTTTGACAAATTAGGTTTGCCTGATATCGTCAAAGAAATGTGCGATAAACCAAGAGGGTTAATTCTCGTTACAGGACCGACAGGTTCGGGTAAAACTACGACTCTTGCGGCAATGATTGACCTTATTAATCGTACTCGTGCCGAACATATTTTGACTGTAGAAGACCCAATTGAATTTGTTTACGAACCAATTAAAAGTTTAGTTCACCAACGTCAATTAAATGAAGACACCAAGAGCTTTGCAAATGCACTTAAAGCCGCATTGCGGGAAGATCCCGACATCATTTTAGTTGGAGAAATGCGAGATTTGGAAACAATTTCGTTGGCAATTTCTGCGGCTGAAACAGGGCACTTAGTATTTGGAACATTGCACACAAGTTCGGCGGCTCAAACGGTTGACCGGATTATCGACGTATTCCCCCATGAAAGACAAACTCAAGTCCGAGTACAATTATCCAACTCGCTTGTAGCTGTATTTAGCCAAACTTTGGTATCAAAGAAAAATCCTAAACCAGGTGAATTTGGTCGAATCATGGCACAAGAAATTATGGTTATTACTCCAGCTATTTCTAACTTGATTCGTGAAGGTAAAACTTCACAAATTTACTCGGCAATTCAAACTGGGGGTAAGTTGGGAATGCAAACTTTAGAGACGGTTTTAGCCCGGTTATGTAAAGAAGGAACCATTTCTTTTGAAGCGGCAATGTCTAAGACATCAAAACCCGATGAAGTTCAACGCTTAATTGGTGGTGTTCCCCCACAATCTGCTGCAAAAGCAGGTGTGAAAGCGCATTAAGGAGTGAGGAGTTAGGAGTTAGGAGTGAGGAGTTAAGAATTAGAAGTTATAAATAAGAAATTATTTTAAGACTTACGCTTTATAGATCCCCCAACAAGAGCGCCAAATTGGGGGCTTTATAGATTCCCCCCAATTTATCGGGGGGCTAGGGGGGATCGAGGTTTCAGGTTTTCAGTGCGTAAGTCCTGTATTTGTAATGAACGCTTAGTAATAGCCTTCAAATAATAATTTCTAGATTTCAACTTCTAAATGTGAACTCATAACTCTCAACTTTCAATTCCCAACTCATAACTCCTAACTCCTAACTCCTAACTCTTAATTCCTAACTTTTTCCAATCGGTACAATTTATGCCAAGTTTTGTTGCCCGCGTTCGCGACACGCAAGGAAAATCTAGAACTGAAACAGTTGTTGCAGAATCTCTAGCAAAAGCTCGTACAAGTCTGAGGCAGCAGGGTTTTGTAGTCCAAGACCTTAAGCAATCGCAAGGATTTGACCTCAAATCAGCACTCGATTTTAATACGAAGTTTGCATCAGTTTCTGTTAAAGATAAAGCCGTTTTTTCCCGTCAATTTGCTGCTTTGGTAAATGCGGGAGTGGCAATGGTTAGAAGCTTGGGAGTGTTATCTGAACAATGTACTAATCCTAAGTTAAAAAAAGCTCTTATGGATATTAGCTCCGATGTTCAAAACGGGACTAATCTTTCAGATGCAATGCGTAAACATCCTCAATGTTTTGATGGGTTATACGTGAGTATGGTTCAAGCTGGTGAGGTTGGAGGTGTTTTAGATGAAGTTTTAAATCGATTAGCCAAATTATTAGAAGATGTTGCCCGTTTGCAAAACCAAATTAAAGCAGCACTATCATATCCAGTAGTAGTTGGTTGTTTAGCTATCATAATATTTTTGGCAATGACAATTTTCTTAATCCCAATTTTTGCAAATATTTTTAAAGATTTGGGTACTACATTACCACCTTTAACGCAATTCATGTTAGATGTAAGCGAAATTTTAAGAAGTTGGAAACTCCTAGTAGTTATCGCTGCTGTAATTGGAATTGGGATTGCTTACAAACAATATTATAAAACTGCTGCTGGCAAACAAACTATCGACCGTCTCTCGTTAAAAATGCCTTTGTTTGGTGACTTAATTCAAAAATCAGCGGTCGCCAAATTTAGCCGTACTTTTGGTTCTTTAACTCGTTCGGGAGTACCAATTTTGACTTCGTTAGAAATTGTCCGCGATACTTCAGGAAATCAGGTTATTGCTAATGCTATTGATGCCGCAAAATCTGAAGTTCAACAGGGTGGAATGATTAGCGTGGCACTACAAAAATATCAAGTTTTTCCACCAATGGCGATTCAAATGATTAGTATTGGTGAGGAAACTGGAGAAGTTGATAGTATGTTAATGAAAGTTGCTGATTTTTATGAAGATGAAGTTGAACAGGCTGTTAAGGCTTTAACTAGTGTTATGGAACCAATTATGATTGTGGTTCTTGGGGGAATGGTTGGTACAATTTTGCTTTCGATGTATTTACCAATGTTCGCCGTATTTGAAAAGTTGGGATAATTAAGAGAGTTAGGAGTTTAAAGTTAAGAGTTAGGAGTTAAGAGTTAGGAGTTGGAAGTAGGAAATCTAAAAGTCCAACTTTAAAAATTACAATTTATGGTTTAAATGTTCTAATTCCTAAACCTTTTATTACTAATTTATAGCTCCTAACTCCTAATTTATAACTCCTAATTTATAACTCCTAATTTATAACTCCTAATTTATAACTCTTAACTTAAAATTATGCCCGTACAAAAATCTGATTATGAAGCGTGTTTAGCGGATTATAGCCATCATAGTGATGCGATCGCGCTCCTCAAATTACACCGTCCTTATCTGGAAATGATTCCCAGTCTGCGCCGTCCTGATGAAAGTATCATCACAATACCGTTACCGATTGTTCGTTTTCGTGGAACTGTGACAAAACCATCTGAAACTGTATCTTTACCTTGTGATGTGGCAATTTTGATGTGCGACCCGGAATGGAAAATCAAAACAGGAGCCGAAATTTTCATCTTTATTCATCGTCCCCACGAAGATTTTTCGGATTTATTGGGACGGTGGCGACAAACTCAAGTGTGGTTGGATAAAGATTATGAATGGTTAATGCCTCCACGTCACAGCCATATTTTGAGTGAAGGAACTAATACTAAATATCCTTTGTTTGTTGTGTTTCCGGAAACTTCTGAACGGATTAAACGCGGTTTAGTTGGTGCTGAACTTCCGTTTGCGATTCAAATACCATCTTTGTTTGATGAAGCACTTAAAGAAGAAGAGGGGTTAGAAATTAGGGATTAACTCCAAAATTGAAGAATTAATATCTGAATTACTGAAAGTAAAATGATGCGTTGCCAAGAGCGCTAACGCACCTTACAGCCTGTACCAGGAAGCAGAAACCGTTAAATCTCTTATTTTACAAACTGCGGCATAATTTCTGCGGCTGTAAAAATTCCATGAATACCGCGTTTATGTAACTGCATCCCAGCTTTGAGGTAGCCAAATGCGGGGCCGCAAACGTTAGCCGCCATACTGGTTTCATCACCTAAAGTAAAAGTATGGGTCGAGATTTTCCCTTCAAAGGTACGTCCGGTGATTTTGACGTTGGTGCTAAGGGGTTTTTTGGAATTGCGGGTATCAACAATACCACCGACTGTAACGCGATCGCGCGAACAAATCCCGGCTATTTCTAGCATTACATCGTCAGCATGTTCCATATTCTCCAATTTGAGAATACCATTTGTCTTATCTAACAACGCTTCGACTTCGGCATCGCTCATCGCCCTGGCAGCTTCGACACTATAACCCGGCATATGGGCAATATCTTCCCGAATTGTGGCGCGATATGCTTCCCAGTTGGCAATACCCACACCAAAGATAATCTCGACTTTGTGAATCTCGGCATAGCTTTGCGCTGCTAATGCGGCGGCGGCTGTCAATAATCCTGGTGTTGCACCGCACCCAGTTAGGTAAGTAATTCCCGCTGCCTGCAATTCTTCTTTCATTGCCAAAAGCTGCTCTACCGCACTTGTACGCTTAATAGCATCAACTAGTACGCCACGCCAACCCAATGTAATAAATTGTTTGGTAACCGAAGGGATAAAATCATTGGGTAGATTTGGTAAAGCCAAAAAATAACCATCGACTGGATTTCCGCTAGCTATTAAATCCTCGATACTTAGGTTTGTTAATGTTCCAAATGGCTCTAAATAACCTAACGAACCTTGCGACTGGTAAGCTGCAATGCTCTGAAGGGCGTTTAAACCTTCGGCAGCATATGCATAACCATGTTTGTCTGCTGCTGCTACTAATAACATTTCCTGTTTGGGAGCGAGGACTTTGGCTGCTGCTTGCCCTAATCCACCAAAGCCCAATACTCCTACACGCATCGCTTGTACAGTCATGCTCAAAATAGTTTTTTAATTAATTAAAAAGCTTACCTCAACTGGTGAGTAAAGTGCTATTTATTTTCATTTTGGTTAATATTTACTTTTTGCTATTAAATCAGGGACTTCCAATCAAAGAAACTGGTTGAGCGTTCATTCGAGTCCGAAATAGACTAGTGATTTTGATTGGTCGCTGCTATTCGGTCGATTGATTTGAGGATTTGGGTAGGCCACAGCACGACCATTCTTGACTTCTGCCACTGTAAAATCGACTTTATCGCCCCAACGGGGGAAGTTAACAAAGATACGACCGCTTTGGGATACGCTTACTCCTGTCAGCATTGGTCCTGTAAAGGCGGCAACCTGCTCAATAGTGCCAATATTCTTCGATTGCGGTAAATTATCACTGCTTTTTGCTGCAAACGAAGGTGTGTAAAAGGCTAATACAGCAAAGCAGGTAATTAATAAGCCCAAAAACATTTTATTAAACTTTTTCAATTTTCTTATAGTGACACCACCTAGTTATGCTAAAAAGCTAATAATTTATTTTCTTCTAACGAATGGCGGATTTAATACAAAAGTAAATATTAACCAAAATGAAAATAAATAGCACTTTACTCACCAGTTGAGGTAA
>QQTW01002182.1_pt1 | contig 14123 bp, 16 predicted proteins | sample 1904831 | NCBI WGS metagenome assembly QQTW01 (sample SAMN09435610, study PRJNA476489) | Subsurface metagenome, whole genome shotgun sequencing project. | reverse complement strand
GTTGGAGGTCTTGGGCCGTCACTGCCAAGCTTTCCCCAGAGCTTCAAGTTGCTTGAGGAGAGTTCCTAGAAGACTACGCAACGCCAAAGTATTGTAAGCTGTTGATAGTTGTGAATTTCTTGCCAGCAATCTCCAAGATGAAACTCTACAATATTTGCGCGGCGTCTCTCTTCTGCTTCGGTGCTCTAGCTGCCAAACCTTCGCCCGCCGACAAATTTCGAACCTACCACAGCCGTTCTCTATCATCCACTCCACTAGATATCGACGACACCATATACGAGGACCTGACATCTACCCCTCGAGACTACTCTATAGCTGTACTTCTTACTGCCACAGAAGCAAAGTATGGCTGCAAGCTTTGCCGAGACTTCGCTCCGGAGTGGGATTTGGTCGCAAAGAGCTGGAATAAGGGTGATAAGAAGGGGGAGTCGAGGCTGCTCTTCAGCACACTGGATTTTAGCATGGGGAGGAACACCTTTCAAAAGGCACACGCATTACATTTCGTGTCGGGAGGTCTCAACTAACCTTTTTAAGTTAATGCTTCAAACCGCCCCCGTCCTTATCCTATTCCAGCCAACAATAGGCCCTGATGCGAAGCCAGATGGACAACCCATCAGATTTGATTTTCAAAGCACCCAGTCAGCAGAACAGATCCATAGCTGGATCAGCCGTCATCTGCCTCCTGGGCCTAGACCACCACTTGTTCGACCGCTCAACTACATTGGCCTTCTCACCACCACAACACTAGTGCTCGGTCTGATCACGTTCGTTACCCTCGCTAAACCCTATGTCCTCCCTGTGATTCAGAATCGTAATCTCTGGGCTGGCATCAGTCTTATTGCCATTCTCCTGTTCACGAGTGGCCACATGTTCAACCACATTCGAAAGGTTCCCTACGTTTCTGGCGATGGTAAAGGTGGGATTACTTATTTCGCTGGAGGCTTTTCCAACCAGTTTGGGATGGAGACGCAGATCGTGGCAGCTATGTGTAAGCTTGTCCACGAGAGATTCTTTGCCGTGGTTGCTGACCATACCAATAGATGGACTTTTATCTTTCGCCACGATTGCACTTGCCTTGAAGGTGCCTCGCATGGCCGATCCCAAGACTCAGCAAGTCGCCGTTTTCATCTGGTGCTGTGTCATTCTGGGAATGTATAGCTTTCTACTTAGCGTCTTCCGCACGAAAAATACCGGGTACCCCTTTTGGCTACCTCCCTTCTAGACAATGAAAAGTTTTGCGTTGTTGACGGGCCAGTCTCTGTCATTTCTGAGTATCAGTGCCCGATGAAATAATTCAGACGAACAGACAAGGGATGGTCCTCGCATGGTGATGACAACAATTTGCTGGGGCTTTTCTAGTTCTGTCTGACCAACGATCCTGACTCTGCCCAATCGGATGTTCCAAGGAGCAGCTGGCAAAGAACTTTTTACCCCTGACATGTACAAGACTGTTTTTAAGCTGGCCTCAATGATAGAGTTGACTGAGAATGCAAAGGTGTCGAAGCTTTAAGAATTGTCAAAGGGATTCAAGTTGGGGACTGATTATAGCCAAGTTGCATGCAGAATGGTAGTCGCGATGTGAGGCGTCGTATCTGTCTCATTTCTTTCACCTCGCTTTCAACAAGGTGACGACTTGAAATTTCTTCATTCCATCTTGCTTTCAAATCCCTCGTCTTGTCTTGTCTTGAACCTCAAAGATCATCATGTGCCTTACCTATTCGCCTTCGATTCATCGAGTGCTTCCACCTCTCTTGGAGCGGACAGACAAGATGACAGTTTCCGACCCGCAAGCAGTGTCTCAATGAGCGAGCTTCTCAACGGCGGTGGAATAAGGAATCCTTCGCTGCAAGGACAGTATGACGATCTTTCCCCATGATATGGTTGTCGAGCTGAATGATCATGAGAGCTGCTACACGGTCGAGGCAAAGGCAAAATATCAAGATTCTTGTTGGAAAAGACAAAACAAACCTTTCGATCTTTCGATGGAGGATGCGCGACTCACAGTGCCGTCAATTGAAGCCGCTGTTAGTAAACTCTAGGAAGAAGAGACTCACAACATCTTGCTATTGCCTCAAGACGATCCTACGACCTTCAAGTACTTTTGTGGATGGGGCATCCAGCACGAAAATTAAGTTTGGCCAGATTGACTGAGCTACAAATTCGTCACTTTTCTGGTTCATCGTTAGTAATGTTTACATCCTTGCGGAGGATCTGAAAGGAGGCAAGCTGAAGCGATACATCATCGACATCACCTATGCTTCAATACGAGATGCTGGCTCTGGACCCAACTCTGCTTTTTTCATTCGACTGATTGACCAGAAAACATCCAACACCTTGGGTCTTTGACAGATCGTAATAGCATTCTTCGTCTGGTAAGCAGCGAAAGGTTGGTGGGGCATCAACCAGGACGTCGGCGACAAAGATGATTGGATGTTCAAGGACATGCCGGAAGAGTTCAAAACGGAGACCGCAATTGCCAGGCTAGAAAGAGTCCATTTAAAAGATGATGGGAACCTGTTGAACGACGACCATAAGACGGAAGAGACCGGCTTCGGACCCGACCACTTCTACAATGACAGTCTCGCCAAAGCGGCATCTCAGAAATGGCTAAGGGAAGACCCTGAGGGTGTGCCTGCTGAGGAAGAGTGGGATCCTGCCCGTTCTCAAGTCGATCAAGGAGGCCGCTAACGGATCGTTCACTGATCAATGGTGATGAAAATGTCATACGAAAGAAAGACGAGGACTCCGTAAATACCCTTGATCCCGCGGCGGAGCCAGACACCGACATGGAATTCACTTCAGATGGAGACTCCGTCACTTCTCACGAAGCTGAACGACGCCAACCAATCCCCCGAGCCCAACTAGTACCGTGTCTAGCTTGAGCCCGACAGGTAGTACTCTCTAGCTCTGCCAGAGCTGCCAAGATTGAGTCCGGGCCCGAAAAGAATACTCGCTTTTGTCTCCGTGCCGTAGTAGGGACCGGCTGTGACGGACTCTGGTTCCCACATGGACAAGTGAGCTGACCTGACCTGATATGAATGAACCAACCCCTGGTACGTTTTCCCGCACGGCCAAGCCGGGGCTGGGTCTGGGTCTGGCACCAAACGCATTATTTTCGCCGCCGAGTCTCGAAGCTAAGAGCGCAGAGAGAGAACATCTTCTCGTTCCCATCGAATCTATGCGTTCTTCTTGATGCGCTCTCCCAAGTCACATAGCAGGAACACCCCTCCAATCCCATTCCAGCGCCGTAGTTTTCAAGTACGCCCTTCTTTTCCATTGTATTGTATTGTATTGTATAGATGCGCCAAATCCACGTGAGAGGTGTGTGTGTCAGGAGGAGTCAGGAGGAGGTGGAGGAGATCTATATAAGCATCCGCCCATCTGTCTTTTAGATGGTGATAGCGAAAGCCCCAGCGAACGAGCGAGTGAGCTTAATTAATATTACCCTTCTCTCAGCATCCATCTAACAAGTTTGGCGTGATATCGGGATTTACTATTTAGGCACTCTCTTTCCTCTTTCTTTTTTTTAAATAAAATGGATCCTCATGCCCCAAAGCTTTCATGTCAGGCAATCCGCTCGGGGAAAAATCAGCCTCTCCTCTCCTCTGCTTTTTCGTGGGCATGGGAGTAGGTAGTAGTAGTAGTAGGAACGTGCTCAAACATAATAAAACATAAACATGATCAAGGCAGTGCGAACTCAACTTAGTTTATGTATGAATCTGTAGGGGGTCCGGAGGAAGCGTGCTGCGTGCTGCGTGCTGCGTGCTGCGTTGGCAAATGAGGCCCGACAGATAACAAATAATAGGTGGCTACTTAGTAGTATCTATATTCACGGAGGAGCATGGAAGGCGTCGCTATTTGACCTTTCCCGCGCTTACGGCGGCGTTGCTACAACCTGTAGCGTGAGTTAGCGATGGTTTGTTTACATATCTAGATAGGGAGAGCCACGGTCCATCCATCCATCCATCCATCTCTATACCAACTAGACTATCTAGACGGAGCACCACACCCACCCCTCCACTCCGTCTCAATGGATCCGCGAACTCCCCATTCTCTGGGAAACCCCGCTCCTCCTCTCTATCTATCAAGTACCATCCCCCCCGTGTCTCCTAATTCAATGCAATACCTCCTTCCTTATTTTACATGCCTACTTACTCGGCAAACGCTCGATAGAGCACCAAGCCGTGCGGATCATCGGTGCGGAAATCCAGCTCCACTCCGCTGCCAACAAAGTAGACGTGTCCCGTGCCGAGCTCCCGCTCCCGCTCCGCCTGCTCTGCGCCTTGACTCGCTTCCCCCGCGCTGATGCGCATCGTGGCCGTCCCGGCGGTCACGAACATGATGCTCGGGCCGCGCACGGGAGCCAGGGTCTCGGCCTGGCCGGGCTGCAGCTCGGTGAGCAGCAGCTGGAACTCGGCCATCGGGGGCTGGAAGATCCTGGTCCTACCCTGGCGGCCGCGCTCGCTCGTGCGCGGGACGAGCAGCGCCGCCTCGGCCCGCTGCGGGTTGAAGGTCAATGCGCTGGTGAAGAGGTCGACGTCGTCGCGGTCGGCGCGCGGACAGAAGCCCGTGTTAATCACGTTGTTGCTGCGCGCCATGCACTCGACGATGTCGCCGGAGAGGTAGGCGTGGATGCCGTCCGCCGGCACGTAGATGGCCTGGCCCGCGCGCAGGCTCAGGTAGTTCATGCAGATCAGCGCGATCAGCGTGCCGTTGTCTTCCGCCGTGTATTGTTGCTGCAGGCGCGGGAGCAGGTCGAGGATGTAGGCTTGCGAGCCGAGGTCGGGGCGCGGGAGGTGGGAGAGGGAGGATTGCACGTCTGCGACTGTCTCTGGCGAGGCGGAGAGCATGGTTTTGCAGACCTGTTTGAGTGAGTCCTTTGTGAGGGAGGAGGGGGCGTCGGAAGGAAGGAATTGCTTGAGCGGTTCGAGTTGGAGCAATGATTCAATGTCGGCTAGAGGTTTGAAGTTGACAAATAGTTCAAAGTCGGACAGGGCGACGGCGATTTCGGGTTTGTGGTTAGGATCGGTGTATTTCTCCGGGTCTTTTTCGTGGAGTTGTTCTGAAAGAGGTCGGGAAGGATGGATCTGTAGAGGGAGTGCCTTGCCTATGGAGAGGATCTAGATTGCAGTCATGTACTGCTGAGTGTAAGGGACGTAAGAAGTTGAGCGGGGAGTGAACCTTTGGGAGAAAGGGCAAATCCTTGCCAAACTTGTCGAGAATTGTCTTTCCCACCAGCTTCTCCGCGTTGGCATTGATCACGTCTTGCAAGTCTTCGCCTGTAGACAAAAGGCGGGAGGGAACGACTGGATATGTGCCCATCCACATCTCGGAATACTCTTTGTCATCGTCAATCTTGAAGTCTGGAGATGTCTTCTCGCACAGTCGAGCAGCGAGAGATTGATGTCCCTTTTTGCCCCATGGGTAGTTCTGGCATGCGGATCAGTTCGTTAAAGGTCAAGAGGAGAGGGAAGTGACGTCGAACATTGCAATCACATTTCAATTGGAGAACTGAGCTAGACATATTGAGAATTCAAGGAGGAGAGGAAATAGTGAATGTGAAAGACACGGGAGATACAAGAGATTAGAGAGACAACGACGGGGATGAGGGATGTTGTTGAAGAGAGCTGCTGCATAGCAATTTCTGCAAGCATAAATGGTCACGCAAAAGACTGCCGTAGAGATGACGAGATTTGTTTATTCATCTTTGTGTGGTCAAAGCATGAGCTCATGATGATCGAATTACCAAATCCGAGCTACTATTTCTGATATGACAGGGGTTCCGCTCCATCTGGTCTTGGCATATCCCTTTTCCAATTCAGTGGGCGTTGGACGTTGGGCGTTGTCCATGATATTAGGTCTGATTGACGATACCGCCACAATAATCAAGCGTCCTCGCATTTGCAGAGCACGGAGCCTCTTTGCATCCTTCTCGCTGTCGGAGTAGATATCTGATGGTGACGCTGAGCTAGTGTTGTTGGTATGAGGATAGACAGGAGGACGCGCTTGATTGATCCTATGTGTGGTCTTCGAAGATGCCTTTGGCAGCTTCCCACTCAAAGTGATGCTCTCCTGCCACCGGCTTGCCTGGCTCTTCTGACTTCAAGTCGAACCTGTGGGCACCAAAGTAGTCCATCTGTGCCTCCATGAACTGCGTTGGCAGCTCGCTAGACGCGATATATTTGAGATATTCAAGCGAGGCACTTAGACTCGGCACGGGAGCATCAGCTTCAATGGCTCTCAGCACGATCCTCTTCAAGGCGGGATAGTTCTCTTTCAGGGGTACACCAATCTCTCCATGTTCGAGAAGGTTGCTGTCATCACGATCGTTCTGTCGGTAGACCTTCTCGAGGAGGTTGACTATGTAGTCCGATTGGATAATGCACCCCCCACGCCAGAGTTGAAGAAGATTAGCCAAGTCCATTTCCCACTTCTGCTCGTGGTTCGCCTTTTCGATGATCTGTAGTCCCTGGATGAACGATACCAAGAAGGACGCGTAGGTTGCCTGCTGAAGGTCTTTGACAAGGTCTGTCCGCTCCTGTCCTGACAACTGCATCTTTGAAGGTTTGAAGCCACCATCCAGCGCGTCCTTGACCTTTTCTCGGTGGGCAGCATCAGCAGAGGCAAGCCGAAGAAGATGCGCAGACAGAATCGTCGGTGCAGGCACATGCAATCGCACAGCTTCTTCGCATGTCCAAATGCCAGTACCTTCAGTCTCGTCAACATCTTGAACCACCTTGTCCCGAACTTTGTCCAGAACGAGAGAATTGTCCTTCGGATCACGTGTTCTGCAGATTTCAGCCCCAATGGAGATCAAGAAATTGTTCTCTAATGGGCCTTTTTTGTTCCATGAATCGAAGATCGACGCTATCTCATCATACTCCATGCCCACAGCTTGTCTCATAATGCCCCAAACCTCACACAAAGTCGACATCAGGCCATGCTCGATACCATTGTGCACCATCTTCACATAGTGACCACTTCCACCCGGCCCAACCCTTGTGACACAAGGTCTGCCTTGTTTGTCTCTTGCGGCGATTTTCTCCAAGAACGGCATGACCAAGTTCAAGGCTTCCTCACTTCCACCAGGGGAGATAGATGGCCCGTGGCGGGCCGAGTGATATCCACCAGACACGCCCATGCCAATATAGTGAATCCCGTCAGGGTGCAAACGTTTCTGTCGTCGCTCCGTACTCTGCCAGTGCTCGTTTGATGCATCCATCAAGACGTCGCCTTTCTGAAGATATGGCCGCAGACCATCAATAGTCTTGTCAGCAACACTTCCATAAGGTATGCTGAAAACGAAAGCCTTCGGTGATCCTAAGTTCTCGCAGATGGCCTTGTAATTCTTGCATTGTTTGATTCTGTCCTCCAGCTTAGCCTCTTTGGCATGTTCGAGGAAGGCTTGGTCATGATCTGCGGACGGATCGTAGAAGTTGACCTCGATGCCGAGTTCAGCAAAGAGCAGGGACATCATGGCTCCCATGTTTCCCACCCCTATCATCCCAATCTGCCGCCCAGTTGCAAGTTAACAGCAAGATCTGTAGGGATTTGCGCTCCCGACGAGTTCCGTAGGATAGACGACCTACCTTGGATACCTCCATCATGGAGAAGTATCTCTGCTTGAGTAAGACAGGGTATTAGAATGGTTCTCAAATCATATTCTGGGAGTTTAGAATGTTTGTTGTTGCAGACATTTTACGCGGGTAGAAGCTGCAGTGCCAATACTGTAGAACCCCGACAGGTGACGGTGACGCGCCCTTGACATCACAGGCTGGGAGTCAGTTTTGACTTGGGTCTCTGAAGTGATAGAAACACTTGGTGATGATGTCCCTTTCACGAATCCAGACCCGCTGAAGGAAGATGTCTCGATCCAAAATCCCTACCTGCTACGCCAGCTGTTCCATTGGCACCAAACCAGAGCACGACCTCGCGGCCAAGCTGCAGGCCATCTCCTCCGCCGGATTCGATGCCATCGAGCTTTCCATGCCGGATCTGCTATCCTTCGCCAACTCCCACCTGAACAAAGAGGTCTCGAATTACGACTTCCCCGAATTATGCGAGGCGGGTAAGAAGGTGAAGGAGCTGTGCGCGGAGAACAAGCTGAAGATCCTCATACTGCAGCCCTTCTCGAATTTCGAGGGATGGCCAGACGAGTCAGCGGAGAAGGAGGATGCATGGAAGAGAGCATTGGGTTGGATGCAGATCATGGAGGCGGTGGGCACTGATATGCTCCAAGTATGTTTATGTTTATGTTTATGTTTATGAAGTGAAAGGTCGCTGGTGTCGCGCCAAGATGACCTGGCTATGTATCTAACTATTTCACTCAAGTACATTCTGTACTTACATACTTACTGCGCCTTTTCAGGTCGGCTCGTCAGATTCGCCCAACATCAAATCTTCCCAGGCCGAACTCGCGCACGATCTCGCGCAGCTGGCAGATCTCCTCGCTCCCAAAGGCTTTCGCATCGCATACGAGAATTGGTGCTGGGCAACCCACGCACCAACATGGAAATCAGTGTGGGAGATTGTGCAGAAGGCTGACAGGCCGAATATCGGGTTGTGTCTAGACACCTTTCAGACAGCTGGCAGCGAGTGGGCAGATCCTACCACCCAATCAGGGTTGATAGAAGGAGTCAACCTGGATGCGCTGGAGAAGAATTTCCATGCAAGCCTGCAGGAGCTGAGCGACACGGTGCCCAAGGACAAGATATACTTTCTCCAGATCTCAGACGCATACAGGGTGGATCCGCCATTGCCATCTGAGCCGGAAGAGAGTAGCGGCCTGAGACCACGTGGGAGATGGAGTCACGATCACAGACCCTTGCCGTTTGATGGTGGTTACTTGCCGGTTGTCGAGGTGACAAAAGCCGTGCTAGGAACAGGTTTCAGGGGATGGTTCTCGACCGAGATCTTTGACGGCCGGATGCAGGAGAAGCACGGAGATGATATGGTCGCGTTTGCGAAAAAGGCTATGGAGGTGCATGAAAGATTGATCAAAGAGGCTGGTGGAGAATAAGAAAAGCGTCGGATACGGTGTCGTGTTGGAAGCATTGCTCGTTTTGACCACACCTGCTCCCTTGCCTGCCTGATCGGGCAAGTCCAGTGCTGTCGATATTCTTCCTTCTACAGACGCCCAGCCCGGGATGGGTGTTCCTTGAAGTGTCAGCTCGCCTTCCTCTTCCACCATTGCCAGCTACTTGAAGCTCAGTTCTGGTAGAATGATTCTCCGTGTTTGCAACCACTAGCCGTGTCACAACATTAATCCTTGTTTTATGGCCTCCGACAAGCCGGCTTGATGTGTAGTAATACTGATCGGCGGTGACTTCTTGCTTTGAATGGCCGGTTCTACAAGGCTACGCTGTTCACGTTCAAGACGCCTCCCTCCGCGACCAACTCTTTGATCACCTTGTCTCCCACTTCCCTATCCACCCCAAGAATCATCAACGCTTCGTTCGTTCTCTCTTCAGCCGGAGTAATCGATCCGTCTACTGGCCGAACATCAGTTGCACTACTGGAGTAGCTCGCTGGCGCCACAGCCATAAAGTTGATGTTGACTCCTTCCCTTCCCAAAATACTGCCAACGACACCAATCTTGCCTGGAGAGTCGTAGTTGTGGCAGATGAGCAAGTTTCCCTCCGGCACGAACGACGTCGCAAATCGATCTACTCTTGAGATGTATGGCGAGTTGTCGGAGCAGTATCCGCTGATGACGTGCTGACTTGCTTCACCCATGGTTTCCGCTGGATTTGTGAAGACCTTCCCTGATTTGCCGCGGGAGAAGCTTGTTGATCGGGATGGAGGCCGTGCTATCAGTGTGATAAGGGAGCTATAAGTTTGCGTCGAAGCATCACGACTCTTTTGTTCGTTGATGAAGATGCCTCGCTCCTTAGCAATGAGTTCAGCATTGACTATATTCACGTTGCCGGCGCCGTGGTCGCTTATAGGGGCTGTCAGTCCCTTCACTAAAGCTGCGAAAAGTGGCTTCGTGTTTGATACTGCGGCAATCTCTCCTTGATAGATGAGATCGAACGTATCACGAGGGCTAGATTGCTGGCGACCAGTGTAGTGCTGCGTGTAGAGACTGCCCATCTTTTCCACCAACTTTACAAAGGGCTGAAGAGTCTTGTACTCGGCAGGGAGAATAAGCGGTGCGTTCACGGCAGATCGAGGAAGGTCACCCGCAAGAATTTGCAGCACTTGCTCACACACATCAATACTGACATTTTCTTGTGCTTCCACTGTGCTAGCGCCCAGATGAGGAGTGGCAATGCACCGTGGGTGCGCGATCAACAAGGCAGCACTGCTGTCCGGCTCTTTATGCGGAGGTTCTGTGGTGAAAACGTCAATGCCCGCTCCGGCTATGTGACCACTCTCCAAAGCCGCAAGAAGTGCCAATTCATCGAAAACGCCACCACGGGCCACATTCAGAACGCGTGATCCTGGCTTCATCTGATTCAACTCATGACTTGATATCATGCCTTTGGTAGCGGCAATCAGGGGCGTATGGATGGTGAGAAAGTCGGCAAGGGGTAGAAGATCCTCAAGGGATGACACAAGGATCACATTGGCTGACTGAGCAACAGCAGGAGAAGCGTACGGATCCAAAGCTACCACGTTCATACCCAGCCCACGCGCCAGGCGGGCCACAATCAGACCAACTAGCCAATATCAGCCCCAAGTATTTGATCCCCTTGTATCGTGACAGGTAGTAGGAGGAACGGTGGTTCAAGGAGGGCCTGCTTACCTTTTCCAAGACCAATGATCCCCAATGTCTTGCCCTTCACCTCGATCCCCACCAGCCTTGAACGGTCCCATTTCTCACCTTTCAGACTCGCACATGCATCTGGCACATTTCTTGCCAGAGCCATCAACAGAGCTATTGTGTGCTCGGCAGCTGCTCCCACATTTCCACTTGGGCTGTTCACCACTATGATGCCTAGCTGTGTTGCTGCTTTGACGTCTACGTTATCGACCCCAACTCCAGCTCTTGCGACAACTTTCAGCTTTTTGGCTACCTGTAATAGTTGTTCGCTGACTTTGGTTTCTGAGCGGATGAGGAGGGCGTCATATTGCCCAATGATGCTAAGAAGGTCAGCTGGCGATAGACCCTTTCGCTCGTCAACATCGAGCGTAGTTCGGAGTAGGGCAAGGCCATCGGGCGAAAGCTTTTCGGGAACCAGGACTCGTGGACGACCAGCGAGGCTCCTCTCACCAACATTGTCCATGATGTATCCAAGCTATGATTATGGGCGACTCAAGAAAGGTACCGCCACAATACAGTCAAGACAACATTATGTGCAATACAGCTTGATAGACTGCCCACGAACGTCGAGTGGCTCTGAAAGGGGCGACAAAAGCAGCCAGAGATTATAAGAAACTGAAGTAAGGAGTACAGTATGTAACGAGGAGAAATATGAATGTGGGGCTTCTCCACGTTTCTGGGGAAAGGCGGGGGAGAAAACCCCTTGGCAAAGGTGATCAGGGATTGTGCATAAGTGTGAATGTTAGACTGCAAATGGTGTTAGATTGGGAGTCTCGCTTGAAGGTGTAGTTGACGGGATTGACAGGTAAGCCAATTCGATATCAGTACTCCATGGCTTCCTCGAACAATCCTCTTAACTGCTCCCGTTCCTCATTCTCTTCCAGACTGAGATTCGGGGCGAGCATTAGGACTCTTTTCTGAGGAAGGGTTCCCTCCACTAAATCATCGAGATGTTCACTGCCGAATCCGAGTGCCTTCAATCCTCGAGGCTGGTCTCCCAAATTGACCAGAAATTCTGCAAGTGCTTCACTCAGGATTTCTCCAGCACTTTCCATCTTGGCGTTGCTGACGTCCTTTCCCAAGGCCTCAGCAGCAGCGAGATGTCGTTCTGGATTGCTTGCTCCCGTAAATTTGAAGACTGCCGGTGCTGTGACAGCGACGCTGACGCCATGCGGTATGATAGGAGTGTCGATCACATAACCCTTATGCTTATAACCAGGATTTTGTCCACTGATTGGGTAGCTCATCCCGTGGCATAAATGGACGCCAGCATTTCCAAAGCCGACACCTGCCAAAGTCGCGGCGAGTAGCATCTCCGACTGCGCTACGAAATCTTCGGGGTCCTTGACGGCACGGGGTAGAAACTCAACTGTACTTCGTAATGCTTTTAAAGAAAAGATATCTGATATTGGATTTGCTCCTTGATATGCGGGTCGATTTATTGGATTTTGAGGTTGCGGTGTCCTTTCATGATATGGTATTGCCGTCCACGACTCCAGAGAATGACACAGAACATCGAGACCCGACGATGCATGTACTGCTGGGGGCATTTTACGAGTGTTGAGAGGATCGCATATTCCCAAAGTAGGTTTCAAGTTGCGATGCGCAATACCCGTTTTGGCCTTTTTAGATACAAGGTCGAATATTGCAGTACCTGTTGTCTCGGAGCCTGTTCCAGCGGTTGTGGGAACAGCCACGAGGGGCTTGAGCGGCTTTGTGATTGGGAGTCCTTTACCAAGTGGAGCATTAACAAAATCTAGAAACTCCGCATCTGGAAATGTTGTGTACAGGTTCATAAGCTTCGCAGTGTCAATCACGGATCCTCCTCCTACCGCTAGGAAAGCGTCCGGCTGATATGGTTTTGCGAAATCGATGGCCTCCCGAATGGAGGAGTCTTTGGGCTCTACTTGGACTTTGTCGAATACCGTGAATTCGACACCCTCTCTGCTGAGGCCTTCCACAACCTGCTTCATCGCATCTAGCTTCGAAACATTGCTGTCTGTCACCACACAAACTCTTTTTGCTCCCATATTCTTGAAGTCCATTCCTACCTGAGATTTAGGTAGTGTTAACTTGATGAGATTCCAAGTCTGAACCAAATCTGGCACTCACCTCTTTCGTACAGCCAGGCCCAAATCTGACGACAGGGTCATTTGCCTGGTTCTCGAAGAATAGTTTGAAGGGAAGCATACCTTATACTAGAAGCTGCCTGCCAAGCCGATCAGCCTCGTTCTCACATAGACTCAACTGACATACCATCTCGAAAGCATATTCCTTCTGCTTGGTGTGATCCAGTGGAGTTGCAAAACTCCTTCTGGGCGACCTAAGTAATGATGGATTCTGGTGATAATGACTTGGGTTTGAGTGGCACGGACAGCTTGGTGGATGTGCTTGGATTGCTCTTAGGAGTGAGCTTGCTCGTTTTGCAGCGCTCGACGCCACACGTATGACAGGATTTGGCATCTTGAGTACAGAATAAGCGAGTGCAAAGCTCTGAATTATGACAAGAATTGACTGGACAAATATGAAATGCGCAGGGAAGAGCGGCTTTCTGGTGCGACTCGGATTTCAACTCGGAGACTTCAGACCAGAAACAGAACTATCGTAAACCGCAAGCACGAAACGGATGAAAGTTGACTTGACCAATGTATAAACGGGCATGGGATTCTGCTTAAAAAGTCAAGTATATGCCAGACCAATGGATGGAGACGCGCGGGGGAGAAGTTGGGGAACAACGCGTGCCGAGGGACTCCAGGACTTGACTGAAAGGCCAGGTAACGGAAATAGTGGAGACTCTTGGCATGATCTGCCGCCAATGCTTGTCGTGAAGTCTGGGATCTGTAGCTCGGCACCTATGTCACCCGCCCTTACCCCGCATCACCCCCTCAACGTCATTTTCTGGTGTCATTACATAGTAGTACTAGTAGTATCTTCTCGCGTGCCAACGTTCGAGCATGAGGTAAAGCCCATGCTCACTCTACATTCGCTAAAGCGCGGATTACTTACCAAAGGCACATATCGACATCGTCGGCGGCTTATCAGGCTTCCATTCCGTCTTCTCACCACATCCCGAACCACATCTCCCACACCCGGCACCTCCGCTACCATGTCCACCGATCCCTCAAAATGGAAGCTCAACCACACGATGCTCCGAGTCAAAGACCCACAGCGCTCGATGGATTTCTACAAATTCCTCGGCCTCGCCCAGATCAACAAGATTGCACAACCGGAAGCGAAATTCGACCTCTACTTCCTCGCCTACGATGGCGCCTCCTCAAGATCCCACAACCACTGGACAGATAGGGAAGGCGTCCTCGAGCTGACGCACAACTACGGCACGGAGGATGATCCGAATTTC
>QQTW01002181.1_pt1 | contig 14124 bp, 6 predicted proteins | sample 1904831 | NCBI WGS metagenome assembly QQTW01 (sample SAMN09435610, study PRJNA476489) | Subsurface metagenome, whole genome shotgun sequencing project. | reverse complement strand
AATCCGTAGAAATAAAATGGTTTTCCTTTATTAGCCCTACTATTAGTACTATTGCTAGTTGTATAGGTGCGTATACTTTTAGTAGGGGCAAAAGTGGAAACATTGCAATTAGCACAGAACAGTTAACTATTTTAGATGGAGGTACTGTAACATCTGGAAGTTTTGGTACTGGCGATGGTGGAGATTTAATTATTAATGCTAATCGTAGTGTTGAAGTAAGCGGTTTCAATCCTTTTCTTGGTTTACCCAGCCAAGTATCTGTAGCAACTTACGTGTTTGGAAACGCTGGGAGCTTGACTATCAATGCCCCTAAAATCAGATTGTACAATGGAGGCGTCATTAACTCTTATACTTTTTCCGGCGGTAATGCTGGGAATATTGTAATTAAAGCTCCTGATTTTATTGCAATTGAAGCTCCTGATTCTGGAGATACTACAACCCCTACAAGTCCAGGAAATCCTTCTTATGCGTTGTTATCGGGAGTAGCATCATATGCAGTACTCCCTCCTCCATCAATACAACAAGTGTTAAGATTGTCCCCAAATTTAACTGGAGCAGCTGGAAACATAAAAATAGAAACTGGAAGATTATCTGTATCCCAAGGCTCAATTACCGTAAGCAATTTAGGAACTGGTTCGGCGGGAAACCTGGATATTGTCGCAGATACAGTTTCTTTGAAGAATAATTCTTCCATTGCCGCTGCAACCGCATTTGGAAATGGGGGAAATATTTTTTTGCAAGCACGCCAGTTGCAAGTACGCGATAACAGCACCATTAGTGCTGCTGCCAGCAATCCGCAGACGGCCTATAGCCTTCTTGGCATCAACTTTCCCTATAGTCTTGCTCCAAGTGGAACTGGCGATGGTGGCAATATCACCCTCAACACATACACACTAGCTGCCTTGGAAAACAGCGACATTACAGCCGACGCCTTCGAGGGTCAGGGTGGCAACATCCAAATCAATACCCAGGGTCTGTTTCTTTCTCCAGATAGTGAGATTAGAGCTAGTTCAGGACGGGGACCTCAGTTTGATGGAATTGTGCAAGTCAATACGCCAGACATCGATTTCACCAGAGCAACAGTCCAGCCAGTGGCAGGGCCAGAGAGTCCTGAAATTGCCTCAGTGTGTCAAGGGAGGTCGAACACAGTAGCGAATGAACTAATTGACACTGGAACAGGGGGTGTACCAGCTAGCCCCAGATCTTCTCTATCGAGCGTTACAGGGTGGCAGGACAACTCTCTTCCGAATCAAGTTACGAAGAATTCCAAGGAGCTAGAGCAATTAACTGCTGCTAAACCTACGCAGATAGTAGAAGCGCAAGGATGGAAAAGGAATGCTTTCGGTACAGTCAGCATGATTACAGACACAAGTGGAGTTGTGCTATACAGCTCGTTGGCTACACCTTCTTGTTTGAAAGCTTCTCCAATAGCGATTCAGGAAGTACAAAATGAAAGTCGAGACACCGTCAAGGTCCAGCGATTTTTATTCAAAGGCAATAGAGCGTTTAGCACTAAACAGTTAGAGGCGGTAGTTGCTCCCTACAAGAGGCGCAAAATCACTTTCACTCAACTGCTACAAGCTCGTGCTGCAGTTACCAAGTTTTACACTGAAGCAGGCTACATTACCTCTGGTGCCTTGATTCCAATAAAAGAGAACCAAGAAATTCAACTGAATAAGGGAGCCGTTACCATCCAAGTAGTTGAAGGCACTTTAGAGAAAATTAATGTCAGTGGTAGCGATCGCCTTCAGGGTTATGTACGTTCTCGCCTCGAAGCTGCTGGCTCTCCAGCATTGAACAGAAATCGTCTGGAAGAAGCTCTAAGGCTGCTCCAAGCTGACCCCAAAATTGCCTCGATTTCTGCAAATTTAGTTTCAAGCTCTTGGATAGACAAGACTCTTTTGGAGGTAGACGTAAAAGCAAAGCAGTCATTTAGGGTTGAAACGTCAATAGACAACGAGCGGTCGCCAGCTGTTGGCTCCCTCCAGCGTAGAGCCCAAATTACCCAATCCAACCTGCTGGGTGTAGGGGATGAGTTAAATTTAGGCTACCGAAATACGGATGGCAGCGACGCCTTACAAACTAGCTACACGCTTCCTATCAATCCCCGTAATGGTACTTTACAGTTTGACTATGCCGATATATCTAGCGATGTTGTAGAGCAGCCTTTTAACGAACTGGATATCATTTCCGATTCGCGTTCCTACGAACTATCTTTGCGTCAACCGCTGCTCCAAAAAGCCAGCTCTACATCAACTAAAGAATTCGCTTTAGGGGTGAGCGCCTCGCGCCAGGAAAGTGAATCAAGTTTAGCTGGAGAGCCTTACCCACTCTCTTTAGGGGCAGATGATCAGGGTCGCACAAGGATATCATCTGTGAGATTCTTCCAAGACTGGACTCAACGCAGTGGACGAGAAGTAGTGTTTGCACGGTCTCAGTTTAGCCTCGGCGTCGGTGCCTTGGATGCCACTATTAACGCAAACGCTCCTGACAGTCGGTTCTTTGCTTGGCGGGGTCAGGCACTGTGGCTACGTCGCTTAGCCGAAAATACAACTCTACTATTACGGGCAGATTTGCAACTTGCTGATACTTCTCTTGTTCCCTTGGAGCAGTTCAGTTTGGGGGGCGCAACAACTGTACGTGGATATCGACAAGATGCTTTGTTGGGCGATAGCGGATTTCTTATTTCAGCAGAACTACGCATCCCGCTCATTTCAGGTAGATCAGCAGACTTTCACATTATTCCCTTTGTAGACATGGGCTTTGCATGGAATGATTCTGATAGAGAGTCAGAAATAACTGATACCCTAGACGATGATACTTTGGCTTCCGTTGGACTGGGTCTACAGTATCAAGTGGGAGATCGCCTGACAGCTCGCCTTGACTGGGGCATTCCACTGAATGATTTCCCTAGCAGCGATAATTCAACATGGCAGGAAAACGGTTTGCACTTTTCACTTCGCTATCAGCCGCCACTCTAAAATACTTTTTTCTTAGTATCAGCATTATTCTGCTTATTCTTTTAAGCCAAGGAGAGGCACAGCTAACTAAAGATCACCCGCTCTCCCTTGCTGCCCAGGCTGCAAACTCAGAAGAGACAGACCAGCAACATCAGGCCCAAACACTTACTAAAATGGGTCACGAGCAATTGAGCCAAGGTCAGGCAAGGGAAGCCATACAAACTTGGAAAGAAGCTAACAGAATTTATCGTAAGTTGCACTACCAAGAGGGTATAACTGGGAGCCTGGTGAATCAGAGCCTGGCATTACTTGAGCTGGGGCAGTATTATCGTGCCTGCACCACTCTAGTGGAATCCTTACAGATGGAAGACTGGGTATGCCAAAATCCCAGTCAAATGAACAATGTGCCAGACGACCCTGAAAAGCTGTTGAGCGAAAATATTCAAGCCAGACTAGACGATAATGTCAGGGTACTTGCGTTACGCAGTTTTGGCGATGTTTTGCGGCTTATTGGTAAGCCAGATGAATCTGAAACTGTCCTGCAACAAGCTTTGGCAATGGCTAAACGCCTCAATCGAGCGGATGACACCGACGATATCCTCCTCAGTTTGGGCAATACTGAACAGGCTCTCTACAGTCGAGCACGGGACAGGTTATTGACAGCAGCAGATACAGAATCAGAGACAATAGAAAAAAATTTGTTACAAAAGAGTTTCAAGAAGGCAGCTAAGCTTTACACTCAAGTAACCAAATCTCCTACGAAACAAAATAATATTGCACTACAGGCGCAATTGAATCATTTAAGCCTATTAGTAGACCTGGAGCAGACAAAAACATCAGCAATGGGGTGGAAATTTACAGCTCTCAAAACGTTGCAGACCGAAATACAACCTCAAATTCACTCTTTGATTAACCAACTGCTGACCGCTCAATTCTCTCAACTACCAGCAAATCAATCTATTTATGCACGGCTTAATTTTGCAGATAGCTTAATAGACATAAGTCAAGCTATAGAATTAAAACAGCTTATTCAAGACAAAATAAACCCTTTAAATACAGCTCTTCGTTATGCCCAAGACAGCGTACAAGTAGCTATTAAGCTGGAGAATATCCGTGCAGAATCTTATGCTTACGGATCTATTGGCAAAATTTACTTTTTGAGGAAGCAGCACAAAAAGACTCAAGAATATGTTGAAAAAGCTGTACGTTTGGCTCAATCAATTCAGGCGTGGGATATCGCTTATCAGTGGCAATATCAGTTAGGTCTACTTTATCAAGAGCAAGCAAAACTTGACAAAGCTGCTCAAGCTTTTGAGGCTGCGATTAATAGCTTGGAGCAAGTCAGGGGTAACATACTGTCAATTAATCCTGAAGTTCAACTGTCTTTTTTGGATAAAATTGCACCTGTATATCGTGATTACACCCGCTTGCTATTATCAAGCTCTAGTCCTAACCTCCAGAAAGCCATTCAAGTCAACGAACAGCTCCAAATTGCAGAATTAGAAAACTTTCTGCGGTGTGGGAAATTGGATCTAGTTTCTCTCACTCAGGTAGAAAAAAACCAGACAGCACCAACAGTAATTCACGTTCTTAGTTTAGAGGATCAGATTGAAGTAATTATTCAATCTCCTGACAAAGGTTTATTTCGTTATAGCCCCGACACAACCCAAGTTGCAAACAATACTGACTACCTGCTCCTAAATTTACAAGACCAGAGTTTGTCAGGCACAGCAAAGGAACAGACAATCCAATCCTACTCGCAGCCACTTTACAATTTACTAATCGCGCCTGCTAAAGAAAAAGGCTATCTGCCACCAGAAGGAACTTTAGTATTTGTTATGGATAGCTCTTTGCAAAGCCTTCCAGTGGCTGTCATGCACGATGGTCAAAAGTACCTGTTTGAGAATTACAGCATTGCCATGGCTTTAGGGTCACAGTTGCGTGAACCGAAAGCTATGCTACCAGGGCAAAGGGCATTGATTGCGGGATTGAGTAAAGTAAGTCCCACTTTTGAAGCCCCATTAGCTCCTAAGGGTCTGCTCCCATTGCCAGAAGTCGAAACTGAAGTGGAAGATATTAAGAAAAATCTGAAATCAACTGTAGAATTGCTCAACGATAAATTTACCAGTGAGCGCTTTCAGCAAGAATTCACTGAATCTGACTTTTCAATAGTTCATATCTCAACTCATGGTCAGTTCAGCTCCGACCCCCAGCGAACAGTTCTCCTGGCTTGGGATAAGTTAATTGATGTCCAGCAGTTTGCTAGCTTAGTCAGGTCAAAAACCCAAGGTAGTCAAGATTCAATTGAGTTATTGGTGCTAAGTGCATGTGAGACTGCTGCAGGTGACCCCCGCTCCAGTTTGGGAATTGCCGGACTAGCAGCCCAAGCAGGGGCACGTAGTACAGTAGCGAGTTTGTGGCTTGTGGATGCTGAATCTACTACTGAACTGATGCGCGAGTTTTACAAAAATTTGCATAATGGTCTGTCTAAAGCTGAAGCTCTGCGACAAGCGCAACTCGTCTTATTTAAAAACCCTTTGTATCACCACCCTTATTTTTGGGCAGGCTTTATTTTGGTAGGCAGTTGGCTTTAGTTCGCTCTAACTGGAAAGCTTTTCTGCTCGTTCAAAAGTGCTACCTGTACTGCTTTTAGCCCCACTTGAGCTTTGTTTAGTTCACTTGGATTAGCATCGTTTTTTGCTAACGTGGCTGCTATTTCATATTTACGCTTAGCGTAACCAGGTAGATCTGCTTCCAAGTAGCGATCGCCCAAAGTTCTGTAGATAGATGGATTATTGCTACCTGCTTCTACCCGTGCCTCTAGTGTTGCTATGCTCTTACCAAGAAGATTCCTTGCTTTATAAATGCTATTGAGGTCGAGGTAAGCTGCTTCGTCTTGTGGCAGATTTAATTTTTTAATCTGCTCAACATCAGCCCTGGTCAGACGGGCGTCTATCTCGCTAAGTAGGTTCACCACCTTTTTACTAGCACTTATAATTGAATCACCCTGCATAACCGTAATTGTAATTTTGTATGCATGACCTGGTTGCAAAGCCGGTTCTTTAGGAGGGTACAAAAGTTTTGTATCTGCTTTTACTGTTGCTTGCCATCCCTCAGTTTTGTTACCGACTTCAACCAGATAAGCATCAGCTCCAGGCACAGGAACCCAAGATATTAAAGGTCGTGTTTCAATTAGTGTGTTGCCGTAGGGAGCAATTAGAATGTTATCGCCTTCGCCCGGTCCTTTGGGTTTGATAAGGTAATTTGTGGGTTGCGCCACACTTGAACCTGTCCTGTCCACTGCTGGGTTGCATTTGCTGGCAGCATCCGAATAAGTTTTGCTGGTTAAGACTAACACTTGACCGGTTGCAAAACACAGTAGTTTAGCCTCTGCTCCAGTTGTTACTTGAAGACGGTCACCTCTACACACTTGGCTAGCAACCTTAAAGCGAAGGAACCCTGTAGTAAGGACTCGTCCTACAGGATCACAGTCTCTTGTATTATTTTGTGCTGATGCATCCTGTTCAGGCGTTAGGAAAGCCCAGCCTGAAAAAAGCAAAGATACGGCTATAGCTGTGTTCCTTTTGTTCATTTGTCACGTTCAATAAACGAATTACGTTATAGAATATACATTTTTTGGGCTAAAATCTATTTAGATTACTGCTAGACTACTTAAAAAGTCGCTCCAATACTTGCTGCCTCCATCCTTCTACCTCTGGGAGGTCAGAGCTAACTCTTAGGCATACTTCCCAAGATAGTTTGGCGCTATCCGTATCTTTTTGGATATCTTGTACCTGTGCTAGCAGGCAATAAGTATCCGCCCTTTGTGGATCGAGGCTTAGTGACTTCTCTAAATTAGTCCTGGCATCTGCATAATAATGTTGCTTTAGCAAAGCCCAGCCTAGATTTTTATATAAAGCTGCTTGAACTACAGGGTCTTTAGCCTTTTCTAAACCTTGTTGGGATAATTCAACTGCGGCAGCGTAATTCCTACTCCTGTTCTTTAACCGAGCCATATTATTAAGAGCCTCTAACGCTAGGTTTTTATCGATCCCCACGGCAAATTTGTAGTGTGATTCAGCCTGGTCGTACTTTCCCTGCTCGTCATACAGGCTACCCAAATTGTAATGCGCTTCCCAGTACCTTGGTTTTAATCGTAATGCCTGTTGATAATGGCGATAGGCACAAGGGAAATCATTCAATTTATGACAATTAAATGCCAAATGAAAGTGGGTTGTCGCCTTGGTAGGATTAATCTGGATTGATCTTTCATATTGTTTTTTAGCTTCTTGCCTACGACCAACAGCTTCATTTCGCAGACCTAACTCGAAATAACGTTTAGCTTCCTGGAGAAAAAACCATTTATAGCACCCAAAAACACCTAATAAAAATAGAGCTATAGCTACAACCTTAAATGAGCTGGAATTTGCTATTTTATTTAGTTTTGATTTAACTGGTAGCCTCTTTAGGCGTTGCAAAATTAATTGAGTATTATGCGGACGTTTACCTGGGAAAAGAGCCATTAACTCATCAATTAAATCAGCAAAGGACTCGTCAACTTGAGGTGCTTTTTGCCTCCAAAGTAAATTTCCGTTTTGGCGATCATTAGAAATATTGAGCAGGGGAATACCTGTTAATAAATAGACAAAAGTCCGCCCTAGTGCAAAAAAATCTGATTGTGGTACTGCCTTGCCATTGATTTGCTCTAATGGCGTATAGCAAGCAGTGCTAATTACAGTGACATTAAAAAAATCACTTGTATGTGTCGAGCTACTGGAACCTAAACTAACTTTTGCCATGTACGTATCAGTCACTTCACGGACTGCTCCAAAGTCAATTAGCACTAGTTGCCCGTCAGGTTTAAGAATTATATTTGGTGGTTTTATATCCCTATGAAAAAAACCAAAAGAGTGTAGTTTGTCTAGAATAACTACAAGTTGTTTAAGCCAATTTAAAGCTAGAGGTTGAGAAATACTACCGCAAAGACTTACCCATTCCTCCAAGTTATAACCGGAAATTTTTTCTATTACTAAGCAGTGTAACTTTGGGCTATTTTCATGCAGTGTAAATGAAAAATAACCATCTATATCAACTAAAGGTATTCCTGGAATATCTACTAACTGCAATACAGTTGCTTCTCGCTCCATTAATTCAACTAACTTTGGAGCATCGGATTTTAAAACCTTCATTACTTTCCGGACACCTCTGTCATCAACTTCAAACACATCGGTGGGATTGTATTGATCGAGAGGACGCAGTGGCTCAATAAGTTTATACTGCTCGTTGATCAGTAATGGGGTAGCGCAATACTGACAGTACTCCAAATCATCAGGGTTCTGACGTTGTTTGCATTCAGGATTAATACAATAAATCACACGAGTAAACCCGCAGGGTGGTCATTCCAACCGAACAATTGAAGGGGATCTACCACTAATACTTTTTGGTTTTTAGGCACGCATCTTCTTACTATATTTTTTAAGCCAATAAATAATTCTCCAGTTTCATTGTTTTTACATAATTCGATTAAAGAGCGTTCATGTAAAGCTGTTAATGCTTCTATTAACCCAGAAACAGAAATTGGGTTTTTGACCAAAACTTTTATCTCTGCAAGTAATTTACTAAATAAAATTGAGCTATTAGGAAACTCTACTGTTTTTTCTGCCAAATACAGCATAATTTGCTTTTCTAAGTAGGTTAAACGCCCAGGACTACAAAACTGTTGAGCTAGAGCTTCTCTAAAAATTTCATAACCTACTGTAGTCTTGTAATTAAGAGAATTAGCCACACTACCATTGAAAAAATCTTTTATTCTACTAGCTGCTAGCTCTATAGCTTCGGGATTACCTAAATAAAACTCAATTAGATCATCCCATTTATGTTCGTCATCTAAACCTTTAGCTTGTAAAATTTTTCTAGCCGCAGATGGGTTTAGGCCTTCTATTTTTATGGAACAACAATTAGCTCGTCGTGAACGTTGTAATTTATTAATGTCATTAAAGGGTTCTCGGCTATTCAGCACCAAGCAACTTTCGTGTTTTCCCTCCACAAGCCTTCTAATGAAAACTCCATAATCCGCATATTTTTCACCATAAGGATTTAAGCTAGTGTTCCTGTCTCCTTGTAACACAGCTTCTGCCGCATCTAAAACTAGTAAACAACGATGAGTTTGGAAAAAATTAATTAGTACTGAGACTTGATATTGTGCAGTTTCTGTTAAATTTAGTTCTGATACCCCGGCTACTAGTATTAGCAAGTCAGAAACTAACTCTATAAGTGACGGAGCATGGGAAATTGATTTCCATATAATGTAGTCAAATTCCTGCCCGGCATGGACAACCTCAAGCAATTTTGCAGCTAAAGCGCTTTTACCAATTCCTGCTACTCCAATAAGTGCCACACAACGATTTTCAACAATTGCTTTTTTCAACATAGCTAGTTCAGAATCGCGCCCGTAAAAACTAGATATGTCAGGAAGCTGGTCTCCAAGAATATGCGGTAGTGTATTATCAGGCTGGAGTTGGCTTGCATCTGATATTTTAGAAGAATCTGAGCTATCTAAAGGATGGTTTTCGGGCATTAGCATCTTTTGCTCTAAAATTGACCGAAGCCGTTTTTTCGTGACCTTTTCTCCATTCCCCATAATTCCTGTTAGGAGAATCCATAATTTACGTCCTATATCACGCTGCAAGCGGTCAACAGTGTAAGGCGATTTTTCTGCTATCTCCTTGTAATCCAAGTCTAGCCAGGAGGCTTCTATTATAAGCCTCTCAGCCTGATCTAAATGTCTACCTGCCTTGGCAAACACTAAATCGTCTATCACGTGAACAGCTTCTTCAAAATTCACTCAATTACCCCCTTAAAACGTTAGCGCCGTACTACATACTACATGTTCCTGGCATAAAGAGTAAAAATTTATACCACAATTTTAAACGTTCTTATTACATTTTAGGTAACTAGTATACACTTTTTATTTAAAGCATCTATTAATTTTATAATTTGTTTGATTTTACGCTAACCATTTGGTTCTCCACGATCAGCCTAACCACTTTGAGCCTTTCATAAATTCCCATCCTTGGTATGCTCTTGATGTTGTGCATTTTCATGCTCTTATTCTATCCGTAGAGCGCAGTTGCAGTTTATCGGGAGCCTAGTTAAGTAGAGCTGTGATTTATGAGGTATTAGGAAAAATATAAAGTTTTGTTGTGTTTAATGATTAAGTTGCTAATTGCACCCTGGTGTGTTTTAATTTTTAATTAAGTGCTACACTTTTACTTGTTTAATTGCATTTGGTTCTCGTGCAGCTACTGTCGCGACTCGAAGCGCTACCTTCAAGGTAGCTTACTTATGGTTTCAAATGCTCTAATTTCTAACCTACTAAAGTGGGCGTCAGCTCCAAGAGTTGGAACGTTACCATACTTAATGGCAACGCTGATGCTGTCCCCCGAAAAAAAACTGAACAAATGTGGACAGCCGAATATGTGCGATCTCTCAACGCTCACAAATAAACCCAAAAGACGGCTGTCCACCTTTGCCCAAGGTAAACGTAACCCTTGCTTATTGTCTAGATTGCCTGCATCTTACAACCTTTTACTGAGCGACCTTGGCAGCAAGTGCTTATTTCTCCCCACGTTGCTGTCGCCTCTCTGGGGGATTTTCCCTGTCTCCCACATACCACCCAATAAAGCCGAGCAATGCCTCTTTCATATTCGTCCCGTTAAGACTCGTCTCGGACTTGAAGCGCAATCTGAGAGACTCCGGCATTTCAACACGATATTCTACAACCCTATCTTCTTCTGGCACGGCGATAAGCATTACTGACCTTACTATTATGCCCTGAATGAGGTTACACATTCTAATGCGCTACTTAAGCTACATGAGGTACATGAGGTATATGAGGTATATGAGGTATATCATGTAAATATATATAGTAAAAATGCCATGAGCCAGCTGGAAAAGTTAGGTTTCTAAAATTTAGGACTAGAAAGCAAATCGTAGCCCGAAAAGTCACAGTTGTTATGGAGGGAGTGGATTTTTTATGATTGCAAGTAAATTATTTTCTGAATCATCAAGCAAGCCATCATTTTATGAAGCGCGCAGCTTCGACTACGCCGCGCTGGAAAGTGAAACACGAATTGTTGTCCAGCAGCGCACGGGTGAGATCAAAGAGAAAATACATAGCTCTGCCCAAGCTACCTGGGAAATTGGACAGAAGCTTGCTGATGTTAGAAATCGCCTTAAGCCTCGACAATTTACTTTTTGGCTGCAAGCTGAATTTCGATTGAGCCGCAGCACTGCCTACAACTATATAAAGGTTTTTGAGTCTTTTCCTATCTGTCCAAATTTTGGACAGATAAGCATTGCCACTTCTGCTTTGATCTTGCTTGCCGCTCCCTCCACTCCTGACGAGGCTCGTCAGGAGGCTCTAGAATCTGCCTCTTATGGTGAGACGATCACACACTCTAAGGCTAAGGCAATCGCTAGTAGATACGCCTTGCCCAGGGAGGGTAAACCAGTTACTGTCGATATCGCCGCTTCAACTTTAGAGCGTGAATCTTTCACTCTTGAACACACGAACTCATCTCCTGAAGAAGATGAACCATCTCAAGCAGAACCAACACGCTACGCTACTCCTTCCCAAGTTGAAAAAGAAGTAGTAAACAATGATACTTCCAGAGGGAATGGGAACAAGCAAGAGCCGCTTGAAAAAAAAGAAGAAATATCACAATTTAGTAACTTAAGTATTGACTTACTGAATGAACCTAATGCATCTGAGCAATCCGAGGATTTTCTACTTGAAGAAGCACAAGGAGTAGACTGCAAAGTTCTAGTACAACCAGATGAAATAGTTGAGACAGAAATGGCTGTCAACTCAAAAAAAGAGAGTGGTGAAGATCGACTTGAAGAGCTGGTGGGAAAAATTTCGGATACGCCTATTGAGATAATCGAGGTGAGTGGCGGCAAGAGTAGCAAGGGACATTTAATTCCATCCACTGATGATCCCGTAATCCTTTTAAGTACAGAGTGCAACAACTCCGGCTTAGCAGGTGTTGGTAATCGCCCCAATGCAAATGCACCTGGGGCAAAAGCCAACAACCAAATGTCAGAAATTCGCAAGCTTCTGAATAATGCGCAGCATTTTACTGATGAAGAGATTGGTGATGTGTTTGAGCTGCTTCTGTACCACCTAGGAGTAGAAAACCTTGGTAACCTGTTCGTCAAGTCGATACACCAATACGAAAGAGTTAATCTTTGCCACAAGTGTTTTGCCGCTATGTCCAAGGAAGCATTCTCATCTCTGGATGTCGAGAGAATTAATATATCTGGTCTGAATAGCTCGGCTTTAGAATACTTAGCTGAAGAATCTAAGCGAGTACTAAGTGATCGACACGCCACTTAAACTTGCCGAAGCCACAAAGACCTCAATAGACCGCGGGTAGTTGAAGAAGAGTCCCTTACTTACCTTGCTAGAATTAACCCCTAGCACAAAAGAGTCTAAACTTGCCCACCCGTCCAACCAGCTACTAGTGACACCAACAGACATTCCAATACACGGGTGGGCAAGTTTAGATAAGTTCCTTGTACCCCCCTACTCCTTGAAAATCATGTCAAAAACCATTTCTGTCGAGGAACACGACACTAAAGTTGAGCGGACCAACAACACTGCCCAGTTTAAGCGGAACTTTAAACTTAAAGATTTTTGGGTCCCAGGAATGCGGGAAAGGAAGTGATCGCCAACTCTCTGAAAACAAAGTCGTGCGGATGTACGGGGTAGTGACTGGCACCCTAACTCGATTAATAATTCCCGCTGACTCTCTTACAAGTCATACGATTTCAAACCTTCTGGTTCGCGTTCGGTGGGACGGCTTCGAGTCGGAGGCGCTGCTAGCTCCGCGTGAGCTGGTGGTCTATCTGAAACTAGTGAATAAACTAGATAACTCAACCTGCAAAAACTAACTCAAAAGCAGAAGCGAGTCCCACTAAAAGGCTAAACTTGGTGTCCAATTCAGGTATAATGATGTGTGTTTGCAGTCGGGGAGGCAGGTGGCAGCTAAGCTACCGGAGCTATTTTGTTAATAGCATACTCACGGCGGTGAGGTATCGGGATAGTACGGCGATTCTAGCAAAACTAGGTACAATCAAAGATGCTACCCGTATCTCTGCCCGTATAACGCTAATGCCAGCTCCAACTAGTCCCAAAGCCCGCAAAGGGTTTGACTACACCAGCCTCGATGTTGAAACTTCCCAGTTTGTTCAACAGCAAACTGGCGATATCCGAGTGTTGATGAAGCGGACTGCTCAAGGCATCGTTGAAATTGGGCAGAAGCTAATTGAAGTGAAAGGAAGACTGGGGCATGGGCGATTTGGAGATTGGATAGAGGCTGAGTTTGAGTGGGGGGAATGGACGGCTCAAAAGTTCATGCAGGTAGCACAGCAGTTTAAAAGCGTGAACTTCACGGAAGTACAAATTGCCCCGTCTGCCCTTTACGAACTAGCTGCGCCTTCAACTCCTAAAGCTGCCCGTGAAGAAGCGATCGCCCGTGCCTCTACAGGTGAATCTATCACCTACACAGCAGCCAAGGCGATTAAGCAGAAGTACGCTGTACCTCCTGCAAAGCCTAAATCCGAGCCACAACCAGAGCTAGTCTCACAACCACAGCCAACATCAACACCGGTGCTATCCTCACAGGCGGGTTCTAAACTGGAAATCGTCGCGCTCCGCCATCAAAGTTCAGCTTCAACGCTAGAATCGGCAACTAGTGTCATGGCTTTCCAAGCTGCACCAAATTTTTTAGTCCCGCAGCCATCTCAACCTGTCTCTGCCCCTGATGTGCCTGGTGTCTGGTGGCAGTTAGGTGGACGGCATTTACTATACTGTGGTGAACCTAACTCACCCGAAATCTTGGGGCGAGTTAGTAAAGAAAAGGTCGGTCTACTGCTTGCTTTCCCGTCAACCCTTGACTGGCTACCTCCCTTTGGAGCTAAAGCACGTTTCATCTCAACTGAGTATTTACCCCAAGGGAAAAACTTAGACCAGCTTGATGAATTTCTGGAGGCAAGTATTCTGTTCAACACGAATCTGGGGGAGCTGGTGATCAGCTGCTTTCTTCCCTCTCCAGTGATTCTTTCCATTGTTAATCGAACAGACCGCCGTGGTCTGTTCGCT
>QQTW01002180.1_pt1 | contig 14126 bp, 14 predicted proteins | sample 1904831 | NCBI WGS metagenome assembly QQTW01 (sample SAMN09435610, study PRJNA476489) | Subsurface metagenome, whole genome shotgun sequencing project. | reverse complement strand
ATGCACGGCAACAACTTCAATCCCATTTTCAATCAATGCTTTTATTACCGGCTCCACTTCATTTTCCAGCATGGTAAAATCACCAGCTACGGCTGCCTTATCGGGTGTGCCCTGAAACGCCGCCCAGGTATTGAAGCCCATAAAGGTTATCACTTTTACGCCGTGCGCTTGCAAGTCAACATCCGGCCTTCCGATGGTATACTTGTAAACGCCTTTACTCATCTCGGCCTTATAGCCCAAAATTTCATCCAGCCGCTTTGTGTTCAGGGTGTTTTCTACAGTTTCGTTTGATGCTGTGCCTTTTGATGGGTCACCGCCGCGCACTTCCACTACTTTATCCAATATCACCTTTACTTTTTGTGCCACGGCTTCAGTTGGCCCGGAGCCATCCAAGTGCATGTACATGACGTTGGGGTGGTTGCGTACAAAATGGTTGTGAATGGCGCTGATGGTGAAACCCTGGCGGATGATTTCCTGTTGTACGGGTTTTAGGTCGGTTTCAGTGATAACGATGTCCCCCATCACCATGGCACCGTCACGGGAAGGTGCAAAATCAACCCAAGTTCCCAAACCCATTGCCGGAATGATCTTGAAGTTGTCCACCATGATGCTTAAATCGTTTTGCGGGATCGTGATTTTATACTCGCCATTGCTGTATTTGCCTTTCATGCCGGTAATGCGTTCAATGAGCAGCGTGTCCAAAGGTTTAACAGAACGCATATCCATTTTACCGCTGTTTCCTTTCGTTTTTTGTTGTGCTGCTGTAGTAAATGAAAGAAAAATCAAAAGGGGCAAAACAAAGCAAAATGCTTTTATCAGTTTCATGTTGGTGTTTTAAAGAGACAACAAATTTACTCTTATTGATGCTTTACAATCTTCCTTTTATCAGCAGGCCCACTACTGCTGCACCAAGGATGATAAGTGGTTCTTGCAGTTTTTTAACTTGCAACAATAAAAACACCGTAAGCACAGCAATGCCAATGGAAACAACATCGGTGAGCTGTCGTTTGGCCAACACCAATACGGCACCGGCGATGGCGCCAACGGCTGCGGCGGTAATGCCGTCCACAATGGCTTTAACTGCCGGGTGCCTGCCCCATTTTTTAAAATAAGGTGCCGGCAAAACAGTAAACAGATAGCAAGGCAGGAACGTAGCCAAAGCTGCCACGCAAGCGCCGGGCACTCCTGCCACCAGATAACCGATGAAGGCAACCGTAATGACTACCGGCCCTGGTGTAATCATTGCTACCGCCACTGCATCTAAAAATTGTTGTTCGTTAAGCCACCCGTATTCCTTTACAACACCACCGTATAAAAAAGGTACAATGGCCAAACCGCTGCCGAAAACAAATGCTCCGGCTTTAAAGAAAAACCATCCGATTTGCTGCAAACGTTCGTTGGTTGCCGGAACGGTGATTTGCTGCATAAACGGAAACAGCAACACGATGTTTGCTGATGAGAATTTATGTTTTTGCTTGTAAAACCAATATACAAAGCCACAAAAAAGTATCAGGCCAATCACTTCTTTTTCCAGTAAGAACGTAACAACAGCGACAATAAAAAACAAGGTCCATAACAGCGCATCCTTCGCCAGGCTTTTACGGGTGAGTTTGTACGTACCAATGGCGATAACGCCAATAACCGCAGCGCCGATGCCGTAAAACACAGCTTGCATCCACGGCAGGCCACCGTAAAGCACGTAGAAATAGCCCAATGCCAATACCATCAGAAAAGAAGGAATGACAAAGGCAATCCCGGCAACTGTTGCGCCGATTATCCGGTAATGAACATAGCCAAGATAAATGGCGAGTTGCGCTGCCAGCGGGCCGGGAGCCAGTTGTGCCAGTGCCAAGCCCTCTTTGTAATCGTCTTCCGAAATCCAGCCTTTGCTTTCCACCAAATCACGGTGCATATAACTCACAAGGGCAGGTGGGCCGCCAAAGCCCGTTGCGCCCAACTTCAAAAAATACTGCGTGAGTTGAGACAACGAATAGTTCGCCACCCGCGGTTTCGTTACAGTTTCCATAAATGCTTCATCGTTTTATTTAGAAACGATGGCTGCAAAATGCCAAAGCCGCAGTTGTTGAAATAGAACAATGATTACCTTTTGTCTATTCTTTACTTTTTCCTGAGCGATTTGCGATAGGCTGACGGGCTTTTGCCGGTATGTTTTTTAAAGATGCGTGTAAAATGACTTTGGTCGGAAAAGCCGGTGAGGTAGGCAATTTTCGTAAGAGAATAGTCCGAGGTAGTGAGGTACTCGACAGCCTTTTCTATTCGCAGTTTGCGGATGTAGTCACCAAAAGAAAGGTCATCAAAATGTTTGGAAAACTCCCGCGACAGGTAGGCCGGATTAATGTTCAGGTCTTGTGATAGTTGTTTTAGGGTTAGGCTTTCATCAATCCCGTCTTGAATGAGTTCTTTTAATTCGTTTACCCATGCAGGCGTTTTTTTGGAACGTTTTTGCTTCAGGTATTTTTCAAACACTTCTATCAACAATTGTTCAGCCGGGCCCTGGGTGTGTTTTTCTTTTTGGTGGTATTTTGCCCAATGATACAAGGCATCGTAAATCACCATTCCCTTTTCCAGCATTTCATCGTCGGATGCGCTGTTGTGGGACAGCCCTGCGGAAATAGCCCATAAGCCCGATGCCTGCGGCGCCAGATCATGCCGGTCGGTATCAGCGCCACGAACAATAACGGCGATTGTTTTTAAGGCTTCATCGTTCAACTGGTACTTGCCCAAAAAATAATCAAACGTGCATTTGTCCTTATAATGCGTGTACTCCACATTTGGAATATCAAAAGGAATGGCGTTGAGCTTTTCTGACTGCGGCAACACTTGTTCAAACGGAACATAGATGATTTCAGCGTCTTTATCAACGAACCGCCTTATCAACCAGGGGCAGGCTACTCTGTCTATCTTCGGCTTTTCTCTGGTAATCCATTTCATTGTTTCCTATTTTGAACTAATAACATAAGAGCCTTTGCTATAATGAAACTGGCCCTATATACCCAATACCGGCGTTCTTACTAGGCCAATAATACAAACTGCCTGCAAACAAAATGTTGATTATCACTACAGGCACAGCATCCAGATGAATAGTTATACCAGCGAAAAAAAGCTGAACACCAGCCCAATACAAGCACGATCGGGTACGCTACGCGAAGTTTGTTGGCTATCATAACCAATGCGATGATGATCGGGATAAAAAAAACGTATTGGGTAAAAAGGCTTACCATGAAAGAGTTGTGGTATCAAAAATAGGGAAAGGTACACCCGGTTTTTCTTTGCGCCGCCAATCACTCTTTTGCTCTTTTGTTTGAAAAACGGAAAACAGGCAAGATGATTAAAAACCGGCTGCCGATAACCCGGACTTCAGCGGCACCCATAATTTACTGGTCCCTGCATCTTTCAATTTTGCTTCCTGTTCCACATTGCTCCTCATTCACATCTATGGTTTTGAATGGATGCACGATAAAAACTTCCGGTTATCGTAACCCAATTTACGATACGCGCAACTCTTTCGGGTATGCAATGAATACTTTCGCGGCTTCAAAAGATAGACTTATGCTCTTTTTTACCCGAACGGCCTTGTTTTGTGTTTTAAGCTGTACCAGCTTTCATATGTATGCCAACGAAAATTTTGGAAAAATAACCGGCATCATTACAACGGCAGATGGTTTGCCTGCAGCTTACGTATCGGTTAGTTTAAAAGGCACTGCTCTTGCCGCACTTACAGATGAAAAAGGCTTTTTTACCCTCCCTAAGGTAAAACCTGGCCATTATGTCCTCATCATCAGTTCGATGGGCTCTAAGGTTATTGAAAAAGAGATTGTTGTTGGAGGCGAACAAACCATTTCCATCAACGAACAACTGGAGCTTTCCGCTAAAGAGCTGCAGCAGGTAACCGTTACGTCTGGCAACCGTTATGCCCCCAAGGTTAGCGGCATAGGCACCCGTATGGCTGTTCCATTAAAAGATATTCCCCAGTCCATTCAGGTAATTTCTGCGCAGGTGATAAAAGACCGCGGGATACAAACTATTGGTGAAGCAACAAAAAGCATGGTTGGCGTGAATGCGTTTTCGTCCCAGCAATATTCGGATTATGTGATGCGCGGGTTCAGGACCAATGCAGGCAACTTTGCCTACAATGGAATCCGGGGCGATTTATACCAATTCGATCAAGCTACGCAGACCTATAATATAGAGCGTATTGAGGCAATAAAAGGGCCTGCTTCTGTTTTGTTTAGTGCCGGAAATCCCGGAGGTGTCATCAACCATATTACTAAAAAAGCAATGGCAACGCCGAGGTATGAAGCAGACCTGACCATCGGTACCTTTAGCCAGTATCGTTTTATGGGCGATGCAACAGGTTTTGTAAACAAGGATAAAAGCCTTTTATACCGGCTTGTCATAGGCTATGAAAGCACGGGGCAACTAGATCCCAACCAGGACATTCAAAACGTTTTTGTTGCCCCTCAGCTGCAATATGCCTTTTCCGATAAAACAAGTATCAACTATGAGCTCAATTATAGTTATGATGACCGCACAATGGGTTATCAGAGAGGTGTTCCTGCCCTGATGACCGGAGAAGGAACCTGGCAGTTAGACCGTTATCAGGCAGATTTTTCGATGGTGGACCCAAATGCTTTCAGCAAAACAAGGAACTTTTCCAATCAGTTTATTTTGAATCATACATTCAATGCAAAGCTGCAAGTAACATCGCTGTTCAGAGCCGTCCACTCGCAACAGGAACAGTTCGATTGGACGCCAAGAGGATTTGCTACCGGAGCTATAAACGATTCCCTGGATTTCCGGTATGGTTTTTTAATACAGCGCCTTTTCAGTATCAAAGCAGCACCTATCTGAATTGGGAAACAAGCACGGGTAGTGTTGATCACGCTATAGTAGCCGGGTTTGATTACAACAAGAGCGGCAGGTATTATGAATATGCCGGCATTGAAACAGAGCGCTATTCCCTGCGCAACCTGCGCTTCAGCCCGCAAACATTTGCTACCCATGGGCTGGATTTGAGCACTGCGCAATTTTAAACGGGCACGGATGAAGCCACCCGGCCATACGGCGGTTATGTGCAGGATATGATAAAACTGGGTCGTAACTGGAAAGCGCTAGCAGGTGCCCGTTATGAGCGGCACCGGTATAAAGTTAAAAACAGTGACCTCCAAACAAAAGACATCACATCAAGAGATACACTGGAAGCCGGCAAATTTCTACCCCGCTTTGGCATTGTGTATCAACCCCACGCCACCACTTCCCTGTATGCAAGCTACACGCAGGGCTTTCAGCCCCAGTTTTCCAGCAACCGGGAAGGCGGCGGCCCTTTTGCGCCGGAAGGCAGCCGCCAGTATGAAGCGGGTGTAAAAAGAGAACTCTTTAACGGAAAGCTAATTGCTTCGGTGGCTGGTTTTTATATTCAGAAGTTTGATGTGCTCACGCCCGACCCAACCGATGCAGCAGGGCTTCGTCAGGTACTGACAGATAAAGTAAGCAGCAAGGGCATAGAGGTTTCTTTTCAGGGGGCCATTACAAGCGAGCTGAATGTGTTGGCCAATTATGCGTATACCGATGCAAGGACAGAAGTGTTTAGCGGCTATGACTTTTATGAGCCGGGACGTTTTCCCAATGCGCCTTATAACAATGGAAATCTTTGGCTGGACTATAAGTTCAGTAAAGGAAGCCTGAAAGGCCTGCACCTTGGACTAGGTGGCGTGCATGTAGGTAACCGTGCTACCTATATAGCTAAGTTTTTGCTGCCTTTCTATACCGTTTTTGACGGCGTTATGGGCTATAAGTATCGCAATTTCGGTGTGAACCTGAATGTGTATAACCTCACGAACAAGCGGTATTATTACGGTGCATACGGTCCGGCTAATTTATGGCCGGGCAATCCGCTCAGCATGCGCTTGTCGTTGAATTATATTTTTAGCAAATAATGTATCGGAAACTCTTTGCAGTTCATTCATGGTTGGGGCTGGCATCCGGAGTATTGCTCCTGGTGGTAGCCCTAAGCGGCGTGTTACTGGTATTCATGGATGAACTGGACCCGGTGTTTTACAAAACCCATTTCTACACAAAGGATAAAGGGGTGCGGCTGTCCTATGACAGTCTTTATACATTAATTGTAAAAAATATCCGGAGGCCCAAAACATCTACTTCAGGAATTTAGATAAGGCGAAGCCAGACCGGAATGTACTTTTCTCCTACAGCATTTATAAAGGGGCCGATCAGGATTATATTGGTGGTGCCATCAACCCTTATACCGGGGTAATTGTCTCCAGAAGAAGTGAACGGGAAAAATTTAATGAAAATTTCTTCGGCTGGATGTTGCGATTTCATTACAGCTTGCACGGCGGCATTTGGGGCGAGTTGTTTGTGAGTATTTTATCCATTGTTTTCACAGGGTCGTTGATCACGGGTATTATTGTTTACCGCAAGCATATTTTGCGTGTATTAGCTTTCAAAGTAAAGGTGCGCTTTAAAAACTGGCGGGTCATTTCTTCCGACCTTCATCGCATCGTTGGCGTTTGGGCGCTGTTTTTTAATTTACTGATTGCTGTTACCGGCTTCTGGATGCTTCGATATGTGTACCAATCCGCATCGTACAAAAAAGAAGCAGTAATGCTGCATGTCCTGCCCTCCCAAACGCATTTTTCTATAGACAGTGCATTATACAATATTGCCAGGTCACAGCCGTCATTTAAAGCAGCATACCTCAACATACCTGCCAGTGATTCTGTTTATGAATTTTATGGGGCAGTGAACGGTCAATGGGCCTTGCTTGCTAATTACAATAGCACTATTTTGATGAATAGCCGCAATGGAAACCTGCTGTCCAAGATGTTCATTACCGAGTCTTCAATAGCTGAAAAATTGGACGCGGCCGTTGGCCCTTTGCATTTTGACTGGCCCGTTAAGGTGCTGTATAGCATATTTGGGCTTTCTGCGCCGATTTTGTCCATCACGGGGTTTTTGTTGTGGTGGCGCAAAAAGCGAAGGGCGGACTGGATGAAAAAATCTTAATCCGAGTTTTTAAAAATATTCAGGGACAGGCATATTTTGGTACGCCCAAAAACCAGCTAAGACCAGCGATCATTTCTACAAGGTTTATATCACAAAGCGCATCGTCCTGCATACCTAGCTTTGACTGTTTTCACATAACCGCCCCGGCGCTTGCTTACAAAGCGCACTGGCAACATTTGGTAAAACGAACATTATTAAAAAAATGAAACTGACCGGGATGATTCACGAACTTATCTTAAAAATACTTTTTCGTATGTTGGCGATAAATCATCCGGATATGCTGAAGCCTCAAAACCCCTATCTCGTACTGCTTTTAAAATAACGTGCCTGTTAATAGATAAGTGCCCATTACTGAGATAGGGGTTTTGACGATAAGCTGCGCACATTAAAGCTTATGTGGAAATATAGAGTAAACGTATTGTAGTGCAGCAATTTGCAGCGTACACAATTTCCATTGTTGTTAGCCACATTATTACAAAGCTCCTGGCTTAAGCATTTGGTTGAAATGCGCCCTCATCTTATTAAGCTTTGGATTGATCACAGATTGGCAGTACGCTTTTAAAGGATCTTTTTTGTAATACTGCTGGTGGTGCTCTTCGGCTTTGAAAAAGCTGGTATAAGGCGAAACTTCTGTAACCATCTTTTTTTCGAAAAAAGGCGCTAATTCAGCGAGTACTTCCCCCGCTGTTTTTTCCTGCTGGCTGTTGTGGTAAAAAATAACAGACCGGTACTGGCTGCCTGTATCGGCTCCCTGCCGGTTGAGCTTAGTAGGATTGTGCATCGAAAGAAAAATGCGCAACAGGTCGGCATAGCTGATAACAGCTGGATCGTATGTTACCTGCACAACCTCCGCATAGCCAGTATTGCCATTGCATACTTCGCGGTACGTAGGATTGGGTGTGGTGCCGCCTGCGTATCCGGAAACTGCTTTTTTTACGCCCATCAAGCCGTCCAGCACCGCTTCTATACACCAAAAGCAGCCGCCTCCCATTGTAGCTGTATCCAACACGGCACTGACTGTTGTTTGTTTATCTTCTAATTTTTTCAACGAAACTGAATTGATGCAAAAGCGTAAGCCGGAAGGTGCCGGGCCATCAGGAAACACATGGCCGAGGTGCGCATCGCAAACGGCGCACAGCACTTCTATTCGGGTTGCTCCCCAGGAAGTATCTTTACTGTAGCGAATGACATGTTCTTTTACGGGCATTGCAAACGAAGGCCAGCCACTGCGTGAATTGAATTTGGCAGTGGAATCAAAAAGTGCTGTACCACAACAGATGCAGGCATAAATACCAGGAGCATGCGCCTCGCAAAATGTGCCGCTAAACGCCGGTTCAGTGCCGTGCTTCCGGGTTATCCGGTATTGTTCCGGCGTAAGAGCCTCTTTCCATTCTGCCGCTGTTTTTTCCACTCTTCTACCGGGGTGCGGATTGTTGTTTGAAAAGCTCAGTACATCGTTCCAGTTCATACAAATATTTTTGCTGCTTGCCGTTTCGACGGTGATGGAAAGAATCTATACCGAAGCCATACCACGACGTGTGTTTTTCCGGAAAAATGGGTATACTCAAATGTCCTATCTATTCACCAACGCTTCAATCCCGTATCCCGGTTTTAAGATGTGGGACTTTGCTTTTTTCTGATTTGCCGGGTTGTTTCAAATGATCCAGTAACTCTTTCACGGAAGGCCGCTTTGTAATATCCTTGTCGAAATAACGATAACTGATTTTTCCTTCCTTGTCAATGATAAACACTGCCGGTACGGGTAAAACGGCTTTGTTTTTTTGCTTGTTGGTCATCAAAAAGTCAACATTCCATTTCTCCAGGTACATGGTTCTTGTCTTTTCATCTACATCATATGAAACATCATACGCTTTGGCAATTTTTACATCTACATCGTGCAGCACAGAAAAAGAGGCGCCTGTTTTAGCAATGGTTTTATCAACGCCATCCGCCGCCTCAGGACTGATAGCAACCACGGTGGCACCTTTTGCTGTTATATATTCCAGAGAGTCCGCTAATTTCTTTAATGCGCCGTTGCAATAAGGACACCAGTTGCCCCTGTAAAACACAACAACAACAGGCCCTTGCTGCCTTAACCCGGCCAAATTTATTTCTTTGCCATGCTGGTCTTTTGCTGCAAAGTCCGGGGCGGTTGCATTAACCACCAGCCCCTGTGGTTCGGTTTGAGCAAAAGAAGTAGCAACAAACAACGTAAAAAGTAACGATAAAATGAGCTTCATGTTCGATAGTTTGAATATTCAGAATTTATGAAATGAGGTCCAGGTTCATTTTTAGCAGGGGCAGCAGTTCTTTGGAACTGTTATACATTCTTGCCGTCAGGTTAATGCCGTTCCAAAGATTGGTCAAATGCCTGGCTAGGGTTCGTGGCGCTTCGGTTGTTTTTAGTTTGTTGGCGGCTTGTGCCTCTTTGATGTGTTTGTAGTAAACCAGCTCCAGTTTTTTCAATGTATCGGCTGCTATTTTCTTCAGCTCTTCATCCAAACCTGCCTGCTCCAGAATGGTATTGCCAAGAAAACAACCTTTCGTAAACGTAACCGGCGTTCCCTTGCGCGCAACATCCAGAAAGGCTTTTTTTATTTCTCCAATCGGGTCGCTGCTTTGTTCTATCCGTGCGGCAAATGCATCCACGTATTTACACGAATAAAATTGAAGCACTTTTATAAAAAGGTTCCGTTTGCTTTCAAAGCAATGGTACAGGCTGCCCTTATTTAGCTTCATGGCTGCCAGCAACTCTTCTGTAGAGGTGGCCTCAAAGCCTTTCACCATAAACAACTCAGCCGCACACTGCAGCACTTTTTCTTCGTTAAATTCTTTTTTTCTGCCCGCCATTAAAAGTGTGATGAATATAAAGTGAACAATTCTATACCAACTGGTCAAATATAGGTATATTTAGCTATGCTATTTTGAGTACAGTGCATGAATTAACAAGTTTCCGAGAGCGGAAAACTGCAACGGCAGCTTTAGCCTTTCATCAAAGTTGTACAACATGAAAAACATTTTATTGGTTGAAGATGATGTCGAGATCGGCAAGCTGCTCAGTCTTCACCTGCAGTCTGAAGCCTGGCATTTTAAAGCCTGCACCAAAGGATCTGATGCACTAAAGGCGCTTGCCGTCCATCCGTTCGACCTTATCATTCTCGATGTCAACCTCCCCGACATCAGCGGCTTTGAGCTTTGCAAAAGGGTGCGGCTGTTAGATGCCAGCACACCCATCATGATGCTTACCTGCTTAGGCGAAGAAGCAGACAAAGTGCTGGCCTTGGAGTTAGGGGCAGATGATTATGTAACAAAACCCTTTGGCATACTGGAAGTAAAAGCCCGTGCAAAAGCGCTGATACGAAGAGGAGCGCAAAATGGCAGCAAAGGTGCAAACGAAAGTGGCCAGCTCCAGTGCAAGGAACTTATAATTGATACCGGCAAAAGAAAAGCATGCATCCGTGGGGGGCGCCTGGAGCTAACACCCAAAGAATTTGATTTGTTGACACTGCTGGCCAGTCATCCGGGTAAAAGTTTCAGCCGGTTTGAACTTTTAGAACAAATATGGGGTGTTGCCTTTGAAGGCTACGAGCACACCATCACTTCTCACATCAACCGTTTACGCATCAAGATCGAAAAAGATCTTCACAGTCCGGAATATATTTTAACCTCCTGGGGCACAGGTTATCGTTTTGCCGAATGAAGCCAAAAAAATTAACCATATTCAGGCGCATTGGCGTACTGGTGTTTATTCTCATTACATGTTTGTGCCTACTGTTCATGGGCATTACTTACCTGTCCACTACCACTTATCACGAGGCCAGTACCCAGTTGTTGAACAAAGATGTTGCTGCTCATATTGCCAAATTCACCTCGCCCTTTGAGGGAGAAAGCGTCAACCCTAAAAAAGCAGATTCTGTTTTTTACAATGCCATGGTTATAAGTCCTTCGGCTGAAGTTTATTTTTTAGATACAGGAGGCTACGTGCTGGCATATCATGCGTCCAAAGAAGAAATAAAATTATGGCACCTTCCCCTGCAAAATATCAAAAAGTTGATTGCCTCAGATGGTGAAGCCTTTGTCAAAAATCCAGACCCCAAACACCCGTACAATAACAAAATATTCTCTGCTGCAGAAGTAAAGAGTAACCGATCCCTTATCGGCTACATCTATGTTGTTTTAGGAAGCAACAAAAGTGTCAGTGGTCTTCTTTACAGCAGTTATGTTGGCAATCTGCTCATCAAAGCCTTTTGCTTTATCATATTTTTGTCCCTGGTTATATCGTTCTTTTACCTCAACCGGATACAACGAAAATTCAACGACATGGTGGGTGTGCTGGCCCGCTTTGAAGGAGGCGACCTGGCTGCCCGCTTCAGCGTAAAACCACAGGATGAACTGGCGCCAATCACAACGGCATTCAATACCATGGCCGACTTGCTGGTATACAACATCAACCGCCTGAAAGCTACAGAGCAGGAACGAAAAGATTTTATTGCCACCATCTCACACGACATCAAAACGCCCCTTGCCATTGCACATGGTTATACCGAAACCATTTTACTTAAAAAAGAGGCTGGTGATGCGGCTGAACAAAAAGAATTCATACAACTGGTGTTGCAGAAGATAAAACAGGTGGAATACCTGGTAAAACAGTTGTTCGATTTGTCGAAAATGGAATCTGCTGATTTTACCCCGCAAAAAGAACCTTTTATTTTTTCTGACATCTTGCAGGAGCATATCAATGCCTATGCTTCTTCTTTTTCGGAAAAGAACATCACAATGGATTGCAGGCAGTGCAACAACCCATCGTGGGTAGTGGCCGATGTGGGAATGATGGAAAGAGTAGTGCAAAATATTTTGGTAAATGCGGTAAAGTACACGCCCTTTAACGGCAGCATCCGGGTACAATTAAGCAATGAAGCGGACAACCTAGTACTTTTTGTGCAAAACAGTGGTGATCCTATAAGTCCTGCTATCCTGCAATGGATAAACGCAAAAGAGGGAGCACCTAATAGTACAGCTAAGCCATCCAAAACTGGCTTTGGCTTATTGATTATTAAGAAAATTGTACAGCTTCATCAATTTGCTTTTGAAGTTGCGTCTGATCCGGGGAAAGGCAACATGTTTACATTGCGCATGCCGCAACATGCTTTTGTGCATCGGGCCACTCCACAAGCCTGATACAATTGCTACACTCTTGTTATACTTCCGTGATATCTTTTTTGAAAGGGCATATAACCTTTGTACTCTTAAACAAAGCCGGTGCAGAAAATTTTTTTACTACTCGTTTACCAGAAACAAAATCTGTAAAACCGATAGCACCTTTTTCTACCATGGACTCCTTTCAAAAAAATAAACTAAGCATCATGAAATCAGTGAATTCCATCTCCTACCTTTTTTCTGCGCGGATTGGATATGCCTTAATGGTAATTGCAATATTGCTGCTCTTTAGTGCCTGCAAGAAGGAAAATATAAGCAAAGATTTTACAGGCTTTATTTACACCAGTACCAACAGCACATCCGGCAACGCTATTATTGCCCTGGGAAGACACAGGGACGGTACGCTTGAAGAACTTCCCAACTCACCATACGCTACTGGCGGTACAGGCGATGCAGCAGAAGGAGATTTTGATACCCAGTGGGCACTACGCATTGTTGGTGATTACCTCCTTGCTGTAAATGCAGGCGGAAATCCAACCAACGGGAGCATATCTGTTTTTAAAATAAACAAAACAGATGGAAGCCTCACACAAGCCGATCAGAACACATCGACAGCAACAATGGATAATACGGATTCCAGAGGCATAAGAGCTACTTCCATAGCTGCAAAAGAAATCGGCGGAATCACCTGGATAGTAGTGGCCAACCAGTATGCTAATCCAAATTTTCAAATGAGCCCGGCTGTGGCATATGGAACCGTTGCTGCATCTGCCTTGCGGAACATAGCGGTTTTTACCTTCAACAAAACAAACGGTACGCTGGAGTATAAAAACATAGGCGCAACTTATATGGATGGAAACAACGGAGGGCCTACCACTATAGATTTTAACGGCTCCGGAAATAAAATAGCCGTTTCTACCTGGGGAGTCCCGCATTTTATGACGCCGGACGCAGACCTCACCAAACAAAAACCAGGACGTTTATACGTGTATAATTTTTCCGGTGGAACCTTAACACAAACAGGGATGTATGAAGAAGAAGGCGTATCGGGCAATATTGGCTTTTCATGGAGTCCTAACGACCAGTACATTTACTTAACCAATTTTAACCTGCACGGCAGCAAAGGAGAAAACAGCGTAACAGTGCATGATGGCAGTACTGCAGCAAAAGTGCAAAACTTTGCCAGTGGCGGTAGAAACGACGAAGCCTGCTGGACCTTGGTAAGTAGAGATCAAACAAAACTGTTTGTGGCAAGTTTCGGCGAAAACGTTGTAAGTGTGTTTAATATAGGAAGCGACAATAAGCTTTCTGTTTCTTTAACGCCTAACTTTTTTGCACGGCGAGGCGGTTTACCAATGGGAGATACAAAAGATATGTACGAAGCAGCCGGTTATTTATATGCTGCAGGCGCTTTCCAAAGCCATACCGTTTCCACATTCCGGATTGCATCCGATGGCGCTCTTTCAGAAGTAACCGGTTCTCCGTATGCCGTTCCTTCTTCTGCAGGAAAAACAAAGGAGGAACATGCTTTCCTTGGCTTAACGGGTTTTGAAAATTAAAGCAACAGAAGGTGGCTTTAAAGATGTCAATCATAATTGACTGATTTCATTTTCAGTTTGTTTACAATTTATATTTATGCGTGCTGCTATTAAATTATCCATCCCGGCAATCATTTTTCTATGCAGTAGCTTGTTGCTTCTTTCGTGCCGTAAAGCTTCAACAGAAACGCTGAATGAGGTGGTGCATGAGGGAGGGGCAGCAAAGTTTACAGGCAGCTTTTCGGGTGTTGGCAATCAAAAAGTATCTGGTGCCGCTAAAATTTATTTTGTCGGCAACAGGTACCAGTTGATGATGGAAAATTTTCGCACCGACAACGGACCAGACCTGAAAGTAAATGTACTGGTCGTTAGGACTCCATGAAAAGC